>Ga0182746_1002417_pt1 | contig 14367 bp, 17 predicted proteins | sample eDN3rd30CBELigOP_FD_128881 | JGI IMG/M metagenome (GOLD analysis project Ga0182746, IMG submission 128881) | Enriched Organic Plus compost microbial communities from Emeryville, California, USA - eDNA 3rd pass 30_C BE-Lig OP (version 2) (version 2) ... | reverse complement strand
GTCCAGCTTTACGCGGGTTGCAAGTTCCCAAAGGCGGTCGTCTTCCGTGGCGGCTCCGACCTTCCAGATTCTGGCTTCGGCATGGACTTTGGCGGCGATCTGGTGAGCGATGCGGGCGGATTTCAGACGGCGGGTGGCTACGCGGACGGCTATGACGTGAATCATGTTCGCGACGAAGGCCGATGGATCAGCCGACCAATTGGCGGCGGCACGTTCGATGGATGCGGATGATTTCGCGATATGAGCACAGTGCATCTGAGTGCCGTCTTGACGGGTGGCCGTGACGCTGTAGATGCGGCCATTCTTGCGTTCGACGCTGACGAATGGATTGAGCCTATGCCCTTCCGTCACCAATGCGGGCAGCTGGATGATATGTTTTTCCTTCTCCATGGCGTTAACTCCTGCGAGGGATTGTTTGTGATGCCCCTCTGAAAGCCTTCCGGTTTCTCCATGAAGGCTTTGGGCGAGGCATCAGGCGGCGAAACAGCTTCTGGAGGCGTTGAAGACGCCTGCATGATGCGCAGGGCGGGCGTCGATGAATTCCCAGCCCCAATTGTCAAGCTGCGCCTTCAGGCGCTTCGGAAGACGTGAGGCACGGCAGACGCGATAGTCTGGGCGGTCGTATTCATTGTGCGCCAGGTCGTAGCGTGCAGCTTCCAAGGTTTCGATATGGGCCTTGGCGGTTTCTGCGCTGGCGAAAGCGGCGGCAACGCCGAAATTTGTGGTGTGCAGTTCCTCGCGCTCTTTAGGGCCGTAAAAATAGCGTTTCTGGATGATTACGTATAACATCTGGGTTTCCTTCCTGTTGCTGGATTTGAGTGCGCTGCATGCCACTCTGAAACGCCTTCCCTATCCGAAGGCGTTAGGGCGGGGCATTAGACGGCTGCGGGGGTGTTGTCGTCCTTGGGCTTCTCGCGCTTCTGGACGCCGAATTTGCGAATGATCCACGCGGGCGCGGTGACGACCAAGCGGATGGACCAGTAAATAACGACTGGAAGAAAGATAATTGCTGCAAGCATTATTACTCCAATAATTCCGTACGCAATTTTCCCTTCAAGTGGGAGTTTTGAAAGTTCCTCAACAACTTGTTCCATTTTATTTCTCCAATCTTGGCGACCTTTATTGATCAACCTATATACAAGTATGGGAAGATTTTCTGTCGGCGCAAGCTTAATTGCAATATTCATTGAATATTAATTTGTGACTATTGCAAATAATATTGACAAATACTTTGAAATGAAGGCAATCGCAGCAAATAAAAAGCAGCCGAAATGGCTGCTTTGGCGTTCTGAGGCTTATCGATGGGTACGGATGATAGCTACAGTGATCCGGCTCCAATGAGAATTGTTAACTCTGCGGGTGACAGCTTCACCGTATATCGGTACTTGGAAGACTCACGGTCCCGGCCATAAATACCGGATGCAACGAATGTGATTTGAAGGCTGCCGTCTGGTGCTGTGGTCGCGTGATCTTCGCTAATCGGTTCATCATAGATGACAGCGGCATTTGACCATTCGCGGCGGGCCGCGCCGACTTTAACAAGCATTGGAACCCCCCTTTTTTTTCTTAACGATATAGATACTGTACCAAAAAGGAACGCCAAGGTCACGCGCGACGGCAGTTCAGGCTGCCTGACGCTGCTCTAACGCGTCTCGCATGCGCTCCAACACTAACAACGATGGCGGCTTGGAGCGTGCCGGTATCTGATTGAGAGTGCTGATGGCGAGGCCTGTTATTGCCGATAGCTCGGCGCGGGGGAGATTGAGCGCGCTGCGCAAGCGGCGGTATTCGTCTCGCCGCCAAGCCTTCTCGGCCTCGGTTTGAGCGTATGGAGGGCGGTCGTTGTAGAACATTAGCAAGTCCTTTCTGCGGGGCTGGATGCCCCTCCCTGTGCAGCGGGAGAGGCGATTTGCGTTAGAGAGTCAGGGAGCGGACGGACTCGGCGCTGTATTCGTCGTCGTCCTCAAGGTCGTCCTCGTCTTCAAGACGGGCCTCAAGGACCTTAGAAACATAGTCGCGAGTGAAACCGACGCGCTCAAACAGCTTGTCGCTAAGCTGCAAACCGTTTTGCGTAAGGTCGATTTCCACTTCTTCGAAATCTTCACCGTCTGCGGTCGGGAAGATCGCCACAAGGCTATCGCCGGTGTCGATGAACTTCCAATCGTCATCAAGAATATTCTCGTTGTCCTGCTGCCTGCGAGTTGCGAGCGGCAAGCCTTGGACAAGGTATTCCTTGCGGGGCGATGATGGATCGAGTTTCAAGATTTTAGACATGTTAACACTCCTATTTGTTGCCTGTTTCTGGCCTCTGAGGCCGCTCCCTATAGGAGATCAAAAGTGAGGGCTGGATGCCCCTCTGAAACCCCTTCCGGCTTCTCTCACGAAGGGGTTTGGGCGAGGCATTAGGCGTAGGTAGGGGCGTCAGAGTGATAGAGTTCGCGGATGCGGTCTGTCACAGCGGTTTCGTAACCGTAATATTCGACGTCTTTCGCCAGTACGTGTTTCTCCCCAAGATGATGGTCTTCGTCTTCAAGGTGGAACCACACGACATCTTCGCCATTCACATATGCGGTTTCGTTTGACGAGCTAACGGAGTAGGTCACGCCGTCAATTTCGACGTCGAATTCGAATTCCTCTTGATCCTCATCGGAAGCCTTTTCGCCGTGATAACCGTCCTTGATGTCGCGGTAGCGCTGCAAGGTTTCTTCAGGGATCGGGTTTGCACGAAGGTAGTCGTTGACGATACCGTGGATTTCGCTCAGGTCGTCAGATGACAAACCATCCGGCCAGTGACGCATGTTGCTATCGTCGCTACACGAGGCAACTAGCAAGCCGTCATCAAGATCAATCCAGTCACCGGTGCCGCGATTGTAGATTTCATCGCCCTTGTAGTCGATCTGACGGACATTGAAAGAAGCGAACAAGTGACCGTCGTTGTTCTCAACCTCGATATTTTCAACGATGAATTCAGGGCCAGTGTAACGAACATCAAAACTACCTGCTTCGATGCCCGCGCGGTCTTCGTCGCTCGTGCAGCCTGCAAGATGCTCGGCCTTGGCGTTGGCGATGTTGGCAAGTGCCTCGGCCTTGCTGGAAAATTCTCCAGAAGGCATTTCGCCCTGCCCATCCGCACTCGTCCAACGAAGATTGTAATAGTTGTTCGACATATGTTTTTCTCCTGAATGTTTAGGTGACCTCAATTGATCGACCTATAAATAGTGTGATTCAGAAATCTGTCGGCGGCAACAGGAAATTTGAAGAAAAATGAAATTATTATCTAGAATAAATTGTTGACTTTGCTTGATATTTGCAAGCGAAAACCACATTTCGGTGGATTTTGTTACGAGTTGTCAGTGCTGTTTGCGTTAGTATAGACAACTCGTAACATAGTTGCTTGCGCTATTTTCTCGCGAGGCTTTCCAAGCCTGCTACGGCTGCTTGAGCACGGTTGCTCACGCCGAGCACCTTAAACAGCGCCTTGAGGTGAATTTTCACCGTGCCTTCGCTCAAATCCAGACTGCGGGCGATGGCCTTCGTCGGCTCGCCCTTCACGATCTCGCGCAGTACATCCAGTTGACGCGATGTCAATTCATGACGTGATCCGGCTGGCGTAATGGCGCTGCCGGTGTCGTCGTGGATTGTGAGGGTGCTGGAAGGCTCTGGCGATACGATTTCCACGTCCTGAAATTCGATGTCGAATTCAGGGGCGTCGGCGCTAAGCTTGACGGAAATCCGGACGGCTGAGGCGGTTACATGCAACAATGGTCACTCCTATGGCTGTCGGCCCGTGATGTCGGGCTAGAAAGCTGCGGGGAGTGAGAATGTCGTGCATGGGTCCTCTGTGGTTGGGAGGCGGCATATAAACGGGCTAGATTTGGATTGCAAGAGGGCTTTTGACGACACCGGCAGCGGGGTTGATGGATTGAGGGGCAACATACGCTCTACAGCCCTGCCACTGCATCAGCGGTGGCGGGATGCGACCGAAGGGAGGCGTTGCCCTGAAAGCCGTCACCGAGCGGCGGGTCCCAACGTCCTATTTTTCGAGCTTTGGGAGGCCCGACGCGAACGAGATGCGTAGCTCGTTCGTGGCGTTGGCCGGACTTAGCGCGAAAAATCGACGTTGGGCAGAGCGAGCGTTACCCCGCTGCATACACAAAGAGAAACGGCCCCTAAGTCACCTTAGAGACCGTCCCCCTAGCTCATTGGAAAAATCAGATATCGAAACGTCAAGATGACACCCAGACGCCTAATTAGCGTGCTTGTCGGCGGTGATCGGCGCAAGCTTTATTTTTCGGTCGGCCAATAACTTCGCTGGATTTGACTTACAGGAAAAGTGCGCTGCAAACTATAAAGGCTGCGGTCAATGGGCGGGAACCCTACGCAGCCTTTTTGGAGTAACAAGATGAGTCTGAATCATTATTTTGAGACTGTAAAGACCCCACATAATACGCGGTGACCGCCGCGCTGAAAACTCCGGTTTTCAGCACTCAAAACTACCTTATCCCAGAAACCAAATTTGTTGACGACGCTGTACAGGGCAAGAGTTTTTCGGCTCTGGCGCTCGCGGCTGCACCCCGGCTTGGTGAGGGGTATTATCGCAAGGATTTTCTGGATTGTTACAGCCACACTGTTTCTGTCGGCGGATTTCATCGGCCAACTGACGTCCTTTCTCCAGAAGAACGCTTGCGCGCCGATATGGCCGCGCTGGATGAGGAAGAACGGAACACCGTCCGCATACTCTCCTATGCCGCGCCATCGGCTACGGAACTGCCTTGGAACAAGCGGACGCCTGCCCATGTCGTCAAGTTCCTGCCGCTCGAATGGCAGCCATTCCTTGAACGGATGCCGGAAGCACGGCGCAAGGAACGCGAGCAAGCCATTCTTCGTAAAGTCGGCTGGGACGGCCTAGAAATTCTTTGCCTACGTGCCGATGCGCTGGCGGAACGGGCCAAGAAAACGGCTGCGGCATACGCCTTTAAATTCCCCGCCCAAGACGATGCGGGCAACCTGATTAATCAGGAGCTGGAGCATCGCAAGGGCCGCTGTGAGAAGCGGACCCGCCGCAAATTGAAGAAATTGCAGATGCGGGCGCTGCTCTATGTGGAAGCGGCAATTGGTGCGGTCGGCGGGCCGAATGTCGATGGCAGGCCGCTCTATGTGAGCGACTATCTCGCCATTCTGTACGGCGAACACCAGGAGCGGACGGAAGAGGTTTTGAAGGGCCTGCGGCTCGTCCAGAAGCGGGACCCGAAAATCCAGATCCCAATGGCGGAACTGAATGAAAAGGGGAAAATCGCTGATGTCACGAAACGCCGCCTGTTAATCGACGTGCATTTGAAGCGATGGGAAATGCTGGGCTGGTTCGTCTGCTGGATCACTATCACACTCCCCGGCCAATACGTTTGCCATTCGACAAACGAGGCTGATCGGGCAACCGATTGGGATACCGACCTAGGACCGATGGAAGGCCTCGACGCAATGCAGGATGATTACCATCGCGTGATGGCGATCCTCCGTGAGCGTGGCGTCAGGCCTTGCGGCTGGTGGAATGCACAACCACAGCAATCCGGCGCGGTTCATCGTCATATCGTGTTCGCATGTCAGACATTGGAAGACGCCCGTTCCGTTTGCGAGGTATTCCGCTCGAAATTCTCCACCCGCCTTGAAGGTGATGACGGGCAAGATCGCGGTTGTGCTGCATATGTGATCGGGGATGAGGATGAGCGTTTTGCACCGCCAGCTAGCAAAAACGGACAAGCCGAGACTGCTGCGACCGTGGCGCGGTATGCTGCGCGATATTCAACGCGATATGAGACGAAGAAGCCTGCCGCTGAGAATGGCGAGGAAATGGCCTTGCAAATGCCGTCTGAGCACTCGCGGGCGGGCGCTTGGAAGTGGTCGCGCCGCATTCGTGGACACAATTGGGTTGGAATGGATGCGGGCCGCGCTCCGATGGAAATTTGGGACACCGCCTGGGCGAATGCCGCTCGGTCCTTCAATAATCCTGACGATGATCGAACCGCCGTAGGCCTGCAAAGCATGCGTGCTGCGCAAATGCATACGGAACTGCTGCTTGGTTATAGGCAGGAACTGGAAGCGCTGACCGATGACAGCGAAAAGGAAGAGCTAAAGGCTCTGATTGCTGAGCAATCTGACTGCGTGGCATTCGAGGCATGGCATGCAGCCGTTGCGCTCGGAATTTGGCCTGACGCTGATCTGCATCAGGCGGAACGCCTTTGGCTCGCCGACGCCATTGCTGAGCGCAAGGCCGAAAGAGAGCTTGAGCAAGGCCAATTCTATAGCGACGGAAACGCTTATGCACTTCCGCCTGTGCCACTAAGAGAATGCCGCGAAACGGCCTATGGAGAGACGCGCCAGACTGTCACGGGCATGGTGTGTGCGGTCGAACGGTTCGCCGTTAGTCAGTCCCCGACCATGACAGAGATTTACGACGTTGCGGGCGCTGTCGGCCTGCTCGACACGTTTGAAGAGGAATATGCAGCGCGGAAGGAAAAGCGGAACGGTAAGGGGTCAATCATACTAGCTCGACGTGTGTTCTTCGGCATTGCGAAGCAAGCCGGATTCGGATTTTGCAAGACTCATGACGGGCTGTTTATCGGCTATGATCGATCTGGCGAAATTCTTCTTAAAACTGAAGAAGAATGGATGATCGTCGACAAAGCTACGGCTGAACGCCTCGTTGCCGAATATGAAGCTGACGCTTCTAATCAGCTTGAAAATGCAAAGGGAACGGTAGGACTTTCACTTAGTCCTACCGACCCAAGCTTAGAGCCTTCGGCTCGTTGCTTGGGGGCTGTGCCCCCTGCCGATCCCCCTCCAGTGTGATGTGCGGGACCGAAAACACCCAAAAAGTTGACAGTCGAGAACTTCGGGAAATCGGAGCTCAACAAGCTAGGGCGTTGCAGTAACGGACGATTTTTTGATTACGTCGATCATTTCACGTAAAATAGCATTTGTTTCTTCTTGTTTCTGACGGAACTCGGTTAAGACACGATCAACAGTATCCTCATTTTCGTTTCTTAATGCTTCGAACAATTTTTGATTGTCGCTGGCAACTAAATCACGAGAAACTATAATTTCTTTCGTAAGCGCTTTAATAGCAGGCACGGTCTCGTCGGGCCAAAAGGTATTTTGTATCGGCGGGCTAAGCAGGCCGACGACCGATATAACAACAGCTAAAACGCCAACCTTTATCGCTTGTTTTGCAGCTTTATCAGTTTTGTCAGACGCCTCTTCAAACTTAGCAATAAACGTTACCGCCTGAGCTTGAATCTCATTTCCGATCTGAGCGGCATTGGCCATGACATTCAACATGCTATCGAACTTCTGTTCGATGTCAGAGAGCTTTTCATTCGTATCAAGAATAGGATTTCTGAAGTCTGGAATGTTAGGTATGCGAAGAGGAGTCGCTACTTGCTCCGGAAGCTTTTGATCAATTCGCTTACCAGAACTTGGACGCGAGATTGTTTCAAGACGCCTACGCTGTTCATTTACCTGGTCCAATATGGATTGAGCAGCGGGACTTATTTTTGTGAGCTTTTCCATCGCCTGCATCTGCTCATTGAGCTTCTGCATCATGGGATTAGACTTCGTTAAGCGTTCCATTCGTTCCATCTGTTCATTCACGGATCTGGCAAATGCAGACTGTTGCGTAATCTTGTCTAAACGCTCCTGTTGTTCATTTAAGCGATCAAGTTTCCCCGCTACCGTCGGAGGTTTTGCTTTTGGATCTGATGGGATTGCCGAATTAGCCAAGTCATTCGATCTTTTAGGCTCCTTCATTGCTTTTCCTTGTCAGGCAGGATTTGAAACAAGTGTAAATTTATCATTGGATTGGTTTGTTTGCCCACAGTGGCGGATACGCATATTAACAACTTAAGTTGCATCGCATTCGTATGCGCCCATTACGTGCGGCGTAAGCCTTGCGGAGACTGTCGGCGGATTATGGAAATTTGATTTTTGAGAGTAACGCCCGAATAATTTTGTAATAGACATGTCTATTACAAGAAAGCGGGGCATTTTGAGAGTTGTAGAGTTATTTTGCGGTGCCGGGGGAATGTCTCGCGGTCTTAAGAATGCGGGATTCGACCTTATTCAAGCTTACGATGCGTGGGAGCCTGCGGTTTCGACTTATCGAGCTAACGTAGGCGCTCATGTGTGGCAACATGACTTGAAGGATATTCTCGGCGTCGGGCCGATGATAGCGCAGTTGCAGCCAGATATGATTTGCGGTGGCCCGCCTTGTCAGGATTATTCTATCGCTGGTGAGCGGCAGGAAGGCGAAAACGCCTCACTGACGAAGGCGTTTGCGATGCTGGTTTGCATTGCGCGCCCGCGTTGGTTTCTCATGGAAAATGTCGGGCAAGTAGCCAGGTCGAAGGCTTGGGCGGAAGCGAAAGCAATTTTGCAGCGGGCGGGTTACGGCCTGACAGAATGCAAGCTTGACGCGTCATATTACGGTGTCGCCCAAGCCCGCAAACGGCTATTTGTCGTGGGGCGATTGGGCGAGCGAGACGGGTTTTTGACATCGGCACTCATCGCTGCGCGATCTGCGCGACAGATGACACTAGGCGATCTGTTCGGGGGAGACTGCCCACCATTTTATATCGCTCCGCGTTTCACTCAAAATAAAGCGGTTTGGTATTCACATGAGGCTTCGCCAACAATAATTGCCTCGTCTTGGCGTCCGATTCCGGCAAATCGTCATGTGCCGGAAGGTACGGTTACACCGACCTTGGCCCAAATGGGGCAGATTCAGGGTTTTCCGGCAGATTGGAAATGGCAAGGTGGCTCGAAGCACGAATGTATGAAATTGATAGCAAACGCCGTTCCAGTACAGCTTGCGGAAGCCATTGGAAGAGTGATTCTGGCGCGTGAGGCTGGTGAAACCGCGCCAGCGGTACAAGGCAATTTTGTCCAGTGGCTTATGCAGCGGGGGCAAACAAACCAAGTTGCTCGTAACACGAAATCACAACTGACGAAGGCGTGGCGTCTGCTGGGCGGGCGAACTTTTCGCGATGTCCGGTTGGAAATTCTAGCGCTTGAAGAGACGCCAGAGTTTAACTCTCTTAACCGAAAAGTGAGGTCAAATATACGCGCTGCACTTCGCCTATATGCCGAATTTCTAGAAATCGGTACGCAGCGAGAGCAGGCGGTAAAACTGGATTTAGCGGCCTGAATCGAGATATTTGGCGGTTTCGCGAAAAATGGAGGCTCTAGAAGTGCCATTTAAAGCGAGGTTTTGAGTGCTGCCATGTCTCAGGTCATGGGAAAACGAGCATTTATCGCCCTTTTGCAGCCACGTAGCTGTTCGTCGGTTCCGACTGAGACGACTGATTTTCGTACTGAGTGCCCTTGATAGCTACATGCCAACAATCTTCTACGCGCTTGGCTGCTTCGCGTGGGCTTGGTTCAACGCTGACGTTGCCCCAATATTGCGGGATACGTCGGTAGCCACGAAGCTCCAGAACCATGCGTTGGCCTGCGGGCCTGTCTCATAAAGGTAGATGCGCCCAATCGAATCTGCGACGTTCGGCAAACTGGCAACAAAGTCGTTTTCTTTGTCTTTCCATGTCTGCCGCCATTAAGAGAAAGCTTGATTTCGTGAGGCTCGGACATTGTGAATGTCTTCCGAATAATGTGAACAGATAGAGAACAAAAATACGGATGTCACCTATAGGTGTCAAACTCAATTTATTCTAAATTGCGATGAGTTGCGGACAACTCGAAACCCTGCTTTCCAAGCCCGATAGGGCGGCAATTGGAGACAGAGCGCACAAATCAAATAGTGCCGTAGCGATGTCGAAGATTGTGGTAAACAAGGCTAAAAATCTTATTGGGGAGGCGTCAAATGCGGACAAGAGGCATATTATTAGGAATAGGGATGGCTTTCTTAAGCGCGACAGCATCTGTTGCTACAACAAAGTCAATGGAGTGCGAACGGTACAGGATCGGAAACGACAATAAAAAAAACGATACGTCATTTTTTTCGCTCGAAGCTGATTTCGATATATCAACCGTCCGAATAAAACGCATACCTACAAAATTCGGCGATAATTCTAGCCACTTCCCGCTCCCCGATGGATTAGACTGGTCAATCATCTGGAAGTCCTCAGACAACATGCGAGTTGTCGCTGTTATCAAGGAGTTTGAGAATGATAACCCGTTCGCCTCTCCCGTCATGTTATTAGATGCCGATTTTGCAGAACCTGATTTCGCTTATAGAGAAGCAGGCGGATTGATCGATCTCGACGTTATTTTAAGCACCCCATGGGAATACAGTTGCAAGCGGCGTGATTAAGGCGGGACGGTAAAAAGCGGTTATCCGCGCCACCCCATCTTTATGCTAATTTTTAGATTCGGACACGAAACGAGTTATAACGAGAATGCTGGATTTATTGGTTTGATTTGGGGCAACCATGTATCTCTACAAATTTCTCAATGCGGAATTCGGGTTAAAAACGATTCAGGAACGGAGGATTAAGCTTACAAGAATTATGGAAGCTAATGACCCCTTTGAGTTTCTCGGATTAGCTGTCAGCAACAAAGAGGGGCGAGCATACTTGAACAAACGCCGCAAAGAGCTTCATAGCGCATCTGCTCTTCTTTGCCTGTCTGCCGACTGGAGACATCCACTTATGTGGGCACATTATGGCGATGGCCACAAAGGCATATGTTTGGGCTTCAAAGCAAATACAGACAGTTTCCGGCCCGTCACATATTTAACAAGACGTATGGAATTGAGCGATATCGGCAAAAGTTACGCTGATGAAATAGATACAAACGATATTGGAAATCTACTTTATTCCAAATTCGATGGTTGGGCTTATGAACAAGAGTATCGGGCTTTATTGACACTTGAAACGGATTATCTCGATAAGCCGAGTGGCAACTACCTGATGCCATTTAATGAAAACTTAATACTGAAGCGGGTGATTGTTGGACACAAATCACATGTAACACGGCGAAAAATAAGTAACGCGCTTGGCGAACTGGAGGCTTCAACTGAAGCATTTAAAGTGCGTCCAGCCTTTACAGATTTTTCATTAACGCGAAATCTAAGGCAAAGCGCTTGGAAGTGATCGAAACCTTGGGCTCATCCAAGCCGTTCGAGGTTAACCCCTCCAGTGGGACATTTAAGCCCGTGGTGAATCCCGTTCTGATAAGGGGAATTCCAGCCATAATATTCATGGAAAAGTTCTTCGGAAAATTGAGAGCGATTTGCTATAGCATTGTACAGTAAAATCCTGACAGTAGGCGCGCAATGGCTGAAAAAACCGACATACGATTTCGCTCCTTCAGAAGCTTTTCCCGTTTCACACAACACATAAAAACGACAAGTCGTTATGTTTGGGATGAAGAAACAACGAATTTCTTAGCTACAATTGTTAGCACAGCGCGGTACCAAATACTTCCACATAAAACGCAGCTCTACAGGGCTCAGCGCGGAGTAATTTGGGAACAGGCCTTTAACGAAGATGGGGATTGCGTAGATGAGGGTCCGTTTGGGTATCTAGCAAACCGAATGAAACCTCTTCGTGACAAAGCCAGAGAAGGACGGGCTAATCCGACCGGAATTCCTGTTCTATATGTGGCGAACTGTGTTGAAACAGCAATTTCCGAGACACGTCCTTGGATAGGCGAAGAGATTTCTGTCGCAACTTTTATCGCGAATAAAGACCTAAAAGTCGTTGACCTCACGCGTGGATTTAATAGAAAAAGCAACTACGAAAACGCTTGGTGGAAAGAACGGAATAACAAAGAGGACCTTAGCCAAGACGGGATTAACTTGGCGGTATGGGATGAAATTGATAATGCATTTTCTCAACCCGTGACATGGTCGGATGACACAGCTGAATACGCTTCAACCCAAATAATTGCAGAGCTCTTTAAGAATGAAGGCTACGACGGAATTATGTATCGTAGCCAGTTTGGCGACAAGGGCTATAACTTGGCGCTATTTGATTTGGACGCTGCCGATCCTAATAAATGTACACCCTATCGTGTGCAAAAAATCAAAGTAGACTTCGAAGAAATCGGTAATTCTTGGTATCGTACGGATTAAGTCAAACCAGTGACCAACCTATCGCAGATTATGGAAGTTTGATTTCCGCAGGTTTTGACCAGATACTCGCCCCTGTTTTACAAACATGAAATGCGACAGGTGAAGGCTGAACGCGCTTATTAAATTGCGCCGAAGTGATGCCGGAGGCGAAATGTCTCGGATGAATATTGTATTAGCTATCTAGACATTTCCAGTTCCTAGAATAGGATTTATTCGGAAATTGAGGGACGGGGAATGAAGAAGAAACTTTTATCGGTCGTTATGGCGTCGGTAGTTGCTGGTTGCGTATCATCTAGCGAAAATGTACCGGGACCATCTGGACAGGCGATGCAAGAAGTGAAGTGCAACGGGTCGCCAAATGGATGTTTCAAAAAAGCCAATGCAATTTGCAAGGGACCTTACCAAGTTATCGATAGCTCAAGTAACTCTGGCGGCGCTATCGCAGATGTTCTGCCGGGACCTGTTACTTGGTACCGTATGAGCTTCCAATGCGGAAAATCAGACGGAAGAATGCCTTCATTCCCATTCCGGGGTCAGCAATATACACCGCCACCGGTTGTGGTAAATCAGCCAAGCATGCCGCGTACGACAACGTGCAATCGATTTGGCAACTCTGTTACTTGTAATAGTTATTGAGTTGAGTCGAACATCTTATTCGTTATTCGATAGCTTGGAGAAATGGATCGTCCCCAATGGGTACGGAGGATTAGGGCCTTCATACACAAGATTGGGGTCAAACTTTCCAATATTGTTCTCATATTTGTCTTGTTCTTCTAATTGTATCAAACATGCAAATTCGTGTGATATTGGACTGTTATCAGTGTATTTCATAACTTGCGCCGAACGAAGAATAGACCTGGCACAAAAGATCACCTTCTCTAAAGGAGGAAAACTAACATCCAATTTGAGTGGAGCGTATCTCGGTGCGTGTTTTCTATAGGGAATTGCCATTATGCATACTAGTCGAGCAACCGCTTCATTAACAGAAAACCCGAGCGCAACGCTATCAACAAGTAGTTTATCTATATTATGAGAATTTCCAGGTGAACTACCATTCTTAATAAGATACGATTTTAAGGACAACTCGATTCCTATAAGAGACATATTTATGATCGGCAGTGTCAAATCGAAAACATTGCTACTCTTAAACAAAATATTAGCCGATTTCACATAGGAATTTGCAACTCTTATTATTGCCATCGATTTTTTATTCATACAGCCCCCGGTCGTTTAGATCAGCTTGTCCTGAAAAGACAAGCCATGAGAACTATCTTACTTCATGCCTCCACTATACAATATAAAGACGTCGTAATGTAGTCCTGCAAGGGGTGGATCATAGCTAGGCCCGCAAGGGTCGAAGAGTTCGGTAACCCGACCCAAGTTTTCCAAGCCCGACAGGGTGATAATTGGAGAAAGAGCGCGCAACTCAAATGGTGCCGTAGCGATGTCGGAAACTGTGGGAAACAGGGGATAGTCGCCTAGGCGACTATCCGACCCTTTGCGCGGGCTTCGGCTACATAAGCCGAAAGGGGCTTGTCAGCTCTGAAATGGCGGTCGCGCTCGACCAGGAGGCGCATAGGGCCGCGAAGAGCCGAGATTTCCGCCAAGCTGGCGTAGCCAAGTTCTGGACTTCCGTGGCCGAGATCGCAGAGGCCGAAAAGGGTGTCTTCATCGGCTGCGAGTTCGGAAAACAACCAGGTTGCCTGAGCGTCGGGCGTAAACAGTTTTACCACTGGCTTGTGATCGACTTCGCCACGTTCCGAAATGTCTGCGTTGCGGCGAAGGTGGGTGCGGATTTCACGAGTGAGCAACATGTTTGGCCTCCTGCTGGTCGCGGGATTGCGACCGTTCTGGAAGCCGTTGAGGGGAGGTTAGGGAGGTAGCTGGATGACCATCGGGAACGCTGGCGCTTGTCCATGAGCGTTGGCGACCGCCCGACATAGAAAGGCAAAAAGAACGGTGCATCGATTCGAGCGACTGACTTAGAGGCCGAATTTCTGTGCTGAATCCGTGGCTTATCCGCCTTGATCCGCACAGACGCAAAATCAGTGGACGGCAGGCAGTTGGTATAAATGTGGTATAAAACTGAAAAAGCCGAAATCTGCGACAAGCTGACGATTCTCACCAACTCGATTTAGCCAATGATTTTAAGGACTTGAGTGGTGATCCCGACAGGAATCGAACCTGTGACCTACAGATTAGGAATCTGTCGCTCTATCCTACTGAGCTACGGGACCAACCGATGCGCATTTGCCGGTGATTCCGGCATCGCGAAGGCTTTC
>Ga0182746_1002416_pt1 | contig 14367 bp, 15 predicted proteins | sample eDN3rd30CBELigOP_FD_128881 | JGI IMG/M metagenome (GOLD analysis project Ga0182746, IMG submission 128881) | Enriched Organic Plus compost microbial communities from Emeryville, California, USA - eDNA 3rd pass 30_C BE-Lig OP (version 2) (version 2) ... | reverse complement strand
CTTCGGTTTACAAAACCGCTGCACTACCGCTGTGCTAATCCGGCCTCGCTGTCCGGGGACGCCCATACTATCAGATGACGCCGAACGTCCAGCCCTCAGTCGCGGCGATTTGCATATCGAGCGTCGGCGGCGTCCACAGCTCCGTTCTGCCCGCCGCGCCGCGCATCCATGCAGCCGTGAGCAGCGCGTCCGTGGCATGATCGTCAGGCACCGCTTTGCCATAGGGCGCGCAGTCCAGCATCAACAACGCATCGTTCAGCGCCGCGAGGCCGCGCATCTTCGTCCGCCCCTTGGGCCGACCAGCGGCGCGGGCGGCGATGCTGGTATAGATTTCCACCACCAGCGAGCCCTGTGTCGGCAGGGAATCGAAAGGCCACACGGGCACATGGGGGCGGACCCGATGCAGCAATCGCATCCCCGCGAAGCTAGCCTTCGCCACCTGCGCCGCGCCGATGGCGTCGTAAACGGTGGAGGGTTTTCCCCCGCCCCCCGCATTATAATGCGCTTCGCAGACGCGGTTGTGCATGAAGTCGGCCTTCACCCCATCCGCCTTGCCGAAATAGAAATGGCGGCGATGCGCGCTTTCCAGCAGGCTGGCCGCGCCCAGGTCAGCGTCATCACAGATGCGCTCGACATAGGCCCAGAAATCCGGCCCCGTTTCCGGCACCGCATCGCCCGGCAGATAGCCGCCCCGTGCCATGAAGGGCGGCGCAAAGCTGAAATCGAAGCCGAAAAGCGTCAGCTTTTCCTTGGCGGCACAGACCAGCCAATCGGCCACCTCCGTGCGCGACCAGATGCCATCCGGCGCCATCACGAGAGCGGGAGCATCATCGCCCACCTCGCAGGCCGCGACCGCAATCCCCTTATGCCGCGCGCCCTTCGCCCCGGACCAGTCGATCGCAACGAACCGCTCGAAACGGGCCGTCACGCCTCTCCCCGCTCCTGCCGCAGCTTGTCCCAATAGGCGATGCGCTCCGCCACCCGCGCCTCGAAGCCGCGATCCGTCGGTGCGTAGAAGGTCTGCGGTTCCATTTCTTCGGGCCAATAGTTCGCGCCTGAAAAGCCCTCCTGCGCCTCATGATCATATTCATATCCCTTGCCATAGCCGATCTGCTTCATCAGCTTGGTCGGCGCGTTCAGGATATTTTGCGGCGGCATCAGCGATCCGGTGTCCCGCGCCGATTTCCACGCGGACTTCATCGCCATATAGGCCGCATTGGATTTGGGCGCGGTGGAGCAATAAAGACAAGCCTGCACGATGGCCAGTTCGCCTTCGGGGCTGCCCAGAAACTCATAGGCATCTTTGGCCGCAAGGCACTGCACCAGCGCCTGCGGATCGGCCAGGCCGATGTCCTCGCTCGCAAAGCGCACCAGCCGCCGCAGCACATAGAGCGGCTCCTCCCCCGCCGTCAGCATCCGGGCGAGATAGTAAAGCGCGGCCTGCGGATCGGATCCGCGCAAGGATTTATGCAGCGCGGAGATGAGGTTGTAATGCCCCTCCCGATCCTTGTCATATACGGCGACGCGCCGATGAAGCAGCGCCGACAATCCCGCCGGATCGAGCGCATCTGGCAAATCTATGGAATAGAGCGTCTCCACCTGATTGAGCAGGAAGCGCCCATCCCCGTCCGCGCTCGCGATCAACGCCTCCCGCGCAGCGGCGTCCAGCGGCAAAGGGCGCTCCATCAATGCTTCGGCCCGGTCCAGCAGCAGTTCCAGCGCCGCCGTGTCCAGCCGCCGCAGGATCAGCACCTGTGCGCGGGACAGAAGCGCGGCGTTCAGTTCAAAGCTCGGATTTTCGGTTGTCGCGCCGACCAGCGTGACGGTGCCGTCCTCGACAAAGGGAAGAAAGCTGTCCTGTTGCGCTCGGTTGAAGCGGTGGATTTCATCCACGAAGAGCAGCGTGCGCTGTCCCATTCGCGCATGTTCCTTGGCGGCGGCAAAAACCTTCTTAAGATCGGCCACGCCGGAAAAGACAGCCGAAATCGGCTCGAACCGCATGCCGACCGCATCGGCCAGCAGCCGCGAAATGGTGGTCTTGCCCGTTCCCGGCGGCCCCCAAAAGATGATGGAGGATAACCGCCCCGCCGCGACCATCCGCCCGATCGCCCCGTCCGGGCCGGTCAGATGGTCCTGACCCACTACATCGGTCAGGGAGCGCGGACGCAGCCGGTCGGCCAGCGGGCCGCCCACCATCTCCACGGAAACATCATCCTGTGCGAAAAGATCTGCCATCGCTCCCGATATAGGGAGGCTTTGCCGTTCAGGGAACCGGGCTGGCCTTCATCATCGCACCTTGGGCGCGCTGGCGGATGACGCGCACATAGGTATCGACCAGCGCCTGATTGACCTGATCCCAGCCATAGCGTTCCGCCTCCGCCATGGCGGCCTGCCCCGCCTGTCCTCGCACTGCCGCATCGGAGCAATAGGTCTGCAGCGCATCGGCAAAAGCGCCAATCGCGCCGGGACGGATCAGCCGCCCGGTCACTCCGTCCGTCACCAGGCTCTCGCTGCCGGTCGCGCGGGCCGCCACGGTCGGCAGGCCGCACGCCATCGCCTCCAGCGTCACATTGCCGAAGGTTTCCGTGACAGAAGGATTGAACAGCATGTCCATGCTCGCCACCGCGCGTCCCAGATCGGCGCCCTTCTGAAACCCCGTAAATACGGCGTCTGGCAACCGGTTCTGAAACCATTCGCGCGCTGGCCCTTCGCCGACCACCAACACCTTGTGACGCACCTGCCGCGCAACCAGCTGATCAATGCTGTCGGAAAAGACATCCAGCCCCTTTTCCATCACCAGCCGACCGATAAAGCCGATGACCGGTACATCGTCGCCGATCCCGACGGACCGCCGCCATTCGGTATCGCGGCGGCCTGGGTGGAAAATTTCGCGGTCGATGCCACGGGTCCAGATGCCCACATCATAGCTCATCCGCTGTTCGCGCAGCAGTTGCGCCATCGATTCGGACGGCGCCACGATGGCGTCGCAACGGCGATAGAAGCGCCGCAGCATCGATTCGATCACCGGCTCCAGAAAGGCCAGCCCATAATAGCGCGGATAGGTTTCGAAACGCGTATGGACGGACGCCACGGCGGGCAGCCCGTTGTTTCGCGCCCAGCTCACCGCGCGGTGCCCCAGCGGATCGGGGCTGGACACATGGACCAGATTGGGGGCGAAGGCCCGCAGATCGCGCCGCACCGCGCCAGACATGCGATAGGGAATCCGATATTCCGTGCGTCCCGGCACCGGAATGGAAGGCGCGCTCACCAGATTGCCGGTCGGTTCGAAGGCGGGTGGATCTATGGTCGGGGAATAGACGCGTACCGCCGCGCCCTGCCGCAGCAGATAGCCGACAAAGCGATTGAGCGCCTGATTCGCGCCGTCTCGCACATAATTGTAATTGCCGCTGAAAAGCGCCACGCGCAGCCCGGTTGCATCCATCCCGGCCCCTTAACCCAGCCCGCGCCAAAACCCAAGGGAACCCGCGCCCGCTTCGGACATTTTGCTATCGCGGGGACCAACGCCCCGTAACACGAACGGAGACCCCGCCATGCCCGATCGCCTTCACAAGGGAATGCGCGTCAGATGGAACTGGGGTCAGGGCGTGGGCCGCGGGCGGATCGCAGCCTGTTTCGACCATCAGATCGAATACCGGATCGAAGGCATGCAGGTTCGCCGCAACGGTTCCCGGCAGAACCCCGCCTGCCTCGTCATCACGGATACGGGCAGCGAAGTGCTGAAGCTGTGGTCGGAACTCAGCGCCAGTTGATTGCCTCTTTTTCTCCACTGGCCCTCCCGGTCGGCTTTTTCCCGTGCCATGGGGAGACATGAACAATTCCGGCATGACGATCAGCGCGCTGCTGGTGGGATCGCCCCGCCCTTTCCGGGGAGACGATCACAGCGCGATCGCCAAGCAGCCCCTATCCGGGCCGGTCCATATCGGCTGGGAAGGACTGGATGGCGATAGCGTCGCCGACCGCGTGCATCATGGCGGTTTGGACAAGGCGATCCATCTCTATCCGCAGGAACATTATGGCTGGTGGAAGGAACGCAAGCCCGGCCACCCACTGCTCGACGCGCCCGGCGCGTTCGGGGAGAATATCGCGGCGCATGGGATGACGGAAGCCGACATCCGCCTTGGCGACCGATATAGTCTGGGCAGCGCGATCGTAGAAGTGAGCCATGGCCGCCAGCCCTGTTGGAAACTGGATCATCGCTTCGGCGCCCGCGACGTCATGACGACGATTGTCAAAACGGCGCGTTGCGGCATCTATCTCCGCGTCATTCGCCAGGGCAAGGCAGAGGCGGGCATGACGATGGACCTGCTTGATCGCCCCCTGCCCGAATGGCCAGTCGAACGCGTGTTCCGCCTGCTGATCGGTGGAGGGCACAGGACGGATATTGAAGGCGTCCGCATGCTAGCCAATACGCCGGTGCTGGCCAGCACATGGAGAGAACGCGCCCGAAAACTGGCGGGCGATTGAGCGCAGGCCGCATGGCGATGTCACAGTGAATATCCTCCACCACGCCTGACCTTAATTTGTTCGATAAGACCTCATATTTCCCCTGAGTTGAGGATGGCCATTAAGAGTTACCCCAGGACGCCGCTCTACAAGCTCTGCGCGCCCAAAACAAAATGGGGGCCGGCATCACTGCCGGTCCCCACTTCCGTCGGGGTGCATGATGTCATTTCCTGTCGGAAATGCGATCATCAACCTCGGCGTGACCGATGTTTTCGCTTTTGAAGGCGTCCACATCGCTATTGGCGAGGGCTTTGGACTGACGTCCTGTTCCGTCACCGAACTTCCTGTATGGCCATGCCCGGCGTTCACTTTCGCGCGCACTTGGCATTTCTTTCCAGAAAGCCGTCCGCCTTCCACGCGATCCTTACGGATCATGTTTCAGAACGAACTACCAAACCAGTTCGCAAACTACTGATTTCTCAGGCCTTGCTGGTCGGGATTTCTCCTTTCCTTCCTGTCTCGGTAAAGCAATGCTCTCATGACAGGCGAGTCGAGCAAAGCGAATTTTGACGATCATGGGGGCCGCGCCATTCAAAAGCTGTGGATAGATGTGGATAAGTCAGTTTATACAAGTAATAACAGTTACTTGAATGGCATATCCACACCGGATAAGGCCCAATTCCCTGATCGGAAATAGCGATAAGTGTCGGAATGTTTTTTCCGTTCATCGCAGCCACTTTCCCATTCGTCGGAAAATTATCCGCAGGGATAACAGCGCCTTCCACCGTTGCCGCACGTTCATGCAACCTTGCTATGAGTTACCGGGTTGAACCGGCAAACGCTATTCGGAGGAGATAATAATGCGTAAAGCCATTCTAGCCCTGGCCGCAGTGTCGCTGGCCGTGCCCGTTTCCATGGCTTTTCCGACGGACGGCGCGCAGGCTCGCAAGCATCACCGTTACAAGGAATGGCGTGGTCGCGACGGCCGCACCTATTGCCGCAAGTCCAACGGCACCACCGGCCTGATCGTCGGCGGTGTAGGCGGTGCACTGGTGGGACGGGCCATCGACACCGATGGTGACCGCGCGACCGGCACGATCCTGGGTGCCGCGGGCGGCGCGCTGCTCGGCAAGGAAATCGACAGCAAGCGTCGCTGCCGCTGACCCAATCGCACATAGGCATAAGGAAAAGGGCGGCTCCCCATCGGGAACCGCCCCTTTTTTTATATTGCCAGCGGGGGCTTATTGCGAAGTCGCGCCTTTCGCATCGGCCACCTTGAAGGCCACGGATTGTCCCCCGGTTACGCCTGAAACGCGGCCGTTCCTGACCGACAGGTTAAAGGCTACGGCATCCGGAAAACGGCGGCCGTTGATGACCTGGCCCGTCTTGGTGTCCTTCACTTCATATACATAGGTATAGCCTTCATGCGTAAAGCGCTGCTTGGGCGCATCTTCGGCATGGGCGACTGTGGACGTGGCAAGAACGCCAAGAACGGCGGCAACAGCAGATTTGGACAGCATTCGCATAGGTTATCTCCTTGTGAATGCCGATCAAACACCTCTATCAATTTCTTGTTTTCTCAAGGATTAATGTCGCCGACGCGCACCCGCACGGCAATCGCAAATCATGCCGGAACGATTGCGCGCCACGCAATCATATCGGTTGGCAGATCAAGCCTTTGACATGGCAAGGATATGCTGGAACTCCGCCTTGCTGAGCGGGGACACCGACAGGCGCGATTGACGCAACATCACCATGTCGGACAGCGCCGAATCGGCTTTCATGGCCTTGAGCGTCACGGGCTTGGCCAGCTTTTCCTTGGGGGCCACATGGACGGCGACCCATTTTCCCGTCTCGTCCGTGCTGTCGGGCGCGGCCTCCTCCACAATCTCCATCACCCCGACGGCTTCGACGCCGATATTGCTGTGATAGAAGAAGGCCAGATCCCCCTTCTTCATCGCCATCATGTGCAGCTTTGCCGCATGGTTACGCACGCCGTCCCATTCCGCTTTCCCTTTTTCGACCAGGTCATCGTAGGAAAAGACATCGGGTTCGGATTTCATCAGCCAATAATTCATGCTCCCTCCTTGCATGAGCGGCAAAGGACGATCAAGGACCGGATGACATTCGGGCAAGCGAGGTGATGGCGTGACTCAATCCGTGCTGGATCAAATGCCTTTGCTCTCGATGACGGCCATGGACAAACCCGCCTTTGCCATGGCTTTTGGCGCGTCCTTCCAGCAGTTCGGCTTTGCGATGATAGGCGATCATGGCATGGACCCGGCGCTGATCGAGAGGGGATGGATGCTGACCCGCCGGTTCTTCGCGATGCCGGATGCGGCAAAGTCCCGTTACGATGCGCGCGCCAATGGCGGGCAGCGCGGCTATACCGCGTTCGGGCGGGAAATCGCCAGGGGTGCGCGCGAAAACGACCTTAAGGAATTTTGGCATGTCGGGCGCGACCTGCCGACGGGCGACCCGCTCGGGCGAACCATGCCGCCCAACATCTGGCCTGACGAACTGCCCGGTTTCCGCCCCATATTCACGCAGCTTTTCGCGGAGTTCGACCGTGTGGGCGCCGAACTGCTATCGGCCATCGCCCTGTATCTGGGATTGGAGGCAGGCTGGTTCGACGGCGCCATCCGAAACGGCAATTCGATCCTGCGCTTGCTCCATTATCCCCCCGTTTCCCCGCAAGCCCCCGGCATTCGCGCGGGCGCGCATGAGGACATCAACCTCATCACCCTGTTGCTCGGCGCGGAAGAAGGCGGGCTGGAGTTGAAGGATCGCGACGGGAACTGGCTGCCTGTGGTGCCGCCGCCCGGCGCGCTGGTCATCAATGTGGGCGATATGCTGCAAAGGCTGACCAATCACGTCCTGCCTTCGACCAGCCACCGCGTGGTCAATCCACCGCCGGATCGGCGCGGTTATCCGCGCTATTCCATGCCTTTCTTTCTGCACCTGCGGCCTGATTTCATCATCGACGCGCTGCCACAATGCGTCAGCGAGAACAATCCTCGCCGCGATCCGCCGATCAGCGCAAACGCTTATCTGACGGAACGGCTGATGGAGATCGGCTTGATAGAGAAATAGGCTCTCGCCTATTTGCGACCGCGGCCTAGCGTGATGCCGATTTCCTCGCCCCGCTCGCTCAGCGCCAGCTTCACGATCTTCACCTGGACATGGCTGACCCTGTCGTCCTGAAGGAAGATGGTGTCGACGATATGGTCCGCCACCGCCTCGATCAGCGTGAAATGCTGACCTTCGGGCAGAGCCGCGGTCGCCGCATGTTTAAGGTCCATATAGTTTTTCGACCGGCTCAGCGGCGTATCCGGCTCATAATGGTCCGCGATCTTGAGCTGGGCACGGATGGAAATCCGCAACGGCTGAGGCAGGTGCGTCTCTTCCGAATAGATGCCGGTCAGCACGTCGACGTGCAGATTATTGACCTCCAGCGTCAGAAAATCGTCAAATGGGGTATCCATAGCTCGCCATATCGGGCCGCACCGGACCTGCCGGCACGAACCAGTTTACACTTTCAATTTACGCGGCAGGCGCTAAAGCCCGCCGCTTCCCGGCGCGGTCCATGCGCCATTGACGGCGGATCGGCAAGACGTGTCATCACTGGTGCCCCTGAATCTTGTCCCCGAACACGCGATCGAGCGCTTGCTGGACGCGGCGTTCGGCACTGACCGGCACGGACGCACCGCCTATTTGATCCGGGACGGGATGCCATGGCTCCCTGCCTTGTCTTTCGGCATGGTGGATGAAGAAGGCACGCTGATCGGATCGCTGCAAAGCTGGCCGGTTGCCCTCACCCATGAAGACGGCACGCAAACGCCGCTCATCATGGTGGGGCCGGTGGCGGTCGCCCCTTCCATCCAGCGCACCGGTCATGGCCAGACGATGATGGACGCGGCGGTGGCCGCTGCCCGCGCCCATGCGACCGAACCGCTGATGATGATCGGCGACCCGGAATATTATGGCCGCTTCTGGGGTTTTTCCGCGGAATGCACCGGGGAATGGGACGCACCTGGCCCGTTCGAGCCACGGCGGTTGCTCGCATTGTCCGTCGATGGACGAACGATTGGCGGCAAGGGGATGCTCAGCCCTCGAATTGCGGTGGCGGGCTGATTTCCCTTTTGCCTTCGGGCGCGGCTCACCCTATCTCGGCCCCATGCCGATGGAACCGCCGCCCGATCTTGCCAGCCTGTCACTGACCGAAATTGCCCGGCTGCTGGCCGCAAAGCGCCTGCCGCCGGTCGAGCAATGGAATCCAGGCCATTGCGGCGACAGCGACATGCGGATCGCGCGCGACGGCACCTGGTTTCATCAGGGATCGCCTATCGGCCGCGAAGCCATGGTGCGTCTTTTCTCCACCATCCTGCGCCGTGAGCCTGACGGCTCCTATGTCCTGGTGACGCCGGTGGAAAAGCTTTCCATCGAAGTGGAGGATGCGCCCTTCGTCGCGGTGGAACTGAAAAGCGAAGGCGAAGGGCAGGACCGCGCCCTCGCCTTCCGCCTCAACACCGGGGATCTGGTGACGGCCGGGCCGGACAATGCCCTGACCGTGCGGAATGGCGACAATGGCCCTCATCCCTATCTCCATGTTCGTGGCGGCATGGAGGCGCTGGTCGCGCGCGGCGTCTATTATGAACTGGCGAACATGGCCCTCGATGAAGGCGGTGAGCAGATCGGCCTGTGGAGCAACGGTACATTCTTCCCGCTGGAGGATGCGGCATGACATTGGCCGAACGCCTGCGCGCAGCCCTGATCGAAGGGCATAGGGAAGGAAACGCCCTACTGCCCGCCGATACGCACGACCCACGCATCGACAGCGACATCGTGCTGGCCCCCGCCGCCGTGCTGGTGGCGATCACCGAGCGCCCGGAACCGGGCCTCATCCTGACGCAACGATCATCCTCGCTCCGCAAGCATCCGGGGCAGGTCGCTTTTCCCGGCGGCCGGGTGGACGAAAGCGATCCGGACGAAATCGCCGGCGCCCTGCGGGAAGCGCGGGAGGAAATCGGCCTGCCGCCTGACCGGGTCCAGATCATCGGCATTTCCGACCGTTATCACACCTTCACCGGCTTCGACATCGTGCCGGTGCTGGGCGTCATTCCCCCCGACCTGCCGCTCGTCCCTCAACAAAGCGAGGTGGACGACTGGTTCGAACTTCCGCTCGCCTTCGCTCTCGACCCGACAAACCGCGTTCATAAATCCATGATTTTTGAAGGTGTTGAGCGGCATTATTATGAAATATTCTGGCAAGATCGCCGCATCTGGGGCGTCACGGCTGCGATCCTTGCCAATCTTTCGCGCAGGTTGGGTTATGACCGCATCGCTGCCTGACGCGCCATGGCGTCATCGACAGGGCCTCCACGGCCTGCTTGCCGCGCTCGGAGCGGATCGGGGTCATGCCCGCTTCGTCGGCGGGGCAGTGCGCGACAGCCTGCTCGGCCTGCCGGTCAACGATCTGGACATCGCGACCACGCTCTCGCCGCAACAGGTCATGGAGCAGCTGAAAGCGGCGGGGATCAAGGCCGTGCCGACCGGCATCGATCATGGGACCGTCACCGCCGTCATAGCGGGCGGCCCGGTCGAGATCACGACGCTGCGCCATGACGTCAGCACGGACGGTCGCCGCGCCACCATCGCCTATACCGACGATTGGCGGGAGGATGCGGCCAGGCGCGACTTCACGATCAACGCTCTTTACGCTGATCCGCTGACCGGCGAGATCAGCGACTTTTTCGGCGGCGTCTCCGATCTGGAGGCACGGCGGGTGCGCTTCATCGGCGATGCCTCCGCGCGCATCGCGGAAGACCATCTCCGTATCCTGCGCTATTTTCGTTTTCTGGCCCGCTTCGGTCAGGAAACGCCCGATGCAGAGGCCTATGCCGCATGCAAGGCGGCCGCCAACAGCCTGATGGCCCTGTCGCGCGAACGCATAGCCGATGAGTTATTGAAGCTGCTGGCGGTGGATGCGCCCATCCATGCCCTGCGCCTGATGGTGGAGGGCGGCATATTGCATCCTGTCCTGCCGGAAATCGACGTGGCGGGGGTGGAACGGCTCGCAACCCTCATTGAACGGGAAGCGGCTTCGGCAATCGATCCCGCATCGTTGCGCCGACTGGCCGCATTGCTGCCCGCCAATGCCTCAACGGCCAATGCCGTGGGCGCGCGGCTCAAGCTCTCCAACAAGGCACGCAAGCGGCTCGTCACCGCGCTGGAGGCCATGCCGGGCGACCTGCCCCCACGCACACTTGCCTGGCGCATCGGGGTGGAAGGCGCGACGGATCGCATCCTCCTCGATTGTTCCGCGCCATTGTCCGGCCTTTCCACGCTCGACGCATGGACGCCGCCCCGCTTGCCCATCGGCGGCGGCGCATTGATCGCGCGTGGCCTCACGCCGGGGCCGGATGTGGCGAAGGCTTTGGGTGAAGTGCAGGAAATCTGGGTGGCGGAAGGCTTTCCCGACGCCGCCCGCGTCGCGGAGATCGCGGATCAGACCGTTTCGAAGTTCCAGCGCGCGCGCCAATAATCGAAAGCATCGGCCTCGTTCATCGGCCTGGCGAAATAATAGCCCTGCCCCTGCCAGCATCCCATGCGTTGCAGTTCCAGCGCCAGTTCCTGCGTTTCGATCCCCTCGGCCGTCACATGCAGGCCCAGCGATTCGGCCAGCGACAGGATTGTCCGCACGATCACCGCCTTGTCGCGATCCTCCAGCATCGAAAAGACGAAGCTGCGGTCGATCTTCAATATGTCGATCGGCAGGCTGTGCAGGCTTGCCAGGTTGGAGTAGCCGGTGCCGAAATCGTCCATGGCGATCGGCATTTGCAAATCCTTGAGCGCAAACAGGAGCTTGCGAGCCTTGTCCGGGTCCGTCACGATTGCGCTCTCGGTGATTTCGGCGGTCAGCCGCTTGCCCTCCACCCCCGAATAGCGCAGCGCCTCCTCGAACATGGACGCCACGTCATCGCGCGCCATATGGATCGGCGAGAGGTTCACGTTCACGCCGACCGGCAAGGGTCCGCCGAATTTGGCGTCCCAGCGGCTCAGCGTCTGGGTTGCCTCGTAGGTAGCCCAGCGCCCCAGCGGCGCGATCAGCCCGCTTTCTTCGGCCACCGCGATGAACTCGACCGGCGAAACATGGCCCAGTTCCGGGTCATGCCAGCGCGCCAGGGCCTCAAAGCCGGTGATCTCTCCCGTTTGCAAATGAATGAGCGGCTGGAACGCCAGCGTCAGCCCGCCCTGCGCCAGCGCATCGCGCAACTTGCTTTCCAGCGTGAAGCGCCGCTGCGCTTCCTTGAGCACGCCATTGCGGTAGATTTCGACCTTGCCGCTTCGCTTGGCGATCTTGACCGCAGCCTGAGCCTTGCGAATGACATCGTCGGGGTCTTCGTCCAGCCCTGCGGAAATGGCGCAGCCGATCGCGCAATCCACCCGTATCTGCAACCCGCTGAGGCGGATGGGGGCGCTGAGTGCGTCGTTTATCCGTTGAACGATCTGAAGAGCATCCGACAATCCATTGTTAAGTCTAGCAAAGATTGCAAAATCATTACCGCCAATCCGGGCCAGCACATCGCCCTGCCGCAGGCAGGATTTGAACCGCTTGGCCACCGTGATGAGCAATTCGTCGCCTGCCATCGGGCCCAGCGATTCATTGACGCGGCTGAACCGGGCAAGGTCGATCGCGATGATCCCGAACTGCGCGTTTTCAGGCCAGGTCGAATGACAGATGCGATCGTCGATTTCCTCGCCGAATCCCGCGCGGTTCGGCAGCGCCGTCAATCCGTCGGACAACAGTTCGCGGCGCAGGCTTCTCTCGACGCTGCGTTCGCGCGTGCAATCCACCGCCGTAAAGAGATATTGCGGCGCGCCATCGCTCGCGCATGGCAGGTTCCCGATCATGCACAGGAAATATTCCGGACCCAATGATCCGTCCCGCCGCAACTCGAAACTCGCGACATCGCGTTTCGATGTTATGAAGCGCATGACCTTTTTGGCCCATTCACCGGACACTTTCTTGCCCTGGCTGTCCTGCGGCGTTGCGAGGGGAAATGCCTCGGCAAAGGTCTTGTTCGTGCGAACGACGGTCAATTCGCCGTCCACATGAGTCAAAATGGCGGCATGGTGGGCAAGGGCGGCCAGCCATTGCCCCGTGTCGATGATCTGCTCAGCTTGCGACGCATCGCGCGCGCGCACAGGCGCGTTTCCGGACTTGTCTGAAAGGCCGCTTCGAACCGACATGATTTCCGGCGTAAAACGAAACGGTAAATTTTCTGGAAACGCGTTTAGCTTTTCAGGTCAAAATCGATTATCGCGGGGGAAACCGGTGGGCGGCATTCGCCCGGCGGCGCCTCTGGCCACGCGCCATGGCGTCATGTCCGCTTCGGTGCGGGTGCGCCCGGTATCGCCGCCCATGGTCCAGCTGAGGCCATCGGTGAAGCGGAATGCAATGGCATCGGAAAGCCCTCCATCGCGATAGCGTTGCATCTGCACGCCCTGTCCTCGCGCCATGCGCGGCATTTCGGTCAGCGAATAGACCAGCAGTTTGCGATTTTCGCCGATCACCGCCACGCTGTCCGCTTCCGGCGAAATCGGATGGACGACCGCCAGCTTCGCTTCGGCGCGAACGTTCACCACCTGCTTGCCCTTGCGCGTTTCCGCGATCACGTCGCCCATCGCCGCCACAAACCCGCGTCCATCCGAAGCGGCCAGCAGCAACTCGCCGCCCGTCCGCGCAGGCAACAGGGCGACGATGCCGCCTTCATTGTCCATGTCGACCATCATCCGCACCGGATCGCCGAAACCGCGCCCGCCCGGCAGCTTGTCCGCGCCCAGCGTGTAGATGCGCCCCGTCTCCGTCGCCAGCAGCAGCTTGTCGGTCGTGTGGGCGTGAAAGGCGATCATCGGACCGTCGCCTTCCTTGAACTTCAGCGTATCGGCCGAAGCCAGGTCGCGATGCCCGCTCATCGCCCTGATCCAGCCGCGTTCGGACAGGATGACCGTGATCGGCTCGCGTTCGATCATCGCCTCCAGCGGGATTTCGCGCGCCGGGGCGGCTTCCTCGACCAGACTGCGCCGCCTGCCGATCTCGCTGTCGGGCGAATAGCGTTTCCGCAGATCCGCCAGATCCTTTTTCAGGCGCGTACGCTGCCGCGCCGGACTTTCGACCAGCTTCGTCAGCTCCTCGCGCTCTTTCAGCAATTCGCCATGCTCGCGCCGCAGTTCCATCTCCTCCAGCTTCCGCAGGGAGCGCAGCCGCATGTTGAGGATCGCTTCCGCCTGCCGGTCGGTAAGCTGGAACTCCTCCATCATCACCGCTTTGGGCTCATCCTCGGTGCGGATGATCTCGATCACCCGGTCGAGATTGAGATAGGCGATGATATAGCCATCGACCAGTTCCAGCCGCGCCGCGATCTTGTCCAGCCGGTGCTGCGCGCGCTTCACCAGCACGTCGATCTGGTGCCGCAGCCATTCGACCATCACCTCGCGCAGACCCATGACGCGCGGCGTCCGGCTGGCGTCCAGCACATTAAGGTTCAGGCTGAAACGGTTTTCTAGGTCGGTCAGCCGGAACAGGCTGTCCATCAGCACATCCGCGTCCACCGTGCGCGCGCGCGGTTCGATGACGATGCGGATTTCCGTATCGCTCTCGTCGCGCACATCCGCCAGGATGGGCAGCTTCCTGTCATTGATGAGCGCCGCGATCTGCTCGATCAGCTTGGATTTCTGCACCTGGAAAGGAATTTGCGTGACGATGGCGACCCATGTGCCGCGCCCGCCCTCTTCCTTGTGCCAGCGCGCCCTCGTCCGGAACGCGCCGCGCCCCGTCGCATAGGCCTCCGATATGATGGAGGGGCTGTCCACCAGCACGCCGCCGGTCGGGAAGTCCGG
>Ga0182746_1002412_pt1 | contig 14384 bp, 13 predicted proteins | sample eDN3rd30CBELigOP_FD_128881 | JGI IMG/M metagenome (GOLD analysis project Ga0182746, IMG submission 128881) | Enriched Organic Plus compost microbial communities from Emeryville, California, USA - eDNA 3rd pass 30_C BE-Lig OP (version 2) (version 2) ... | reverse complement strand
GCGCGCCCTGGCGTGCACATCGGCTTCCTGGCGCCGGAACCAGGCGAGCCGTGATAGCGCCGCTGCCACGCCGCCTGTGGTCGCAAGGTGGAAACCAACCTCGACGTTCTCAGCAACCGTCATGTTCTTGAACAGTTGCAGCAGCTGGAAGGTGCGCACCAATCCCTTCGCAGCGATCCTGTCCTGCCGCAGATGGGTGATGTCCTCACCGGCGAATTCGATCGTTCCCGCTGTCGGCGCAAGAAAACCCGACACCATGTTGAAGAAGGTCGTCTTGCCGGCGCCGTTGGGGCCGATGACGGCGAACAGGCAGCCTTCCGGGATGTCCAGATTGATGTCGCTGTTGGCCGTCAATCCGGCGAACCGCTTGGTCAGATTGCGGACCGTGAGAAGCGCCATGGCTCAGCTCCCCGTGCGCGCCTGTGGCGCCGGCATATCGCAGTCACTCCCAACACGACCGTCGGAAACAAGGGGACGCGCCTGATCAGCATCGCTGGTGCTCGACCTGACGGGGCGCGACCGGCCGATGCCGGAGAGCGCAGACAAGCCTTTCGGCACATAGATGAGCAGCAGCAGCAGGATCGAGGCATAGGCGATGTCCTGGAAGCGGCCGGAGCTGCGCAGGATCTGTGGCAGCAGCGACGCAATCACAGCGCCGATCGCGGGACCGAGCACTGTGCCGATGCCGCCGACATAGAGCATGGTGAAGGTGACGACGACCATCTGCAGCCCGAACACTTCGGGACTGATGAAGCCGACGACATGCGCAAACAGCGAGCCTGCCGCCGATGCATAGAGCGCCGCGATGACGAAGGCTGCGAGCTTGTATTGCGAAATGCGGATGCCGAGCGCGGCGGCCCCCTGTTCGCTGGTCGAAATGGCGCGCAGCGCCCGTCCGAAACGCGAATTTCGCAACCGGCCGGAGACCCACAGACCGAACAACAGGATCACCATCAGGCAGACGAGCTTCCAGCGCTCATCTTCGACCGTGAACGGGCCGATGCCGAGCGGCGGAATGCCGGAATAGCCCATATAGCCCTGCGTCAGGCTCGTCCATTGCACCGACAGATCATAGGTGATGAGGCCGAGCGCGAAGGTCGCCATGGCGAGATAATGACCGCGCAGCCGCAGCGTCGGATAGCCGACGATGACCGAGATGACACCCGCAATCGCCATCGACGCGACCAGCGCCACCACAGGCTCAAAGCCATATTCGACGCAGAGGATCGCGGTGCCGTAGCCGCCGATCGCCGCGAATGCGTTCTGCCCGAAGGAGGCCTGTCCGGTATAGCCCATGAAGAAATTCAGCCCGACACAGAACAGACCGTAGATCATCGCGAGCTGCATCACGGTCAGCAGATAGCCGCCCTGGATGAAGACGAAGGCGAACAACAGCGCGATAAAGATCGCGCCACCGATGGCGAAGTAGCCGTAGTCGCCAAGCCTAGTGAAAATAGAAGCGCGCGAGGTCATGGTGCGATTTGATGTCATGCGCCGGCAATTCCGCGCGGACGCTGCCTGACGAAAGAACGTAGACACGCCGTGCGAGCTTGAGCGCGAGTGGCGCCTTCTGCTCGACCAGCAGGATGCCAAGGCCGTTGCGGTTGAGTTCGCCCAGAGTATTGAGAATCCCGGCCGCGACCTTGGGAGCGAGCCCGAGAGAAGGCTCATCGAGCATCAGCAGCTTTGGTCCCGCCATCAGCGCCCGTCCAACGGCCAGCATCTGTTGTTCGCCACCGGACATCGACGCGGCAACCTGGCCGGCCCGCGCGCGCAGATTCGGAAACAGCTTGAACACCTGCGCGAAGCGGCGCTCGACCTCGTCGCTTGAACTGCCGAGGCCGTAGGCGCCAAGCAGCAGGTTCTCCCGGACCGTCATCTCGCCGAACAGGCCGCGGCCCTCCTGCACCATGATGATGCCGAGCTTCGCCAAATGGTGCGTCGGCAGCGTGGAGATGTCCTGTCCCTTGAACGTGACCTTGCCATTGCTGGCGATGAGCCGGGACATCGCGCGGAGCAGCGTTGTCTTCCCCGCGCCATTCGGTCCGAGGACCGTGACGAATTCGCCTTCCTCGACGTGAAGATCGATGGGCTTCAGCGCGGCGACATGGCCGTAGCTGGCTGAAAGCCCATTGACCTCGATCAGGGCCGGCACCGGATGACTATCGGCCGTCATATTTAATGGCCAGCTTGCCGTCCTTCACATAGGCGATCACGTACGGATTCTTGGTCACGCCGACGTGCTCCGTTGGTGAGAAATCGTATCGCGCACCGGCGCCGACATAGGGACCGAGCTTCTCGAAGGCATCGCGCACGGCCGTTCCCTCAGTGGTCTTGGCGGCTTCCATCGCCTGCGCCATCATCAGGAGCGAATCCCAGGCGCGCGACGTTTGCGAACTGTCGACCTTGCTGCCGAATTTCGCTTTCAACGGCGTGATGAAAGCTTCAGCCGCGGCCCGCGCCTTCGGATCGGTGATCATGTTGAGATCGTCAATCGCCACCTGGATCATGGGCGAAGGGACCAGATACTGCTCGCCCAGCACCTGGCCGGCCTCGATCAGCAGTTCGCGTTCATTGATGCTGCCGAGCATCAGCATCTTGTTCAGGCCGAGATTCTTGATGTTGTTCGCCACGGTGATCACCGCGTTGCCCTGGCCGATCATGATGATCGCGCCGGCGCCGGCGGCATTGATGCGGCCGATCTGAACACTGAAGTCGGCATCCTCCTGCTGGTAGGATTCGTTGGCGGCCACCTTCAGCCCGTAATTTTTGGCCTCCTCCACCGCAATGTTGCGCATCAGCGTGCCATAGGGGCTCGGATCGCCAAGAATGCCGATCTTGCGGATATCGGTCTTGTTCTTGAGGTATTCATAGCGCGAGTCGACTTCGAATTTCGGCGGCGGCAGGAAGCTGAAGGCCCACTTCTGCTCGTCGGGCAGCCGCGGCAGAATCGAGCAGAGGAACATCGGCAGCTTGGCCTTGGTGACAAAGCTGGCGGCGGCAAAATTGCCGGCGGAGATGCAGCCACTGTCGGAAGCGACGACCTTGTCTTCCGACATCATCTTCCGATAGACGACCACAGCCTCCTGGGGGATCGACTTGTTGTCCTCATAGACGAGCTGCAATTTGCGGCCGAGCACGCCGCCTTTGGCGTTGACCGCAGCGATCGCAAGCTCAAGCCCGTCGCGCCAGTGGCCGTCGGTAAGCGAGCCATAGCCGGTGAGGCCAAGCGAAGATCCGATCTTGATGGGCTCCTGCGCCGAGGCGTGAAACACGGGCGTGGCCGCGAGCAATGTTGCGATCGCAAGGATATTGCGCAACTTCATTGTGACTCCCTCCCTCTTTGTGTGCCTGCTTTCGATGAAGCATTCGGCCTCTCCGGGCCTTGATGTTGAATCTCTTATGCCGGGACACCGCCGATCTTGCCGCACACTTCGGCGAGGCCGGCGAGCGCGCCCTGGCGCAGGAAGCCCTGATCCGACGACAGCACGAAGGCGCTCGCGCCCAGCGTCTTCAGCCAGGCCGCCTCGGCGCCGTTGCCGACATAGACGCTGATCGGCTTGCCGGCCTTCCGTGCTGCGGCGGAAATACGCTCGACCGCTTGACGCACGGCCGGTGGATCCTTCGATTCATCGCCATAGGCGGCGGTGAGGTCGCCGCGGCCGATGAAGAGGGAATCCACGCCGTCGACAGCAGCGATGGCGTCGATCTCATCGAGCGCTTCAGGATCCTCGATCTGCGCCACGACAACGGTGCCGGCATCAGAATCGGCGATATGGCGCCACATCGGCACCGCCGTGTAGCCGCCGGCGCGGGTGCTGGTGGCATAGCCGCGCTTGCCTCCACGATAACGGCAGAGCGCCGCCACCCTGCGCGCATAATCGGCGCTCGACACGTGCGGGATCAGAACACCCGCAGCGCCGCAATCGAGTACCGAAAGAATGGCGTCCGGGCCGGGAACGCGCACCAGAGCAGGCATGCCGGCGGCCCGTGCCGCGAGCAGCGCGATATCGGATGTCGTGCGGTCGAACGGCGCATGCTCCTGATCGATGACGACAAAGTCGAAGCCGGCGCCACCGATGATCTCGGTCGCATGGCTGGTCGGCGTCTTCAGGAAACTCCCGATCAGCGGTTCGCGTGCGAGCAGGCGTTGGCGAAAAGTGGCGGCGGAGGAACTCATGTTCGCTCTTCGATATTTGTGCGGTTACGGCATCGGATAGTCGTCAGCGTTCAGCACCCAGCCGGGCTTCTCGGAGAAGTCGATGCGCGGCGGGCAGAAGATATCAACGAGCTGGTTGAGGTCTCGGCCGACCGCTTCCGTCGTGTGAATCGAGGGCGGCGGGATGACCGCGATCGAGGGGCTGGCGCACAATTCGTGATCGTCGGCGTGCCAGAAGTTCTTGTTCACCGTCCATGGCCAGCGCAGATGATGGACGAACTCACCTTCGAGCGCGAGCGAACACTGCTCGAAATCATCGTGGTGATGCGGCGAGAGTTTCGATGCGTCGCGCGGCCCCTGATAGGAGTCGAGGAAATTGACCATGAAGGTGGTGCAGCGCCAGATGCGGCCGAAGCGGCCTTTTTCCGGGGGCACATCAAGGCTGTAGACACGCAGCTTGTATCCACCCTTGGGGGCGGGCCAGGGTGCATCCGGCGCGACATAGGGTTTGGCAGTTTCATAAGCCGCGGCGTTGCTGCATTTGGCCGCAAGATCGGTGGCGCGCGTGGTGAACATGCGCACGATGCGGCCCGGCGCTATCACGCGCAGGCTCGATTTTCCCGGCGGGACGAAAGCAAGCGAGCCCCCGCTCACACGCTCGGTGCCGTCCTTGGTGGTGATCTCGACGACGGTCTGCTTGTCCGGCATCAGCACCACATATTCATCAGCCTGAGCATCGCGCGCAAAGACCGCGTCCTTCGCGGGCTCGGTGAAGGCGATGATGAAATTCTGTCCGCGCCCATACCAGGTGTTGCCGGCCGGCCCGCTGTCCTGTGGTGGCTCGGCATAAAAGCGGATGTATTCGGCGCCGCCGAAAGGACCATCGGCCGCCTGCTTGACGGCTGGCGCCGTGGCCAACGCCGCGCGGGGATCACTGACATCGTACATCCAGAACCTCCCATTTCATTCATTGCCGGACGCTGGCCGCGACGGCAGCGGCCGCTCATTGCAGCGCCGGCAGGTCAGCTTCAATTCCAAGCGCACGGGCGGTGTTCAACGACACCATTTTGCGAATCTGTTCGTCGTCGTAGCCGAGATCGATGCAAAGCCTGATGCCCTGCCGGAATCCCTCGAGCGGGCTCATGGTGCCGACCTGGCCGAGGTCCGAGCAGAACATGGTCTGATCGACGCCGGCGGCTTCAATGTGCCGGTGCAGGTCCTCACCAGTCGCAACCTGGAACTTGGAGCCTTCGAGGAACATGCACAGCGAGTGCTCGACAAAGGCGCCCATGGCGGCAATCCCTTTCACGTCGTTCATGCTGGCCTCGACGATCTCTTCCGGATGGGTGAGCACCAGGCGCTTCACGCCGCGCCGCTTGGCTTCCTCGAAAACGATCCAGGTCTCGCTGATGTGCAGATGGCCGCTCGCAAGCACCATGTCGTTCCTGGCGACGATATCGAGCACCTCCTTGACGTCGTCACGCACCGTCTTGTCAGCTTCGAGCACGGGAATGCCGACGGCCGGACGGATCCTGTCAGTCGAGGCGGGGTGAGCCCATTTCGCCTGCGCCTGCCAGCGCAGATGATTTTCCGCGGCAAGCGTCGGCAGCCATACGATCCTGCCCCCCATCGCTGCGGTGTGCTCGACCGCGTAAGGGTTGAAACCGCCAATGACATTGTTGAGCACAATGCTGGCATAGATCTTGGTTTTCAGGTCCGGGAAGTTCTTGCGGATCAGCGCTGCCGTCATCACGCTGCTGTAGTCGTGGTCCTTGGTCACCACTGCGGCGAAGCCGGCATCGGAAGCCTGCCGCAACAATTCGACATGATCGAGCGCCCGCGGCGCGATCGACGGACCGCTATGCACATGCGGGTCGATGGCGCCCTGCAGCAATCTCTCGATGCGGCGGTCAATCGTGTCGGGCGAGTTCATCATCGACGCCCTGCCTCCCTCATGCCTTCATCAGCACACCAGCACCACGCTGCCGCGACGTTGGACGAACCCATCGCCCTGGATTCGCACTCAAGGCGCGGATCCAAAGTTCTGGCACAACTGCTGTTCGCGACAACAAAACGCTGTTTTTTTATTTATGGTAGTTGCCATGGACCTCGTCTGTCAATCTTCCTTGCAAATTAGCGCTGCAGACGAGGACCAGACCACCTTTCCAATCTTGATTATGTTCGATATTTGCATATATCGTTTTATGATCGCGAACACTGAGGACTTGACAATGCCAGACGACGGCACGGCGGGAATGGTGCGCTCGGTCCATCTCGCGATCGACGTGCTCGAAGCCGTCAGTTTTGCAGATGAGGACATGGGCGTGACGCAGATCGCCGAGCGGCTCAACGTCACCAAGGGATCGGTCCACCGTCATTTGCAGACGCTGGTCGAGCGCGGTTATCTCGCGCAGAATCCGGCGACAAGCCGCTATACGATCGGACCGAAGGGCCGCCTTCTGGCGCGGCTGGCGCCGGAAACCGATCTTGTCCGGCTTGCCGAAGGGCCGATGCGCGAACTGCGCGACGCGCTCGGACACACCGTTGTCTTGTCGGAGATGACGCCGCGCGGCGCATTGGTGCTGGCCACACTCGCCAGCACGTCGCCAATCGAGATCGGCGTACGTTCGGGAAGCGAACTGGCGTTTCACGCTTCGGCGCAAGGCAAGGTTATGCTCGCCTTTGCGCCGCGCCCTTTCCAGACTCGCATTCTCGCGCGCCGGTTCGAAGCCTTCACGGATAAAACGATCACGTCGGCGGAGCGCCTGGAAAAGGCATTGCGCGATACCGTCAAGCGCGGCTACGCCTCGGCCCCGGAGGAAGCCATGCTCGGCCTCAATGCCGTCGCAGCGCCGATCTTCGACAGCCGCGACGCTTGCATCGCGACCCTGGCCGTTGTCGGCTCCATTCAGTTCCTTCCTGACAAGCCGAAGCCGTCGGACATTGATGCGCTGATCAAGGCCAGCCAGCAGATATCGCGAAAGCTCGGGCATGGTCAGCATGAATCCCACTTTGCGAAGATGCGATCACGCCGGACGTGAGACGCGGCGTATTGATGCTTCCGCGTGCTAGAACCTGATATCGGCCGCCTTGATAATCGGCGCCCATTTCCGGACTTCCGAGGCCATGAAGACCTTCAGATCCTGTGGCGTTCCCCCGGCCGGCTGTATGCCCAGATCATCGAACAGGATCTTCGCTCTCTCCGATTTCAGATAGTCGTTTGTGGCGGCGTTCAGCCTGGCAACGATGTCTGCAGGCGTACCCGTTGGGGCGAGCAGCGCGTACCAGACCGTTGCTTCAAAACCGGGAAGGCCGGACTCGGACGCAGTCGCAACGTTGGGCAGCTTCGACCAGCGCTGCGCACCGGCCATGGCCAGCGCCTTGACCTGCCCGCCCTGGACGGTCGGGACGTAGGCCCCCATCGAATCCATCGCGATGTCGATGTTCTTGCCGATCAGGTCGGTGATGATGGCGGCTGCGCCGCGATACTGGACAGCGCCGAATTTGATCCCGGCCGTGCTTTGCAGAAGGATGCCGGTGATATGCCCCAGCGTCCCGTTGCCCGGAAAGCCGCCGTTGATCCTGTCCGGATTCGCCCGCGCGTAGTCGATGAATTCCTTCAGCGTTGAAAACGGTGCGTCTGCACGCGCTGTGATCAGCACCGGCGATTTGCCGACAAGCGCAATCGGGGCGAAGTCCTTTTCGGGATCGAACGGCATGTTCTGATACATCAGCTTGTTGGTCGCCGCCTGCCCGGTCGTCGCGAACAACAGCGTGTAGCCGTCCTGCGGCGCGCGTGCGACGGCGGCCGCGCCGATATTGCCGCCTGCCCCGCCGCGGTTGTCGATCACGAAGCTCTGGCCGAGTGTGTCACTCAGATATTGGGCGAGGCCGCGCGCAAGAATGTCCGAGGTCGTGCCGGCCGTGAACGGCAGGATGATTGTCACGGGATGCGCCGGCCATGTCTGCGCGATGGCGGGCTGGTGCGCCAGACCGAAGGATACGGCAAAAGCCGCCGTCAACGATCCCAGCATTCGCAATATCGTCTGCATCGTCGTCCCTCCCCGGGATTGTGTTGCTTATTGTTTGTTTTCATCGGCATTGCGCTCGATCCGCTCAGCTTCACATGCGGATCAGAAACCCACGTTGTCCCCGCCTTTCAGCGCCAGCATCTCCCGCGCCTCATCAGGTGAGGCGATCTCGAGACCGAGATTTTCGATGATGCTGCGAACGGTCTTCACCTGTGCGGCATTGGACGGTGCGAGTTTGCCCGGCCCGAGCCATAGCGAGTCTTCAAGTCCGACGCGCACGTTGCCGCCCATGGCTGCAGCCATCGCGGCGATCGGCATCTGGTTTCGTCCTGCGCCAAGCACCGACCACTGGTAGGTTTCGCGACCGAACAGCCGGTCCGCCGTGCGCCGCTGGTGCATCACGTCATCGGGATGGGCGCCGATGCCGCCAAGAATGCCGAATACGGTCTGGACGAACAGCGGTGGCTTGACGAGGCCGCGATCGAGGAAATGCGCGAGGGTATAGAGATGGCCGGTGTCGTAGCATTCGAACTCGAACCGCGTGCCGTTGCCCGCACAGGCTTCGAGGATGAACTCGATATCCTTGAAGGTGTTACGGAAGATGCGGTCCCTGCTACCCTCGAGATACGGCCTTTCCCAGTCGTGCTTGAACGCCTTGAACCGGTCGAGCATCGGATAAAGACCAAAGTTCATCGAACCCATGTTGAGGCTCGCGACTTCAGGCTTCAGCGTGCTGGCGGGACCGAGGCGCTCCTCCACGCTCATCGTCGCCGCGCCGCCACTGGTGAGATTGATCACCACGTTTGACGCTTGCTTGATGCGAGGCAGAAATTTTGCGAATGCCTCAGGCGTCTGGTCAGGTGCGCCCGTTTTCGGGTCGCGCGCATGCAGATGCACAATCGCCGCGCCAGCCTCAGCGGCTCCGATGGCCGCAGCCGCAATCTCCTCCGGCGTCACCGGCAAATGCGGCGACATCGATGGCGTATGGATCGACCCTGTCACGGCACAGGTGATGATGACTTTGTCCGGCTTCGCCATGGTCCTCCCCGGTCGCGGGCGCGATCGCCTTCTTCTTCTGGATGCATCGCCCCTCAATCAGGTGGAGACATATGTCTTCCAGTTGTCGGTCTTCAGCGGTCTGGCCGGGAAAGCCACCCGGCGGTCTGCGGCTACACCGATCAGTTCGGCTGCGTTGAGGCCTTTGCGCGCCAGATAGGCCTGAAAATCCGCCAAGGCGCTGGAGAGCGTCTCCGCGCCCCGGATCATGACCGGCGACGACATCTCAACGGCCGATGCGCCCGCCAGCATCATGCGCGCAATGTCGAGACCGGTTTGCGCACCGTTTGTCGCGATCAACGGCTTGCCTGCGCCGACTTTCGCGCGCGACAGCGCCAGCCACTGACACGTCAGAGGAAGATTCCAGAAGCCGCCGACACCGAGCGTCGTGCCGAGCATCGGTTCGAGCGTTTCAACATCAGGGATCAGCCCCAAAGATCGTCCCGCCATGACGACCGCATCGCCACCAGCCGCAAACGCCGCGGCCGCCAGCTCCGGAACACGTTCGCTCTGGCCCGTGATCTTCACCCACAATGGCAGCGAAACGGCCTTGCGGATCACCGAGACAAACATCGACACATTGCCCGGGTCCAGCTCGGTCGACACCGCCCCTTGAGCCTGGCTCGCATACGGCGTGCCGATATTGAATTCCAGGATGCGCAGGCCGGCCTGCTCAATCTGTTTCGCCATCCGCACGCTGGTATCGAGATCGGCAAGGATGACACTTGGGACGGCGTAGGAGTCGCAGGCGCGCGCCTCCCGGTCCATCTGCACCGTTTGCTCCAGCCACTGATCGAATGGCTGCGGGGTCAGACCCGAACGGCATGCGACAAAGGCCGACGCCGGTGCATCTGGCCCCCACTCCACCGGATTCCAGTGCTCGTCAAACAGCATGTATTCGGCGCGCTGCAGCTGGTCGCGCGCGGCATCTGATTCATTCACCGATTTGACGACCACCGCGCCGACACCGGCTTTCAGCGCACGCCGAATTCCATCGGCCTCGATCAGATGCTCCGCGGAGCCCGCGATCAGCGGGTTCTTCAAGGTCACGTTGCCGAGAGTCGTGGTGAGCGTGGTCATTCCAAACACGGCCTTCTAGTTATACTGGTGTCACCCGCGGCGTTGGATACCGCCCGAGTCCGGACTCTTGTTCGCGTGCCGGCTCAAATCAGTGCGTGGACTGCCCAGGCTGGACCGGATCCAGATTCAGAAGCCCCGCCGCGTTGATGCTGATGAGCTGGCGGATGTCGGCGGGCGAGAATTGCAGGTCCAGCAGCATCCGAACGATCTGGCGGAATCCCTCCACCGGCCTCGGATTGTCGAGCAGGCCCAGGTCCGATGACAAGACCGTGCGATTGACGCCGGCGACATCGATGAGATGGGCAAGGTCGTTGGCGTCGAATTTCCTCGCCTTTCCATCTGCGAACATGCAAATCGAGTGCTCGATGTAAGCGCCGGCCGAGACCAGCGACCGGATATCCCCGTCATTGCAGCCGACGACGTAAGTGGGGTGGTTGACCAGCATTTTTGTCACGCCGCGACGGTTTGCTTCGTCAAACAGCAGATGCAGCTCGTGGGCGGGAAGGTGGCCGCCGGCCAGGATCATGTCCGCTTCGGCAATGATGTCCAGGCAGGCCTTGGCGGCATCCGAGATCGCGCCATTGGCATCGAGCGCGCTGAGCGGGATGGGATCGAGCATCTTCCGCGTGGTTTTGGGGAAGGTCTTCCCCTGCCCGGTCAGCTGGGCGATGTGGTTCTCCGCCGAGACAGTGGGCATCCAGATGATCCTGGCGCCGATGCTTGCCGCGTGGTCAACGGCATGGGGATTGATGCCGCCATTCGCATTGTTGAGCACCAGCCCAGAGAACAGGCGCACGCCGGTGTCAGGAAACAGTTTCTCGAGGATCACGGCATGCGGCACGCCGAGATAGTAGTGATCCTTGTAGAGCAGCGCCCGGAACCCGGCATCGGCTGCGTCCTGCAGGGCCTCGCGATGATCGAGGACGCGGGGCATCGCCGCGGGGCCGCTGTGGCAATGAAGGTCTACCGCGCCTTTCAATAGCGCTTTGACCTCCTCGTCGCGTGCATCGGGGGTGGGGGTGAATACAGTATCGGACGCCATTCTCTTCTCCTCGTCAAATGTTCAGTACAGGCGGAGCATGCTCAGCCAGCCGCCACGACCTGCGGATTGCCCGCCATCCGGCGGAAATCGGTGATCACCTTGCCTGCCGCCTGTCTCATCAGGCCCTGATCCGACGAAACGATGAAGGCGGAGGCGCCCAGTTCGGCAAATGTTGCCGCTTCCGCGATGGAGCCGACCAGGATGCATACGGGCTTTCCCGCCGCCGCGGCTGCCTTGATGATCCGTTCGCTGGCGGACTGAACGGCGCGCGCGCTCATCGATTCCGCTCCCATGGCCACCGAAAGGTCGCCGCGGCCGATGAAGACGCCGTCCAGGCCATCGATGGCGACGATCTCGTCGATCACGTCGAGAGCCTCCGGGTCCTCGATCATCGCGATGACGGTGACTGATTTGTCCTGGGCTTCGACATGCTGCCACATGCCGAGCGCGCCATAGCCGCCGGCACGCGGCGAATTGGAAAAACCGCGCGAGCCGCCCCGATAGCGGCAGGCAGACACAACGGCCTTTGCTTTCTCGACACTGGAGACGTGCGGCACCAGTACGCCGGCAGCACCGTCGTCGAGAACCGAAAGCAGTCTTGACGGAGAGGGCTCGGCGACCCGGACGATGCCGGCCGTGCCCACGGCGCGGGCTGCGAGCAGGCCGGTGTCGATCGCGACCCTGTCGAAAGGAGCGTGTTCCTCGTCGATGACAACGAAGTCGAAGCCGATGCCGCCCAGGATCTCGATCGAATGCGCCGTCGGCGTCTTGATGAATGAGCCGACAAGGCTTTCACCCGCCCGGAAACGCTGGCGGAAATTGGACTGATGCGCCATTGACATGATTTCGAGACGTCCTTACTGTATCGCTGTTCAGAACAGCATTCTGTTATTGAATTATCTACACCGCCCCCGGGGGCTTATGTCAAGCGCCAATCCCCGTGCGGTGTTCATGGGCGCCCACGGCAATGCGCCCTTTGATGCGGTGGCGAGCCGTGACGGTGCCATTGGGGTGAGGTCAAGGAAGGAGGCGGGAATGCCGCGAATCGAAGGCAAGAATGGAGACGGAGTTCAGGCCGTCCAGCTTGCTCTGAGCATTATCGAACATCTTGCAAGGGAGCGGCAGGCCGTGGGCGTTACTGCGCTCGCGCAGGCGCTCGGAACGACGAAAAGTCGCATTCACCGGCATCTCCAGACGCTCGTCCATCAGGGTTACATCGTTCAGCCGAGGGATTCGGATCGCTATGAGAGCGGCCCTCGGCTGGTCGCCCTGGGCCGCGCGGTCAGCGACAATCTCGATCTCGCTCACGTGGCTGCTGATCCGCTGCTGGAGTTGCGGGACGCGCTCGGCCATTCCGCCGTCGTCTCTCAAATCACGCCGGACGGCATGCGGGTAACGGCCACGGTCCCCGGGCGATCACCGATCGAGATCGGGGTGCGGGCCGGTTCGCTGCTCACATTCAGCAGCTCGGCCCAGGGTAAGGCGGCATTGGCCTTTGCATCTGCGGAATTTCGTGATCGCGTGCTGCGCGGCAAATTCGAGATATTCACGCCGCACACGATCATCAGTCCGGCCGTTCTGGTTGCCGAGCTGGAGAAGATTCGTACCCAGGGCTGGGCGACCGCTCCCAATCAGACGGCTATCGGATTGAATACCTTGGCTGCGCCGATCTTCGATTCCTCGGGGGCGGTCTGCGGTGCGGTCGGTATCGTCGATATGATCCAGTTCATTGCCGACGTGCCCTCCGAAGACCAGCGGGTGCGCACCATGGCTGCGGCCCGGCGCGTTTCGCGAGCGCTCGGTTACGAAGGACTCTGATTCCCGCCGTTTCGATGGTGGCCGATTGGGGCGTCATCGGGGCCTTGACAACGGCAAGCCGGTTGTTATCCTTCTTATCGAAACATTGTTTCATAGATAAGAACATAGCGTTTTCGATTTCGTTTCTTCAGGGAGGAGGAAGGAATGTATAAACGACGCGTGCTGATGGCGGCTGCCCTGGCGGTGGCTGCTCTTTCGGCCCAGGCCAGGGCGGACGAGACTTTCAAGATCGGATCGTCAGTGGGCCTGACCGGCTATGCTGCAGTTGTCGACCGCGCCTGGCGCGACGGGCTCGCGGTCGCCGCCGATGCGCTCAACGAGAGGGGCGGCCTGCTTGGCAAGAAGATCGAGATCGTCGTCGAGGACAATCATTCGCAGCCGCAGGACGCGGTCGTCGGCTATCGCAAGATGATCTCCAGCGATCAGGTCAGCCTGTTCGACAGCGGATGCGTTTCCGCCGGCAATTTCGCGGCCGCATCCTTCGTCATGCAGGCGAAGCTGCCCATGTATCTCTGCTCGATCCTGCCGCAGCGCGATACGGAGCAGGAATGGGCTTTCAGCTTCCTGGCGCCGCCGAAGTTCGAGATCGAATCCCGCTACCGCTACCTCAAGGAAAAGACCGATATTCGCAAGATCGGCCTGCTCTACGACCCGACACCCTATGCGCTGATGATGAAGAACCTTGGCGAACAGCTTGCCAAGGATTACGGCCTCGAGGTCGTGGCGCAGGAAACCTACAAGCCGGACGACGCCGACATGACCGTCCAGCTCGGTAGGATCAATGCGGCCGGCGGTGGCGCCGTCGTCAAGATCGGCCAGGGTGGTTCGACGGTGACGGCCGCCAAGAACATCAAGCAGCTCGGCCTCGACAAGATGCTGCTGCTTTCCAGCAATGACGACGGCTCGATCTTCAATCAGGCGGGCGAGGTGCTGGGAGACCGCTTCTTCTTCGTGGCGCCGGCGGTGCAACTGCCGAAGACGCTGAAGCCCGGTCCCACCAAGGACGCGGTCGACGCCTTCCTGAAATACTGGGTGCCGAGATATCCGGACCGCGACCCGACCAACAGCGCCCGCGCCTGGGATTCCATGATGGTGCTGGCCAAGGCCGCCGAGATCGCCAAGTCGACCGACGGCAAGGCGCTCCGCGATGCGACCCAGAAGGTTCCGTCCTATGTCGGTGCCTATGCGACGTTCAATT
>Ga0182746_1002409_pt1 | contig 14393 bp, 11 predicted proteins | sample eDN3rd30CBELigOP_FD_128881 | JGI IMG/M metagenome (GOLD analysis project Ga0182746, IMG submission 128881) | Enriched Organic Plus compost microbial communities from Emeryville, California, USA - eDNA 3rd pass 30_C BE-Lig OP (version 2) (version 2) ... | reverse complement strand
GATCTCGCCCCGCAGCGGCTCGGCCTGCGCGCGCTCGGCGAGGTCTCCGAGACCCCCGCGCAGCACCTCCTCGTACGTCTTCGTGAGCTCGCGGCAGACGGCGGCCGGACGGTCCGCGCCGAAGGCCTCGGCCATCGCGGCGAGGGTGTCGGCGATCCGGTGGGGCGCCTCGAAGAACACCATGGTCCGGGGCTCGCGGCCGAGCGCCTCCAGCGTGCGGCGCCGCTCGCCGGGCTTGCGGGGCGGGAACCCCTCGAACGTGAAGCGGTCGGTCGCGATCCCGGAGACCGCGAGCGCGGCCAGGACCGCGGACGGGCCGGGCGCCGTCGTGACCGGGAGGTCGCGCTCGACGGCGCGCGTGACGACGCGGTAGCCCGGGTCGGAGACCGACGGCATCCCCGCGTCGGTCACGACGAGCACCGTCCCGCCGCCCTCGACGACGTCGAGGAGGTCGTCCGCGCGGGCGGTCTCGTTGTGCTCGTGGTAGCTGACGACGCGGCCGCTCACGTCGAGGCCCAGCCGACCGGCGAGGGCGTGCAGGCGGCGCGTGTCCTCGGCCGCGACGACGTCCGCTTCGGCCAGGAGGCGGCGCAGGCGAGGCGACGCGTCGTCGGCGTTGCCGATGGGGGTGGCGGCGAGGACGAGGACACCGCCGGGGCGGTCGGAAGGCCGCTCGGGGCGGCTCTCGGCTCGGGTCTCGGCGCTGCTCATGGCCCCCACTGTCCCACGCCGTACCATGACGGGCGTGTCCGCGACGAGCAGTGCTGCCGAGCAGCCCACCGAGCCCGAGCCCGGGTCCGCCGCGCCGGCGGACGGGAGGCCGGGCGGCCGCCACGTCGCGGGTGCGACCACGGACACGACGCCGCCGGAGCCGACCGGTGCCGAGACGCCGGCCGGTGAGGGCGAGGCGCCCACGCCGGAGGGCGCGGCAGCGCCGGGCGTCCCCGAGCCGAGCCCCCGGGACCGCTACCTCCTGAAGCTCTTCGGCCCGCGCCGCCTCGCGCTCGGCTCGACGGCGCGCGACCGGTTGTGGGGCTGGCTCGGCCCGCTGCTCGTCACGGTGCTCGCCGCCGTCCTGCGGCTGTACCACCTGGGCTACCCCACGACCCTCGTCTTCGACGAGACCTACTACGTCAAGTACGCGTACTCGCTGCTCAGCGCAGGCTACGAGGCGAAGTGGCCCGACAACCCGAACCCCGCGTTCGAGTCGGGCGACGTCAACACCTACCTGCACCAGGCGGACTACGTCGTCCACCCGCCGCTCGGCAAGTGGATGATCTCGCTGGGCCTGCGGTTCGGCGGCGCGGAGAACCCCTGGGCCTGGCGCATCAGCACCGCGGTGGTCGGGATCCTCGCGGTCTGGATCGTGGCGCGGATCGCGCGACGGCTCTTCGGCTCGACGCTCGTCGGCGTGTTGGCCGGCCTGTTCATGGCCGTCGACGGCGAGGCGATCGTCCACTCGCGCACGTCGCTGCTGGACAACTTCGTCATGTTCTGGGCCCTGGTCGCGTTCGCGTTCCTCATCCTCGACCGCGAGCAGGCGAGGCGGCGGCTCGCCGACCGCTGCGCGGCGATCGTCGAGGCCGGCGGCGAGATCGGAAAGTACGGGCCGCGGCTCGGCTGGCGCTGGTACCGCTTCCTCGCGGCCGTGTCCCTGGGCTTGATGTGCGGGACGAAGTGGTCGGGGATCTACTTCATCGCGGTGTTCGGCCTGCTCACGGTCGGCTGGGACATGACCGCGCGCCGCGCCGTCGGGGTCAAGCGGTGGTGGGAGGACGCGCTCCTCGTCGACGGGATCCCGGCCGCCCTGGTCATGCTCCCGACGGCGCTGCTCGCCTACCTCGCGACGTGGTGGGGCTGGTTCCGCAACCCGATGTCGTACATGCGGCAGTGGGCCGAGCAGAATCCCGGCCAGGGCGTGAGCTGGCTGCCGCCCGCCCTGCGGTCGTTCTGGGAGTACCACGTCCAGATGTGGCACTTCCACAACACCCTGGACACCCCGCACCCGTACCAGGCCAACCCGCTGGGCTGGATGCTCCAGTGGCGGCCGACGTCGTTCTACTACGAGTCGGTCAAGCCCGGTCAGCAGGGCTGCGGCTCGTCGCCGTGCTCGCAGGCCGTCACCTCGCTCGGCAACCCGGTGCTGTGGTGGGCGGGCGCGCTGTGCCTCGCGGTCGCCGTCGTGTGGCTGTTCGTCGCGCGCGACTGGCGCGCGACCGCGGTGCTGGCGGGCGTCGTCGCGGGCTGGTTCCCGTGGTTCGCCTACATGCACCGGACGATCTTCACGTTCTACTCGATCGTGTTCACGCCCTGGGTCATGATGGCCGTCGCCTACGTGATCGCGCTGCTCCTCGAGGAGACCCAGGGCGAGAGACGCGCCAGACGCCGGGTGGTCGTCGGGGTGAGCATCTTCGTGACCGTCGTGGTCGCGGTGAGCCTCTTCTTCTACCCGATCTGGACGGCGCAGACGGTCCCGTACGACTTCTGGCACATCCACATGTGGCTGCCGAGCTGGATCTGACGCGCCTTGCCCGGAGTTGTCAGAAGCTCGCGACAGTAGAGCGTCGCCAGCTTCTGACAACCCGCCTCGTCACCCGACGTGTCAGAAGCTCGCTGCCCTCTACCGCAGCGAGCTTCTGACACGTCGGGTGCGACGCACGCGTCAGGCCCAGTCGACGCCCGGGCTCGCGTGGAACGTGAGCCCGCGCTCGCGCCACCGCGCGGACTCGCGCGCGACCCGGCCCGCGAAGCCCTCCCACGACCGCTCGCCCGCGGGCGTCCACCCGACCTCGGCCGACGCCGCGAGGCGAGGGAGCAGGCGCATGAAGAGCGTGTCCTCGTCGGGGATCCGCTCGGACCAGATCGCCGCCTCGACCCCGATCACGGCGTCGCCGTCGATCCCGTCGACCACGGCGTCGGGCTCCCAGTCGTAGGTGTCGCGCAGCTCGACCGGCGGCATCGAGGCGCCCCAGTCCTGGCCCGTCGCGTCGTCGGCGTCGTACTTCATGTCGAGGTAGACGCGGTCCGCCGGGGACAGCAGCAGCTTCGCGCCGCCGGCGACCGCGCGCCGCAGCGGCTCGGTGTCCTTGCGGGTCTCCCAGTACTGCACGACGGTGCCCGCGGGCAGGTCGGCCTCGGCGATCTCCTGCCAGCCGACGACCTTCTTCCCGGCCGCGGTGACGACCTCGTGCGCGAGCAGCACGAACCGGCTGTACTCGTCGGCGCCCATCGTGAAGACCTCGTCGCCACCGATGTGGACGTACTCGCCGAGCGTCGCCGCGGCGATGTCGCCGAACACGTCGCGCAGGAACGGCTCGGTGCCGGGCAGGTCGAGCGAGAGCTTGCTGAACCCGACCTCCTCGCCGCCGAACCGGTCCGTCGGCTCGCCGCCCGGGACCAGCTCGCCGTACGCGTGCGTCGCGGCGTTCGTGTGGCCCGGCATGTCGAACTCGGGGACCACCTGGACGTAGCGCTCGGCCGCGTACTCCTGCAGGTGACGGAATTCGGCGAGCGTGTAGAACCCGCCGACCCCGTCGCCGATCTCGCCCTTGCCCGAGATCTCCGTGAGCAGCGGCCGCGACGGCAGCTCGAGGCGCCAGCCCTGGTCGTCGGTGAGGTGCAGGTGCAGCACCGAGAGCTTGTAGCGGGCCATCTCGTCGATCACGCGCTCGACGACGTCGGGCTCGAAGAAGTGCCGCGCGACGTCGAGCGAGAGGCCGCGCCACGCGTACCGGGGCGCGTCCCGCACGACGACGGTGGCCAGCACCGCGGCGCCCGCGTCGTCGACCGTGACGAGCTGGGCGAGGGTGGTCAGACCGCGGAACAGGCCTTCCGTCGTCGGCGCCGTGACGAGGACGCCCGCGGCCGTGACCTCGAGCGTGTAGCGCTCGGGCGAGGCGGCGTCGTCGGGCCCGGCGGCGGCGTCGAGCGCGAGGGCGAGCACGGGACCCTCGGAGCCCTCCGTGGGAGCGAGGCCGAGGAGGTCGCGGCCCACGGCCGCGAGGCGCTGCTCCTCCTCGGACGGCCCGGCGACGACGCGCAGGCCGTCGAGCGGCAGGCTCCCGTCGGCGGTCCGGACGTGCGCGGGCAGCGGGACGAGCGAGGACATGCGAATCCTTTCGACACGACGTGGAGCCCCGATGCTCTCACGCCCGTGTCACGCGGAGATGACGGCCGCGGGACGCGGCGGGCGCGGCGGTCAGGTCGTGATGCCCGGGACCTCGACGGGGGTGCTCGCGCCACCGCTCAGACCGTGCGCCGTGAGGAACGCGGCGGCCACCAGGACCGCGACGAGCACCGTCCCGACTGCGATCGCGAGCCCGGCGATCGCGAAGCCGCGCCCGCGCTGGCCGGTGCGCGCCACCTGGCGCAGCGCGACGAGCCCGAAGATCAGCGCCAGGAGGGTCCCCACGCCGTAGAGCCACACGAGCGACAGGACGAACGACGCGATCGCGAGCCCGTTGAACGGCGCCGCAGCCGGGTACGGGTACGGGTGGTAGCCGTACGGCTGCTGCGGCGCCGGGGCGAAGGGGCCGGGCGGCGCGGAGGCGTCCGGGCGCGGGTGCTCCGCCGGCCACGGGGCCCCCGTCGGCGCCGACGGCGGCCGGTACTGCTCGCTCATGCCGGGAGTGTGGCACCGCCGACGGTCCGGTAGGGGTCGGTCGCGGGGAGGAACTGCACAGGGAGCTCCGGCAGCAGGCCGCGCAGCCACCGCGCCGCCTCGGCCATGCCCTCCTGCTCCGACGGGACGTGCCCCACGACGACCAGCCCCTTGCGGATCCCGGCCGCCTCGAGGTCGGCCGCGTACGCGCCCGTCTCCCACTCGTGCCCCTCCCCGATCACGGCGACGTCGACGTCGTCGCGCTGGAGGAGGCGCCGGTTCCGGTCGAACCCGCGGAAGCCCAGGTCGAGCCCGACGCCCGAGACGGGCAGCGCCGGGTCGCCCACGAACCGCAGGGCCCGCGCCCCGAGCGCGGACGCGACGTGGGCGGCGAGCTCGCCGAGCGTCGTCGGCTCGAGCGCGTAGACGCCTGCCGCTCCCGGGACCTCGCGCCCGGTCCAGCCCAGTGCCCGCGCCGTCCCCTCGTCCACGCCGTCGGGGTGGCGGTCGTGCCACGCGTCGTGCAGGTGCCACACACGCAGCCCGTGCTCCGCGACGAACGCCGCCTTGGCCCGGTGGACGGGGTCGACCTCCGCGACGAGCCGCGGCTCCGCCTGGTTCCCATGGTCGTAGTAGAGAGGCTCGTGCGTGATCACCAGGTCGAGCCCCTCGGCGACCGCGCGGCGGAGGACGTCGAACGTCGCCATCATCGTGACCGCCACGCCCGCGACCGGGGCCTCCGGGTCGCCCGCGAGGAACGTGTCGACGGTGTCCGGGCGCGGTGCCGCGCCGATGTTCTCCGTGATCCGGACGACGACGTCCTGGGCAGTCAGCATGGCGACCACCCTAGGAGCCCGCGCCGAGCCCGTCGAAGCGGTCGTCCTGATCGACGAGCCCGACCTCGACGACGTCATCGTCGATGCGACTCATTCCGCGTCTCCTTGCAGCTCGGCTTCGAGCTGTTCGATGCTCGGCAGGTTCGTGGCCAACGGTTCGGGGAGGTCGCGGAGCAGGTCGTACTCGGCGATCCCGAGCGGCCCTTGGGATCCTCGGAGCGCGTACTCGGCGACGACCTCGTTCTTCGTCTTGCACAGCAGGAGCCCGACGGTGGGGCCGTCGTCGGAGTGCTTGAGCTCGCCATCGACGGCCGCGAGGTAGAACCCGAGCTGGCCGAGGTGTTCCGGTTTGAACGCCGTCGCCTTGAGCTCCACGACGACGTAGCACCGCAGCTTGAGGTGGTAGAAGAGCAGGTCGAGGAAGAAGTCGTCGCCGCCGACCTCGAGGTGGACCTGCCGTCCGACGTACGCGAAGCCGGCGCCGAGCTCGACGAGGAACTCGGCCACATGGTCGACGAGCGCCTGCTCGATCGCCCGCTCCTGCGCCTCTGTGCCCAGTCCGAGGAAGTCCAGCTTGTACGGGTCCTTCAGCGACTCGCGGGCCAGGTCGGACTGCGGCGCCGGCAACGTCCGGTCGAAGTTCGTGATCGCCCGCCCGGCCCGCTCGACGCTCCGCGCCTCGATCTGCATCTCGAGGACTGCACGTGACCACCCGTGCTCGAGCGCCGCCGCCGCGTACGCGAGTCGTTCGTCACGGTCCTTGAGCTTCGTCAGCAGCACGAGGTTGTGCCCCCACGGCAATCGTGCAACAGGCTGTTGCGCGAAGTCCGGCTCGGGCCACGCGGCCGCGAAGGCGCGCATGTACTGCAAGTTCCGCGACGAGAAGCCCTTGAGCTCCGGGAACGCCTCCCTCAGGTCCTGCGCGGCCCTGTCCACGACCTTGGCTCCCCAACCGTGCCGGTCGACTCGGTCAGCGAGCTCTGAGCCGATCTCCCGGTAGAGCGCAAGCATCTCGACGTTGACCGCCAGCGCCGCCCGCTGCTGCGCGGCGTACACGCGCTGCTTGAGGTCGGCCAGCCACTCGCCGTACCCCTCGGGGGGGGTCGACGAGCGCCGGCGCCCGGTCGTCCTCGCTCATCGTCCGGTCCCCTCGAGGTCAGCGACGATCGCGAGGAACGTGCATACCGCGTCCGGTCGCCGGGCCGCGCCGATGTTCTCCGTAAGCCGGACGACGACGTCCTGGGCGGTCAGCATGCCGGCCAGCCTAGGTCGTCGCGTGGGATGGCGGCCGTATGGTCCGGCCGTGACCGACGACATCCTCACTCACCGACCGACGGTCGGCGACTGGTTGGTGATCGACGCCGCGCTCGACAACCTCGCGGCCGTCGAACGGGTGGGCGGTGACGAGGCCGCGGCGGAACGCGCCGGACGGCTGAGAGAGGTCGGCTGGGCAGCGAACCGCGTCCACCCGTGGCGGGGCAGCGGCCCGGTCGGGTGGCCGCCGCGGGACGACGCACTGCCGATCAACCTGACCCGCGCCGACTGGGAGTTCGTCCGCGGCGCGGCGTCGCGTGCTCTCGAGGTCAGCAGGCAGATCGTCGACCGCGGGCCGTCCGAGCTCGTCCGGGAGTCTCAGCATGAGGACGTGCGCCTCCTGGAAGGCGTCCTGGCCCGGTTGCCCTGAGCGCACCCGCCGCCGGCCAGGCCCGAGGTCAGACCTTGTTGCCCGCCAGGACGAGGGTGCCGCCGAGGCCGATCATCATGCCCCCGCCGGTCGCGCGGACGGCGGCCAGGCGGCGCGGCGACCGCGCGAACCAGTGCCGCGCCGTCCCTGCGAGGAGCGCCCACGAGCCGTCGCAGACGAGCGCGATCGCCGTGAAGACCGCCCCGAGGACCATCATCTGCAGCGGCACGTCGGACGCGTGGACGTCGACGAACTGCGGGAGCACGGCGACGAAGAACACGACCGTCTTGGGGTTCGTCACGCCGACCACGAAGCCCTGCCGGAGCACGCGCCACGACGAGGTGTCGCGCCGCCGCGGCTCGTCGCCGTCGTCGACGACGACCCGCCGGTGCCGGATCGCCTGCACCCCCAGGTACACCAGGTAGACGCCGCCGACGAGCTTCACGGCGCTGAACAGCAGGATCGACTCCGCGACGATCGACCCGACCCCGAACGCGACCGCCGCGACCAGCACGAGCGCCCCGAGCTCGTTCCCGACGACGCTCAGCAGCCCGCCCCGACGCCCGAGCGACAGCGAGCGCCCGATGACGAAGAGCACGCTCGGGCCCGGGATGAGGATCAGCAGCAGCGAGGCCAGCGCGAAGGCCAGGACGCTGTGGGACGGCGGCACGGGCCCACGGTATACCCGGGCACGCGCCGCCGGTCCCCCGGCGTCGCGCGGCCCCCGCACCGCCGGCGGGGGCGGTGCGGGGCTGCGGCTCAGCCGAGCGAGAGCCGCACCGTGACGAACGAGTGCGCCGGCAGGTCGACCTCGAGCCCGCGCGGGTGGGTGCGGACACCCTCGTGCTGCGTCGGGACGACGGCGTCGGGCGCCTCGGGGGTGTTGTGTGCGCGCAGGTCCGTCGCCGTCAGCGCCCGGGCGTCGTGCCCGACGACGTCGCGCCCGCGCAGGTCGAGCACGATCGTGCGCGCGGTCTCGGCGTCGAGGTTCGACAGCGACACGAGGGCGGCGTCGTCCTTGACCGACGCCGACGCGGACACGAGCGGCAGCTCCCGCCCGTCCGCCTCGGTCCCGGGCACGTCCCGCAGGTGCACGGCCAGGGCGTTCGCGTCCTGGTGCCCGGCGTTCATCTCGAACACGTGGTACGTCGGCGTGAGCACCAGGGCCCCGCTCTCGGGGTCGGTGAGGATCATCGCCTGCAGGACGTTGACGGTCTGGGCGATGTTCGCCATCACGACGCGGTCGGCGTGCCGGTGGAACGCGTCGAAGTGGAGGGAGGCCACGAGCGCGTCGCGCAGCGTGTTCTGCTGGTACAGGAACCCGGGGTTGGTGCCGGGCTCGACGTTCCACCAGGTGCCCCACTCGTCGACGACGAGCCCGACCTTCTTGTGCGGGTCGTAGCGGTCCATCACGGTGCCGTGCCGGGTGAGCAGCTCGTCCATGAACGCGGCCCTGGCCATCGTGGTGTACCACTCGTCGACACTGAAGTCGGTGGCGGCCCCCTTGTCCGACCACGGTCCGCTCATCGTGTAGTAGTGGATCGACAGCGCCTGGAACGGTCCGGCGGGGGTCGCGGGGTCGGCGGCCAGGTCGTCGAAGGACCGCATGAGCGTCTCGGTCCAGTGGTAGTCGGAGTCGCTCGCCCCGGCCGCGACCCGGTAGAGCGCGTTGCCGCCCTGGTTGCGCGCGTACGTCGCGTACTGGCGGGCGAGGGACGCGAACTGCTCGACGCGCAGGTTCCCGCCGCACCCCCACGCCTCGTTGCCGATCCCCCAGAACGGGACCTTCCACGGCTCGTCACGCCCGTTGGCCCGCCGCAGCGCCGCCATCGGGGAGTCGTCCGCGCGGGTCAGGTACTCGACCCACTCGGACATCTCCTGGACGGTGCCCGAGCCCACGTTCCCCGACACGTAGGGGTCGGCTCCCAGCAGCTCGCACAGGTCCATGAACTCGTGGGTGCCGAACGAGTTGTCCTCGACGACGTCGCCCCAGTGCGAGTTGACCATCCGCGGGCGGTCGGCGCGGGGGCCGATGCCGTCGCGCCAGTGGTAGTCGTCGGCGAAGCACCCGCCGGGCCAGCGCAGGTTCGGGATGGAGATCGCTCGCAGCGCCTCGACCACGTCGGTCCGGATGCCGCGGACGTTCGGGACCGGCGAGTCCTCTCCCACCCAGAACCCGCCGTAGATGCACCGGCCCAGATGCTCGGCGAAGTGCCCGTACAGGTGACGGGAGATCACCGGACCCGGGAGGTCCAGGTCGATGACGGCGGTGGTCGTGCTCATGCTGTACCTCTCGGTCGTGAGTGCATCGTCGTGTCGGGGGGTCACGGGGCGGCCGTCGGCAGCCACACGCGCATGGCGCTCGCCCCGCGGTTGCCCCAGCGGGAGAACGGGATCGCGGTCACCTCGTGGTCGCTCTGCGGGCGGGGTGCCGGCTCGGGGCCGTAGAGGCCGGGCTCGGCCGGGGCGGTCGCGCACCGCAGCCGCAGCGTGTCGCCGTCGCCCGCGGTCACGGGGGCGGCCAGCAGCACGAGGTCGTCGACCTCGAGCGGTGCGGGGAGGTCGGCCTGCTCCACGCAGTACACGAGCGGGCCACGCTCGACCGCCACGCACCCGCGGACGGCGTCGACGCGGTGGTGCGCCCTCGTGAGCCGCGGCGCCAGCGAGACCTCGAGGGCGTACCGGGAGCCCGCGACGAGCGGGACGTGGGCGTAGCCGTCGTCGCCCGCGCGGTGGGCGCCGTCGGGCCCGACGAGCGCGGAGCCCGGCGACCATCGCGGGATCCGCACGCACAGGTGCGCTCCGGCGACCACCTCGCCCGTCACCTCGATCTCGACGCGCCCGTCGGACGGGTACCCGGTCCGGACGCGCACGGTGCCCGCGCCGAGCTCGTCGGGGAGGTCGATCTCCGCGTCGGCGAGCTGGTGGAGCCAGAGCGCGTCGTCGGTGGCCGACGCCACGTAGGCGCCGAGCTGGGCGACCGTGCGGGCGATGTTGGGCGGGCAGCAGGCGCACCCGTACCAGGACGCACGCTCCCGCGGGGCGTTCTCCTCCGTGCGGCGGTCGGGCCGGAGCTGGAGCGGGTTCGCGTAGAAGAAGCGGGTGCCGCTGGCGTCGACCGCGGCGGCGAGGGCGTTGTACACCTCGCGCTCCATGGTCTCGGCGTACCGCGCCGGGCCCGCGGCGCCGCCCGCGAGGAGCATGCGCCACGTCCACTGCAGGTCCGCGACCGTGGCGCACGTCTCGGCGTACGCGCGGTCGCTCGGCAGCTCGTAGTCGTCGCCGAAGGCCTCGTCGCGGTGCCGGGACCCGAACGCGCCCGACAGGTACATCTTGCGCTCGTGCACGTCGGCCCACTGCGCGTCCATCGCGGCCAGGAGCGACGCATCGCCGTTCTCGAGGTAGACGTCCGTCGCGCCGGCGTTCAGGTAGAGCTGCCGGACGGCGTGCCCGGTCGCCGAGGTCGCCTCACGCACCGGCCGGTGGTCCTGGAAGTAGTGGTCGCCGAGGTTCCCGGCGCGGAGCAGGCCGCGTCCGCGCAGGTCGATCATCTTCGCGGCCAGGTGGAGGTAGCTGCGCTCCGCGGTCAGCCGGTAGAGCTCGACGAGCGCGGTCTCGATCTCGGGGTGGCCGCAGATCGCGTCCGCGCCGCCGGGCCCGAAGCGGTCGACGAGCAGGTCCGCAAAGCGGCGTGCGACGCGGAGCAGGTCCACGCGCCCCGCCGACCGCGCCAGCGCCACCGCCGCCTGGATCAGGTGCCCACCGACGTACATCTCGTGGGTCCACTCGAGCTCCGTGAACCGCTGGTCCGGCCGGACGCCCTGGATCCACGTGTGCACGTAGCCCGAGTCGTCCTGGGCCCGGGCGACGAGGTCGACGACGTCGTCGAGCCAGCCGTCGAACGTGCGGGTGCCGCTGCGGGCGATCTCCCACGCCACCGCCTCGACCACCTTGTAGAGGTCGGAGTCGGCGAACACGAAGCCGCGATGCTCGGCCTGCGACTCGCCGAGGAGCCGACGGAAGTTGTCGAGGACGCCGGACGCCTCGAGCTGCTCGATGCAGTGCGGGATCGTCGCGTCGGCGTTGCGCCCCTGCCACGCGGCGAGGAACCCGCCGGTGAGGCGGACCGCCGGGATCCCGAGGGGGCGGTGGGCCGACGCCGTCGACGGCGCGGCGGGCGTGGCCAGGCGCGCGTGCTCCTCCGTGATGGTCACGGCGTGATCTCCTTCGATCAGGGGGGACAGGTCGGGGGCGCGGCCCGAGGAGGCCGGCGCGCCTGGTCTCGGTTGCTGCTACGCGCGGGTCGAGCCGCGGACCACGAGGTGCACGGGCGCGACGATGTGCTCGGCCGGGGCGTGGGCGTCGGCCATCCGCCGGTGCAGCAGCCGCACGGCGTGCTCGGCGACCCCCCGGTGGTTGGGGTCGACCGAGGTGATGCCCGGCGGCACGAAGCTCGAGACGTCGAGGTTGTCGAAGCCTGCGAGCTGCACCTCGTCGGGCACCCGCAGCCCGCGGTCGGCGAGCGCGGCGACCGCCCCGAGCGCGATCACGTCGGTGGCGGCGAAGACGGCGTCGAACGGGAGGCCCGAGTCGATCACCGCGAGCAGCGCCGACCGGGCCGAGTGCGACGAGTACGGGCCGATCGGGACGACGTAGCGCTGGTCGACCGGCAGACCCGCCTGCCGGTGCGCGAGCTCCCAGCCGAGGCGCCGGTCCGACTCCATCGTGTGCTCGTCCCCGAGCGTGCAGCCGAGGGCGAGGACGCGCCGCGCACCGCCCTGGATCATGTGGGCGGTCGCCATCCTGGCGCCCTCGCTGTTCGCGAGCCGCACGTGGTCGACGTGGTCGGGGACGTCCCGCTCGCCGAGGAGGACGATCGGCTTCGACGTGCTGATGCGGTCGAGCGCCTCCCGGTCGAGGCCCGCCACGGACAGCAGGACGCCGTCGTACATCTGGACGCGCGCGACGCTGACCGACTCCATCTCGCTGACGGGGTTGGCGCTGGTCCGCTCGAGGACGAGGTGGCGCCCCTCGGCCTCGATCAGCGGCGCGATCTCGTCGGCGACCTCGCCGAAGTAGTCGTGGAAGCTCGGGACGATGAGGGCGACCGTGTCCGTCCGCCCGGCGCGCAGGTGACGGGCCGTCAGGTTGATCTCGTACCCGAGCGACTCCATGGCCGCCAGGACCCGGGCGCGCGTCGGAGGGCCCACGTGCTTGCGCTCGGTGAGGACGTTCGAGACCGTCATGACCGAGACGCCCGCCTCGCGCGCGACATCGGACATCGTCACCATCGGCAGCCTCCTGCGGACATTGTGCCAGTCGGGACCGGCGTCGGGCCCGCGCGACGTGCCCGGGCCGAGAGTGGGCTCACTATATCGATAAACTCAGGCCCGAGCGCCAGCCTTCCGAGCCGCCGGGCGCCCGCGCGCGTCAGCCCCGCAGGACCGTCACCGCCTCGCCCCGGCGGAGCCGTACCTCCTGCCGGCGCCGCCCGCCGCACGGGGTCGGCAGGTCGACCACCACGCCGTCGGCGGCGGCGCCGTGGAGCACGACGCGCGTCGGAACGCCGTCCGCCCACGCGAGGTCGACAGCGTGGCCTCCGGGGACCCGCAGCCCGCGCACGCACCCGGACGGCCACGACGCCGGGAGAGCGGGCAGGAGGGTGATCGCGCCGTCGTGCGACTGCACGAGCAGCTCCGCCACGCCCGCCACCGCGCCGAGGTTGCCGTCGATCTGGAACACGGCGCCGCCCGCCCACCCCTCGAGGGGGTGCAGGTCGAGCAGGGACGACGACGACAGCGGACCGACCAGGGTCGCGAGCGAGCGCTCGGCGAGCTCGCGGTCCCGCAGCCTCGCGGCCAGGCACAGCACCCAGGCCTGGCTCCAGCCCGTGGAGCCGCTCCCGGCGGACAGCCGCAGGTCGAGAGCCGCACGCGCGGCCTCGTGCTCGTCGCCAGGGAAGGCCACCCGGCTGCCGGGGAACAGGCCGTAGAGGTGGGACAGGTGGCGGTGCCCGAGCTCCTCGGGCTCGAGCGCGTCGGCCCACTCGGCCAGCACCCCGTCGACGATGGCCGGGCGCCGCAGCTCGGCGAGGGCGGCGCCGGCCTCCTCGACGAGGTCGGCGTCCGCGGGGTCCGTCCCGTGCGCGGCGAGCAGCTCGACGGCGCGGCTCAGGACCTCGCGGACCAGCTCCTGGTCCATGGCGCTCCCCCACGTCACCGCGTAGGGCGCCCCGTCGGCCACGAAGGCGTGCTCGGGCGAGCTCGACGGGCTGACGACGAGGCGGCCGTCGACGTGCCGGACGAGCATGTCGAGCGCGAACCCGGCGCACGACCGCAGCACCGGGAGCACCTCCTGCTCGAGGAACGACGTCGCGTCCGGGCCGGGAGGCAGGTAGGCGTGGTGCTGGACGACGTGGTCGGCGAGCCACCACAGCGCCGAGGGCCAGCTCACCCACTGCGGCAGGCCCGGGACCGGGTCGGTGAACCGCCACAGGTCGGTGTTGTGGTGCACGCACGCGCCGCGTGCCCCGTAGAGGCGACGCGCCGTCGCGGATCCCGCGTCCAGCAGCTCTCCGACCAGCGTGAGCAGCGGCTCGTGGAGGTCGCCCAGGCCCGTGCGCTCGACGCCCCAGTAGCTCATCGGCAGGTTGATGTTCGTGGTGAGGTTGCAGCTCCACGCCGGCCGCACGTCGGCGTTCCAGATGCCCTGCAGGTTGAGGGGCTGCGAGCCGGGGCGCGAGCCGGCCACGAGGAGGTACCGGCCCAGGTCGAAGAAGAGCTCCGCCCGGGCCGCGTCCGGGTGGCGCGCGGCGGACGCCGAGAGATCGAGGTCGCACCGGGCGAAGAGCGCGCCGTGGTCCGCCACGTGCCGGTCGCGGAGCGTCGCGGCGTCGAGCCTCAGGGCGGCCTCGACCCGGGCGCGGGCGCGACCCGCGAGGGCGTCGAGGTCCGCGGACGGGCGGGCGTCCCATCCGCGGAACCCGCTCTCCGCGGCGACGACCAGGCGCGCCCCGGCGCTCCCCGGGCACCAGGCCGCGACGACGGCGAAGCCCATCCCGGCGTCGACGAGCCCGTCCGGGTCGGGCACGTCCTCGGCGTAGGCCACCGGCCGGTCGCCGGCCACGTAGTGCGGGAGGACCGACGCCGGGACGCGGCCCGACATCGTCAGCCAGGTCACGCCGTCGAGCGTGGACGACCGGGTGCCGACGGGGTGGGGCGAGGCGAGGACCGGCGCGGTGGTCGGGGCACCGGCCGCCTCGAGCACCAGCACG
>Ga0182746_1002406_pt1 | contig 14400 bp, 16 predicted proteins | sample eDN3rd30CBELigOP_FD_128881 | JGI IMG/M metagenome (GOLD analysis project Ga0182746, IMG submission 128881) | Enriched Organic Plus compost microbial communities from Emeryville, California, USA - eDNA 3rd pass 30_C BE-Lig OP (version 2) (version 2) ... | reverse complement strand
TGCACACCGTGCAGTCCAATGTGACGGCCCGGATTCGCGCGCTGGAAGCGGAGCTGGGCCTCCCCCTGTTCCAACGGCACGCCCGGGGCGTCTCTACGACGCCGGCCGGCGAGCGCATCCTGCCTCTAGTCGGACGCATCACCAGGTTACTCGCCGACGTCCACGCGGCCGCCCGGGACGACGGGGCGCCGAACGGCACCCTCACCTTCGGCAGTCTGGAAACCACGACGGCGATCCGTCTCTCGCCCCTGCTCGGCCAGTTCGTCAAAGCCTATCCGCAGGTGCGCTTGGTGATCTCGACAGGTACCACGCGCAAGCTGCTGGACGAGGTACTTGCTTATCGGCTGGAAGGCGCTTTCGTCACCGGCCCGGTCCAGCACCCTGAGTTGCATCAGGAGGTCATCTTTCAGGAGGAACTGGCGCTCGTCACATCGCGGACGATCCGCTCGCCGGACGAACTGGCGAATGTCCCCGATCTCAAGACCATCGTGTTCCAGATTGGATGCTCCTATCGCCAGCGGCTTGAAGCTGTCCTTGCCGATATGGGCATCGTCACCGCCAAGCCGCTGGAGTTTGGTTCCCTCGACGCCATCGTGAGCTGCGTTTCCGCCGGCGTCGGTGCGACACTTCTGCCGAAAAGCGTGGTCGCCGGCCCCTGGCAGGATGGCCGGATTGCAGTTCACGAACTGCCGCCGGAGCGGGCGCAGGTCGATACACTCTTCGTCCGGCGAACCGATACTTATCGGTCGAGCGCGATGTCAGCCTTCGTCGATCTGGCGAAGGCAAAAGCACCGTCGGCCACCCCTGTAGCCCGCTACAGCCGCCGCAACCCCTTCCCGGCAGAACCTCGATCGAGGCGATGATGAGCGATAGGTGAGAGCGTGACGTTTGGTAATATATAAATTCGAGCGGCGGCGCCAACGACAGCCTTTAATTATCTATCCAGCTCCATCCATTTTCGACAATGGAGAGCAGTAGCGTGCTTCGGGTGGCTATGGCCCAGGAATAGTGCCCATCTTCAGCGTTGCCTTTGCCCGCCATCAAGGTGCAGCGTAGTGTAGTGTGCCGAAGGTGGCTGGTGCGTAGAATTGACGGCCTCTGTACCGCTTGCTGCCAGGCCTGCTCGGCGAGGTGGTGCCTCATCTTTGCCTCAGGATGGCAGAATCGTTACCCGAAATCGGTTGTCCGTTCATTTCCGCTGACCCGGCGGATGGGCGTTCTTTGGGACGCATCCGTGCATATCGGGCTGGCGGCACACCCGTATGGCGGGCAAAGGCAACGCTGAAGGTGCTCGCGGAACTGTAGCCCACGCGCTCGGCGACCTGATCCATGCCGAGTTCGTGCTCGCACAGCAGTCGCTTCGCCAGCGCCATGCGCCAAATCAGGAGATATTCCATCGGCGGTAGGCCCACCGTGCGACTGAACCGTGCGAAGAAAGCTGAGCGCGACAAAGCCGCTTCGGCGGCGAGCTCCGCTACGGTCCACGGATATTCGGGGCGCGCATGGAGGGCGCGCAGCGCGACCGCCAGGCGATCGTCTCCAAGACCACGGGCCAAGCCCGGCACGGACACAGTCTCAGCGCCGGATCGCAACGCTTCGATCAGCAGCACCTCCAGCAGCCGCTCAAGTACGAGCTCACGCGCCGGACGCCGCGCATGGGTCTCGTCGCCGACCAGTTGCATCAGCGTCGCGAGCCGGGGCTCGCGCGCGATAACCATCTCTGGCAGGAGCGGTACGAGCAGCGCCGCATCGGGCGAACCAAAGCTGCAGTGACCGATTCGCATCCGTAGCTCGGCGGGGCGGTCCTCGCGGCCGACGCGAAAACAGCCCTCCCTGACCTCAATCGGTCTCGTGGTCATTCCGCCTTGTGGCGCGTTCAGGCTTTCGTTGGTGAGGTCGTGCATGGCCGGCACCAGCAGGAAGTCGCCGGCCTGCAAGATCATGGACGGCTGCCCATTGACCGACACCCGGCAGCGCCCCTCCAGTACCGCACAGTAGAATGGCTCGCCGGTCGTTTCGCGGCGGATTCGCCAGGAGTCGGCGCACTCCACCAATTTGGAGAAGCGCGCTGTCGGCTGGAGCAGCGTTATGATCTCGGCAAGCGGATCAATACTCATTGCAGGACGTTCGCCAAAGAATCCCATACTCTGAACGATACTAAGTCCTGCGTACACAATCTATCTTCGGGTTGGTTCCACGCCTTCTGGAGTTTCCATGCCCACGATCCTCATTACCGGCTGCTCATCCGGCTTCGGTCTGGAGACCGCCCGGCTATTTCTCGATCGCGGTTGGGATGTGGTGGCGACCATGCGTGCGCCCCACACCAACCTGCTGCCCGCTTCCGATCGCCTGCGCATCCTGCCGCTCGACATCACCGATCCCGAGAGCATTGCCAGGGCTGTCGCAGAGGCCGGTCCCATCGACGTTTTGGCCAACAATGCCGGCTTCGGCGCGCCGGTGCCAATCGAGCTGACCGCGCCTGAGACGGCACGCGCCTTGTTCGAGACCAATACGCTGGGCACGCTCGCGATGGTCCAGGCGGTGCTTCCCGCTTTCCGCAGGCGCCGGGCAGGTGTCATCATCAACGTGACCTCGACGGTTACGCTCAAGCCGTTGCCTCTCGTCGGCCTGTACCGGGCGAGCAAGGCGGCGGTTAACGCTTTCACTGAGTCGCTGGCGGTGGAAACGGAGCCATTTGGAGTGCGCGTTCACATCGTCCTGCCCGGGCGTTCGCCCGAGACACGATTCGGCGACAATGCACGCCCGCATCTGCGTGGCCTCGATAATCCCGACTATGCACCGATGATCGAGCGCTTCGTGGCGAGCGTCCGTGACAGCTCCGGCTTGGTGACTCATGCGCCTGACGTGGCAGAAGCAATCTGGCGGGCAGCCACCGATCCATCTGCACCGCTGCGCATTCCCGCCGGTGCCGATGCCGAAGCCTGGATGGCGGAGGCAAGCTGATCCCCGCTGGCCGTATCGTACCTCACGATGAAGGCAGCAACAGGCTTCACATCGTTGGAGCGATCCCGGCGTAACAGGCTCAAATCGCGCCGCCGATCAGCGAGCGGAATTGCGCGGCCACCTCGGAGTTTGCGGGACTATAGACCATCATCTTGAGGTCGGAGCGGCCCTCGACGGCAAAGGTCGAGAACTCCAGCTCAATCGCTCCGAGCTCAGCATGGTGAAGGCGCTTGATGCCTTCGCGCGCGGCCGCGATCTCGTTGTCGTCCCACATCGCCTTGAAGTCTGGGCTTCTGGCCGAGAGCTCGTCGACTAGCTCCCGAATTTCCGCCCCCGCGCCGGCGCGCGCGGCGTCGGCCCGGAACGCGCCGACGACATAACGGGCAACGTTGTGCCAGTCATCCTGCGCTGCGCGCACGCGCTCGTCGGAAAACATCATGCGCAGGATGTTGCGCTGCTCCTTCGGCAGCCTTTCATAATCGGTCAGAATGACGGTCGCGGCCCTGTTCCACGCCACCACATCCCATGTCGCGGTTCTGATGATGGCCGGGCTGAAGGGCATGGCGTCGAGCACGTTTTGCAGCCGCGGCGTGATGGCTTCCTGCTGGCGGTAGCGCGGTTCGGGAGGATGGCCGAAGGCGAGAATATGGAGGTGATCGCGCTCGGGCTCGGTCAACATCAGCCCCCTTGCGATGCGATCAAGCACATCGGCAGACGGCGCCCCGCCGCGCCCCTGCTCCAGCCAAGTGTACCAGGTCGGGCTTATATTGGCGCGCTGGGCGACCTCTTCGCGGCGCAGGCCCGGTGTCCGTCGTCGCCCCGTCTGGAAGCCGAACGCGGCCGGATCGAGGCGCATGCGCCGGTCGCGCAGGAATGTGCCCAGTCCATTTTCGGAAGCGCCCTCGCTCATGCGATCCTGTTGACGGTTATACTAGGATAATCTCACTACTTTAACAGGACAAATTTCAATGAGATTACCTGTTCCGTCAATGCAGGAGACTTCGCATGCGTGTTTTTCTCACCGGTGCCACCGGGTTCATAGGCTCGCATATCCTCGGCGAACTGCTGGCCGCGGGCCATGAGGTGATCGGCCTCACCCGTTCCGAGGCCGGCGCCAAGGAACTGGCAAATGCCGGCGCCAGAGTTCATCTGGGAACGCTGGAAGATCCCCCGGCCCTGGCCGCGGGGGCCGAGAATGCCGACGCTGTCATTCACACGGCGTTCGACCACGACTTTACCAATTTCGCCGCCAATTGCGAAAAGGACCGCCGCGTCATTACCGCGCTCGGATCGGTTCTCAAGGGCTCCGATCGGCCGCTGCTCATCACCTCGGGCGTCGGCATCGGCGACCCGGGCAATGGCGAACCCGCGCGTGAGGACGTCTTCGACGCCCATCATTTCAACCCCCGCATAGCCTCGGAACTGGCCGGCCAGGAACAGCTTGAGGCAGGCATCAACCTCGGTGTCGTCCGGCTGCCCCAGGTGCACGACACCGTCAGGCAGGGCCTCGTCTCGTCCTATATCGAGTTGGCCCGCCGGAAGGGCGTCGCCGCCTATGTCGCGCAGGGCGCCAACCGCTGGGCCGCGGGCAATGTGACTGACGTGGCCAAGCTCTATGTTCTGGCGCTTGATCGTGCCGAGCCCGGTGCCCGCTACCATGCCGTGGCCGAAGAGGGGGTTGCCGCGCGCGACATCGCCGAAACGGTCGCGACCGGACTCGGCCTGGCCGCCGTCTCGATCCCGCAAGGCGAGGCTGAGGCCCATTTCGGCTGGTTCGCCATGTTCGCGTCGGCGAACATCACGGCTTCGAGCGCGCAGACGCAGGAAAAGCTGGGCTGGGCGCCCAAGGGGCCGAGCCTGCTCGACGACCTGAGAGCCATGGACTATTCGGCGAGGTATGCCTGAACCCCACATCCGCCCTCAAAGGCAGGTTCGCCGGGCTGTCGATTGACACCTCAATAAGTGGCTTGGATTGCCTCACCCTAAGCCGAGGTCGCGAAGCGGAGGGCCGTTATCGGGCTTTCATGTCGTCGCGCCCTAGACATCCTGCGGATGCAAGGCGTTCCGATCGGCAAGCGTGATTATGAAGGGCGACTTCGTACGCGTTATAATTAGCCGATCGGCAACCCCGGCAGCGCTGCCTCTCAGGCATCCGAGTGCATGGTGGCGGCGCCTATAAGAAGGGCGCTCACCACCGAGCATCGGCCTGGTGCGCGGCCCAATACCTTCTTCACCCGCTCCTTGCCGGCGCGGGCGGCTTCCCAGCCGCTGGCCAGAAGACTCGTGCGCCAATCGTCCGGGCCGACGATGAGGCGCCCCATCTGCTTCTGGCCGTTCCACAGGCCGTGCAGGATATGCCCGCCGGTCGTGGTGGCGGCGTCCATGCCGGCGTGGTCGGCCGTGCCGTAGAAATGCTCGATGATGAGAAAATCGAGCACCAGCCCCGGGCTCGCCTTGCGCAGCGTCTCGTCGTAGGCGCATTTCGGCGTGAAGGCGGTGCCACCCTCACAGATGTTGATGGTCATGGCGACGGGCCGGCCATCGAGCAGGAGGCTGTCGATGGAGACCAGCCCTTCCCGCTCCTCGCTGCCTCCAAAGGCCTTTCGCGCAAAGGCGGCGTCATTTTCCTTCGACAGGAAGGCCGTGCCCCGCTCCCCCTTCCAGCCGGCCTGCTCCAGCTCCAGGAACTGTTCCAGCCGGTCCTTCACCTGCCGGGGATCGGTCGCCCGCTCGAAGGTCACCTCCCCCATATCGCTGAGGCGGCGCAGGTTGCGCCTGATGTCCTTGAGCCGGCTCTTGCCGATGACATGCGCCTTGTGCGCGTCGAGGCCGCCCGGATGCCGGGTCAGATCGGGGCGCGGATAGGGCACGACAACACGCGTGGTCATGGAGCGGGCCGCCATGCCGGAATCGATCTCGACCTTGACCGCCCCAGCCACGTCGAGATGGCCAATCGTCCAGAACTTGGGGGCCGCTCCCGACCTCATCGTGTCGAGCCAGGCGTCGATGACGTTCCGGGCCCTGTCGCGCGCCACGAGGGGCGTGCCGCTCGGCTGGTAGAGATTCTCCGCGCCTTCGGCGATTGGCCAGGGGAAAGGCGGAAGCACCCGCGGACGGAAGGGAAACAGCCCCGCCAGACGCCCATCGGCGTCGCGGATGGCCACGGCCTTGAGGTCCGCTTTGCTGTCGATCGTGTCCAGCCCGGCCAGCACATAGGGGCGGGAATAGAAGGGATTTTCGACCAGCGCCGTCTCGGACAGCCGGTCCCAGGCCGCCGCGTCGAGCGATCTCAGGCCCGCCGAATCTAGGACCTCGCTGGTCATTCCACACGTCGGAGCCTGCCTGTCAGGCACGTCGATTCCCCCCGGCTGCGATCAGAATGCTGTTGTTTGTGGCGGTCAGATCATCCAGACGACCGCAGAGTATAGGTTATGCGTGGCTGGGCTCCACGCAATAACTCCACGCTCGGCCAAACTCTAATTATCCGCGAAAGTGAACGTACTGTTGAGAGCGAGAGAGGATCGCGCCTAATCACATCTATGCGGTGCGTCCTGATGCCTCATCAGCCGTCCCGGCGAAGCCATGTCGATCCACCGTTTCATAATACTGCAAATGGGCACCAATTACCGGCGAACCCCTGCGGGCGCCTTGCTGCGGCGGCATCACATTTCGGGCCCGGAATGGTCGCGAAATGACCAGCCGGGCTTCAGCTTCTGACCACACTGGCCGTGCGGGATAGCCGGACCACCCACCGACAGAAGGACAGCCCATGCGCACGATTCTTGCCCTAGCAGCGGGTGCTTCGCTTGCCCTCACCGTAGCGGCCACGGGGGCCCAGGCGCAGACCACGTCTCCGCAGGCGCCCTCCGCCGCCCAGCCTCCGGCCGCGAGTTCGGCCCCGGCCTCGCCTGGGCCCTCCTCGTCCGCCGCCCCGTCGATCAAGCAGATCAACGTCGTCGACATCAAGGAACTGCCCGAAGCCACGCAGACCAAGGTCAATGCCGTGGTGCAGCAGGGCAGCGAGGCGGATCTCCAGCAGATGCGCAGCTCGCTCGACGCCAATGCGCAGATCAAATCCGCGCTTCAGGCCAAGGGTGTCAGCTCGGCACAGGTCGTCCTGGCCAGCATGGACGCCGACGGCACGCTGACGCTCGTGACCAAAAAGGCGAGCTGACGTTTCCCACCTGTCTGTGGACGGTCCTCATTTGCGCCAGAAGAAGGCCACATTCCATAGGCTTGGTTGATGTTGTCGGGTTCGCCCCCGGCACCGGTCGCCGCAATCGTGAATGCCCCCCGGCCCACGAATGCGGCGACCACCCTCCCTCCCAGACCCGGTTGTCCGGAAGGCGCTGGTATCCGGTGCCGTCGCGGCAAAGAAAAAGCCCCTGCCCCGGCTCGAAGCCAGGACAGGGGCAAAGCGTGTCAACAGGAGGATGACAACAGGCGGACCCATAGGCCCTGTTGCCCTCTTCCCGGAGGCACAAAGGCGTGACCTCGCCGCAACGTTACAGGCCGTGTAGCCCTGCTGCTCAGGCGAACCTGTTTTCCTCCGAAGCCAGAAACTCTTCTTCCTCAGTCGTCGAGGAGCGGCCGAGGATCGCGTTGCGATGCGGGAACCGGCCGTAGCGCTCGACAATGTCGCTGTGCGCCGTGGCTGCATCGAGGATGACCGCGGTTTCCTCCGCGAGGTTCTTGTAGCAGTCGAGGCTCATGGCCTGGACAGCCGGATCCTCCGAATGCATCAGCGGCATGTAGAAGAAGTGGCGCTCGGAGAAGGTCAGCGGCTTGTCCATCCCGGCCGCGATTCCCTCGCGGCAAAGCTTCTGCGCCTTCGGGTCGGCCGCGAAGGCCTCCGGCGTGCCTCGGTGGATGTGACGGGAGAACTGGTCGAGGACGAGGATGAGGGCAAGCCGCCCGCGCGGCGATGAGGCCCAGCCGTCCAGCTCGCCCGCTCTGGCCTTTTCGAGAAGCGCGCCGAAGCGCTCGCGGACCATGACGTCGAGCTTCGGCCCGCCGCTGCGGAACCACTGCTCCGGTGTCAGCTCCCGGAACCAGAAATCGACCACCTGCGTCTGCACTTCGTCCATCAGCCTGCACTCCGTTTCGTGGAGCGAGCCTACAGAGCGGCGCGACTGAGGCCAAACCGGCGCAACCGTCAGGCCGGCTTGCGGGCTCCGCTTTCCAGCGCCGGCAGGAAGATGGTGAGAAGGCCGATCAGGGGCAGGAACGAGCAGACCTTGTAGACGAATTCGATGCTCGTCCAGTCTGCCAGCTCGCCAAGCACCGCGGCGCCGATGCCCGCCATGCCGAAGGCCAGCCCGAAGAACACGCCCGAGATCATGCCAACCCGGCCAGGCACCAGCTCCTGCGCGTAGACCACGATGGCGGCGAAGGCGGAAGAAAGCACCAGCCCGATGACCACGCTGAGCACGATGGTGGCGGTGAGCCCGACATAGGGCAGCACGACGGTGAAGGGCAGAACACCGAGGATCGAGCACCAGATTACCCGGCGTGGTCCGATCCGGTCGCCGACCAGCCCGCCGCCGACCGTGCCGACGGCCGCCGCGGCAAGGAAGATGAAGAGGTCGATCTGCGCCGCCTCCGGCGACACGCCGAAGCGGTGCATCAGATAAAAGATGTAATAGCTGGTGATCGCCGAGAGATAAAAATACTTCGAGAAGATCAGGGCCACCAGGACGGCCAGTGCCGAGCCGACCTGACGCCGCGACAGCTCCGCATGGCCGACGGTTGCCTTGCGCGCCGTCGGGCGGGCGTGGCCATTGCTGCGGTACCACTGGCCGAGCATGGTGACGACGGCCATGCCGCCGACCGCCGCCAGCGCGAACCAGGCAAGGCTCTCCTGCCCGCGTGGCAGGATGAAGAAGGCGGCCAGCAGCGGCCCGAGCGCCGAACCGAAATTGCCACCGACCTGGAAGAGCGACTGCGCCAGCCCGTGGGCGCCGCCCGAGGCAAGGCGCGCGATGCGCGATGATTCCGGATGGAAGATCGAGGAGCCGATGCCGAGCAGCGTCGCGCCGGCCAGCAGCACCGCATAGTTCGGCGCGAAGGCCAGGGTGACGAGGCCGAGCATCGAAGCGCCCATGCCCGCCAGGAGCGAGAAGGGTTGCGGTTTGTGGTCGGTGTAGAGTCCGATCAGCGGCTGCAGCAGCGAGGCTGTGATCTGGTAAGTCAGCGTCAGCAGGCCGATCTCCCCGAAATCGAGATGAAAGCCGCCCTTGAGGATCGGATACACTGCCGGCAGGAGCGACTGCATCATGTCGTTGAGCAGATGGCAGAAGCTCACCGCGCCGAGCACGGCAAAGGCCGTGGAGCTGGTCTTGGGGCGGTCGATGGCAAGCTCGGTCACGAAAGAATCCTCGATTCCCCGCGCGCGGGACGCGGGGGGACCTTCCTGTTGCGTGTGAAGGAATGCGGAAACTAGAAGAAGAACCTCGCGGCTCGCTACCGCAGGAAGGCCTGTCATTTACGCGAGTGGGTCATGGTCCGGAACAGCCTGGTCGAATTCCATGACGACGTGCCGCGTCCGCTGATCGCGCTCGGCAACGATTATCCCGACGGCCATGTCATCGCCCCGCACCAGCACCGCCGCAGCCAGCTTCTCTACGGCGCATCCGGCGCGCTGATGGTGACGACGGCGCAGGGCAACTGGGTCATGCCGCCCCAGCACGGCATGTGGATTCCCGGTGGCGTGGAGCATGGCGTGCGGATGCTGGGGATGGTGAGCACGCGCAGCCTCTATCTGGAGCCGGGCATCACGAAGGGCATGCCGGAACGCTGCGAGGTGGTCGGCATCTCCCCCTTCATGCGCAGCCTGCTGGCCGAGGCGGTGGAAATGCCGGTCGACTATGATCCCGACAGTCGCGCCGGCGCGCTGGCGACCCTGCTCCTGCACGAGATGCGGCAATTGCCGGTGCTGCCTTTCTCGCTGCCCCTGCCCCGGCATCCCGCGCTTGGCCGCCTGTGCCGGAACTTCCTGCTCCGCCCGACCCCACACGAGACGATCGAGGACTGGTGTATGGCGCTCGGCATGAGCCGCCGCGCGTTCACGCGGCTTTTCCGGCGCGAGACGGGCTTCAGCTTCGTGGGATGGCGCCAGCAGGCCTGCATCGTCGCGGCGTTGCCGCGGCTTCTGGCCGGTGAGTCCGTGACCTCGGTGGCGCTCGATTTTGGCTATGACAATCCGGCGGCCTTCACCACCATGTTCAAGCGTGTGCTCGGCGCGCCCCCGAGCCGCTATCAGGGCCGGAACTGAGCGCGGTGCCCGTCAGCCGCGCAGTTCCGCGAAGGAGATCATGACATTCTCCCGGTAGGTCGGCCGCTCCGCCAGACGGCGGTAATAGGCCTCGACGTGCGGCAGCGATGGCCGCTCGAGATTCATCTCGTAATAGCGGTAGAGGGTGGAACCCACGGTGATGTCGGCAAGCGACAGCGCATCGCCGACGACGAAGGGCTGCCGGGCAAGCCTCTGGTCGAGAAGGCCGTAGAGCTCGGCGCAGGCTTGCTGGCTGCGGCGGATCGCCGGCCAGTCGCGGTTGGCCTCGGGCGTGCGGAAATAGCCCTGGAAGAGCCCCTGCAGGAAGGGTGGCTGAAGGGTTGTCTCCGACCATTCCATCCAGCCGTCGACAACCGCGCGCGCCGCCGGGTCATCCGACCAGAAGGTGCCCTGCCCGTGCCGGGCCGCGAGATAGCGCAGGATGGCGTGCGACTCCCACAGCGCCGCGCCGTCTTCCTCGACGACCGGGATTTTGCCGTGCGGGTTGAGAGCGCGGAAGTCGGGATCGTCGAGGCGCCCGAAGCTGCCACCGGCCGGGACATGCTCGTAAGGCAGCCCGAGCTCTGCGACGAGCCACAGGACCTTCTGGACGTTCAACGAGTTTCGGCGGCCCCAGACCCTCAGCATTGCATCTCTCCGCTCCACTGGAAGGTCTTCACCAAAATCCGGCAAGACGGCGGAAAAATGGCCGACAGGGCAGTCTTCCCAAGGCATGGGAAAGGGGCGGAATCTGTTCATATTCTTGGAGTTCTATTAATTCCCATGCCTCGTTTACTGGATTTGGTTGCAATGGCTTTCGGTCCAGTTCGAGTTATGATGTCCACAACATCTTTTCCCTTCAGCGATGATAGGAGAAGTGGCTGTCTCGACAACATCACAAACACGGTCATAGCCTGATCAACGGGGCTGGCTGATTCCATCGTTGTTTTTTGTGCATCGGACACGGAGGCAGGCCTGATGGAGACACGGAAACTCGTAGCCGAGGCGATTGGCACCGCCTGGCTGGTCTTCGGCGGATGCGGCAGCGCCATTTTTGCTGCAGCCTTCCCAGAACTGGGCATCGGTTTCGTCGGCGTAGCGCTCGCCTTCGGCCTGACCGTCCTCACCATGGCCTATGCCATCGGCCACATTTCAGGGTGTCACCTGAACCCGGCCGTGACGGTGGGGCTCGCGGCCGGCGGCCGGTTCCCCGGCAACATGGTCGTCCCCTACGTTGTGGCCCAGGTCATCGGCGCCATCGTCGCCGCGGCGGTGCTTTATCTCATCGCCAGCGGCGGACCGGGCTTCGACGTCGCCAACGGCTTTGCCGCCAATGGCTATGGCGACCATTCGCCCGGCCACTACACCATGGTTTCGGCGCTCGTCGCCGAGGTCGTGCTGACCATGTTCTTTCTGTTCGTGATCATGGGCTCGACCCATGGCAAGGCCCCGGCCGGCTTCGCGCCCATCGCCATCGGCCTGTCACTGACCGTGATCCACCTTATCGGCATTCCCATCACCAACGTCTCGGTCAATCCCGCGCGCAGCACCGGCCCGGCGCTGTTCGTCGGCGGCTGGGCCCTGGCGCAGCTCTGGCTGTTCTGGGTGGCCCCGCTGGTCGGAGGGGCGCTCGGTGGGATCGTTTACCGCTGGCTGAGCGCCGAGCCTGCAGGACAGGTCACCGGCGTGACGCCGAGTGGACACGCCTCCGCCTGACTCGGAGGCCGAGGCGGCTTTCGGCGCCTCACCCGTGCCGAAGGCCTGTGCCGCCCGGCGCCCGCGCCGGACGCGTGAGTTCACGCCAAGCGGAGGAGGAAGGCCATGGAACAGATTATCATCAACCTGATTGCTGGTGCGGTGTGCGGGAATGTGGCTGGAAAGGCATCGCCGAAATTCGACCTCGGCAGTGTGGGCAACACGATCGCCGGCGCCGTCGGCGGCGGCGTGCTCGGGCAGGTCATCACCCTGCTCATGCCGGCAGTTACCGCGGCCGCGGCGACGGGCGATCTCAGCATCACCAATATCGTCACGCAGGTCGTCAGCGGCGGGGTGGGCGGCGCCATCCTCACCGCCATCATCGGCGCGATGAAGAACAGGGGAGCCGCCGTCTGAGGCCACGAGGCCCAGGGCGCTTCGAGAAGGAAACCCGGCGCACGCGCCGGGTTTTTTCTTACTGGAAGTTGGCCAGGCGGAACGGATCCATCAGCTCGATGCGCGGCATTTCGTTTGCGGTGCGGCCGCGCACCTTGCACCGCAGCGGAAAGAGGCCCTCCGCGTTCGGATAGTTCTCGATCAGGAGCCCGTGGAAGACGGCGGCCCCGGCGGGGAGTTCTGGCGGCAATCGTTTCGTAGTCCGCGAGGCTGTAGAGGTCGGCCACCCATTCCAGATCGGTGCCGGCAGCACTCCCGGGGCTTTTCCCGGTGCCGCTTCTGGCGTAGAAAGCCTCCCGTTTTCAGCAACTTAGTGGAGCACAAAGATGCGCGACGTGATTGCCGAATTCGATGCCTGGCTGCGTGCAAACAATCTCGAACCCGGACATTTCCGCATCAAGGTCGAGGCGCGCACCATCGCCGCCCAGCGCGATCTTCTCGCCGCCTTCAAAGCGGACATTCCACCCTCGGAATCCGGGGCACGGCCGGGACGCAATCCTGTGGTGGGCGGCTATGAGGTGGTGCTGGAAGGACCCCTGCCCGCTTTCCAGTGACAGCCCTGAGCGGCGGTAACCAAGATCGCGACAATTTTCGCGATTGCCGTGGACGGCAAGGCGGTGACGCTGGATTATCACCCTCAAGATGCGGGTTTTTCCCGTCGATGCCCGACAATGAGGGTGCCCCATGGAGGGCTTCGCGACAATTTCCGACGTTCTTGCGCGGCGGCGGGATGCCATGCTGCTCATCCGCCTCTGCCTTGCCGGGGCGGTTTTCTGCAGCCATGCCTTCGTGGTGGCGCGCGGCTTCGCGTATGTCGAGCCGCTGAAGGTCTGGACCGGGCTCGATCTCGGCCAGCACGCCGTAAATCTGTTTTTCGTGCTGTCGGGCTTCCTCGTCGTGCAGAGCCTCGAGCGGCGCGACACGCGTTCCTATCTGCGCGCCCGAGCCCTGCGCATCTTTCCGGGGCTGATCGTGGCCGCCCTGATGGCGGCCTTCGTCATCGGCCCGCTGATGTCGCATCTGGGCGTGCGCGGCTATTTCGGGAATCCCGCGACCTGGCGCTTCCTTCCCGAGGTGCTGCCGCGCTTCAACGGCCTGGCCGAACTGCCCGGCGTGTTCAACGGCCATCCGGTCCATAACGTCATGGCGACGATCTGGACCATCAAATACGAGATCGCCTGCTACCTCCTGCTGGCGCTTGCCGGCGCCGCCGGGCTGCTGCGACGGCCTCTTGTGGTGCTGGCGTCGCTCGGCGCCGGCCTTGCCGCGCTGACCCTTTTCGAGAGTGGCCTGCTGCCCGCCGGCGTCAATTCGCTCATCCGCTTCGGCACCTGCTTCATGCTCGGCAACGCCTTCTGGCTGCTGCGTGACCGCACCCCGCTCAGCGGCCTCATCCTGGCGTGCCTTGGCCTGCTCGCAATCGTCACGGACAACACGCCGCTCGGCGTTCCCGCGCTCATTGTTGCGGAGGGCTACGGCCTGCTTTGGCTGGCCTATCTGCCGGCGCTGGCGCACATTCCGATGCCCTCTGCCGATCTGTCCTACGGCGTCTATCTCTACGGCTTCCCCGTCGAGCAGGTGGTCGAGAGCGCGGGCTTCGGCGGACTGCTCATCATCGTCGCCGCCGCTCCCGTGACGCTCGCCGTCGCGGCTTTGTCCTGGTTCCTGGTGGAAAAGCCGGTTCTGCAGTTAAAGGACCGCCCGGCCTCCGTCCTCATGGCGCAGGCTGCCGATGCGCCCCTCTCCTGACAGGAATGTGAAAAGGCGCGCCATGTCGCTGCAACGCAAGAAGGATGAGGTTCCAGCATACGGGCCGGATTGCCCGGTCCCTGCCCGAAGGCGGAACCTTTGCCCCGCGCGGATGCGTTCGTTTTCGTGCCGTTCAACAACGCCACGAGGACCGCATGAACAACCGAACGCAGATCATCATCACTGTCGTCGTCATTGTCCTGCTCATCATCGGCTACACGGCGTGGGACATGTCGAATTCCGGCCGCACGACGCTGGAGAGT
>Ga0182746_1002403_pt1 | contig 14402 bp, 11 predicted proteins | sample eDN3rd30CBELigOP_FD_128881 | JGI IMG/M metagenome (GOLD analysis project Ga0182746, IMG submission 128881) | Enriched Organic Plus compost microbial communities from Emeryville, California, USA - eDNA 3rd pass 30_C BE-Lig OP (version 2) (version 2) ... | reverse complement strand
GAACGCCTGATGCGGCACTTCCGCCAGACGATGAACGACATCTGGCTGCCCGTCTTCGAGCAGTCCGGCCTCGGGCGGCAGCAGGCGTCGTTCATCCTGCTCACCACGCTCAACATGATCCGCGGCATGGCGATCAACAGCCTCTGGCAGGGCAACATGGCCCATTACAAGGAGCTGATGCGTGAGTGGGTCTTACTGGTCAAACGCGGCGCCCTGAACGACGGCCGCATCAACATCACGCTGCGGCGTGGCTCCTAAGTCATCATCAAACGCGAGTGTCGATCGTCATGAAAATCAGCCAAGACCGTATCCTGACCACGCATGTTGGAAGTCTGCCGCGTCCCGGCGACCTGGTCGAGCTTCTGAAGCACAAGCAGAACGGCGACAAGCTCGACGAGGCCGCATTCGAAACGCGCGTCAAGCAGGCCGTCAAGGACAGTGTGCGTGAGCAGGCGGATGCCGGCATCGACGTGATCTCCGATGGGGAGATGGGCAAGGTCGGGTTCATTCCCTACGTCAACGAACGGCTCGAGGGCTTCGAGTGGCGCGGTTACGGCGCCAACCAGAGCTATTGGGGGCAGTCGCGAGAGGCGAAGGCGTTCCCCGATTACTACGAGTGGGCGGCGAAACAATCCGGTACGGCCGGCGGAACCGGCACCATGCGCTGGAGTTGTATCGGGCCCGTGAAGTATCGCGGCCATGCTGCGCTCAAGAAAGACATCGATAATCTGAAGGCCGCGATGCAGGGCGCGAAGGTGGAGGAAGCCTTCATCCCGTCGATCTCCGTCGGAAACATCGTCGATTGGAACAAGAACGAGTATTACAAGACGACCGAGGAATATCTCGAGGCGGTCGCCAACGCGATGCGCGAGGAATACAAGGCTATCGTCGACGCCGGCTTTATCGTGCAGGTCGACGACCCCAATCTCGCGACCTACTACGTCCTGCATCCCGAGATGGATATCCAAGAAGTCCGCCGTTGGGCGAATGTCTGCGTCGAGGCGCTGAATCACGCCCTCCGCGATATTCCCCGCGATCGCGTCCGCTATCACACCTGCTACAGCATCAACATGGGTCCGCGTCTCCACGACATGGAAGGCAAGGACATCCTCGATATCGTCTTGAAGGTAAAGGCTGGCGCCTATTCCTTCGAAGCCGCGAATCCGCGCCACGAGCACGAATGGAAATTGTGGGGCGATAAGCTCAAGCTGCCCGAGGGCGCCGTGATCATCCCCGGAGTCATCAGTCACAGCACCAACCTGATCGAGCATGAAGAACTGGTGGCGGAGCGTCTCGTTCGCTTTGCCAAGGTGGTCGGCCGCGAAAATGTCATGGCCGGTGCGGACTGCGGCTTCGCCAGCTTCGCGACTTCGCTCGAAGTTCACAACAGCATCGTCTGGGCCAAGTTCAAGAACCTGGTCGAAGGTGCGCGGATCGCAAGCCGCGAGCTTTGGCGATGATCTGAACGTCCGCATGAACGGGTGAACGATACACCCGAATTGCACCCTCCGGCCGGGGCCGGAGGCAACAGGGAGGAAAGACCATGCGACTGGGAATCGCCTGTCTCGCGCTCGCCTCGTGTCTGGCGACGGCCTCGGCGTCAGCCGAGGAGAGCATCAAGATCGGCTTTGTCGCGACATTCTCCGGTCCGCTTGCGGCGGCGGGCCAGGACATGCGCGACGCCTTCGAGCTTGGGCTCGATCATCTCGGCCGCAAGATGGCCGGTCGTCCGGTCGAAATATTTTACGAGGACGACCAGCTCAAACCCGAAGTTGGTAAGCAGAAGACCGAGAAGCTGCTCGAAGCCTCCCATGTTGACATCCTCACGGGATACATAGCGTCCAACGTGCTGCTCGCATCGCTGCCGTCGGCCGTGAACGCGAAGACCTTTCTGGTCGGCGCCAATGCAGGGCCGTCGCAGATCGCCGGCAGCCTTTGCTCGCCTTGGTTCTTTTCGACCTCGTGGCAAGGCGACCAGGTGCCGCAGGCGATCGGTGAATATCTCAACCAGAAGGGCATCAAGAGCGCGTTTCTTATGGCCCCGAATTATGCCGCGGGAAAGGACGTCATCGCCGGCTTGAAGGCTGACTTCAAAGGTCAGATCGTCGGCGAGGAGTACACGAAGTGGCCGGATCAGCTCGACTTCTCCGCCGAACTGTCGAAAGCGAGGGCAGCCAAGGCCGAGGCGGTGTTCGCGTTCTATCCGGGGGCGGCTGGGTTGCAGTTTTTAGGGCAATACGCCCAGCTGGGCCTGCAAGGCCGCATCCCGCTGTATACGGCGTTCATCATCGATGCGCTGTCGCTGCCGCGTGCGAAGGATCTCGCGCTGGGCGTTGCGATGGCGCAGCATTGGGGCGTCGACCTGCCAAACGAGGCTAACAAGCGGTTCGTTGCCGACTTCCGCGCCCGTTATAAGCGCGAGCCGTCCTTCTATGCGGCGCAGGCCTATGATGCGGTTGGCCTGATCGACAGCGCGGTCGTTGCTGTCGGCGGCGATCTTGCGAAAAAGGACGCCATGCGCGCGGCGATGGAGAAGGCGAACTATAGTTCCGTGCGCGGGCACTACCGGTACGGGAACAATCACTTTCCAATCCAGAATTTCTACCTGCAGGAAGCGGTCAAGGACGCGGGCGGCAACTACACGATCAAGACAACGGCCACGATCCTCAAGGACCACCAGGACCGCTACCACGACCAATGTCCCATGAAGTAGGCGTGGCCCGGCCCTTGCAAGGCTAGCGCCCGCTACGCGGCAAAACGCATCACGGCGGGGGCATATTTGCGCGCCTGCCGTTTTGCTTTATGAAAGGCGCCGGGTGAGGGGCTCGAGGAATGACGCTATTTATTGAACAGTGTCTGAACGGCTTGCAGTTCGGTTTGCTGCTCTTTCTGCTGGCGGCCGGCCTGACGCTCGTTTTCGGCATCATGGATCTCGTCAATCTGGCGCACGGCTCGCTCTATATGATGGGCGCCTATTTCGCCGCCACTTTCACGGCCCTGACCGGTAGCTATCTCGGCGGCATTGCCATCGCGATCCTGGCGACACTCTTGCTCGGCATGGCGCTGGAGGTGATCGCCATGCGCAGGCTTTACGGCCGCGATCATCTCGATCACGTGCTCGGCACGTTCGGTCTCATCCTGTTCTTCAATGAGCTGGTGCGCGTGGTCTGGGGGCCGGGCGGCATGAATCTGACGCTGCCGTCGTGGTTGAATGCGTCGATCGAGCTTCTGCCCGGCATGCAGTATTCGATGTACCGGCTGTCGATCATCATCGTTGCGCTGGCTGTTGCCTTCGGACTCTATCTGGTGGTCATGCGTACGCGTGTCGGCATGTTGATCCGCGCCGGCGCGTCCAACCGCGAGATGATCGGCGCCCTCGGCATCAACATCAAACTGCTCTACACGTTCGTGTTCGGCGTCGGCGCGGCGCTTGCCGGTCTCGCCGGCATGGTGCAGGCGGCGATTCTCACGGCGCAGATCGGCATGGGCGAGAACATCCTGATCCTCGCTTTCGTCGTCATCATCATCGGCGGCATCGGTTCGATCCGCGGCGCCTTCATCGCCTCGATCTTCGCGGGCCTCATCGACACGGTCGGTCGCGCTGTGATCCCGGATTTGCTCAAGCTCGTGTTGTCGCCGTCCGCGGCCTCGACGGCCGGGCCGGCTTTGTCTTCGATGCTGATCTATCTCCTGATGGCCATCGTCCTCGTGGTGCGCCCCGCGGGTCTCTTTCCAGCGCCGGGGCAACGATGATGAGGCTTCTGACGTTGCGTAACGCCCTCGCCGCGATCGTGGTGCTGGGGCTGCTCCTGGTGCCGGTCTACGCCGCCGTGATCGGCAACAACTTCATCCTGTCGATGGCGACGCGCATCGTGATCCTCGCGATCGCCGCGACGAGCCTCAATCTCATCATGGGTTACGGCGGCATGGTTAGCTTTGGCCATGCCGCCTATCTCGGCATTGGCGGCTATGTCGTCGGCATACTCGCCTTCGAGGGCATTCCGTCGGGCTTCATCCAGTGGCCGCTGGCCCTGGTCGTCTCCGCGCTGTTCGCGCTGGTGATCGGCGCACTGTCGCTGCGCACGCGCGGCGTCTATTTCATCATGATCACGCTCGCCTTCGCGCAAATGATCTATTACGTCGGCGTAAGCCTCAGCCGCTACGGCGCCGATGACGGCCTGACCATCCAGCGGCGCAGCCAGTTCGCCGATCTCGTCAATCTCAACAACAAGGCCACGTTTTATTACATCTGCCTCGTGTGTCTCCTGGCATCGGTCTTTGTCGTCTGGCGGCTGGTCAATTCGCGCTTCGGCATGGTGATACAGGGCGCGCGCTCCAACGACGTCCGCATGCGCGCCATCGGCTTTCCAACTTACCGCTACAAGCTCGTCTGCTTCGTCATCGCCGGCACGATGTGCGGCCTCGCCGGCGTCCTGCTTGCCAACCACACCGATTTCATCAGCCCCGCCGTGATGCACTGGACCCGGTCCGGCGACCTGATCGTCATGGTCGTGCTCGGCGGCATGGGCGCGTTGTTCGGACCCGTCATCGGCACGGTGGCCTTCCTCGCGCTGGAAGAGGCGCTGCCCTTCGTGATGGCGAAGACGATCGATCCCTACTTCATCGCTTCGGGCATTCGTCCGTCGGAATATTGGCAGATCATCCTCGGTCCGGTGCTGCTGCTGGTCGTGCTGTTCGCCCGCGGCGGTATTGATGGCCTGCTCGCGCGCATCAACCGGAAGGAGCAAGTATGACCGCCCTTCTGCAGGTCGAGAATCTCGCCAAGCGTTTCGGCGGCATCGTCGCGACGGACGATGTCGTCATCACCATTCCCGAGGGCGAACTGCACGCGGTGATCGGCCCGAACGGTGCCGGTAAGACGACTTTGATCGCCCAGCTTACCGGCCAACTGATGCCGGACGCCGGCCGCGTTCGCTTCGGCGACACGGACATCACTTATCTGCCGATGTATCAGCGCAGCATGCTCGGCCTGGCGCGCTCGTTCCAGATCACGTCGCTGTTCCTGGACCTGAGCGTGCTCGACAATGTTGCGCTCGCGGTGCAGGCGCATGCCGGCCACTCGTTCCACTTCTGGCGCGATGCCCGCAAGCAGGACGACTTGCGGGGCCCCGCGCGTGCCGCGCTGGAGCGCGTAGGCTTGGCCGATCGTGCCAACCGGAGGGCCGCCGCGCTCAGCCATGGCGAGCATCGCCAGCTCGAACTCGCGATGGCGCTTGCCGGCAAGCCGCGCATGATGTTGCTCGACGAACCGATGGCGGGCCTGGGACCCGAAGAGTCCGCACGCATGGTGACCATGCTGCGTGAGCTCAAGAAGCAGTACACGATCCTTCTGGTGGAGCACGACATGGAAGCCGTGTTCGCGCTGGCCGACCGCATTTCCGTGCTGGTCTATGGTCGCGTCGTTGCCACAGGCACGCCCGACGAGATTCGCAATAACCCGCAGGTGCGCGAGGCCTATCTCGGCGATCACGAGGAGGGCGTGGTCCATGACTGAACCGGTCCTCACGCTCGACGGTGTCGAGACCTGCTACGGCCTCAGCCAGGTGCTGTTCGGCATTTCGCTGTCGATCGGCGAAGGCGAGATGGTCACGCTGATGGGCCGCAACGGCATGGGCAAGACCACGACCGTGCGCTCGATCATGGGCCTGACGCCGGCCCGCGCCGGCACGATACGCTTCGGTGGCCGACAGATCCGGGGCATGCCGGCCTATCGCGTGGCGCAATACGGCATCGGCTTGGTGCCGGAAGGGCGGCAGATCTTCCCCAATCTCAGCGTACGCGAGAATCTCGTCGCGACGGCGGCTGCGCGCCACGGCGGCGAGTGGACGTTGCAGCGCATCTACGAGCTGTTTCCGCGGCTCGCCGAGCGCGAAGGCAATATGGGCGGGCAGCTTTCGGGCGGCGAGCAGCAGATGCTGGCGGTCGGCCGGGCGCTGATGACCAATCCGCGCTTGCTGATTCTCGATGAGGCGACAGAAGGTCTCGCGCCGATCATCCGTCAGGAGATCTGGCGCTGCCTTGCCAAGCTCAAGGGCACGGGCCTCTCGGTGCTGGTGATCGACAAGAATGTCGGCGCGTTGATGCGCGTCGCCGATCGGCACTTCATGATCGAGCGCGGCCGCGTGGTGTGGACGGGCTCGTCGGCCGAACTGTCGGCGGCCACGGATATTCAACACCGCTATTTGGGCGTGTGATCGATACCGGCGCGCCTTGCCCGTTTTTAAAGGTCAGGCGGCGGTGGAGGACAAGTCAGCGACGACCTCCGCGATCGTCGACCGCAGCCATCGGTGGGCCGGGTCGTGGCGATAGCGGACGTGCCACGCCATCTCGACCGGGAATGTCCCGAGATCGACCGGCGCCGTCAGCACCTTGAGCCGTGGGTCGTGCGCCAGCCGCCGGCAGATCAGCTTCGGCAGTGTCGCGCAGTAATCGGTGACCGCGACCATCTCGCCGACGGCGAAGAAGTTGGTGACCGAGAGCGCGACGTCTCGCTTCAGCTCCTGCCTGGCCAATGCCTGAAACAGGCCTGCCCGCAGCCGGCCTGGCGGCATGACGTTGACGTGCTTCAGCGCTTCGAACTGCTCGCGTGAGATGACGTCGCCAACGTCGGGGTGGTCCGCGCGCACGATGCAGGCGAGCCCTTCGTCCATCAGGTGCTGTACGACCAGATTGTCCGGCGGATCAATGATGCGGCCGAGAACCAAGGCGGTCGTGCCGGAGGTGACGCCGGTTTCCGCAAGGTCGGTGCCGTAGGGCGTGAGCCGCAGCTTAACGCCTGGAGCGACAGCCTGCAGGTGCGCGACGATTGCCGGCGTCAGGACGTACTCGACGTAGCCGTTGGACGCGATCGTCAGGAGACGCTCCGCCTTAGCCGGGTCGAAGTCCTGCTGGCCCAGCACGGCGTCGTCGAGTTTTGCCAACGCCTCGGCGATGCCGGGGGCAAGTGCCAGCGCAAGCGGCGTCGGCCGCAGGCCGTAGCGCTCGCGGACAAACAGTTGGTCTTTCAGCATCTCCCGCAGCCGCGACAAGGCTTTGGACAGCGCGGGCTGGGTGATGCCCATGCGCTCTGCAGCACGCGTCACGCTCCGCTCCTCGATCAAGGCGATGAAGATAGGGAGCAGGTTGAGGTCGTAGCGCATGTCTTATGTTGTCATGGTTATATCTAAAATCAATATAATTCCTTTCTAGAATATCTTCGCGGGGAGCATATTCCGCGTGTCCACGAGGACATGAGACGGACCTGCCCCACGGAGAAATCGCAAATGTCGAAAGGAAAAGTGCTCTTTATCGGCTCCAATGCCACCCGGATCGAAGTTCAGGGCGGCTGGGGCGCCACCGGCCAGTATCTGAACGAGACCGTTGTTCCGGCGATGGCGGTGATCGCCGCCGGATATGAAGTTGTGCTCGCCACCCCTGACGGGACCAAGCCCCACATCGACCCGGTGTCGGACGCCGTCCAGCATTTCGAGGGCGACGCGGCGGCCTATGACCGCGCAAAGGCGTTCTGGGCGAACGATCCCGCGATGAACCAGGTGCGCACGCTGCGCTCGGTCATTGATGAAGGTCTCGACCAGTACCTTGGGGTGTTTTTCCCCGGTGGTCAGGCGCCAGTCGCGGACCTGATGCAAAACGAAGACGTCGGAGAAATTCTCCGCCACTTCCACGATCGAGCGAAGCCAACAGCCTTGCTCTGCCACGGCCCGATCGCCATCGCGGCGGCGATGCCTCAAGCCCGCGCGTTTCGGGCGGCGCTGATCGCCGGCGATCACGGCAAGGCGGCTGACCGGGCGAAGGATTGGCCTTATGCCGGCTACCGGATGACGGTCTTCTCAAAGACGGAGGAGAAGGTCGTCGAAGACCACATCCTGCACGCCAAGATGTACTTCGATATGCCGACCGCGCTGCACGCGGCGGGCGGCCGGGTTGAAACAACCGCCACCGACTTCGAGCCGAACGTTGTGGTCGACCGCGAATTGATCACCGGCCAAAACCCACGCTCCGACCACCCCATCGCTGCGCGGTTCGTCGACGCACTCGATCGTCGGCTCGCGACAGCATGAGGTCGAGGATGACCGGCGGGGCGCTCAGGTGGCGCTTCGCCGGACCGTCGAACTTGGAAGGAGAAAGCAAAATGTCTGCACAAGTGAAGGTCATGGCCATTTTGAACGCGCGACAAGGCAAGGTCGACGCGCTCAGGACACTACTGGAGGGGCTCGTGACGGCAAGCCGTGCCGAGCCCGGCAACCTTCGTTATGACCTCTGGGCCGACCCGAGCGATGAAGGCCGGTTCGTGCTCGACGAGCTCTACATCGACAGTGTGGCGAACACGTCCCATCGGGTGACGCCGCACTTCCAGCACTATCTGTCGACGATCAACGATCTTGCCGAACGCACCGCTGTGGTGCTGGCGCCCGTCGACGTTCGCTAAAAGGAGATGACCATGACACTCAAGAATATCCTCCCCGGCAAGCTCGGTTTCGGCGCGGCACCGCTCGGCAACATGTTCCGCGACATTCCGGAGGCGGAAGCACGCGCGACCGTCGAAGCGGCGTGGAACGATGGCATTCGCTACTTCGACAATGCGCCGTTCTACGGCGCAGGTCTCGCGGAGATTCGTCTCGGTGAAGTTCTCGCCGACAAGCCTCGCAATGAATACGTGATCAGCACGAAAGTCGGTCGTCTGATCCTCGATGAGGTCGAGGACGTGACCGCGCGTGATCTCGGCGAGAAAGGCGACGTCTTTCGGTACGGCCGTCCCAACAGGATCGTGAACGACTATTCCGCGGACGCGACGCTGCGATCGATCGAAGACAGCTTGAAGCGTCTGAAGACCGACCGCATCGAGATCGCCTGGGTCCACGATGTCGCCCAGGATTTTTATGGCGACGAGTGGCTGAGCGTATTCGAGACCGCGCGCAAGGGTGCGTTCAAGGCGCTCGACCGCCTGCGGGACGAAGGCGTCATCAAGGCCTGGGGCTTGGGCGTCAACCGCGTTGAGCCGATCGAGCTTCTGCTCGACCTCAAGACGCCGCAGCCCGATGGCTTCCTGCTCGCCGGCCGCTACACGCTTCTCGACCACAGCCGCGCTTTGCAAAGGATCATGCCTGTCGTGGCCGAGCGGGGTTTGGGAATCGTCGTGGGCGGCCCCTACAGCTCGGGCGCTCTCGTCGGCGGTCCCAACTTCGAATATGCGCCGGCCACTCCGGAGATCCTGGCCAAGGTCGCAGCGATCAAGACGATCGCCGATCGATACGGCGTGAGCATGAAGGCCGCTGGGCTGCAGTTCTCGCTGGCCAATCCAGCTGTTGCGGCCGTCATTCCCGGCGCCAGCCGGCCGAGCCGGATCGCGGAGGATCGCGCCGCGCTCGACGAGAATGTCCCGGCCGAGTTCTGGCACGCCTTGCGCAAGTCGGGGCTGGTCGACTCTGACGCGCCGCTTCCCGGCGGCGCCTGACCACCACCACTCACGTACAGCCGAATCTGACTTGCCGCGGTCTATTACTCCGCCGGCTGTGCACTCGGCGGGCGGCGGCGCACGAAGCTCGGCAGGCCGCCGCCGAGTCTGCGGTGCAACTTGTCGAGCATCAGATAGATCACCGGCGTCGTGTAGAGCGTCAGGATCTGCGACACCAGAAGCCCCCCGATGATGGTGATGCCGAGCGGCCGGCGCAGTTCCGAGCCAGGGCCGGCGGCGATCACCAGCGGCACGGCGCCCAGAAGCGCGGCCAGGGTCGTCATCAAGATCGGCCTGAAGCGTTCGAGGCAGGCTTCGTGGATGGCGCGCTCGGGTGACAGGCCGCGCCGCCGTTCACCTTCGAGCGCGAAGTCGACCATCATGATGCCGTTCTTCTTCACGATGCCGATCAAGAGGATGACGCCGATGAAGGCGATCACCGTGAGCTCGGTGCCGGAGACCTGCAGCGCCAGCAAAGCACCAAGGCCCGCCGACGGCAGCGTGGAGATGATGGTGAGGGGATGCGCGAGGCTCTCGTATAAGACGCCGAGAACGATGTAGACCGCGATCAAGGCCGCGGCCACGAGCAGCAACAGCGATTGAGCGAATTGCTTGAACTGCTGAACATCGCCGGCGAAGTCGGTGCGGATCGTGTCGGGCATGTGCATCTCGGCCACCGCTTGCGAAATGGCGGCGGTCGCCGCTTCCAGTGTCATGCCGGGCGCGAGATTATACGTGATGGTGGTGGACGGGAACTGGCCCTGATGGTTCACGACCAAGGGCGCGATGCCGCGCGTGACCTTCGCCACGGCCGACAGCGGAACCTGCGCGCCGCCGCTGCCCGGCACATAGATCTGGCTGAGATCGTTCGGATCGCGCGAGAACGGCCGGTCGACCTCCAGGATCACACGATATTGGTTGCGGGTACGGTAGATGGTCGAGACCTGCCGCTGCGAGAAGGCGTTGTTGAGCGCGTTGTCGATGTCCTGGATGCGGACACCGAGCCGCGCCGCCGCCTGCCGATCGATCGTGACGTTCGCCTGCAAGCCGCCCTGTTCGCGGTCGGTGTTGAAATCGACGAGCCCGGGTATCTGCTTCACGCGCTCGACGACGCGCGGCACCCAGGTCTGCAACGCATCGATGTCCGCGCTCCACAAGGTGAACTGATATTGCGAGTCGCTCTGGCGTCCGCCGGCACGCAGATCCTGGGCGGGAAACATGAAGACCCGGATGCCTGGGATGCGTCCCAGCTTGGCACGCAGACGGTTCACGACTTGCTGTGAACTGACGTTGCCCCGCTCTTCGAGCGGCTTCAGGCCGATGAAAAGGCGTCCGCGGTTGATCGACGAACCGCCGGGCCCGCCGCCGCTGCCAACCGAGGAGCCAAGGCCGGAGACCGCTGGATCGGCGAGGACGATGTCCATCGCCTGCTCCTGCAACTTCAGCATCGCCTCGTAGGAAATGTCGGTCGAGGCCTGCGTGCCGCCGAAGATCAGGCCGGTGTCGTCCTGCGGGAAGAAGCCCTTGGGCACCTTGATGAAGAGCCCGGCCGTCAGCACGATGGTGGCGATGAAGACGATGATCGTCAGCGCGCGCTGCTGGACTACGAAGCCGAGCGTCCGGTCGTAGAAACCGATCATGCGCGACAGCACGGCTTCGACGCGCCGGTCGAGCCACGTTGCGGTCTTGCTCGGAGGCTGGCGCACGAAATAGGCGCAGATCATCGGCGTCACCGTCAACGAAACGAACGTCGAGACGGCGATGGCGAAGGCGAGAGTAACCGAGAACTCGCGGAACAGGCGCCCCAGGATGCCGCCCATGAACAACAGCGGAATGAAGGCCGCGATGAGCGAGATGCTGATCGAGATGACCGTGAAGCCGATCTGCTTGGCGCCGGTCATGGCCGCGCGCAGTGGCGAGACGCCGCGCTCGAGATAGCGGAACGCATTCTCGATCATCACGATGGCGTCGTCCACGACGAAGCCCACGGAGACCGCGAGCGCCATCAGCGACAGATTGTTGATGGAAAAGCCCGCCGCCCACATGGCCGCGCAAGTGCCGGCAAGCGACAGCGGTACGGTCACACCGGCGGCAATGGTCGGCGCGGTCCGGCGCAAGAACAGAAACACGACCATCATTACCAGGATGGCCGTGGCGCCCAAAGTGAGTTGCATATCGAGCACGCTGGCGCGGATGGTCTGCGTGCGATCGGTCAATACGGAAATGTCGAGCCCGGCCGGCACCCATTGCTTGAGTTCGGGCAGCAGGGCGTAGATGCCGTCGACCGTATCAATGACGTTGGCATCGGCCTGCTTGGTGATGATCAGCAGCACGGAGGGATCGCGATTGAACCACCCGGCGGAGCGGCTGTTGCGCACGCTCGGCCTGATGCTGGCGATGTCGGAGAGGCGGATCACCGTGCCGTCGACCGTCTTCACCACAAGCGGCCCGTAATCGGCTGGCGCGGTGAGCTGATCGTTGATGCCGATCGTGGTGGCGCGGCTTGTGCCTTCGAACGAACCGAGCGGCCCGGCGGCATTGGCATTGGTAATTGCCGTCCGCACGTCCTCCATCGACACGCCCATCGCGGCAAGTCGGGTGGGATCGACACGCACACGAACAGCCGGCTGCTCGGAGCCGGCCACGGTCACATCCGCGACGCCTTCGACTTGCGAGAGCCGCTGCGCGATGACGCTGTCGGCGGCGTCGTAAATGTCGCTGGCCAACAGATTCTTGGACGTCAGCGCGAGGATGAGGATCGGTGCCGCCGACGGGTTCATCTTGCGGAAGGTCGGTAACGTCGGCATGTCGCCGGGCAGGTCGCTGAGCGCCGCGTTCAGCGCGGCCTGCACATCGCGCGCGGCGCCCTCGATGCTGCGCGACAGGTCGAATTGCACGGTGATGCTGGTCGCGCCGAGCGAGGACGTCGACGTCAGCTCGGTGACGCCGGCGATCTCGCCAAGCCGCCGTTCGAGCGGCGCCGCGACCGTCGCGGCCATGATGTTCGGATCGGCGCCGGGCCGGCTGGCGCTGACATGAATGGTCGGCAGTTCCACGCTCGGCAGGCTGGCGACCGGTAGGAACGCATAAGCCACAGCGCCGATGAGGAACAAGCCGATGGCAATCAGCGTCGTGCCGATGGGGCGGCGGATGAACGGGCCGGAGAAGTTCATGACTCTGCTCCGTTCGCGGGAATGAGCGGAGTATGTAGCGGGCGTCGCATCGACTACTCCGCCGGCTGCGGCCGCGAGGCGGTGCCGCCCGACAGAAGCAGCCGCAGCCGCTCCATGTAGAGATAGATGACCGGTGTGGTGTAGAGCGTGAGCAATTGCGACAGCAGCAGACCGCCGATGATGGTGATGCCGAGCGGATTGCGCAGCTCCGAGCCGGTGCCGCCTTCGAGCGCCAGCGGCAGCGCGCCGAACAGCGCGGCCAGCGTCGTCATCATGATCGGCCGGAAGCGCAGCAGTGCTGCCTGTACGATCGACTCCTCGGGGCTCATGCCTTCCTTGCGCTCGGCTTCGATAGCGAAGTCGATCATCAGAATGGCGTTCTTCTTCACGATGCCCATCAGCAGCACGATGCCGATGAGCGCGATCACCGAGAGGTCGTAGCCGAACAGCATCAGCGCCAGCAGCGCGCCGACGCCGGCGGAGGGCAGGGTGGAGAGGATCGTGAGCGGATGAATGAAGCTCTCGTAGAGCACGCCAAGCACGATGTAGATCGTGATGACGGCGGCGAGGATGAGCCAAGGTTCGCCGGCCAGCGATTTGGCGAATTCGGCGGCGTCGCCAGAATAGGTGCCCATCACCGAGCCGGGCATGCCGATGGCCCGTTCCGCTGTGGTGATCGCCGCCACCGCGTCGGAGAGCGCGTAGCCGTCAGCGAGATCGAAGCTGATCGTCACGCTCGGGAACTGCTCCTGATGCGCGATGGCGAGCGGCGCCGACGTCGGTACGAAGCGCGCGAAGGCCGACAGCGGCACCTGTGTCGAGCCGGTCGTCGTGTTAGGCGTCGCTGTCGTGTTTGTGTTGGTCGTGCCCGTCGCCGTAGTCGAGACGGTTGCGGCGGTGCCAGTCGAGGTCCGCGCGCCCGTCACATAGATCTGTGACAGTGAGTTCGGATCCTGCTGATAGCGCGGCTGTGCCTCCAGAATGACGCGATATTGGTTCGACTGGCCGTAAATCGTCGACACCTGCCGCTGGCCGAAGGCGTCGTACAGCGTATCGGTCACGCTCTGCATCGACACGCCCAGGCGCCCCGCCTGCTCGCGGTCGACGTCGACCTGCACGCGCGGGCCGCCTTCCTGCGCTTCGGACGCGACCTCGCGCAGCACCTGCGAACCGCGTAGCGCCTGCACCAGCTTGTCAGACCATTCGACCACTTCCGGGCGGTCCGTGCCGGTCAATGTGTACTGGTATTGCGCACGGCTGACGCGGGTCGAAATCTGGATGTCCTGCGTCGCCTGGAAGAACACGTTCACGCCGGGAAGCGGCGCCACGGCCTGCTTGAGTCGGGCCACGATCGCTTCGACGCGGTCTTTGCGTTCGTCTCGCTGGCGCAGGATGATCTGGAGGCGACCGGCATTGGGTGTGGCGTTCAACGTACTGACGCCGATCACAGACACAACGCCGGCGACGTCGGGATCGCGACGGATCACGGCCTCGACCTCGCCTTGCCGCCGCTGCATCTCGCCGAAGGAGACGTCGGTGCCGGCCTCGGTGATCGCCGTTATCATGCCTGTGTCCTGCAGCGGCAGGAACCCCTTCGGCATGCCGGCATAAAGCGCGATCGTGGCGGCGAGCGTGAGGAACGTTACCAGCAGCGTCGCCGGCTGATGTCGCAAAACCCACAGCAGGCTGCGGTGATAGGCTTCGACCGTGCGGTCGACCAGCGTCGTGAAGCGACGCGTCAGCGCGTTGCCGCT
>Ga0182746_1002392_pt1 | contig 14459 bp, 15 predicted proteins | sample eDN3rd30CBELigOP_FD_128881 | JGI IMG/M metagenome (GOLD analysis project Ga0182746, IMG submission 128881) | Enriched Organic Plus compost microbial communities from Emeryville, California, USA - eDNA 3rd pass 30_C BE-Lig OP (version 2) (version 2) ... | reverse complement strand
GTGCCGGGCACGTTGTCGCTGACGATGATGAACGGCTCGCCCTTGAGCGCATCGACAGCTTCCCCGACCGTCGCGAAATTATCGAGCACGTACTGCGCCCAGGCGGCGATGCTTAAACCCGGCTTGCTCGGATCGAATTTCGGATATTCCGATTCCACCAGCCACAGGATATTGGCGACGAGGCCGGCTTCGTTGACGCCGTCGCTCGTCGAAATGTCGTAAGCCGAGGCGATCACGCTGCCGTATTTCGATGTCCATTTGACGGTGTTGGGACCGGTCTCGCCGGTGCGCGCCATGCCGCGCGGGAAGATCCAGAGATTGGTTTGGATATCCTCCCTCCAGTCCATCGAGCGGGCGGTGATGACGATGTCGTTGACGCCGAGATAGACCGCGCGGGTACAGGCGTCGGCGGATGTCACGAACAACGCGGCGGCGGTAACGGAGGCAAGGATCGGCTTCATCAAACGGGACAGCGACATGCCTCGCATCCTTTCAATATCGACTCACATTGCGTCTCATCCACATGAGGCGCCGATAATCTCCGCTGTAATATGGAAACGCGCAAGAGGTGCGCTATGAGATGTGCCTCGCACGTCCTTCGCCGCGGCGGTCGTCATGCTCCTCGACCAGCGCGATCACGAGCGTGGCGCAGAACGCCGCCGCCAGGAGCCAAGAGGAGGTTTCCGCGATGGTCGTAGCCGTCGCTCCCGCAGGGCTGCCTGTCCAGGCGATGCCGACCGCTCCGGCGACCAACGCCGCGATCAGGCATAAAGCCATGATGGCGATCAGGACGATGTTGATTGTCTCGCGTGAGATGTTTCGTATCGCCATACCGAGCCCTCCTCGAGCGCGTCAACGACAAGTCTCACAGTTACCCTATCACGCGCGGCGCGGCAGATAGGTCAGTATCGCTTCCCTATGTTGTGTGCCATTTGCGCTGCAATGGACGCCGGGACGCAATCCCGGCGTGCCGGTTCACGGTGGGGTGGGTAGATGGCTACGGGCGACGGCTTTCCTGCGTCAACCTTTCGACCGCCTCATCGCTCGTCAGAACGTCGCCGAACTGCTGAATGATGGTCTCCAGCGCGGCGCGGTGTTCGTCGTCCGACAAAGCAGCCGTGCAGTCCGACAGCATGACGACCTTGAAGTCGAGCATCATCGCGTCGCGCGCGGTCGACTCGCAGCAGACATTGGTCTTGGTGCCGGCGATCAGCAGCGTGTCGACGCCGAGGTTTCGCAACACGCGTTCCAGCGAAGAGGCGCCCGGCACCAGCGCGCTGTAGCGGTTCTTGATGATCGTGATGTCGTCGTTGCCTTGTTCGAGGCCGCTCCAGACCTTCTGCCGGCCGGGGGCGAGGCTTTCCATCGTGCGCTGGCGCACGTCGTCGGCGACGACATGATTGAAGAAGACTTCCCAATCGCTCTTGCCGTTGGAATGCGTGTTGGCGTGCAGGACCCAGATCACCGGCACGCCCATCGGCCGCAGCCGCCGGGTCAGACGGTTGAGCGGGTCGACGATGCTGCGCGACACGGCGACTTCCGCCGGGCTGCCCGGCGCGCAGAACGTCTCCTGCATGTCGATAACGACGAGGGCGGTGCGCTGCGGATCGAGCTGGTCGAACCAGTGCAGGCGGCCGCGCCGCGCGACGACACGATCGACGATCTCGGGGCGGATGGAAACGTTGTGCATTGGACCTCGGGGCGGCGCGGCTGCTGAGCGTTGACGGAACGTCTCGCTTACAGCGGCGCGGCGGCTTCAACAATGCCGCCGGCGCATGGCACCCAAGGGAAAACGCGCGCGCCCCGCGCCCGTCGGGCGCGAAAGGCGGAGCGCTTCAATTCACCTTCACGTCCGCGGCCTTGATCACCGGCGCCCAGCGATCGATCTCGGCATTCATCAGCTTGCGGAAGTCTGCCGGGCTCGAGCCGACAGGCTCCATCAGCTGCGTGGCGAGCTTGTCGACCACGCCGGGCTGCTTGATGATCTCGACGACGTCCTTGTTGATGGCCTCGACCAGCGCCGGCGGCGTCGCGCCCGGCGCGATCAGGCCCATCCAGGCGTCGGCTTCGACGTCGATGCCGCTTTCCTTCAAGGTCGGCACGTCCTTGAGGAACGGCGAGCGCTTGGCGGTCGACACCGCGAGGATTTTCACCGCGCCGTTGGCCGCCTGCGGCGTCACCGAGATCGCCGGCAAACAACCCATCTGCGCGTCGCCGCGCATGATCGCCGTCATCGCCGCGGGCGAGGCTTGATAGGGGATGTGCACCAGCTTCACGCCGGCCTTGATCGCCAACGCTTCCATCGCGAGGTGCGACAGCGAGCCGTTGCCGATGGAGGCGAAGTTGTACTTGCCCGGATTGGCCTTCAGCAGCGCGATGAGTTCGGCGACGGTGTTGACGTTCAGCCCCGGATTGACGGCGAGCGCGCTCGGCTGGGTGATGAGCTGCGTCACCGGCGCGATGTCCTTCTGCGGATCGTAAGGCAGCTTCGAGAACAACAAAGTGTTGATGGCGAGCGGCCCGCCGATCGACACGCCGATGGTCGTGCCGTCGGGCGCGGCTTTCGCCACGGTGTCAGTGCCGAGATTGCCGCTGGCGCCCGGCTTGTTCTCGACCACGAAGACGCTGCCGGGATGCTTCTTGCCGAGGCCCTCGGCGACGAGGCGCGCGACGATGTCAGGCGTCGAGCCGGGACCGAAGGGCACCAGCACGCGCACGGTCTTCGGCGGCCAGCTTGGCGCTTGCGCCTGAGATTGCGCCGGCAGCGCGGCGGCGACGAGCAGAAGGGCGGAGAAGGCAAGGCGTCCCAGCATGAGTCGTTTCCTGTTATGCGTCGCGGCCGAGATAGACGCCGCCACGTTCGAGCGTTTCTTGCAGGCGATCGACGGCAATATCCGCACAGGGGCTATTGCCGGCAAGCGAAAGGTGCGCCGCGGTCCCGGCGGCTTCGCCCATGACGAAGCAGCCGCCGGAGACGCGCGCCGCCGATTGGCCTTCATGCGTCATCGACGCGCAGCGGCCGGCGACGAGCAGATTGTCGAGGCCGGGCGGGGTCAGCATGCGATAGGGCAGGTGATTGAAGCCGCGCGAGCCGGGAATGTCCGGCCAGCGCCAGGCGACGTCGCCGGCGACATGCGCTTCGATCGGCCAGCCATTGACGCCGATGGTGTCGTCGAAGCTGGCGCAGGTGAGCACATCGTCCGCCGTCAACTGATAGCGGCCGGTGATGCGGCGCGTTTCGCGCACGCCGAGCTGCGGCGGAATGTCGACGACATAGGCGTCGGCGAAGCCCGGCGCCTCGCGCTTGAGGAAGGCGAAGAAGTCGAGCGCCTGCTTGCGCCCGTCGATCTCGCCGCGGCTGAATTGAACGGCGTCCGTCGCATCGACGGCGTGGCCGTCGTCGTTCTTCACTTGCGTGACGTTCACGCGCCATTCGATGGAATGCTTCTGCGGCCGCACGATGGCGCCCTTGCGCGGGAAGGTGACGCCGCGCTTGGCGGCTTCGTCCATCAGCGCCGGAATGGTGCGCCAGGCTTCGCCGGCCTTGTCGGCATCGACGCCGTTCAGGCGGAACATCATGCTCGGATAGAGCAGGTCGCCATGCGCGTCGCCCTTCTCGTAAGCGGCGCCGGCAAAGGCGGCGAGATCGCCGTCGCCCGAGCAGTCGATGAAGACGCGGCCGAGGATCGCTTGGCGGCCGGATTTGGTTTCGACCAGCAGCGCCTTGATGCGCCGCTCGTCGTCCATCATCACGCCCGCGGCGAGCGCATGGAAAAGCAGGTCGGCGCCGCGCGACAGCAGCAGATCGTCGGCGGCGCATTTGAAGACGGCGGTGTCGTAAGCTTGGGCGTCGATCTTGCCGAACACGCGGTGCGGCGGATTGAGCCCGCCGAGCCGATCGATCCGACCGAGCAGGTCGTCGGCGACGCCGTGCACCACCTGCTTGATCTCGCCGAAGACGTTGGCGTGCAGGCCGCAGAAGTTGGTGACGCCGGCGGCGGTGCCCATGCCGCCGAGAAAGCCGTAGCGCTCGATGAGCAGCACGCGGCGGGCGTGGGCGGCCGCCGCGGCGGCCGCGGCGAGACCGGCAGGGCCGCCGCCGAGGACAACGACGTCGTATTCGCCGAAGACGGGCGTGTCGCGCGCGGGTTCGCGCAAATGTGCGGGGGAAGAGGTCATGTCGGCCCTAGCGTTTCCTGAGAAGGGACGCCGCATTTACAGACCTGCGGCGGTTGTTGTCGCGACCCTAATCTTCTTCATTTCGGATGAGAATTAGCCGAATTGCGCTATATTCTGACGCAAATCGCGTGAGATCATGGATATCTACCTGAATTTCAAAGCCTTTCAGGCTGTCGCCCAGACCGGGAGTTTCTCCCGGGCGGCGCGCGACCTCGGGCTGGCCGCGTCCGTTGTCACCAAGCGGGTGAACCAGCTCGAAAGCGTGCTCGGCGCGACATTGTTTCGCCGCTCCACCCGCAGCCTCGTTTTGACGGAAGCGGGCGCGCGTTATCTCGACCGGTCGCGGCTGCCGATCGCCGAGTTCGATGCGCTCATCAAAGGTTCGTCGCAGGCCCCCGGAGAGGTCGAAGACTCGCTGCGCATCAAAGCGCCGACGTCGCTGACCGAGTTGCGCCTGCGGCCGGTGTTCGCGGCCTTCCAGGCGGAGTTTCAGAAGATCAGGCTTGAGATCGTGCTGCTCGATCGCATGGTCGATCCGATCATCGAGGGCTTCGACGTATCGATCGGGGCGCATTGGCCGCAATCTTTCGTCTGCGTTGTCGAGCGGCCGTTGTGTCCGTTGCCGCGCGTGTTGTGCGCGGCGCCCGCCTATCTCGCGCGGCGCGGCGTGCCCAAAACGCCGCAGGATTTGACCCAGCACGATTGCTTGAGCTTCATTCCCACCGGCAACGATTGGACGTTCATGGGCCCGCATGGCGCGATCACCATCGCCGTGCGGCCGCGCCTGACATCCAATGACGGACAGATGCTCGTTGCGGCGGCGCTCAGCGGCGCCGGCATCGCGATCGTGTCGCGTTACATGACCAACGATCTTATCCGCTCGGGCGAGCTGATGCCGGTGCTCGTCGACTTTCCCATTCCCGATCTCTGGGTCAAAGCCGTCAGCCCGGAGCGCCGCGCGACCACGCCGGCGGTGACGGCGCTCATCGAGCGGTTGGCCGTATCGCTGGCGGCCCATCCGCCGTGACATGCTGGCACATGCGTCATGCGGCGGCTGGACTTGCAATGAGGGCCACGATCCTCTACTGCGGCGCACAACAATTGGGCAATGTAGCGTGAGCGTGCGATGGGCCTGGGCATCCTCGTTCTCGGATTGGCGATCTTTCACGCGAACCATCTGTTCGTGACCATGCGCGACGCCCGCGCGGGCGTGATCGCGCGTATCGGCCTGCCGTTCTATCGCGTGCTGTTCTCGATCGTGTCGACCGTCGGCCTGGTGCTGATCGTCTGGGGCTTTGCCGACTATCGCGCGCATGGCTGGATCGACGTGTGGCAGCCGCCGTTGTTCATGCGCCACGTCACCATCGGTCTGATGCTGTTCGCGGCCATCCTGCTGGTCGCGACGTTCATCCCGAGCCATATCAAGGCCGGTGCGAAGCATCCGATGCTGGCCGCCGTGAAGATCTGGGCCTTCGCGCATTTGCTGTCGAACGGCGATCTCGGCTCGATCTTGCTGTTCGGCTCTTTTCTGGCGTGGGCGGTTTACGCCCGCATCAACGCGAAACGCCGCGCCGATGTCGCCTTGCCGGTCGCGCCCGCCGGCTGGACCAACGACGTCATCGTCGTCGTTGTCGGCATCCTCGTCTATCTCGCCCTCGGTTACGCCTTTCATCCCGCGGTGATCGGCGTGCCGGTGTTTGGGCAAGCTTGAAGCGAAGGTCAGCATCCATGTCAGTTCAAAACGATATCAAGCGGTTCACGGCTCCCGACATCCGCGCACGCAAGGGCGGTGAGCCAATCGTGGTGCTCACCTCGTATCATGCGCATACAGCCTCGCTCGCCGACAAATATTGCGAAGTGATCCTGGTCGGCGACTCGCTCGGCATGGTGATGCACGGCATGGAGTCGACCGTGCCCGTCACGCTCGACATGATGATCCTGCAGGGGCGGGCGGTGATGCGCGGCTCGCAGCGCGCGCTGGTCGTCGTCGACATGCCGTTCGGCTCCTACGAAGCGTCGAAGGAGCAGGCCTTCATGAGCGCGGTGCGCATCTTGAAGGAAACCGGCTGCGGCGCCGTCAAGCTCGAGGGCGGCAAGCGCATGGCCGAGACCATCCGTTTCATGACCGAGCGTGGCGTGCCGGTGATGGCGCATGTCGGTTTGACGCCGCAGGCAATCAACACGCTCGGGTCGTTCAAGGCGCAGGGGCGCGACGAAGCCGACTGGGCGCCCATCGAGCAGGACGCGCTGGCGGTGGCGCAAGCGGGTGCCTTCTCGGTGGTGCTGGAGGCGATGGCCGAGCCGCTCGCGCGCAAGGTCACCGGCGCGATCCCGATCCCGACCATCGGCATCGGCGCGAGCCCGGCCTGCGACGGACAGGTCCTGGTGATGGAGGACATGCTCGGGCTCTCCCCCCGCGTGCCGAAATTCGTCAAGCGCTACGGCGATCTCGCCGGCGGCATCGAGAAGGCGATCGCCGATTATGCCGCCGAAGTGCGCTCGCGCGCATTCCCGGCGCCCGAGCACACCTACGCGATGAAGAAGAAGTAGCGCGTCATTCCGGGGCGGCAACCAAAGGCGGCTTTAGCCGAGTTTGGTTCTTAAGTGCTGATCTCGGGCAAGCCCGAGATCAGGTGGGCCGGGCTTAGAATCCGTGCGCCGCAGCGCGGTGGTTTATGGATTCCGGGCTCGCGCGCGGGGCGCGCGCCTCGGAATGACGGCCTAACCCCCTGAATCTTAACGATTGTCGCTGCAACTTTTGCCTTGAGCGCGCCACATCGTTAGGTTACGGCCCTTCCCGCGCCCGGTCTCATGGGGTAGGGGGCGTTTTCCGAGCATTTCTGGAGCCGTGCGTGGCCGATATCTTTCATGAAGTCGACGAGGAAGTCCGGCGCGAGCAGCTCAAGCGGCTGTGGGACCGCTACAGCATCTTCCTCATCGCCGGCGCGGTTCTGATCGTCCTCGGCATCGCCGGCTGGCGCGGCTACGAATACTACGTGGGCAAGAAGGCGGCCGAGGCCGGTGCCCAGTTCGAGACGGCGCTGGCGCTGGTCGAGGAAGGCAAGCAGGCCGAAGCCGAAGCGGCCTTCGACAAGATCGCCGCTGACGCGCCAGAGGGCTACCGCGTGCTGGCGCGCTTCCGCGCCGCGGCGAGCCTCGCGACCACCAAGCAGGCCGATGCCGTGAAGGCCTTCGACGCGCTCGCCGGCGACAGCACGCTCGGGCCGCTTTGGCAGGATCTCGCCGGCGTACGCGCCGGCATGCTGCTGGTCGACACCGCGCCGCTCGCCGATCTGCAGAAGCGCCTCGATCCGCTCGCCGAGTCGGGCCGGCCCTATCGTCACAGCGCCCGCGAATTGCTGGCGCTGTCGGCCTGGAAGAACAACGACGCAGCGGCCGCCAAGCGCTACATCGATATGATTGCCGGCGACGCCGAGACGCCGTCCGGCACGCGCCAGCGGGTCGACGTTCTGTCCGCGCTGATCGCCGGCAACGGCAAGAGTTGAGGCCTTCCCATGCGTATCCGTCGTGTTGTCCTTTTGGTGACGCTCCTTGCGGTCGCACCGGTGATCGCGGGCTGCTCGAATTTCGATCCGGACAGCCTCGACGTCTTCAATCTCAACGAGAAGAAGAAGCTGCCGGGTGAGCGCAAGGACCTGTTCCCGAACGGTGTGCCGGGCGTGACGCAGGGCATTCCGCCGGAATATCTCAAGGGCAATACCGCCGAACAGCCCGGCGCCGCGATCAGTGCCGCGTCGGTTTCGCCCTCGGACGAGCAGAAGGCGGCCGCCGCGGCGGCTCAAGAGGCCAAGCCGAAGCCGAAACCGCGCGCGCGCGTTGCCGCGCGGCCACGCGCGAAAGTCAGCGCGCCATCGTCGGCAGCCGCGCCGGCGCAGCAGCAGCAGGCGGCGCCTTGGCCGGATCAGCAGCAACAGCAGCAATCCGGGTCGCCCTGGCCTTCGGCGCAGCCGCAGCAACAGCGGCCGCAACAACAGGCATCGGACCCGTGGGGGGGACCACCGGCCCAGAGCACGACCAGCACCGCGCCCTGGCCGTCGGCACCGCCGCCGGGTACTTTCTCGAAGCAGTAAGGCGAACCCGGCCTTCGCTGCGCGACAGACGTCACCTCGTGCGGTTCGTCTTTTGCCGCGTCGGGTGAACGGATAAAGAAATCCCATGAATTTCACTGTCGCCATTGTCGGCCGGCCGAACGTCGGCAAGTCGACCCTGTTCAACCGGCTGGTCGGCCGGCGTCTCGCGCTGGTCGACGACCGGCCGGGTGTGACGCGCGACCGCCGGGAAGGCGAGGGGCACCTCGGCGATCTGACCTTCACCATCGTCGACACCGCGGGTCTGGAAGAGGCCGGACCGGAGACGCTTTCCGGCCGCATGCGCGCGCAGACCGAGACGGCCATCTCGCAGGCCGACGCCATCTTCTTCATGATCGATGCGCGCGTCGGCCCGACGCCGGTCGACCGCGCCTTCGCCGCCGTGGCGCGCAAGTCCGGCAAGCCTATCGTGCTGGTCGCGAACAAGAGCGAAGGCCTGGCGGGCGAAGCCGGCCGCATGGACGCGTATTCCCTCGGGCTCGGCGACCCCATCCCGGTATCGGCCGAACACAACGAAGGCATGGTCGATCTTTACGACGCGCTGGTCGCGGCGCTGCCGGAGCACACGGCGGTGCAACGCGAGGAGGCGAAGGCCGCCGCTGAAGGCGCGCATCCGATCCGCGTCGCCATCGTCGGTCGGCCCAATGCCGGCAAGTCGACGCTGATCAACCGCCTCATTGGCGAAGATCGCCTGCTCACCGGTCCCGAGGCGGGCATTACGCGCGATGCTATCTCGGTCGATTTCGTCTGGCACGACCAGACATTCAAGCTCTACGACACCGCCGGCATGCGGCGGCGCTCGCGCGTCGACGAGAAGCTCGAGAAGCTGTCGGTGGCCGATGCGCTCAACGCGGTGCGCTTTGCCGATGTCGTCGTGGTGCTGCTCGACGTCGATAACGCTTTCGAGGAGCAGGATCAGCGCATCGCCGATCTGGTCGAACAGGAAGGCCGCGCCCTCGTGATCGCCGTCAACAAGTGGGACCTCGCCGAGAAGAAGCCGGGCGCCATCGGCAAGCTCCGGACGACCGCCGAAGAGAAGCTCATGCAGCTCAAAGGCGTGCCGCTCGTCGCGGTGTCGGGACTGACCGGCGAGGGGCTCGACCGCTTGATGCAGGCGATCCTCGACGCGCACGAAGTGTGGAATAGGCGTATCTCGACGTCGGCGTTGAACCGCTGGTTCGAGGACGTCGTCAGCGCGCATCCGCCGCCGGCCGTGTCGGGCCGTCGTCTCCGGCTCAATTACATCACGCAAGTGAAGACGCGGCCGCCGAGCTTCGTCGTGTTCTGCACGCGCGCCGACGCGGTGCCGGACGCCTATAAGCGTTACTTGGTCAATTCGCTGCGCGACACGTTCGATCTGCCCGGCACGCCCATCCGCATAATGCTGCGCGAGAAGTCGAACCCGTTCGAGCACAAGGCCAAGCGCAAGAACTGAAGCGAAACGGTTTCGTAGACAACCAATATTATTGACGCACAAACAGGAACCGGGGTCTCGACTCCGCGTTGCCGCTCGGGCGACGAAGTGCGCACGCTCTGTGCGCCTCATCGAGGAAACACGGATGGATAAGAAGATCGCGGGTTTGCTCGGCGCAGTTGCTGCGCTGAGTTCCTTGCCGTCGGCCCAAGCGGCCGCGCCTGCCATCGAGCCGACACATACGGCCGATGCCATGCAGGTTTCGTCATATGCTGACTTGCTGACACCGGTGCCGAATGCAGTCGCGGTCTTGAAGGCGGACGACGCGGCGCGGGCGCAGATGCCCGCCGACGAAGCGCAGGCGCCTGATGGCGTGCAGGTCGCTCAATACTATTACCACCACCACCATCATCATCATCAGATCTTCATCCGCCGCTATCACCACCATCATCATCACTGGCGGCGTTGGCATCATCACCACCATCATCACCGCTACTACCGTCACCACCACCACCATCATCATAGTCACTACATGATGCTGCAGCGCGATGAGGACGCCTAAGGCGTTCGCGAACTGACGAACGGGCCCGAACGATGTTCGGGTCCGTTTCGTTTCTGCGCTTAGCTGTCGCGCGCCTTGGCCTTGGCGGCGCGCAGGATGTGACGATAAGTGCCGTCGAACACGGTGCTGGTCGAAGACACCCATTCGGTTTCCTTCGACAGCGTGTCGCGGCTGGCGTGGATGCGGCGGCTGCGGACTTCGCGCTCGGCGGCTTCTTCCTCGCTCATGGGTACGAGTTCGAACTCCGGCTCGACCGGCACGAAGATCATTTGCATGAAGGGCTCGCCCGGCCGGAAGATATGCGTCTTGCCTTCCGGCGGCGCCTTGAAGACCACGAACGAAATCATCGGCCACCAGCTCGTGCGCAGCAGCGCCGGCACCGCGAGCGGCACCTCGTCGTTCGGATCGGTGTAATAGCGGGGATGCGGCTCGGTGCGCACCGCGGTGTGGTCGCCGGCGTGCAGATCGAGCAGCAGCTGGTAGGTGTAATAGCCCTCACCGAACGTGCGGAAGGGCGGCCATTGCAATCCGTTGTCGGGATCGCCGGCGCCGAAGTCGCCGTCGAGAACGACGCGGCCATCGCGCTTGGTCACGCGCAGCTCGGTATCATAGGGATAGAACAGCTCGATGCCGTACTGCGCGCCCTCCGTGAAGGGCATGCAATGCCAGACCTGTTCGTGGGAGCCGTCCTTGCGAGGTTCGGGTTTGCCGCCCCAACCGGGCATTTCCAGTTTGGTCCGCCGCGGTTTGAGCCGCGGATCGACGAGCCGGTATTTTATGATTTGCATGAAGCCTGCCTGAACTGGCTTCGCCCCGCCAGCAACGTGCCGGCCGGGCCAAAGTTCCCGTTCACGCCGCCGTTCCGCGCTCCCGCTTGTCCGGTGGCGGCGGCGGCGTTGGCGGCACCGTCAGCGCCATGATGACGGCGCCAGCGGCCGACAGCGCCGCGGCGATCGCGAGCGTGACCGCGTAGCCATAGACCAGCGAGCCGGCGCCGGCGGCGAGGGCGATGCCTGCGAGTTGCGCGATGCGGCTCGCCGCGTTGTTGACGCCGGAGGCGAGTCCCTCGTCGGTTTCCGCGACGCTCGACAAGACCGACGCCGTCAACGGCGTGATCAGCACGGCAAAGGCGATGCCGAGCAATGTCATGGGCGCGATGACGCCCCATGTTGTCGATGCTTGCCGGCCGAAGGCGAGCCAAAGGAACGCGGCCGCCGCAAGGGCCGGTCCGGCAATCAGCATTGTGCGGGCGCCGATGGCATCGGCAGCGGCGCCGAGCGGACGCGACAACAGCCCAACACCGAGCGTGAAAGGCAGAAGCGCCGCGCCGGCTGCGGCGGGGGATAATCCGCGCCGGTCGATGAGATCGAACGGCACCAAGAAGAACATGAGCGCGAGGCCCCAGTAGATCAGCAGCGTCGCGATGTTCAGCCCCAAGAATGCGCGGTTCCGCGCAAGGCGGGGTGGCGTCATCGGATGCTCGGCCCTGCGCTCCCAGACGCCGTAGGCGATGAATGCGATGAGCGCACCGCCCACGGCGGTCACCGTCCAAACCGCAGACGTGTTGCCTGCCGTGTCGCCGCCGATCTGGCTCAGACCCCAGGCAAGGGCGCCGAGCGCGCCGGCAATAAGGATGGCACCGAGCGCGTCGAAGCCCCGCGGCTCGCGCGCATCGGGCGGCGCGTAAGCGTAAATCAGCGCGACAGCGGCGACCGCCAGGGGCGGGTTGATCCAGAACACCGCTTGCCAGCCGAAGGTCTCGGTCAACCAGCCGCCGAAGACGGGACCCGCTGCGGTGGTGAGCGACGAGGCGGCGGCCCAGACGCCGACGGCGCGGTTGCGTTCTTCCCTCGGGTAAGTGGCGCCGATCAAAGCGAGGCTTGCCGGCGTCAGCAGTGCGGCGCCGACGCCTTGGACGATGCGCGCGGCGATCAGCCAGCCGACATTGGGCGCCAGCGCGCAGGCGACCGAGGCGGCGGCGAAGACGAGGCAGCCGACGGCAAGAATGCGCGCCTTGCCGTAGCTGTCGGCCAGCGCGCCGCCGATGAGCGTGAGCGCGGCCAGCAACAGGACGTAGCCGTTGAGCACCCATTGCACCGAGGCGAGGTCCGCGCCGACGGCGGCCCGCAACTTGGGCAACGCCACCGTCAAGGCCGAGCCGTCGACGAATGCCATCGTCGACGCGAGCACACAGGCCGCGAGCACGACGCGGCGGCGATGCGGAGCGATTTCGCGGCCGAGCAGGCGCGGACACGGCTCGGCATCGATCAAGCCGCGACTACAGGGTTCGACGAAAGGCTGCGCCATCGCTCGGTTCTCCATCCGCTCAGATAGAGACAACGCCGGCGATACGCGAGTACACGTTGCTCGATAACGACCTATACATGAAAAGCCGCCGGTGACCGGCGGCTTTTCATGTGGGTCGCTGGCGCTACTTCTTGGCGCAGATCGCGGTCATCGCCTTGGCCGGTCCGCATTTCGCGGCCGAAGCCTCGATCGTCGGCTGGAGCGGGCTGTCCGCGGCGCACACCGCCGAGGCGATCACTTCGCCGGTTTCGCAGGTCACCGTGCAGCCGGCGGCGCCGCACTGATCGGCGCCGAGTGCGATCACGCGCAGCTTGCTGTCGGCGGTGCCGGCTGCACCGGGATCGCCTTTGTCACCCTTCGGGCCCGGGTCGCCCTTGTCGCCTTTCGGTCCGGGATCGCCTTTGGCGCCGGCAGGGCCTGCCGCGCCCATCATCCCCGGCACACCGGAGTCGCCCTTCGGGCCGGTGGGGCCGGGCGGTCCTTGCGGACCTTCGAAGCAACCGGCCAACAGAAATGCGATCGCGGTCAGTGCCGCTGCGGTCACAATGCGCATGCTCATCCCCCTTTTGCGTAATGCCTGTCTACGCGTTTCCGCGCGCCCCTTTGCCGTGCGCAGAATCGTTCTCATTTTTTGTCAGGCTAACCGGGATGGCAAACGGACAAAACCGGAAAGGCCGCGCTTCGACGCGGCCTTTCGCATGTCGATCTCGTGAAAAGGGAGCGTCGTCCGCTCAAGACGGCGGGTGGAAGGCCAGAAACTTCTTGGCGATGAAGTCGTAGACTTGGCCGCTCTCGGTGCACGCGGGCAGGCAAAGCGGCAGCAACGCTTTGACAACTTCTTCCGGCGTCGGCAGCGTTTCCGGATCGACGCCCGGCCAGCCGGCCGCATACATGCGCGTGCGGGTGGGACCCGGATTGAAGGCGTTCACGCGGAGATTGGTGGACGCCGTTTCCGCCGCGTAGATTTGCACCATCGTATTGAGCGCGGCCTTGGTCATTGCATAGGGACCGGTATAGGCCTGCGCGCGCCAGCTCAAACCCGAGGTGACGAACACCGCGCGGCCGGCGGCGGAGGCGCGCAGCAGCGGATCCATGGTGCGGATGAGCTGCCAGTTCGCGGTGACGTTCACCGTGAAGAGATTGTCCCAATCCTTCGGCTCGACATGGCCGAGCGGCGACAGGGGACCGAGCACGCCGGCATTGCCGACGAGGACGTCGAGGCGCTTGTAGCGCTCGTGCAGCGCCAGCGCGAGGCGGGCGATGCCGTCCATGTCCTTCATGTCGACAGGCACCAAGGTGGCGGTGCCGCCGACGGCTTTGATCTTGTCGTCGAGCTCTTCAAGTCCGCCGACGGTGCGGGCGACGGCCACGACATGCGCGCCGGCCGCGGCGAGCTCGAGCGCGAGCGCCGCGCCAATGCCGCGCGAGGCGCCGGTGACGAGGGCGATTTTGTCGGCGAGGGGTTTGGAGGCGTCAGTCATTGTCTGTCATGGCCGGGCTTGTCCCGGCCATCCACGTCCTGGTTCTACTGGGAGGGTTTTAAAGACGTGGATGCCAGACGCAACTCGCCTTTAAGCGGGTCTCGCCGCTTAACAGTCACAAATCGGGCAGGGCGAAATACTTAAATCGCTTCCGCCAGCAGCGAGAGCTGCTTCTGACTGGGGTCCTGCATGCCCTGGTCGGTCAGCGGCGTCGGATAATCGCCGGTGAAGCAGTGGTCGGTGTATTTCGGCTTGGCCGGATCGCGGCCATCGTGGCCTGTCGCGCGGTAGATGCCGTCGACCGAGAGGAACGCCAGCGAATCCGCGCCGATATATTTGCACATGCTTTCGAGGTCGATCGAACCGTCGCGCCGGCTCATCCGCGCGGCAAGCAGCTTGTCTTGCTG
>Ga0182746_1002382_pt1 | contig 14518 bp, 13 predicted proteins | sample eDN3rd30CBELigOP_FD_128881 | JGI IMG/M metagenome (GOLD analysis project Ga0182746, IMG submission 128881) | Enriched Organic Plus compost microbial communities from Emeryville, California, USA - eDNA 3rd pass 30_C BE-Lig OP (version 2) (version 2) ... | reverse complement strand
CTCACACACCGGCGCATTGACCAGCTCAGACGCCGTATTCGACGCGGTGTTCCGCCGTCATGGCGTATTGCGCGTCCGCTCGGTCGAAGCCTTGATCGACATCGGTCATGCCGCTTCGCTCTTGATGCCCAACCGGCTGCCCCAGACAAACGGCGTGACACTCGTAGCCGCCTCGGGAGGCTTTGGCATCATGATGGCCGATGCCATGAGCGAAGCCGGCCTGCAACTGCCGGCACTGGCAGACTCGACGAAATTACGTATCCGCGAAGCCGTACCGACCGCCAGCACAGGCAATCCTGTCGATGCGTCGGCGCAGATGTCTGCCCGCCCGGACATTCTGCTGAAAATGCTGACCGCGCTGCTAGAGGATCCTGCCGAGAGCACGCTGGTGTTGCTGCTGTCTCTCTCGCTCTACAACAAGCGGCTGCGCGGCATCTACCTGGAAGCCCTCACGCAAGTACGCGCCAGTCATCCCGATCGGCTGCTGATGATCATCAGTCAAGGCCCGGTCGAAGCCGTCGAACAGATCAACGCGTTGGGCATCCCCGTATTCCCCTCGATCGACGCGGCTGCCAGCGGACTGTCGGGATTGGTGAGACTGGGGCAGCTCGCGCATGCGCCGATACATATCCCGACGCGATCGCCTGCCGAACCGGTCGACCCTGCCGTGTTTCGCAGCGAGTTTCACGCCAAACAAGCACTCGCAGCAGTCGGCATCGACGTTCCCAGCGAAGCCATCGTCACCTCTGCCGACGACGCGGTACGCGCTGCGGAATCAACCGGCTATCCCGTTGTGCTCAAGATTGTCTCTGAGGACATTGCGCATAAAACCGAAGTCGGCGGCGTCGCACTGCATCTGCGTGATGCAGAAGCAGTCCGGACGGCGTATGCCAATATTCTCGATAGCGTCGGCCAGCATGCGCCCGACGCCCGTATCGAAGGCATACTCGTCGCGCCGATGGTTCAAGGTGGCACGGAGTTGATTGCCGGCATCTCGCAGGACGCCGTCTTTGGCCCCGTGGTCATGGTCGGCATGGGCGGTATTTACGCAGAGATACTGAAAGACGTCGCCTTGCAAGCCGCACCGGTCAGCGAAGACGAAGCCGCCGACATGATTCGGTCGCTGAAGATGTTTCCCCTGTTGGATGGAGCACGCAGCCAGGCCAAAGCCGATATTGTGGCAGCGGCACGCACGGTGGCACGCTTATCCGAGTATGCCTATCGGCATCGCGACGACATCGCGGAAATCGACATGAATCCGATTCTGGTCCGCCCTCAGGGCCAGGGCACGATCGTGCTCGACGCGTTGATGATCCCTGTTTCTGCATCTGCTCGCTGAGGAATAGCATGCATTTTGACCAACACGTGGCTGTGCCGGATCCCTCCGCAGGGCCAGATATCTACCGACGCCACGCGCGCGAGTGGCTGGGAAAGAATCTTCCCGACTTCATGCGCAGCGACAGCCTGAACTGGCGAGCCGCCACGCTCGCTGAAAGCAGCGAGTGGGAAGCCGCCATGTACCATGCCGGCCTGGCCGGCATGACGTGGCCCAAAGCCTATGGCGGCCATGGCCTGACATTGCGCGAACACCTCGCTGTCAATAAAGAGATCGGCGCCTTGCCCATGCCCGAGAGCGTCAGCTCTATCGGCAAAGAACTGGCCGGCCCCATCATCATGACAGTGGGAACCGAAGCGCAGAAGCAAAGTTTCCTGCCTGCCATTCTGGCTATGCGCGAATACTGGTGCCAAGGATTCTCCGAACCGGATGCCGGATCGGATCTGGCGCGCCTGCGCACGAAAGCCGTACAGGAAGGCGCCCATTGGCGCATCAACGGCCAGAAGATCTGGACCAGCGGCGCGGCCAAGGCCCACTACTGCCTGCTGCTGACCCGCACCGGCACCGTGGCGGACAAGCATCGCGGCCTCTTGATGTTTGCCGTTCCCATGAGTACACCGGGTATTCGTGTCGTCCCGATCAAATCCATCGATGGCAAAGAATCGTTCGCCGAGGTCTTCTTCGACGATGTCGTGGTTCCCGACAGTGCTCGACTCGGATCGCCCGATGAAGGCTGGAGCGCCGCCATTCGCGTGCTGTCAATCGAGCGTGCGACCAATCGCATGTATCGCCCATGGCGATTCGAATGCGAACTGCGCCAACTGATTGCGGCATGCAAATCCGACTCTCGCTTATCCCAGGTATTGAACGATGGCTACGTTCAACGCCGCGTGGGCGATCTCGTCGCCGAAATCGATGGGTTGAAAGGACTGGTCGAGTTGACCGTAGAACGCCTGTCAAAAGGCGAGTCCATCGGCGCACGCGGCTCGTTGACCAAACTGTATTGGTCGGAATGCCATCAGGCCTTTGCCAGTTTCGCCCTGTCGCTGGTTTCTCAGGTTGGTCCGCAATCCAGCCCATTGGCTCGCCGGGCGCAAAAAGCCTTTACCCAAGCTTATCTCTTCTCTCGCGCCGAAACGATCTATGCCGGCACGACAGAGGTGCAATTGGACGTGATTGCACAACGCGTCATGAATCTGCCCAAGGACTTGGCATGACTATGGAAGACCTGCAACCAGAAGAATTCGCGCAAGCGGCCGATGCGGCGATCACCGATGCCCTCAGCCACCAGGACCCGCGAAAAACCGCTGAGATTCTGGCCCAAGCTGGCCTGTGCGGCGTCATGGCAGCTGAGGCCGACGGGGGCCTGGGATTAGACATCAGTTTTGCATTACCCATCGTGCATGCCGCGGGCCGACTGCGCCTGCCATTTCCCCTGGCCGAGCAGATCCTGCTGGCCCACACGCTCGTCGACACCACTGAAGGACAGGCGCTGGCCTCTGGCGAACGCATCGCAACGATTGCCTGGCAAGGCAGCCTGAACGACGCATGGATTCGTGTCGATCACGGCAATGCGGACTGGGTGCTCGTGGCTGATGACAACGGCGCGGTGCTGATCGACATCGAAGGCCTATCGCGCGAGGAACAGCCCACACTGGATCCCGATCATCCGCAGACGTGGATTGCAACGCAAGACGCACGAGTACTAGCGCGCCTTGATTCGGAATCCTGGCCGGCACTACAGCGTCAGGCGCATATCTTGTTGGCCGAATTCGCCAATGGCGCGGCAGAAGGCGCACTGCAAGAGACGGCCAACTACATGGCTACTCGCGTTCAATTCGGACGCCCCTTGTCAGCGAAACAAGCCGTGCGGCATTTGTTGGCGCGCATGCGGCTCTTGCAGGAAGTATCGAGCGCTGCCATTCGCCGTACCATCCATACCGACGAATTCGGCCAAACACGCGATACGCGCCCTGCCCTCGCCGGCGCCATTGCCAATGCGGCATTCGTCATCGAAAAAGCAATTCATCTGCATGGTGGAATGGGCTTCACCTGGGAACTGCCATTGCACCGCGCCTTGCGAGCGGTACGCAAACTCAGCGCAGCATTCGACAGCCTGGCACAAGAGAACGGCCGGGCATACATACAATCGGTATAGGGAGACATCATGCAACAAGATCTGGCTGGGCGCGTGGCGCTCGTCACCGGCGCAGGCGCCGGCATCGGCCGCGCGACAGCGCGTTTGCTCGCAGCACGCGGCGCTCTCGTCGGGATCAATGACCTGAAAGAGGAATTGGTCGCTGCAGCAGTAGAGGACATTTCCGCTGAGGGAGGGAAAGTTTTTCCTGTCGTGCAAAACGTGGCCTCGCGCGAAGGCATCACCCAGGCCGTACGTATGGCGGCGGAACACGGCTCTCGCTTTGATATCCTGGTCAACAATGCCGCATGGGTCCGTTATCAGGGCGTGCCGGACATCATGCCCGAAACGGTGGACCGGATGCTGGATATCGGCTTCAAGGCGGTGATCTGGGGCATCCAGGCTGCTACCGAAGTCATGGATCCAGAACGTGGCGGCGCTATCGTCAACGTAGCCTCCACAGCGGCTCTGAAATCGGCGCCATTGTCCGTGGTGTACTCCGGCATCAAATCCGGCATCCTGGGTATTACCCGTGCTGCCGCCGCCGAGCTGGGTGGCCGAGGCATTCGCGTCAACGCCGTTTGCCCATCGGCTGTGCCCACCGAAGGCACACAGCGCAATCGCAACGCAGAGCGCGATGCAAAACGTGTTGCCAGCACCCCGCTCGGACGTCTGGGCACCGTCGAAGATATCGCCAGCGGTATCGTATTCCTGGCCAGTGATGAGGCCCGTTTCATCACGGCCCAGGCCCTGGTGGTAGACGGCGGCATTACGTTCACGACGCTCTGATATGGGCGTCTACTTGCTGACGGGCGCAGGCAGCGGTATCGGCCGCGTCACGGCGCATGAACTGGCCCGCAATGGGATACGGTGTGTGCTCGTGGATCGCAATACCGCGGCAATAGAAGCACTACGTGATGCGCTGCCGGCCGTCGCCAGCGGCCCTCATCTCGCATTGACCGTCGATCTGACTCAGGCCGATCAAATCCAGGCGTTGGCTCACCTGTTGCCAACGCTGGATGCCATCATCAATAACGCGGGGATGACTGATCGCAGCAACCTCCCGATCGTTGACCAGGATCCTGCTAATTGGCAGCAATTGTTGGCGTTGAACCTTCACGCCCCCGCTCGCCTGGTCCGTGCGCTGCAAGGGCAGCTCGCCAAAGGGGCACGCATCGTCAACGTCGCTTCAGGCGCCGGCCTGCATGCGATTCCTTGGCGTGGCGCCTATAGCCCGAGCAAAGCGGGCCTGATCGCACAGAGCCAGGCTTTGGCCAAAGCGCACCCAGAGTACTGCGTCAATGTTTTGTGCCCGGGGTTCGTGCGCACGGAATTGGTCGATGCGCTGATCGCCTCAGGACGCCTCGATCCCACCAAAGCCATGTCAAAAATCCCGTTGGGACGCATGGCGGAACCCGAAGAAATGGCCTACGCCTTGGCGTTTCTTGCCAGCCCTCAGGCTGCCCCGATTTCGGGGGGCGTACTTTCCGTGGATGGCGGATCGTCGGTTTTTGGAGGCAGTCAGGCCTATACGCCGACTCATCATGCAAGGATCCCGGCCGATTCCCCCCTGGCCTTGACACTGCGAGGAGAGTGGGCGGGCCTGCGGAGCAATCCGGCCTCGCACGGCTACCCTGCCACCATCGACGCAACCATTCTGGCCAGCCCAGCAGGACAGCGCCTGGACGCAGCATTCGATGCCGTCCGCCGCTTCAATCTGGACCAGCCGGGCAGTTTGACGCTGTTATTGCCCAGCGAAGAAAGTGACGACTGGGAACACGGCGGCGATCTCGCATCGACGCGAATGCTGGTGTCTACTCTGGCCAGCGAATGGGGCCCAAGCGGGCGACGCATTAATGCCGTGACAATCACACGGCGCTGTATACCCGAAACACTGACACCCTTGCTGCACTTTGTCGCCGGTCCCAAAGCGCAGTATCTGACAGGACAAACACTGTGCGCACGATGAACGACCTCGAAGCCATCAAGTCGCGGTTTATCGCGCTGCGGGGTTATTGGCGCCCCTGGACAGAGAGCCTGTTGCAAGCCAATCCTGCATTTCTGGTTCACTACGCCGAGTACGCGGGTTATCCGGCACAAACCGGTCCTCTCAGCGCGCGTATGGTCGAGCTGATCTACGTAGCGCTCGATGCGTCGGCGACCCATCTATACGAGGCGGGTGTCGCCACTCACATGCGTCTCGCGCAGCAAGCAGGCGCGAGCGAAGCGGACATCTTCGACGTACTGCACCAAGTGACGCTACAAGGCGTCAGCGCCGTTCTGCATGCAGCCGACCTGCTGCATGACGCGGCCCCTCTGCCTGCATTGCCCGACAACGACCCCTTATGCGTTCGCATCGAAAAGCAATGGCCCGCAGAAGCAAAGCGCTTGCGACGCCTGGCCAGCCAAGACCCGGGGTACGTATCGGTATTGCTGGATTTTGTAGAAGGCGGACTGCCCGAGGGCGGATTGAACGATTCCGAGCGTCTCTTGGTACGCCTTGCTCTACACGCGTGCTTTACGCACAGCGATATGGAATCCACGCGCGCATTGATAAACCAGGGATTGACGCTTGGACTGACCCGCGCCGAGCTGTTGCAAAGCATGCAACTCGGAGGACATCTCGCGGTACATGGCGCAGCGTTGGGAGCGACAGTACATGCAAAAATATCGCCGCCTACAGAATGATTACATCGGCGGCGCCAGATCCCAAATAGGCAGGTACTCGCTCAACCAGTCGAATACCTGCCTTTTTTGTCGACTTAGTAGTGCACCACGCTACGAATCGACTTGCCCTCGTGCATCAGATCAAACGCACTGTTGATCTCGTCCAGCTCCATGGTGTGCGTCACGAAGGGCGCCAGCTCGATCTTGCCCGACATCGCGTCTTCGACCATACCGGGCAATTGTGTGCGACCCTTCACGCCACCAAATGCAGTGCCCAGCCACCGGCGCCCCGTCACCAACTGGAACGGGCGCGTCGAGATTTCCTGGCCAGCGCCGGCTACCCCGATCACCACCGACTGCCCCCAACCACGATGCGCACACTCGAGCGCAGCGCGCATGACATTGACGTTGCCGATACATTCGAACGAATGATCCACGCCCCAGCCGGTCATGCCCACGATGACTTCCTGGATAGGCTTGTCAAAGTCCTTCGGGTTCAAGCAATCAGTCGCACCAAAAACCTTCGCCAGACCGAATTTGTCAGGGTTCGTGTCGACAGCAATGATACGGCCTGCCTTGGCCTGACGCGCCCCCTGAATCACAGCCAAGCCTATGCCACCTAGGCCAAACACCGCAACGGAATCGCCCTCCTGGACCTTGGCAGTGTTATGCACGGCGCCGATACCCGTGGTCACGCCGCAGCCCAGCAGACAAACATGTTCCGGATTCGCGTTCGGGTTGATCTTGGCCAGCGACACCTCCGCCACCACCGTGTATTCGCTGAAGGTCGAGCAACCCATGTAATGATAGACAGGTTGGCCGTTGTAGGAAAAACGCGTCGTCCCGTCAGGCATCACACCTTTACCCTGCGTGGCACGTACGGCCACACACAGGTTGGTCTTGCCCGATTTGCAGAACAGGCACTCGCCGCATTCGGCGGTATAGAGCGGAATGACATGGTCGCCCGGCTTGACGCTGGTGACGCCCTCGCCTACCTCGACCACGACACCCGCGCCCTCGTGACCCAGCACGACTGGAAACAAACCCTCCGGGTCCTCGCCAGACAACGTAAAGGCGTCAGTGTGGCACACACCGGTATGCGTAATCTTGATGAGCACTTCTCCTTTACGGGGAGGTTCGACATCGAGCTCGACGATCTGCAGGGGTTGGCCTGCGGCAAAAGCGACGGCGGCACGTGATTTCATGGATAGCTCCGTAAAGAGAAAGGCGAACTGCATCAGCCAGGCTGACGCATTGATTATTTCAGGTAAGTGCGAACCAGAGTCAAGAGCTCTTGTACGCGTTGATCGTATTGGGCCCCGGATTCGGACGGCTGGCTAAAGCCCTCGCGAATATGCGACTCCAGGACTTCCGACATGAGTCCGTTGATCGCCCCGCGAATGGCGGCGATCTGCTGCAGCACCGGGCCGCAATCCGCCCCTGCCTCGAGAGCCCGCTCCAGGGCATCGCACTGTCCACGGACACGGCGCACGCGCGCGAGCACGCGCTTTTTTTCGTCGGGAGAATGAGGCATGGCAAAGAATGGCCATAAAATATACTAGAGGGGAGTATATTGAACATGTGGCAGATGAAGCAAGTCCCCATACAGAGCCCGTATAACGTAAGGCGAAAACCTCCAACGTTGTAACGCCCCATCATCCTCGGGGACGGCTGGCTCAATCGGTTCACCGCCGCAGTACAATTCCCGTCGTTTTTACAGGCCGTGTGAGCCAGCAGACTACGCACGCCGGGCCGATCACCTGGCGTCAGGACCCCTCGCGAAGCACACCTCCCTTGTTTCCCCACTACGCCCGGTCGCCCTCGACAGGGTGAGGTGTTTTACTCAGTCGCTTCTTACGAGGACATCATGTCGCGGCAGTTGCTGGCCCTGGTGCTGGCTCCCATTTTGGGTTTGTTTGTTGTCTGTATCGGCAACGCTTTCATTTCCTCATTGACTACGTTACAGCTGGACGCCGCCGGCGCTTCAGCCACTGTCATCGGGATCATTTCCTCCTCTTATTTTGTGGGGCTCACGATCGGGGCGATTTTTCACGACCGCCTGATCGTGCGCATCGGCCACATCCGGGCCTATAGCGGGTTCGTATCGCTGATTGCCGTGACGGTCCTGTTACAGGGACTGATCTTCGACCACACCGCCTGGTTCTTCCTGCGACTGATCAATGGCTGGGCCAGCGTCGGCGTCTATCTGGTGGTCGAAAGCTGGCTGCTGCTGGCCAGCGACCCGAAAATACGCGGCCGGCTGCTGGCGATATACATGATCGCCCTATACGGCTCGGGTATGTTGGGACAGCTGGAGCTCGGAACCATCACACAGTGGGGAGAGATGGCACCCTACATGGTGGCGGGCATGCTGGCCTCGCTCTCTGTGCTGCCCATGGTGATGATTCCTCGGGTGTCCCCTTTGGTCGAGCGCGTCGAACCGCTATCTCCCCGGCAACTGCTGCGCATGACACCCACCGGCGTCATAGGCTGCTTTGGTTCGGGCCTCGCCATCGCAGCGATTTACACGCTGCTGCCACTCTATCTGCAGCGCATCGACCTGAATGTCGACGAAGTCGGCAAGATGATGAGTATCGTCATTCTGGGCGCGATGCTGCTGCAATACCCGGTAGGCCGCTGGTCTGACCTCAAAGACCGCCAGGTCACGCTCATCGTACTGAGCGCAGCTTGCGCGGTACTGTCGCTCGCGATCCTGTTGCTACCCAACTCGCCATCGCTGCTGATGATTCTGCTGTTCCTGCTGGGCGGCGGCGTATTCGCCATTTATCCAGTAGCGGTGAGCCATGCCGCTGACCGGGCACCGGCGGATGCCTTGGTACGCATGATTCAGGGGCTGTTGCTGATCAACTCGCTCGGGTCCGCTATCAGCCCGCTATTGATCTCGCCCGTCATGACAAAAATGGGCGCACCCGGCCTGTTTTGGGCATTTCTGGTGCTCAACATCGGGCTGACGATTTATTTCGTCATGCGCCGTAAAACGCGCCCTGCGCCGGCACCTATCGCGCCGTTTACTGCGGCAGCGCAGATGTCGCCGGTCGGTGTGGAAATGCGTGTCACAGAAGATCTGGTTCAAGGCGCGCTGGATCACGAGATGGTCGAAACACTGGAAAAAGTGGAACAACCGGCTGGTTGAAGAAAGCGGCACAACCCGAACGAACCCATTCGTACAAGCCCGCTCACAATCACTCGGGCCGATATCGCAATGCCTCAATCACCAGCGACAATGCTGGTGAAATCTGGCGTCGATTGGCATAGTAAATGTGATACCCAGGAAACGACGGCCACCAGTCCTGCAGTACCGGTACGAGGCGGCCCTGCTCCACGTGGGGTTGCACCAGATCGTACGGCACATAGGTCAAACCCATACCGTCCAACGCGGCGCGCAGCATCAAAAACGTGTTGTTGAACACGGTCTGCCCGTTCACCCTCACGTTGATGGCGCGACCGTCCTTTTCAAGATCCCATGCATATAGACCTCCATGCGTTGGCAAGCGCAAATTGATGCAGCGATGCTGCGTCAGGTCATCAGGGACAGTGGGCAATGAGCGGCCGGCCAAGTATGCCGGCGACGCCGCGATCGCCATGCGCAGCGCTGGCGCAATGCATACGGCGATCATGTCTTTGTCGACCCGGTCCCCCGCGCGTACGCCTGCATCAAAGCGGCCGGCCGCGATATCGGTGAGAGCATAGTCCACGCTGAATTCGATATTGACGTCGGGATACTGCTGCAGCAAGGGCAGCAAGCGCGGCCACAGCACCGTCACGATCGCATGATCATGCGCAGTAATACGCACCGTGCCAGCAGGCTTTTCGCGCATGGCGCTCAGCGACTCGAGTTCCTGGTCGATTTCCGCCAGCCGCGGACCGATGGTAGTCAATAAACGAGCCCCGGCCTCGGTCGTCGACACACTGCGCGTTGTGCGGGTCAATAACCGGACGCCAAGCCGGGCCTCCAACGCAGACATGGCGTGACTCAGCGCCGACCGGGACAGGCCCAGCTGCGCCGCGGCGCGCGTAAAGCTGCGCTCGCGGGCCACGACCAGAAACGCTCGCAGGTCATTGAGGTTCTCTTTTGCCATTGGTGAATTTTTTGCACTAGAGCATGCTGATATTACCGTCTTCTCAGCTAATGAGTGAGCCCATAAAGTTACCTGCAGGCCACTGCACCACACAACGCACGCGGCACATTCTCGCAACAGCCCTGCCCACCGGACGCGCTATTCAAATCTGCGCTTGTCCGTCGGCCGTCAGCCTACAGGAACCTCCCATGGCATCCCCATTCCTCAAATTCGCCTGCTGCGCCCTTCATCTACAAACCGCGATGATAGGCGTCGCCGAGGCGGCATCCCCCGGCAACGCCCAGCAGATCACGCGTGCAGGCGATCAAGCGTCTGCCGCCGGACCCGAGACTTTCTTTACGGGGCAGGCGCGCATTGACCCGGTCTGGCCGGCGCGCGAAACCATCAACGCCTCGGGCGGGCTCGTCACGTTTGAGCCCGGCTCCCGATCGGCATGGCACACCCATCCAGCAGGACAACAGCTCGTCGTGGTGTCCGGTGTGGGGCTTACCCAGGAATGGGGCAAGCCGGTTCAAGTCATTCGCCCTGGCGACGTAATCTGGTGCCCTCCAGGGGTCAAGCACTGGCATGGCGCCGCCCCCAACACAGCCATGACCCACCTGGCGGTGACCGGCACCGTCGACGGCAAAAACGTAGATTGGATGGAGAAAGTCACCGATGAACAATACAATTCCCGCTAAAACACGCAGCGCCGCAGTGATGGCCAGCGTATTAGCGATGGCCCTCCAAAGCGCAGCCGCAAGCGAAAGCGTAGCCTCGACGACTCCGGCCAAAACAACGACTCATACCACTCACGGAACGGGTGTTTCCGAAACACTGACTGCCCGCCAACAGGCGATCGTGCCCATCGCGGCATTCGCCGCAGTCGGCGACCTGCCCAAACTGAACGACGCGTTAAACCAGGGGCTGGACGCTGGCCTGACGGTCAACGACAACAAGGAAATCCTCTCTCAGCTCTATGCCTACGCAGGCTTTCCACGCAGCCTCAATGCATTGAGCGAACTGATGAAAGTGGTGCAGGCCCGCAAGCAACGCGGCCTGACGGACGAGGTAGGCCAAGAGCCCAGCCAAACCATTCCAACGGGCAAGGCCTTGCTGGAGGCTGGCACCGCCAATCAAACCAAACTGTCGGGCGCACCGGTCAAGGGCGCACTATTTGAATTCGCCCCCGCAGTCGATGAATACCTCAAGACGCATTTATTCGGCGACATCTTCGAACGCGACAACTTGGACTGGCGAGACCGCGAATTGGCCACAGTCGCCATGCTCTCGGCCATGTCTGGCGTCGAACCGCAACTGCAGGCTCACATCCGCATCAGCACGAACGTGGGTCTGACAGCGGATCAATTGCAGCAGTTGGTCCAGGTGTTGGCCGATCGCGTAGACGACGCGAGCAGCCAACGGGCTCAAGAGGCGTTGAAGTCACACCTCTCGAGCCGAAGCTAGCGCAACGCACGTGCCCTCTGATCAACGCATCTGCAGAACGATGACGCAGCCGCAGTTGCCTGTGGCCACCGGCAACCGCGGTCATATCGAATCAGTAATTCCGGATCAGTAATTCCGGATCAGTAACGCGACTTAAGCCGCCAACGTCGCCGTATCAATCACAAAGCGATACTTCACATCGCCCTTGAGCATGCGCTCGTAGGCTTCGTTGATCTCGTCGGCACGAATCAGCTCGATATCCGCCACAATCCCATGCTCGGCGCAGAAATCCAGCATCTCTTGCGTTTCGGGAATGCCGCCAATCATCGAGCCGGCAATCGAGCGGCGCTTTGTAATAAAGTTGAATACATTGGGCGACGGGTGCGGCGTAGCGGGCGCGCCTACCAGCGTCATCGTGCCGTCGCGCTTTAGCAGCGTCAGGAATGCATCCAGATCGTGCGGAGCGGCGACGGTATTCAAGATGAAATCAAAGCTCTGGGCATGGGCAGCCATTTCGCCGGGATTGCGGGATACGACAACCTCATCAGCACCCAACGCCTTTGCGGCTTCGCGTTTGGAGTCCGATGTCGTGAACGCCACCACATGCGCGCCCATTGCATGGGCTAGTTTGATACCCATATGCCCGAGCCCGCCGATCCCGACCACGCCGACTTTCTTGCCTGGACCTGCTTCCCAATGGCGCAGCGGGGAATACGTCGTAATACCGGCGCACAGCAAGGGCGCCACCGCCGCCAACTGATCCTCGGCATGCCGGATGCGCAAGGCGAATCGCTCATGCACCACGATTTTTTGCGAATATCCGCCCAACGTCCAGCCGGGCTCGTCCTTGGTCGGCGCGTTATAGGTGCCAACCATGCCGTCGCAATAGTTTTCAAAACCCGCTTCGCAATCGGCGCAGTGCTTGCAGCTGTCCACAATACAGCCGACACCGACGAGATCGCCGATCTTGAAATCCGACACATGTGCACCGACCGCTGACACACGGCCTACGATTTCGTGACCCGGCACACAAGGAAACTGCGTGCCCTCCCATTCCGCACGCACCTGGTGCAGATCGGAATGGCAGACGCCACAGAAAGCAATATCAATCTGCACATCATGCGGCCCCGGTGTCCGGCGGGTGATCTGCAGAGATTCGAGAGGTTTGTCGGCCGCGTGGGCGCCATAGGCGTGAACGAGCATGTTGATTCCTTTACTTTATGCATCGGGTCAGATGAGCATTTTCCAGGTATCACCAGCGGATCGATAGCGCATTTCGCTGGATTTCTTGCCTGATTCTCCGAGAAGCGGGCGTCACAAGTAGCAACGGTTATGCCGTACGCGGTAAAGTTGCTACAGGAGAATCCCAACCGTTATGGCATCCACATCCCCCACCTTAGCGCAGCCAGCGTCACCGCAACAAGCCATGACGCATATGATCTGCGCGCGCGCCTCTCATGAGGGCGACTATGAGACCGCCATTGCCAATCTTGGCCTTTTTCGACGCGACAATCCTGCTCCCCCGTGTGTCTGCGTGGTCGAACCCAGCATCGTTCTGGTGACCCAGGGCGCAAAGCAGATGTGGATTGGAGGAAAGGCCTATCCGTATGATAGTTCGCGTATTTTGATTACTTCTTTGGATCTGCCCGCGATATCAGAGGTATTGGCCGCCAGTCCCGCCACGCCCTGTGTCGGCGTGGCGATGAAACTCGATCTGCGTATCCTGGCCGAGCTGATCGCCCAAGGCAATCTACCACCCTCTCGAGATCGCGCGGTCGGCGCCGGCGCAGGCATCGGAGATGTCACGCCCAAGATTCTGGATGCCTTCTGCCGCCTGCTGAAATTGCTGGACGAGCCTGACTCCATCCCGGTCCTCGCGCCGTTGATACAGCGAGAAATCCACTATCGGCTGTTGAAAAGCGACCAGACGGCCAGGCTGCGTCAGATCGCCTCGGTAGACAGTCAAGGCCACCGCATCGCCAAGGCGATCGAATGGCTGAAACATAACTATGCGCAATTGCTGCGCGTGGACGAACTGGCCGCACGTGCGCAAATGAGCAGCGCAACGTTTCACCATCATTTCCGCCAACTCACCTCGATGAGCCCGCTGCAATATCAAAAATGGCTCCGGTTAAACGAGGCGAAACGCCTGATGTTGAACGAGCATCTGGACGCAGCCAGCGCGGCGTTCAAAGTCGGCTACGAAAGCCCTTCTCAGTTCAGCAGGGAATACAGCCGGCTGTTCGGGGCACCACCCAAGCGCGATATCAGCGAATTGCGGCAGCAGGCCAAGGCCGCCTGACGCGTTCAGCCGTGCGGCGCGTCCGGACAGCCGCCTGGCTGCCTGCTACATCAGATAGATTTGTAACGGAACGACCACCAGGCAACCAGCCGTTTTCGGGCTGTTCTCCCTATACAATTTCCACGTGGTTTTTTGACATAGAACGCTAGCAGTAGTTAACTCGTATATTCACATGGCCGCGAGACGGCCGTCGTTTTCTCCGGCAGTCATTTCCCGATAGGGCCTCATGGTTTTTTTGGGATCCGGCTACCGGTCAAGTCGATCACAACATTCCCTTTGGAGCATTCATGAGCAGTTATCCCGACACTCTCCTGTTGATAGACAACGAATGGCGCGAAGCCAAAGGAAATAAGCGCATTGACGTGGTCAACCCGGCGACCGGCGCCAAGATCGGCCAGGTCGCCAACGCGTCGCGCGAGGACTTGGACGACGCGCTGGCCGCCACACAACGCGGATTCGAGACCTGGCGCGAAATGTCTGCCCATGAGCGTTGCAGCATCATGCGCAAAGCTGCCGTGCTGGTGCGTGAGCGCGCCGACGACATCGCCCGT
>Ga0182746_1002381_pt1 | contig 14523 bp, 14 predicted proteins | sample eDN3rd30CBELigOP_FD_128881 | JGI IMG/M metagenome (GOLD analysis project Ga0182746, IMG submission 128881) | Enriched Organic Plus compost microbial communities from Emeryville, California, USA - eDNA 3rd pass 30_C BE-Lig OP (version 2) (version 2) ... | reverse complement strand
GGATAGTCGCCGCTTCCATGATCTCCGGATCAGAAGGTCAGACTGTAGCAGTCGGCTTCATTCGATCTCTTGAGGAAGTCGGATTTAGGCGCGATCGTGTAGTTGGCGGTCTCACATCGGCAGTCTGATGAAGGTAGAACGGCGGCTTCTTCAGCCTGCACAACGGTGCCGTCCACGCGCCCGCAAAACGGGCAATCTCGCGTGAGGGATCGTATTTGATCCTTTCAAGATAATGAATCATTTTGCTGGTCAGGCCGTGCGATGCCCAATGCCCTCTTCTCTCGCGGGATAGTTGATCGCCTCCTTTTCGATATGCCGTTACTAATGATCGTGTCCGGATTTTTCACTGCGCTTTGACGATAAAGCGCGTTCACGCCGGGCGAGCCCTTCCTCGATAAGTTCACGCACAAAGTCGCCCTGCCGTGTGTTGCCGCGTAGAGCATCAATGCGCGCTTTCGTGCCCTCCCGAGCACGAAAGTGGATGGCTTCATCAAAGACCCTAGGTTTCGTCACATAGTCACGAATAGCGGTATCGCTTTCTTTCATCCAGCCCCCACAGCAATCTTACTTGCCCACTTAAGCGGTATCGCTTATGGATAAGCGGTATCGCTTAAACGAGCAAGGTGCTCATTGATTTACTGAACGAGGGGGACGAAAATGGTCACGCAAGTGCAATTGCGGAATGAGCGAACGGGTGAGATCAAGACGATTAAGGTTGGTTGGAGTTGGGTGCTATTCCTGTTCTCAGGAGTGTTCGGTCTACCGCTGTTCGCTCGCCGACTTTATCACTATGGCGCGGTTATGGCGGGTCTATCGCTGGCAACAGCCGTCGCCTCTGAGGTCGACACCTCACTTTATGTGTTTCTGCTTCTTTCCCAGCTCATTGCCTCAGTGCAGTTTGGCCGGAAGGGCAACGAACTGACCGCGAAGCACTATCTAGAAAATGGATGGAGTTGGGCAGAACCGGATGCTGATACAACTGAGTTCGCCAAGCAGAAGTGGGCGCTGGCATGATCTGGCGCAGTTTGCCCCTTATCCTCATGGTCCTCACTGCATGCTCGTCAGAAGTCGAGCAACAGGTGAGCACCAAGGACACCAATGATGCAGTTTCCGTTCCGATTGTTGCTGTTATTTCCTGCCGTGTAAATGGGATGCCGATCGGGGTATCGGCCTGTTTTATCGGTAGCGTAGAATCCGCAAGTGGGAGTTTGAAAGTCGAGAGCGGGGGGATAGTTAAGCAATATACCAACTATGAGCTTGCTGGCAAAAATGGCTCGACTTTAGAATTTCGTCTAAAAGAACCATTCGACATAACAGCTCAGGCAAGTAGCGAATCAGGCTATGTGCTTCGTATGGAGGTCAGAGCAGGATCTCGAATTATCTTCCAAGATGAAACGACAGAATTTGGTCTGATCGACGCAGACAGCACTCTTTTAGAAATATAATCAAACGCATAGCGATCATATCGCTAGCTGGTTTTATGCGTGTTTTTGTTATTCCATTGACGAAAGAGCATCTCACCCGATGTGGCGTGAACAGTGAATAGCTCCGCGCAGAGCAGGATGTTATCGCCTCTCAATAAATAAGAGGGTGGTGAACCATGTCTTGGAAGAAGTATCAGCCGCGCCGCTCGGGCGAATGCCATGTCAATCTCAACGGCGAGGGCCTCGCCCTTCCGTTTGAGATAGGCATCGTCGAAACGCGCCGCTCTCGGGTTTTTGCAGGTCATTATGTCAAGTCATTGGACCGGACGGCGTAGAATGGATCGGAGAATCTGCCTCTTCGATGCGGGAGGCGCTCCGCGTTCTCATTGCCGTGCAGGCCACCCCACACACCTTATTGTCCCACTGCTTCACTAACCGCATGATTCGCTCATGGCATCCCTCCGGTTCCTCAATCAACTGGTCTGGGGATAGCCGAACTCGTCCTTGCTGAATCGAGGTTTCCTGCGCCGTTCAGCAGCCGATTTTCAGGGGGGATTGTGGAATGCCCAGTCGGGTGTGTGGAAACTGGTCTTTCCGGTTCGCGTCACTCGACTGATGCAGGGTGGTGTCGGGGTAGTGGTTTCGTGTCGAAATTTACCTCGAAGCGGGAAATGACCTATTACTTATAGGAATCCCGCTTCGAGGTGAAATTTACCCGCACATCCTGCGCGCAGGCCGAGGGGTGACTTCGCTGCGATATCCCGCGTCGACCTCATGACATCGAAGCGGATCGATCTCACTTCGAGGTCACCGAGGACATCCCGATCACTTCGACGGCATGAGCCATGAGGGTGACCGGTCAGACGACGACCCGATACTGCCGGGAGCCATCCCCACCACCATGAATGGAAGTGGCCTTCACGGGAACGACCTTGCCGGAACGCAACCGCCGAACATGGGTACGACGATCATGCAGACAACGGGGTGTCATGCCGCGACAGTCGCAGTCAGCGATCCTGCCCTACACCTTCGGAGAGTATTCGCGGAAAGATGATTATTGCGAGCGAAGATTCGATTGCGGTATTCTGCATTCATAAATAAGCGATCAATGCGTAACGGCTTTGTTGTTCATAAATACAGTATGTAATTCAGTAATGACTTATCCATACAGCTTTTGAGCCTTGCATATCCGTTACCATGCGGTGCTTAATTGTATGGAGAATAATTTTGGATTACCCACCGTATTGGAATTACATTGAAAGCATCGGTCGGAAGGAACACCGACCGTTCAAACGGGCACTGCGCAAGCCCCTCACGCGGTTTGAGCGTGAGTTCACCCCACATCTCCTCGACGGCGAAACCTATCTCCCGGTGTCTACGATCATGGAAGTGCCGGGGCGGAACCACTCGCGAACCCTAAAGGTCGCCGAAGGTAAGCTCGCGCTGGAAGAAAACTCATTTTTCGCCAATCGCCTGATCAAGTCGAACGCGACATATGAAGGGGGCAGATGGCAACATACCGCTGGCCCATCCGCACGCGTCACGCTCAGCGGCCTGCACTTCTACACCTTCGAGTTTGATGTCGCTGACCTTGGTTTCTTCCGCACGCAATTGTCGTGGGCGAACTGGACCTGCAAGGAGATTAACTGCCCCATGGGGCGGCTGTTCACGGCATGCTCGAAGTGGATCGATTTCAGGGGGATCACCGTGTGCTGGTCGGGGTCGAAGTCGCTCCACATTCACATCGCGTTCGATACCGTCCCGTTAATCGATCAGTTCGGCGTGCCGGATGGTGATCCACGCCCCGGCCTGATTGCCCAATGGGGAATGCTCGAACCGCTGGTCCTTGAGAAACTCGACCTCATTGACTCCGGGCATCGTCCCGACCCGCAATTGAGGTATCCCGAACAGTTTCGCCGCTTGCCCAACGGCCACCGCGTCATCGACAAGGACAACCTGCTGGGCATCCCCATCGGCACCCGCGTAAAGCAGGTCACGCTCTGGGAGAAGTGGATGGAAGGCCGCACGGCGCAAGGTGCCACAGGTCTCTTCCATCTCCCGACGAGCTTTGCCCAGCCCCCGGCACGCAAAGCTAAGGCGACCCATCGATCCGTGAAAGGAGACGCCAGCGGCCAGTTCACTGACGATGAGATCGCCTATTGCGAGGCCCGTTTGCGCGACATCTATCCAGACACGGGGTGGCCCAGATTGGACCACCTCGTCTGCGAGGCCGGGACATGGAAGGCATCATTCTTCAACAGCGCGGCAGACCGCAATCCGGCGTCATTCATGCGGGGCGACTATCGCACCATTCTCTTCGAGGGGCGCGACGCCGACGGATTGAAGTCCGTGCCGCTGGACGCCTCCCTCGACGAGATGATGCGGCGCTGGGTGATGACCTATCACGCGCCCAGGGTGGAGGAAGTCCTGCTCGATGCACCATCGCATGATGGCAACGCCAAGATCGAGCGCGCATTCGCGCTGGCGACGACCTTCGATGATGCGCGCGCGGTTCTGGATCAGCACCTGCCCGCGACTGTGCTGTGGAGCCCCAAATTGTTGGTTCACGCGCCGGAAGGGGCAACGAAAACCACCACCTTAATGCGGCACCACCCGAGGATCGCGAAACATCTCGCCACCATCGACACGAGCCATTCGGCGTCCCCCCGCCGCGCGATGTATGCGTTCGGGAACTACGACGAAGCACAGAAAAAGTGCGAGGCGTTTAATGCCATGCACGCGGGTTCCGCCTTCGTGGGCGTTGTCCTTGAGAGCTTTTCTCACTGCTACAAAGAGGCGTGCCGGGACTTGGGCATGCCCCCTATCGAGAAGCAAAAAGCTGCGCAGCAGGGGTTCCGTTCGCAATGGGCGGCGATTGAGAAACGCCAGCCTGAGATCATGAACTGGCTGCGGCATCGGCACGCCGAACTATGGGCGCAGGTCGGCGATCGGCAACTAGTATTCTTCACGGTCCATCAGGTCGCCCATTCATGGCACCTGTCCACGAAGACCCGGATGATGTGGGCACCTTCGTATTGGGCGGGCGACGCGGACGAACGCACGAAGGTCTGTCGAGCGGAAACCCGGCTCTCGATGGTGGTTCACGATGAGGTTCAGAAATCCACCTTCATGGAGGCGGTCTCGGACAGGACGAAGACTTGGATCGACGGCCTTCGGGCCACGCAGCACCGCCAATGGTCCGACCTCTCGCTCCGCGAGCAGGAGATTGCATTCCGCCAGTTCCGAAAAACGAACCCTTTCGATATCGACTACCATCGCGCCCTTACGCTTGCTGGCCTCGACTTCGATCCGCCTGTGGCCGTGCAGGATACGGGGGAATACGCTAACCAGTTCGGAGATCGTGACATCTATTTCGCGCGGCACGGGCGCAGGTGGTGGATGTCGCCGCGCAAGTGGTGGAACGATATCGACGCCCAGCGCGTCGTATTCCTGACGACCGAGGAGGTGCCCACCGCTCTTGCGCAGAAGGCCGACCCCGGCATTCGAGTCATCCGTCTCGACGCGGAGTGCTTGCCACGCCACACCGTCGATGTTCACACCGACCGTTCGATCACCGCCGCCAATCTCCAGAAACTGGTCGATGAATGGAGAGAAGGGCACGGCAAGGCATGGTTCCCCATCTCGAACAAGCTGGACGAAACCGGGGACGGAACCAATCATGCGCGAGCGAAGGGATCAAACGAGTTCGGCGGGTGCAAGATCGTCCAGACCATGACCTTCCTTTCCGCCGACGAGTATGAGGAACTTCAGGCGCTGAACGCTTACTGCGGTCGTGACGATCTCGTGCTGCTGCGCCACATTGATGAGTTCAATCAGACCGCAGGCCGAAACTTGGGATTCCGCTATCAGCCGGGTGCCGAGCACACGCTACTGGCGAGCGACAACTTGTTCGAGCGGCTCATCCCCAAGCTGGGCTACAGCCGCTATGATCTCCGCCGCCATCTGGGCTCGGAAAAACGCCGGGAATTGAAGCGCAGGCCGTCCCGCGCGGATCAAAGGGAAGCGAAACGCCTCGCCCAAGCAGAGGCTACGGCTACGATCATCCCGCCCTCGGTGCGAGGCGCAATCGGTGTGCCAGCCCCGGCCACGGTTTTGATCGGGTGTGCAGCGAATGGAAATACACTGCGCCGGATGGCGGCGTGACGGTCAGGGTGTGGTGCGTGATGTCGTTGGCAGCGGCGTCGCGCTTCACCACCGGCGCGCGATCAGTGAGAGAGGCGAAACTCCGTCGCACCACTGGCGAAGATCGTCGGCGAGCGCCTCGGGGCACTGACCCGGCTGTATCGGGATGATCATCGTGATGGCGAGCGCGAATGGTCGCGCCGGGAGATTGGCTGCGACGCGCTTGCACAGATCGGCAAGAGGATGTCTGGTCATGAAGGTATTTAACGGAATTGCCGTCATGATGCGCCAATTTTGAGAGCCAGTAAGAGTTGCGTCGAGTCTGGGTGGGTGTGCCGCCTCTGCGTCTGAATATGCTGGCTATGATAGCGGGCGCAGTGCCGCACCATCGACGGTAAAATAAGCGCAGTCTTCGATCCACAGGGGGCGCTGATTGCGGCAAGCGCTTCGAACTGAGCAGGTCAGTCGTAGATAGCGAATTTCCAATCGCCGTGGATGTCCTGCTCAGCATGCGGGTTCTCAAAGTCAAAGATGCGGATGAGCCGCGACGGCTTCGGGATCGTGCTCCGCTCGTCCATCGTCCGCCAAATCTTCTTTTAACACGGCTCGGCATTTGCTTGATCGACGCGCTATTCGACGGCAAGAAAGACGAGTAGCTTTCACAGGTGCGGGTGATTGTGGGGTTGAGGTTCAGGCATTCATTCGAAGTCTTTCCGGGCGTGCGGCTCAATCTCAGCGGAAGCGGTATTACTGCGAGTTTCGGTATTGATGGAGCGACGGTAAATGTCGGCTCCCACGGCCTTCGGAGCACGATAGGGATTCCCGGCACCGGGGTGTCATTCACCACCAATCATACCCCAACACAGCCCCGACAGCCTCTGCCGCCGCCGGTCTACATGCCGTCCGCGTATCAGATGCGCGAGATCGGCAGCGCCTCGGTCAAGCAGCTAACCAGCCATAGTCTGGTCGAGCTTCGTGACATGATCGCCGCAGCCCGCTCTCAACGGGGGGGAGATCGACAGCGACTTGAAAGAGGCGCGTAGTCTCCTTGATAGGGATGCTGCCGAACTCGATAAGCGCCAACGGAGCATTTTGCGCTGGTTCCAAAAGCGCCGGATCGCCGAACTTGAGGAATCCGTTCCAGAGACGGAAGCCGAGATCGAGCGCCTTGCAGACTGGCAGACCCGCACGCACATCGATGTAAGCTTCGAGACGAGTGACGCAGCCCAACGCGCGTATGGCGGGCTCGTCCGTGCGTTTGATGAATTGAGCCGCAGCGCCGCCATGTGGGACATCACCTCGGATCGCGGCGCCGACCGGGTGAGGGAGCGAACTTCTGCTGGCAGAATTCTGAACCGCACGCCGGTCAAGATCGACTTTGCCGCATCTGATCTTGTCCGTTTCAACGGCAAGGCCCTTCGGTTCGGTAACATCAACGGCGAAGACATTCTGATCTACCCCGGCGTTGTGATCATGCCTCGTGCGCATGGCGCATTCGCCCTGATCGAACTGCGAGAGGTCGATCTCCAATATCATTCCGTCCAATTCGTCGAGGAAGAACGGGTGCCTTCGGACTCCCTCACCATTGGCGAGACATGGGCGAAGGTGAACAAGGACGGCTCACGCGACATGCGCTTCCGGGATACTGATGGTATCCCTGTCCTCCGGGATCGTGAATATTCATTTGAACTCAGTTTCGAAGATCGGTGATTTTGTCGTTCTTCTGAATCGCGCCAAAGAGATCATCGACAAAAACAAGACTGGATTCTGATCCTAATGAAGGCTGTGAGTAGATAAGGCATCTGGGCTCACAGCCCTTCGGGCCGAACGATGGCTCGCAAAAGTGCTTAAATGCTATTTTTGATGCTATCTGTGAGCAAGCCGCATGAGCGGCGCGTTATAAGTTGTAATCAGCGACTGCATCGAATCGAGGCCATCAAAGAAAGACGCAGAGTCAACGCCATCTTTGTGGCGCAGTCGGGCTTTTTCGCGAACGAGCTTGAGGGTGCTTTTGGGTACTTCCGCCGTCCAGCGAGGAAAGCCAATGGTTGCGATTTTATGCCTCACGGTTCGGGTCTTCTTGAAAAACATTACCCCCGTGGTTTCCTCTCGTTCTTCAATCAAATCTATCGCATTTCTGTCAGGATTATCGAGATCAAAACCGTGTCGGTTCAGCATTCGCTTCAACTCTCTAAAAGTGACAGCGCGCTTATCGGATTTGATTGGACGCATTTTGGATTTGAACCAATGCGAGATGAAGCGGACTTCAGGGTCTGGGTCACCGCTCTTCTGAAGTGATTTGTAGCGCGCATACTTCCCAAGGTTGTCCTCAGCCACATCGACAACAAAATCTTCAATTTCGCCCTCAGAGACAGAGGGGCAATAGTTTGCCTGATATAGCTGGTATAGAATGCTGAGGAACGCAGTGCGCTTGTTCGCATCGTGGAAACAATGATTCTTCGCAATGCCGTAAAATAGAGTTGCGGAGATGTCGAAGGTCGTTGTCCATTTCTGGTGCCCACCGTAGCCACTGACTTGTCTGCAAACCGTGGATTCCAGCGCGTGAAAATCCTTGGGGCCAATGCCACCAATACCTTGCCCTTCAAGGTAGAAATGGTTGGCGATCATGAAGTGCGCTCGCACGACATCGGAAACGGCAAGGTATGGAGGGGAGAAAGGAGCAACTTCACGATAACCGTGAAGGACGCGCTCATATTCGCTATTAATTTCAGGCTCAAGTTCAAGCATATGAAGATCACTGCCACTCGTGCCGCTGTGCGGCAAGCCGTTAGCGGAAAAGTTGTCCACGAGATCGTGAAGTGGGTACATAGAGTAAATAAAAGCATGGTCAGTAAGCGAATTTCCGATCTCCACAGTGACTTTGCCCGAGCGACTGCGATTGCCCCGGTCAAACCTCGTGGCCGTAGTGTTGCGATCCCTCCCGAGGCCGTCGAGGAGGCCCTTGATCGTCTGGCGAACGGGGACACGATGAAGAATGTCACCGCCGACCTTGGTGTGACCCGAAATGCCCTGCTCAAGCGGACCAGAGTCGATGAGCAATTTGCCTGCCAGTTTCGCGCAGCGATGTAGTCCGGCGTATCTGTGATGCTCGGGAACGCGCTCGGTGAAGGGTCTGATGGGAAATGACCGACATTTGAGGTGGTAATCTGCCCCCGGTGTGAAACCGCGCGAATGGTTCCTTCGTGCCCCTCAGCGTGATTGACGAGGCCGTCACGCGTATCCGGGACCGCTATACCTACAATCCCAACGAAGCCGCGCTCGTCGAAGCCTGACGGGCGCGGCTGAACATCTGGCCCACCACGCGCTTGATCATGTAGTCGAGCGCGGGGCCAGTTGTCGCTATGGGCATCGCGGCCATCATGTGGAGCAGGCGCTGCGAAGGACCATAATAGCCCCAGCCCGAGTTCTCACTCAGGCCGCTCTCGGTCCACTCGCCCGAGAGCGCGACGCAATCCATGCGCAGCCCGCGTGAGAAGATCGACCGCTGCAACCGGCACAACGCCAGAACCATGGAATTGTCATCGACGCCTACAAGGCGCTCACCCCCGAGAATTTCAATTTCCACGAAATACCCGGCAAAAACACGGCGTGGCCCACGCTCGACGATCCCGATGCCATATGTGGCGGGCTGTTCATCATGCTTCGCGATGAGGGTGAAGGAGCCGCTTTCGCGAAGCTGATAAAAACGCTGCTCTGAATTTGTGTCGTTCATGCGAGTATTTATCAGAGCAGAAGCGCGCGCCTCTCACAGGAGCGGTAGCTGCTCCTCCTGCGGGTCGTCGGGTATGTCGACCGCCACATGCGATGAGGGTGTGAGATCGGAGGCACCGTCAGCGACCAAGATTTGGGCCGAACGCAGTCGAGGATCAAAACCCGATCAAGGCCAAACGGGGAACAGGCATGCAGGAATATCCCCGGTTTCCCGGCGTTTTTCCAGCGTTTTCCCCATTTATCCGCCCATTCTCACCCCTCCGATCAAAACCCGATCAAAACTTTTGTAGCGTCATGCCCAGTAGGGAACATAACCGGCACGAGGATGCTCCGGGTCTCCGGCCCGGATCAGGTTCGCGTCGAGAGCCAAGCGGATCACCACCGATGCTTGCGAGGCGTTTCGCTCCGCGATCGCGAGCCGCTCCCGCAAACTCGCGTTGGTCATCCGGTCGCCGCTGACATATCGCAGCGCGGCGTGCTGATAGCAGGCGCGAACCCGCTCATCCTGTGTCATCTCGGCAAAGCTGCGGGGCGCGAACAGGGCCGCGCGAACCGAATGACCTTCCTCCCGGAAGTCAGGCGGCGGAAGCTGGTGGAGTTCGGCAGAGGCCAGAACCTTGTCGATCCCGGTGCCCTGTTCCTCACAAAGCCGCATCCGGCGCATCAACGATGCCAACGCCTCGTTCCGCGAACGCGGCGGAGAATCGAGGAAGCGATCCGGCTTTATGAGCGGCTGTCCCGGATTGGTGATCTCCAACCGATCCTTGAACAACTCGACCAGCGGCCCCGCGCCCGTGATCGTCATATCCTGATGGATCAACGCATTGGCGACCAGTTCGCGGATCGCGATGGACGGGTAGAGCGGTTCCTCTTCGCGGAAGGCTTTCCCGATATGTTCGTTGCTCGGAAGCAGGCCGTCGATATAATCGGTGAGGCCCTTGAACCCGCTGGCATATCCCCTCCGTCCGTCGCGACGGTGTGTCACCGTAGTCGCGCGGTTGGTCCCCTCATAAGCGACGAAGCGAACGCCCTTCCGCGCGATCGAGGGTGAGATGTCATTCAGATTCTTGGCGAACAGCATCGCACCGAGGTTGGTGATGTTCCAGTGGCCTCCGACATCGACCTCGATCAGCCGATCGGCGCGGAGCTTGTCGAATATTCCGGCCCGGTTATCCGGCAGCGGTTGGGCGGTGAGGTCGAAGTAGCTGGTATAATCAAGCCGAGCAAGAACCTCGTCGCCGTCGAGGAACTGAGCGGCGACGCTGGTTTCCCACGCATAGGGCTGAATCTTCGCCCAGAGCAGCTTCTGCCGTTCGGGATGATCCGAAAGCCGGGGCGTGGCGCTGCCGATCCGCACATAGGCTGTCCGCTCGAACTCGACCGGGCTGGTCGCCGCAGCCGGGATTTCGAGCAGCGCGAGCCGCTGCCCCTGATAATCCATGCTCTTGAAGCAGAAAGCGATGGCCGGTTGCAGGCATTGGTTCAGCCAGAAGTCGAGGGGCTGGTTCTTATGCTTGGTTGCTGAAGGCTCGAACGATGTGCCCACAACCGCATGATCGCCGTCGCGGACGCCCCAAACGACATAGGCAAAATGCTGATCCGCAAGCCGCGCCGCGTTGGAGAGCGCGGAGATCAGCTTGCCGATCAACTCCGGGTCCGAATTATTCTCCTTAAACTCGACCCAAGCAGCTTCCGCAGGCAAAGCCCGCAGATTGTCGATCAGCGCATGCGTCCGCGCCTGTTCGCGCTGATGCGCGTCCAAGGTGACCGCGCCTTCGCTCATGCTGCCGCCTTCTTGGCGGTCATCTTGGTGTAGAGGTCGAACAGCTTTTCGAGGCGCTCGGTGTCATTACGAAAGCGGCGACCGATATAGATGCGTTCGAGCACTTCGTCGTTTTCCTCATGCGCGCGATGCAGGTCGGCGGGTATCTGGTCAGAGTCGTAAAGGTCTGCGATGGTCGTCGGGAAATGGGCTTCGCGTGCAAACAGAATGTTTTAGCGCAGCGCGTGAGGTCAAGCTCATTCTGGTTGGTTAGCTTGGAAAGAGGGAATGTATTCCATCCGAGTGTATTCGAATATGGAATACCAGTTTCGAGCTTTCCAAACGCAGCCAAGATCCAAACCAAATGAAGTTTGGACGAGAGCAAAGAAAATGTCCGATTCTGAATTGAATAATGCGAATGCAGAATTCGATACGATTTCATCTTTTGGCAGAATCCGGTAACCAGTTCCGGTTCTCACTTGAATGAATGGGAATGAATGTTTTATTCGCTCGTCGCCCCTGCGCTCCCTGAACTGATGAGGCCGCTGGGCAAGCTTGTTGATGGCCTTGTCCTTGGTAGCAAGCCTTCCCGCTCGAACAGCCTCTAAGCGCTGAGTAACCGCAGGATATTTTTCTGCTAATGACACTTCACTGTCACCAATCCAAAAGCAGAATCTTTCCTCCCCATCAATAAACTCGGATGACCCGGTGAAGCGACGAATTATTTCAGTTAGAACGCCCTCCGATAACAAATGGTTCTTCTCACCGCCATCCAGCAAAGTGCTCTGCTTTTGCTGTAATATACGCCATACTCCATCTGTAATAATAACTGGCTAATTGGCCACTCTCGGGATCGACTATGACCGCAGAACCTGCGACGAGATATGGGCTTATTTCATGCACACATCTGCCGATTCCTCGGAAAAAGGATCGAACTTGAGGCGCGAGAATGTGACAGCCCGACTACTACAACCGTAACTCGCGCATTGTTGGATGCCAGATTACGCCATCGAAATGATGTATGTGCAAAATCAATGCGAATGCCCATGGACAGAAGTCAGGTCCAAGGTATTGAAAATTGTTGGCCCTGACAATATTGTTTGTAGCAAAAAAAGCGAAGCGCGCATCACAATGCTTATTATATGCAGCAGCCTTTAAGAGCCACGCACCGACGAAATCCAGATTTTTCCATCCTGAGTGCGATGGATCAAATAGACCTTTTAAGTCAGCCTTCTGTTCCTCGGTCTGCATCCGAGAACCCGAGAAAGGCGGGTTTCCACAGATGTAAGTTTCTCCACCCGCATTTTCGAAGTCGATTTCCGACTGGTCCAAGGGCGTCCCGACAGGTCGTCACCGCGAATTTTGGTACCTGTGCCGGTCGGCGGGCAGATACTCAGCCAATCCAATCGCAGCGCGTTGCCGCAAACATGATAGCGATCGGTAGGGCATCCCGCTGCACACCGACCGAGCAGACCTCTTCAAATCCGAGTTCAAAATCACGCAAGCGCGACCGATTGACTGGTATGACGCGATTGAGGTTTCAGGCCCAGCTCTGCTTGCGATTTTCTCAGCAGTATCCGCCTCTGGGCCGACTTCAGACTCGCCATAGCATCAGAACGGCATCTCGTCGTCTAGTTCGCTGTCGAAAGCAGCGAAGTTCTGTTTTGGCGGCTCTGCCGTCCGCAAATCCTGGAGCGCCTTGAAAGGTTCCGGCGCGGGTAGCCTCGTTGTGGCCTCATCTTCTGCATTCTTCGCCGCTCCAAAGAGAGCGCTGATGGCCTGCACGATCTTCCGAGATTCGATCAGCGTTTCCGCATTGTCATGGATCACACTGCTCACCAATGCGATCACGGTCATCACCGCAGCAAGGTTCACGCGCCGCTTGGTAAGTTCCGCCTCGAAGTCAGCGATGCGATCGAGCAGCGCATTTTTCCTTTTGTCGGCAATGTCCGCCGCTTTTACCTCTTCCTTGAGGCGTTCAAGGTGATGTTGAATTTTCTCCCGAACAGGCCCGGTGATCGCGACGCTGTTGCGTGTATTGCGCCGGGACATCCTTACTCTGATTTGCGCGAGCCGGTAATCAACAGCGCGGGTGAAACGGGCAAACTCGTGAGAGTAATGTCCTTCTGGTTGAGCATCATACGAGATTTCTGTCACCTCGAACTGGTCGGCCAGCGCGGTGATCTCATTCATGTAGCTGAGTATGCACTCCCATGGCAGATCACCGTCTCGATCACGCTCCTCTTTATAGAGGCGATCGCGGGAGATCGCTTCTAACTTCGCAAATGCCTCGCCGTCGTCTTCCGGCAGATCATCGTAATCGTCGTTCTTCAGATAACCCACGCCGCCCCCTATCTGTCGCGATCATAGCTGATTCGGTCAGTTCCGTCAGCGATGATCAGCGTCGGGAGCGGGATCGGAGCAGTGCGATGTTGCGCGCCGCCTCTCGTTCCATCTGGCAAGTCGGTGCTGGATCAGGCGCTCTCGTATGTCTGGTGAAAGGTGCCGGGGATCGCACGCAGGATATGCAGGACGGGCCAGCACCTTCCAAATCCAGATCGTTCCGTCATCGTCAATATAGTCGTCGTCCATCACCTATTTATGTGGCGAAACGACGAGCAGGCGGCAGCGCTCCTTCGGGCTTCCCGCTTACGCTCAGCATCTTTTCTCCGCTGCTCCGCGAGCCATGCTTCTTGCTCCTCGGGCGTCCACACTGTCACAGGGCGCTCACCCTTCGACTTTGGCGTGAGATCAATCGCGATCCGCACGCGAACCATGGTCGCCGTCGTATGTGGCAAGGCGTCGAAGTAATTTTTCAGATACTCAGCCTGCCCTCGATCAAAACCCCACAGTTCGACCGGCTTGGCGTTGCCGGGTGACCGCACGCTTGTGCGGGTCATGAACAAGGATAGTTTCGAACTCCACGCTGCGCTTCCACGCATCTGTGTCGATGCCAAGCGCAGCCAAGAGCGACAGCATATTCGGGGAGGGTTTGGCGGAATATATCGCAGCGGCATGGCTGACGCCCATATGCCGGTTCGTTCCCGCCTGCCGGTGGGTAAGATAGTCGGTTTCCGGTAGGCTGAGCAACGCCTTGGGCGTTGGAGCCTTCCGATCGGAAGGCTGGTTCGCGGTCCAAATCGAGTGGCCCTTGGGAAGCACGGATGCAAGATGTGAGCCTATCACCTTCAATGCAGCTTTGCCTTCGCCCGACCCGAACACGGTCTTCGACGAGTCCCGATCTGTGAAATAATGGATGTTCACACAGCGGTGGGCGAACTGGCGATTCTTCCCCAATGGCACTCTACTTCCTCCACCTCAAGCCAACGGGTGAGAATGCTGCCGATGTGAGACCGCCAACTACACGATCGCGCCTAAATCCGACTTCCTCAAGAGATCGAATGAAGCCGACTGCTACAGTCTGACCTTCTGATCCGGAGATCATGGAAGCGGCGACTATCC
>Ga0182746_1002379_pt1 | contig 14526 bp, 16 predicted proteins | sample eDN3rd30CBELigOP_FD_128881 | JGI IMG/M metagenome (GOLD analysis project Ga0182746, IMG submission 128881) | Enriched Organic Plus compost microbial communities from Emeryville, California, USA - eDNA 3rd pass 30_C BE-Lig OP (version 2) (version 2) ... | reverse complement strand
CGTATTGTTCGTCATTTGGGACGTGGTCGTGCGGATTGGTTTTGTCAAACCCATTTTGTTGCCAGGGCCAGTGGACACGCTCGTGGCGCTGATGCAGGGGCTGGCTGGCGGCGATTTGTTGACGGATTTTCTCGTGACGGTCAGCCGCACTTTACAGGCTTTTGCAATTGCCGCCGTGATCGGCATGCCGCTGGGTGTTTTGTTGGGCAGCAACGAGCGCGCTTATCGCAGTGTTGAATTTTTGGTGGACTTCTTTCGGTCTACACCGTCCTCCGCGTTGATTCCGCTGTTCTTGTTGATTTTCGGCGTGTCCGATTTCAACAAGGTGGCCATCGCTGCGTTTGGTGCATTGCTGATTGTGATCTTTAACAGCGCCTATGGCGTGATTAATGCGCGTAAACAGCGCGTCATGGCGGCCAAGGTCATGGGCGCCTCTCGCTGGCGCATTTTCAAGGACGTGCTGGTATGGGAAAGTCTGCAGCCCAGTTTTGTCGGGTTGCGCTCGGCGGTGTCGATGGCGCTGGTGATCGTGATCGTGGCCGAGATGTTTATCGGTTCTGAAAACGGTCTGGGCCACGCCATCATCGATGCCCAGCAAATTCTGAATGTCAAAACGATGTATGCCGCGATCCTCGCAGCAGGCGCGTTGGGGTATGCCCTGAACATCCTGTTCCTGGTGATCGAGCGTCGTGTCGTACATTGGAGCGGACGATAATGAGTGCTGTATTGAATGTTCCGGCTTATGCCGATGTGCCACCCCCACGATTTACCCCTGGGCCTGCGGGTACGCATATCACGATACGCGGTTTGACCAAGTATTTTGCGGGCTGGCCGCTGTACGAGAATTTCGATCTCGACATCCCGAAAAACCGCATCGTGTCGGTGTTCGGCCCTAATGGCTGCGGCAAGAGCACGTTGATCAACATGATCGCGGGGCTGATCCCCATTGATCGCGGCGAGATTCTGTTTGATGGCAAGTCGCTGAAAGACACTCGCATTGGCTATGTATTCCAGAACTATCGCGAAGCGATGTTTCCCTGGATGCGCACGATCGACAATATTGCCTATCCCTTGATGCTGGAGGGCAAGACCAAAGTCGAAGTCGACCGCCGGATGGAGGAACTGATCGCGTCGTTCGACGTGAAATTCGATCTGAACCGCTATCCGTACGAGTTGTCGGGCGGTCAGCAGCAGACGGCATCGATCATGCGCGCCTTGGCGCCAAAGCCCGAGGTCTTGTTTCTGGATGAACCCTTTTCTGCATTGGATTTCGAGATGACCTTGTTCATCCGCGAAAAATTGCAGGAGGTCTTCATGCAAACGGGTACGACCATGTTGTTGGTATCGCATGACCTGGAGGAGGCCGTCTATCTCGCCGATCAAGTGTTGCTGCTGACCAAACGGCCGACTCGCGTTGCCGAGATTCTCGATTATCGCGACGCACGGCCGCGTACCGTCGAGACGCTGTCGCAGCCCAGTTTTATCGAGACCAAAAAACTCAGCCTGGAAATCTTTCAACGAGAGGTGCGGCGGTGATGGAAATCAACCTGCCGGAGGTCGTGGCTGAGGTGACGACGCAATTCGAGCGCTATGAAAAGGCGCTCACCGGCAATGACGTCGCCGTGCTAGATGAACTGTTCTGGGACAGTCCGCATACCCTGCGGTACGGGGCCGGTGAGAACCTATACGGCTATGACGAGATTCGGGCCTTTCGTGCCGGCCGTCCGTCCAAGGGACTGGATCGAGAGGTGCTCAAAACGGTGATCACGACATATGGCCGCGATTTTGCCACGTGCAACATGGAATTCCGGCGAGAGGGTGTCGCCGGAACCGGCCGCCAAAGCCAGACCTGGGTGCGCACACCTGACGGGTGGCGCGTGGCGGCGGCGCACGTCAGTCAGCTGAAACCGTAGCAGCGTTTTTCTTTAGCAGCCGTACGAAGGCATGAGCGATGGTGCTCAAGGGGGCACGTTTACGGTAAAGCACGCCTATCGTACGGCGGCAGTCTTTTCCGGGCAGGGCTTGCGCCTGCAGGCCTTCCATATCGACCCCTTTTAAAGCACTGCTGGGCAGAATCGTGATGCCCATGCCGTTGCGTACCATGCTGACGGCGGTACCCATATAGGCTACTTCGATGGTGGGCGTAATACCGGGGCGGTTCGCGAGGATGGCGCGGTCCGCAGACCCCATGGTCAGCATGATCAGCGGATAGTCGCCAACGCGGCTCCATTTCAGCGGCTCGGCGAAGATCGCGTGCCGCATCGGGGCGACGACGACCAGATCGTCGTGAAACAGTTGCATGAACCCTAGCTCCGGATCGCCGTTGAGCTCGGATCCGACGCCCAGCTCCACCTCGCCGCGTTTGACGGACTCGATGACCGCGACATTCAACTCCTCGCGCATGCGGATGCGCACATTAGGGTAATCCTGATTGAACCGGCCCAGGACTTCCGTCAGCAGTCCGAAAGACAGCGAAGGCAGGGCCGACAAGAGCAGTTGACCGCTGCGTCCTGCGCCGACGTCGATCGCCCGGCCATAGGCCTGCCGCAGGTCATGCAGGATGGGCGCGATTTCGCGGTGAAAGGTCGTGCCTGCGGGCGTCAGCCGGCAAGAGCGCGTGGTGCGTTCGAATAATTGCAGGCCCAGGTCATGCTCGAGCTCGCGTATCTGCACCGAAAAGGAAGGTTGGGTAATACAGAGTTCCTCTGCTGCCTTGGCAAAGGATCCCAGCTTGGCGGCAAGGGTAAAGGCCTGCAGTTGCCGGTACTTGATGTTCATGCCCGTTTCCCCGATCGAGACGTCCGCATCAGCACAGGTCTCTGCTGCATTGGCAGCCGCTAATACTCCGACATCCGAGGCCGATTTGGGACTTAGTTTTTTTCGAATAATGCATGGATATTATCCAATAGTTATTTATGAAGTAATCCGGTTAACTACTGCCATGTTTACTAACTGGGAATGCAATCATGGCGTCGTCCGGTGCGGCCAGTCGGGTCAACCCCTTGTATCTGCTGATGGCGCGCGATGCGGGCCTGGATGAAATCGTAGGCACCTTTGAACAGGATCTGCTGGCCGCGGTTCAGTCGGCGATGCAGCTGCGCAACGTCTTGTTCGCGCTCGACGATGTGAAGGCCGAGGTGTGGCCTCCGATGCAGGCGAGGAGCTGCTCGTGAACGATATCCATTGGATGACTGCCTCGGAACTGTCGCGTGCCTACCGTAGCGGTGCCCTGACACCCGAAACTGTAGTGACGGCGCTGCTGCAGCGGATTGCCCGCTATGACGGCGGCATCAACGCCTTTGTGTCGTTGGACGCGGAGGGTGCGATCGCCCAAGCCCGCCAGGCAGGGCGCGAGATCGCTGCCGGAAATTGGAGAGGACCGCTGCATGGCGTTCCGGTCGCATTCAAGGATCTGATCGACATGGCCGGGCAAGTCACGAGTTGCCATTCCCGCCTGATGCTCGACCAAGTGGCCGAGCGTGATGCGACGGTCGTCAAACGCTTGCATGACGCGGGCGCGATCAGCCTGGGCAAGCTGGCGCTGCACGAGTTCGCGATCGGAGGGCCCAGCAACGATGCCGCCTATCCGCCGGCCCGCAATCCGTGGGATACAGAGCATCAGACGGGAGGCTCTTCATCGGGATCAGGTGCGGCGGTGGCGGCAGGGTTCGTGCCATTGACGTTGGGAACAGATACTGGCGGGTCGATCCGTAACCCGGCCGGGCACTGCGGCGTGGTGGGGTTGAAACCTACCTATGGCGCGGTGTCGCGCCATGGGGTGTTTCCACTGTGTTTTACGTTGGACCATGTCGGGCCTATTGCGCGTTCGAGCGAGGATCTCGCCATTGCGATGAACATTATCGGCGGCCACGACCCCGAAGACCCAGGCAGCGCGCGGCAAACCGTGGATGATTACACCGCCGAATTGTCTAGCGGTTTGCGCGGCCTGCGCTTTGGTCTGGTGCGCCATTTTCATGAGCAGGACATGCAGGCCAGCACTGAGGTGGTCGGCGCCATCGACGACGCGGTTCAGGTATTGCGTCAACACGGTGCGTCGGTGACAGATGTGAGCCTGCCGCCGCTGGCCCGCTTTACTACCGCTCAACGCGTCATCTTCCATGCCGAGTCCTGGGCGGTGCACGCGAATTGGCTGCGCGAGCGGCCGGCGGATTACTCGTATATCGCCCGGCGAAAACTGATCGTCGGCGCATTTCTTGGTGCGGGAGACTATGTGCAGGCGCAACGCTGGCGCTTGCAGCTGATCCAGGCGGTTGACCGGGTGTTGCGCGACGTTGACATCTTGATCGTCGCCAATTCTCTGGAGCCAGCTTCGGCGATAGACGACGAAGTCGAGTTCGTTCGTACTTATGCCCGCCAGGCGCGTTCGCCTTTCAATCTGACTGGGCACCCAGCCTTGGCCGTGATGTGCGGTTTGTCCAGTGACGGGTTGCCCTTGTCGCTGCAATTCGTTGGCCGTTGCCATGAGGACGCCAAAGTCCTGCGGGCAGGCGCAGGGTTCGAGCAGGTCACAGCCTGGCGTGGACAGCATCCCGCTATCGGCCGGGAGGCGGCCTAGCGGCGGCGCGCCGGAAGCTTGAAACGTGGGGAGGGCACTTTCAGGAAGGCATATCGACAAGAGGAAGATCACTACAACAAGCTGAGGCAAGTCAAACCAAATTGTTCAAGGGGAACGCGCATGTTCAAGCAGATCAAGGTACTGTCATTCGTTGCAGCGATGATGCTGGCCTCTACAGCTGGCGCCCAGGAAGAATTGAAAATCGGCGGCATCGGACCACTGTCGGGCGGCGGTACCGCCTGGGGGCTGGCCCTGCAGCGTGGGATCCAGATCGCGTTCGACGAAGTCAACGCGGCAGGCGGCCTGAAGGTAGGCGACAAGGTCTACACGCCGAAGCTGGTCATGTACGACGATAAGTACACCGCAGCGGGAGGACGATTGGCGGCCGATCGGCTGATCAACGCCGACAATGTGAAGTTCATCATCGGCCCCATTGGATCGCCGTCGGTGTTGAGCGCGGTAGCAGTGACGAACCCGGCCAAGGTGCTGTTGTTATCCAATGGCTTTTCGCCCACTATCTTGAAGAACGAGTCGAAATCGCCTTACAACTTCCGCGCGATGAATAGTACCGTCGAGTTCGGGCCGCCGATGGTGAAGTGGTTCCATGAGACGCATCCCGAGGTCAAGAAGGTCGCCTTGATCGCGCCCAACGATGCGGTGGGGCAGTCTGTTGTGCCTCAATTGGCCGAATACTACAAGGCCAATGGCATCGAGGTCTGGACTGAACTCTACGATCGCGGCGCGAAGGAATTCACTCCCTTGATGGCGCGCATGATTGCTCAGAATGTCGATGCGCTGGACTTGAACAGCAACGCACCGGGTGAGGCCGCACTGCTGCTGAAACAGGCGCGCCAGAGCGGTTTTAAAAAGACCATCTGGCAAGTTGGCGGACCTTCGGTCGACGAGATCGTGGATATCGCCGGACCGCTGGCAAACGGCTTTATTTCGCTGAACGTGTTCGACTTTGATTCGCCTGACGCAAAGGGCTTTATCGAGGCCTATCGCAAGAAATACGGCGACGGCGTGATCAACGCTCAAGCGCCAGGCTGGTACAACGCCGCCAAAATCATGCTCGAGGCGATCCGGCGCGCAGGGACGACAGAGGTCACTGCGGTGCGTGATTCGCTGGAGAAGCTCGACGACTACGACGCCGGACTGTTCGGGCCGGTGCGTTGGGGCGGGATGAAAGACTACGGCGTCGAGCACCAGTTGCTGATGAAGTTCTGGATCGTCGAGGTCAAGGACGGCAAGCAGGTCACTATCCAGGCATTGCAGCCCGAAAAGCGCTGAGCCATTCCTGCAGTGACGTCGTACTCGCGCGCCGCTTGACCGCTCGGAACGGTGGCGCCCGGCATCCAGTCGTCCGACCTAGTGAGATCCGCCGATGTTCTCTTTACCGATCCTGAGCCAGGTCTTCATCAACGGCCTGAGCCTCAGTTCCATATATATCCTGGTTGCGTTGGGCTTTACGCTGCTGTTCGGCATCATGCGTGTGGTCAATTTTGCGCATGGCGCCTTTGCCATGTTGGGAGGCTACGCGCTGTACTACCTGTATGGCATGTACGGTTTGCCGTATCCGGTCGCCGTGGTGGGGGGCGCGCTGCTGGTCGCGCTGTTGGCGTTGGTGCTCGAGCGTCTGGTGTTCCGCTGGTTCTACCACAAGATGTTCCAGAGCATGATTGCGCTGCTGGGCCTGAATATGGCGCTGGTCTATGCGGCGGTGCTGATATGGGACGTGAACGAGCGCTCATTGCCTGCCGTGACAGACACCATGCTCGATGTGCACGGTGTATTGCTGCCGATGGATCGACTGATCATCATGGGCATCGCCGTCGTGGTGCTGGGCTTGTTCTGGTTTTTCGTTACGCATACGCGGCAGGGGCTGGCAATGCGCGCGGCGGCGCTCGATTCCGATATCGCGGCCACACAAGGCATCAATACGCGATTCATCTACATGCTGGCCTTTTTTATCGCGATTTTCATGACGGCGTTGGCGGGCGGTCTGTATGCCCAGACCTATGCCCTGTCGCCATTCATGGGAGATCGCCCTCTGATGGTCGCATTCATTGTGGTGATTTTAGGGGGAATGGGTAGCGTATCCGGCGCAGCCCTTGGGGGTGTGCTGCTGGGCTTTGCGGAGAGTTTTCTGTCCACTTTCTACGGCGCATCGGTATCGTCGTTCGTCTCGTTCGGCGTGGTCGTCGCGTTGCTGATATTCCGACCATGGGGGCTCCTTGGAAAACCTGAATGAATCCTTGCCCCTCGGCGGGCGAAGCACTATCCGAGTAGAGAGAACCATGTCCAGGCTACGTAAACGCGGCTTTTCGCCTATCGGCTGGATCACCATGGTGGTTCTGGTGGTGGCGTTGTTGTGGCCCGTTGTGGTCAATAACTCCTTTTACATCACGCTGGGAACCATGGTGGTGCTGGCGATGATAGGCGCGGCCAGCCTGAATCTCATCATCCGTACTGGTCATGTGTCGTTGGCGCATGGCGCCTTTATGGGGGTGGCGGCATATACGTGTGTCTTGCTGCAGGTCGAGATGGGATGGCCATTCCTGTTGGCGATGTTGGCAGGCTGTGCTGCTTCGGGCTTGCTGGCGCTGCTCATTGGTCCCATTGTGCTGCGGCTGACGGGGAAATATTTTGTGCTGGTGACCTTTCTGCTGGGCGAGATATTGCGCCTGGTGTTCGTGGAATGGCAATCGGTGACAGGCGGGGCCAACGGCATACAGGAAATTCCGTTGGGATTGCCGTTCTTTGCGTCGCCCGTGGCGTTTTACTATTTCTCGCTGTTCATTACGGTGCTGTCCGTTGGCATTGTGTGGCGCATTCTGTGCTCGGAAATCGGGCGTTCTATGGACGCGGTACGCGAGGCTGACCGGATCGCGGAAAGCTCTGGCGTGCCTGTCATCAGGCTGAAGGTCATGATCTTTGTGATCGCGTGCGCGTTGGTGGGGTTGCAGGGCTCGTTGTCGGCGCAGCTGGTCCATGCAGTGGACCCGACGGGTTTTGACATGAATGTCTCCTTGGGCATGGTGGTGATGAATGTGCTGGGAGGCATGTATTACCTGCTGGGTCCGCTTATCGGTACGGTCTTTATGGTGGCTCTGCCGGAACTGTTGCGCGGCTACGTAGAGCTGCAGCAGATTATTTTTGGTGTGATTCTGATCGTCGTGATGGCGGCGTTGCCAGGGGGCATGATTGGGTTGCTGTCCTTGATCCGTCACGGGGCGGCGGTTGTTTTCCGGCGGAGGCAGACATGAGCCGATTGCTCGAGGTTTCCAATCTGTCGCGGCGGTTTGGCGGATTGGTGGCCGTCAATAACCTCAGTTTCAGCGTTGACAAAGGCGAAATCGTGGGACTGATCGGCCCTAATGGCGCCGGCAAGACTACAGTCGTCAATCTGGTCAGCGGAATGATCGTGCCGAATACTGGAGAGGTCCGTTTCGATGGGCAGGACGTGACGCGAATGCCGCCGCATGAGCGTGCCAGCCGTGGCCTGGTGCGCACGTTTCAATCGACAGCGGTTTACAAAAGCCAGACCGTGCGCGAGAACGCCATCCGGGGTACTTATCTGCAATCCTACCCAGGCCATTGGGCAACGTTTCTGTCTACTGCTCGTGCGCGGCAGTTGCGAGATGAGGCCGAGGCGCGCGCCGATCATCTGCTGGCGTGGCTGGGGCTGGATTCGCTGGCTGATGCGCAAGCGGATTCATTGCCCTATGGTCATCAGAAAACCTTGGGTATCGTCATCGCGCTGGCTGCCGAGCCGCGCATGATCATGCTGGACGAGCCCGTCGCCGGGCTGAGCGCCGAAGAAACCGACCACGTGCGCGAAACCATTTCGCGCGTAAGGGACCGCGGTATTTCGGTCATGGTGATCGATCACAACATGCGGTTCATCTCGGGGCTGTGCGACAGGCTTTTTGTGACCTCGCAAGGGACCAAGATCGCCGAAGGCACGCCTGAGGAAGTGCTCGCCGATCCGCAAGTCATCGAGGCTTATCTGGGGAAGGCCTATGCCGCTACTGAGCGTCAGTGATCTACAGGTGCGCTATGGCCACATTCAGGGCACGCAGAGCGTGTCGCTAGCGATCTCGCCGGGCGAGACAGTCGCATTGATCGGCTCGAATGGCGCGGGCAAGAGCAGTACGTTGAAAGCCATTCTGGGCATGGTGCCCTACGCCCGTGGCGATATTCAGTGGCAGGGGAACAGCCTGAAGGGCCGCAAGCCGCATGAGATCCTGAAGGCGGGCATCGGTTTTTCGCCCGAAGGGCGCCGCGTGTTTGCGCAGTTGACGGTGCGCGAGAACCTGCGCGTGGGCGGATACAGCAGATCAGCCCATGAAATTGCCGCGCGCACCGAACAGATATACCAGTATTTCCCTCGCTTGAAAGAACGGTATAAGCAGGACGCAGGCAGTCTCAGCGGCGGAGAGCAGCAGATGCTGGCGATCGGCCGCGCTTTGATGTCGTTTCCCAAACTGTTTTTGCTGGATGAGCCGTCGCTGGGTCTGGCGCCCATAATCGTGGAGCGCATCGGCGAGATCCTGCTGGAGATTCAGCATACCGAGAAGCTGGCCATCGTCCTGGCTGAACAGAACGCCAATTGGGCGCTGAGTGTGGCGCATCGGGGCGTCATTCTGGAGATGGGGTGCAATGTCGACGCCGGCGATGCTGCCGCGCTGCGCGATAGTCCAAAGATACGCAGCGCTTACTTGGGAGTGTGACGATGGGCGAACAGAAATTGCGCGGTAAGGTTGCCGTGATTACGGGCGCTGCGTCGGGCATAGGGGCAGCAACGGCGCAATTGTTTGCTGGGCATGGTGCCCGCGTCGTGCTGGTGGATGTAGACGAGGCAGGCTTAAAGACAGTAGCCGGTGCTATCGAGGCCGACGCTGGCCAGTGTTTGGTCGAGGTCTGCGATGTCACGCAGGCGGGCCAAGTCGGAGCCGCGGCGTCCCGGATCATTGAAACGTGGGGCGGGGTGGATGTCATGATGCCGTGTTCGGGCGTCTCCGTTGGAGGCACTGTCGTCTCGATAGACGAGGCGCTATGGGACCGCGTGTTCGATATCAATGTGAAGGGCGCTTACCTGTGGCTGCACGCGGTACTGCCCTCGATGATCGCTAGAGGTGGGGGCTCGGTGATTTTGGTGGGGTCGCAGCTGGTGGCTTCCAGTGGCGGCAACAACGCGGCCTATGTCGCATCCAAGGGTGCGATAGCGGCATTGGCAAAGACCATGGCGGTAGATCATGCGGCACAAGGTATTCGCGTCAACGCGCTGATGCCTGGTGTGACCGATACCGCGATGTTGCGCCGGTCGTTACAGCGCTATGACGACCCCGAGGGCTGCCGGCAACGCTGGATGGCTCGGCATGCCATGGGGCGCTTGGCGCGCGCCGAAGAGGTGGCGCGTGCGGCGTTGTTCCTGGCGAGCGACGAGTCTTCTTTCACGACGGGCAGCCATCTCTATGTCGATGGCGGCTGGTCTGCAATGTAGCAACGACCAGGCGCGACGTTTGTTCCGCGCCTTATTCCTATCACGCAGCATCGTAATTCTGGAGATTCGACATGGGAAAGAAACTAACGCAGGCGATGGTGGATCATTATGCTGATAAGGGTTTTGTGTGTCCAGTAGACGTTTTCAGCCGCGAGCAGGCCGCGGCCTACCTCGCCAAACTCGAGACGTTCGAGAGCGCACAGGGACAACAACTGACCAAGGGGTTTAATTTCAAGCCTCATCTGTTGTTTACCTGGGTGGATGAGATTGCCCGGCATCCTGCGGTGCTGGATGCCGTCGAGGACTTGATCGGCCCGGATATTCTGCTCTTTCACCTTTCTGTCTGGCCTAAGAACCCGCATCATTCAGCCTATATCAACTGGCATCAGGACGCGACCTATTTTGGTCTCGATCCCTCGACCCAGGTCACGGCTTGGGTGGCGTTGTCGGATGCGCCGATCGAGGCGGGCTGCATGGAGGTCGTGCCGGGATCACATAAGCTCGGCCAGCTGCATCACGGCCAGAACCATACCGACAATATCCTGCTGTCCAAAGGGCAGACGATAGACGTACCCTTTGATCGATCGCATACGGAGTTCATGCCGGTGAGGGCGGGCCAGATGTCGATGCACGATACCTTTCTGGTCCACGCATCGGGTGCCAACAATACAGATCACCGGCGTGTGGGCCTGGGATTCAGTTATATCCCGGCCAGTTCGCGCTGTATCAGCAAGACCCGGCTCACGGCCTCATTGGTGCGCGGCAAGGACTACGGCAATTTTGATCTGGAGCCGCCGCCACAGGTCGATAACGGCGAGCAGGAGCGCGCATTTCACCAGGATGCCGTGGCCCGTTTCCGCGCCGCCAATGACGAGCTCGCCGCCAGATATTGAATTTTGATCGAAAGGACCTCACCATGTTTGAATTGCCGCATCACGGTCGCTATGGATATTCAGCGATCACCCGCCGTCCCGACTATTCCTGGCCGGAGGGCCGGCGGTTGGCCATATATTTTGCGCTGAACATCGAGCACTTCGCTTATGGCGGTGGGCTGGGCCATGCGATGACCAATGAGTTGCCAGGACCCGATGCGCGCACCTTTGCGTGGCGCGACTATGGCAACCGGGTAGGGGTGTGGCGCATGTACGATCTGTTCGACGAATTGAAAGCGCCGGCCTGCCATCTGGTGAACACGGCGATATTTGACTACTGTCCCGAAGTCATCGAGCCCATCATGGCGCGGGGGGACGAGATCATCGCGCACGGCCGGACCAATGCGGAGCGTCAGGGGCAATGGTGGGAAGCTGACGAAAAGCGTTTGATCGAAGACGTACGCGACAAGATCTCCAGCCACACGGGGCGGGCTCCCCGGGGGTGGATGGGGCCGTGGATGTCGCAAAGCCGTGTGACGCCAGACCTGTTGCAAGAGGCCGGCTACAGTTTTGAGATGGACTGGCCCGGCGACGATCAGCCAATATGGATGCAGACGCGGAACGGCCGCTTGATGTCCATGCCGTATTCGCTGGAGATCAATGACTCTCCGCAGATTCTGGTGCGCCATCATACTGGTGAAGAGTTCGCGACCATGATCGTGCATCAGTTCGAAGAGATGCTGCGCCAATCCGAGCGCCAGCCGCTCGTATTGGGTATCGCGTTGCATACGATGATCGTGGGGCAGCCTTATCGCTTGTATGCGTTGCGGCGCGCCCTGGAGCATATCGTCAACCATCCGCAGGCCGACAAGGTATGGATCACGCGGCCGGGCGAGATCTATGACCATCTGCTGTCATTGCCGGAAGGCACCGTGGTCTGAATAAGGGCACAGCCAAGCGATTGGATGTTTGCAGGGATGCACAAAAATGGGTAGTGTCTGGCATCGTGCGCTGTAGCAAAACAGGACAAATATGGACATTGATATTCAGGCTCTACCTCCCGCGGATCAGTATCGCTTGTTGTCGTCGACTGTGGTGCCACGGCCTATCGCGCTGATCTCTACGTATTCCGAGGAGACCGGTCACAACACGGCGCCATTCAGTTTTTTCAATGTCATGGGCGAGGCCCCACCGGTGATGGCGATCGGCCTTGAGGATAAACGCGGCAGCGGCGCGTTGAAGGACACGACGATCAACATTCGCGCGACCGGCGAGTTTGTCGTGCATCTGGTCGATGAGGCACTGGCGCAGGCGATGAATGTGTGCGCGATTGATTTTCCCGGCGATGTGTGCGAAGCCACCGAGGCGGGTTTAACGTTGCTGCCGTCCAGCGTAGTGCGGCCTCAGCGCATCGTAGAGGCGCCTGTTGCTTTCGAGTGCCGCAAGATTGCGATGATCGAGATCAACCCGCATCGGCATATCACCCTGGGCGAGGTCGTGCGCATGCATGTGCGCGAAGGCCTGTTCGATGCAGATCTCAAATATATCGATCCCGAGAAATATCATCCGATCGGGCGGATGTTTGGCCGACTTTACACCACCACGCGAGGGCATTTTGAGATGGTGGTGCCGGAATATGATGTCTGGCGCGAGCGTGAGCGATGATGATAGGTTGGTCCATCATTTAGCGATGGAACGGAGTACGGATACGATCATCAGCCAACGCGCGCCCGCAACATCGACACCGCCAAGTCCACAAATGCCCTGACTTTCGCGGGCGCTTGCCGGCCTTCTGTATAAAGTACGTGGATGGGCAAGGGCGGATCTTCGTGTTCGGCCAGTACGATCTGCAGTTTGTCCTCACGCAACGCTGGGGCGACCTGGTAATGCAGGACCCTGGTCAGGGCCAGACCTGCCACTGCGGTGGCAATGGCTGCTTCGTTCGAGTTGGACTGCAGCCAGTTATGTATGGTCACGCGCTGGTCATTGGCAAATCGCCATTCCGGCGACACCCATGCGCCGGTCGAGGCGGCAATACGGTGGTGCTTGAGATCGGCAGGGGTGGCGGGGATGCCGTGTTCCTTGAAATAAGCAGGAGCGCCGCACACCACTCGGCGGACGGTGCCCACCTGGATCGCCGAGAAACCCGAATCCTGCAAGCGGCCGATGCGAATTGCGACGTCGATGCCTTCGTCGACCAGATTGACTGGGCGATCGATGAACAACAGCCGGCCGTTGACTTTGGGATAGCGCCTCAGAAATTCGTGCACAATGGGCAGGACGTACATCTGCCCGAACAGGACCGACGCGGTGATGGTCAATGTTCCGGTCGGCATGGCATAAGATCCGGCGGCAGCCGCCTCGGCCTCGACGATGTCGGCCAGGATACGTTTGCAGTCGTCCAGATAGCGCTTGCCGGGCGCTGTCAGTTTGACTGAACGAGTCGTGCGTACGAACAGCCGTGCGCCAATCACGTCTTCGAGTGCGGCAATGGCGCGAGTCACGGCTGGCGGACTCATGTGCAACTCGCGCGCTGATGCCGCGAAGCTCTCTGTTTCCGCGACCTTGACGAAAATCCTCATTGCCTGCCAGCGATCCACCGCCACGTCCCCCGTATCTCGATTGTGCTTCTATAGCACGAGTGTCTGCATCGTAGCCGCCTAGAACCCAAAATGGCTCAAACCCGGGTGATCGTCAGGGCGGCGGCCGAGCGGCCAATGGAATTGCCGTTCTGATTCTGAAATGGGGTGTTCGTTGATACTGGCGTGCCGTACGCGCATGAGCCCGTCCTCCGCGAAATCCCAGTTTTCGTTGCCGTAGGCGCGATACCACTGTCCGCTGTCATCATGATACTCGTAGGCGTAGCGCACCGCGATGCGGTTGTCTTTGAATGCCCAGAGTTCCTTGATCAGACGGTATTCGAGTTCACGATTCCATTTGCGAGTGAGAAAATCCACGACCTCTGCACGGCCTTTGGCAAACTCGACGCGATTGCGCCAACGCGTGTCTTCGGTATAGGCCAGCGAGACTTTCGCGGGGTCGCGGCTGTTCCAGCCGTCTTCGGCCAGGCGGACCTTTTCGATGGCGGTTTGTTCGCTGAATGGGGGCAGCGGGGGGCGGGGCATGTGGATTCTCCTGGAATAGAGCCGTTGAGGGTCGCTTGCGCCGGGTGTTACAGCGCCAGATGAATACGTTGTTCGTTCGAGCCGGCTGGTTGGGCAGGCACGGCACAACAGATCAGGACTTCGTCGTCGGCCACAGACGCGGTCGGCGTCTTGACATAGGTGACGGTGCCCTCGATCAGTTTGGTGCGGCACGTTCCGCAATTGCCTGTGCGGCAACTGTAATCTGGATTCAGGCCGCGCGCCTCTGCGAGTTCGAGCAGCGTGCCCGATTCGGGTGTCCAGCGTGCCTCTTTCAAGGAATCGAGGAATGCGACCGGGACAGGCGCGGTTGCGGCGGGCAATCGCGCCGGTGCCGCGACGACGGCATCAGGACTGCGAGTCAGCGAAGCAGGTCCGAAGGCTTCCGCATGAATGCGGCGATCAGCCACACCGTAGCTTCTGAGGCCG
>Ga0182746_1002375_pt1 | contig 14562 bp, 10 predicted proteins | sample eDN3rd30CBELigOP_FD_128881 | JGI IMG/M metagenome (GOLD analysis project Ga0182746, IMG submission 128881) | Enriched Organic Plus compost microbial communities from Emeryville, California, USA - eDNA 3rd pass 30_C BE-Lig OP (version 2) (version 2) ... | reverse complement strand
GCGCGCGGCACGCCCTGCAGCTTGAGCCCGAACTCGGTGTTGTCCAGCACATTCAGCCAGGGCAGCAGGGCATGCTTCTGGAACACCACGCCACGGTCCGCGCCCGGCCCGACGATCGGCGCCCCGGCCAGCGTAATGCGGCCCTCCGTAGGCGACAGGAAGCCCGCCAGCAGGCTGAGCAGCGTCGTCTTGCCGCAGCCAGAGGCCCCCAGCGCGACGATGAACTCGCCCGGTTCGATGGTGAGGTCGACGCCATGCAGGGCAACGACGGGCTCGCCGTCGTGCAGGCCGGGATACGTGACGCTCACGTTTTCGGCCCTGAGAGTTTGCGCGTCCGAGGGCGGCACGGTCATGCGGTTACCTCCGGGAATGCGGACGGCCCGCGCTGCGCGGCGGCCGTCCGGATGACGTTGCGGCCGGCCACGCTACTGCGTGGCGGCCTGCTGGGCATAGCTGGCGTTCACGTGCGGGCTGTAATCCTGCAATGCCTTGTCGATCTGCTTTTGTTCCTTCAGGAACTGCGCGCTGGCGGCGAATGCGCGGGCCGCGCCGGACTCCTTGCCGCCGCCCAGCCATTGTGGCGAAGCCTGCTCCTGGGCCGTGGGAAAGCCCAGCAGCTTGAGCGCGCCGACCACGTCGTCCGGCTTGCCGCCGATCAGCTTGACCATGCCTTGCACCTGCGGCGAGTCGGCGGTCCAGCCGGCGCCATTGGCGCGGTAGTCGGCATACGCCTTGGCCAATACTTGCGTGAACGCGGCCATGAACTTGGGATGCTTCTGCGCCCAGGCCTTGTCGGCCACCAGCCCGTCGAAGGTCGGCACGCTGGCCTTGCCGATCTCCTCGGAATCGGCGATGGTCTTGCCGGATTTCTGGATTTCCGCCAGGGCAGGGGGCCAGACATAGGCCGCGTCGATATCGCCGCGCTGCCAGGCCGCCACGATCTGCGGCGGCTGCATGTTCAGGATGCGCACGTCGCGGGGATTGATCTTCCAGACTTTCTCCAGCCCCACCAGCAGGTGGAAGTGCGCCGTCGACACGAACGGGGTGGCCACGCGCTTGCCCTTGAGGTCTTGCGGGCTGTTGATGCCGGAGCCTTCGCGGGCCACCAGCGCCTCGGATTTGCCAATGTTGTCCAGGATCCAGAACAGCTCCATGTCCACGCCGCGCGTGGCCGCGGCGGTGATGCCGGTGGATCCCAGCACGCCCACCGGCACCTTGCCGGATGCCAGCGCCGTGGAGATATCACCGGCCGACGTGAACTGGCGCCAGTCGACCTGGTAGCCGGCCTGCGCCAGCGCCTTGTCGAAGCTGCCGTCGGCAATGGCCGATAGAAACGGCCCGACAATGAGCTGGTAGCCGACGACCAGCTTGGTTTGCCCGTGGGCCTGCGCGGCGGCCAGCAGGGTGAAGCCGCCAGCCAGGACGCAGCGGCGAATGAGGCGATTGATCGCTTGCATGGTGATCTCCTGAAGAGAGTAAGCCGCGCCCCGGTACGACTGGACTGCTGCGTTGCGGCCCGCGATCAAGTTTGCCTGGATGCCGCCATAACGCTAGAGCCAAATGCGCGCATCAGGTTGGGCCAAGACAAGCGCCGGCAGGCGGGCATGGCCGGCCTGCCAAAATATAATGAACTACTTTTAAAAATAGATATAAATTATTGATATTTAATAATTATTATCTTCCAAAACGAACCAGCGGCAGTGCACGCCCCAGCCACCGTCATCCCGGCGGCGGCGCGCGGGTTGCTACAGTTCCAGCACGATCCGCGTGCCCGCCGCGCGCGAGCAGCACGCCATCATCTTGCCGTTCGCGTCGCGCTCGGACCGCGTCAGCACCACGTCGCGGTGGTCGATGGCGCCCTGCAGCACCCGCACCTCGCACGAGCCGCACAGGCCTTCCTCGCAATCGCTCTGCACATCGACATTGGCGGCGCGCAGCGCCGCCAGCAGCGTCTGGTCGGCGGCCACGTTGATGACCAGGCCCGAATCCTTGAGCTCGGCCTCGAAGGCATGCTCCTTTGACGGGTCCAGCACCGTGGCGGTCGTATGGAAATGCTCGACGCGCAGGGCGTCTTCCGGCCAGGCGGCGCAGGCGGCGGCCAGCGCATCGAGCATGCGTTGCGGGCCGCACGCATAGATCTGCGTGCCGGGCTCGGGCCGGGCCAGCAGGGCGGCGAAGTCGTTGCGGCGCCCTTCATCCGATACGTGCGTGCGCAGGCGTTCGCCGTGCAGGGCGGCCAGTTCGTCCAGCAGCGCCATGCCGGCGCGCGAGCGGCCGCTGTAGTGCAGTTCGTAGTCCATGCCCGCCTGGCGCGCGTGGCGGGCCATCGCGCTGATAGGCGTGATGCCGATGCCGCCGGCGATGAAAATGGCCTTGCGCGCGGCCGGGTCGAGCCGGAAGTGGTTGCGCGGCCCGCGGATGCGCAAGCGGTCGCCCGGCTTGACGCGGGCGTGGATCCAGGCCGACCCGCCGCGGCCCGCGCGCTCATGCAGCACCGCGATCTCGAAACTGCGCGTGTCGGCGGGATCGCCGCACAATGAATATTGGCGCGAGATGCCGGTGTCGCCGCATTCGACATCGATATGCGCGCCGGGCGCCCAGCGGGGCAGGGGCCGGCCGTCGCACGAAGCCAGCCGCAGCCTGACGATGCCGTCGCCGGCCGGCGCGACCTGCTCGACCACTACCGTGCGGCTGATGGCGTGCGCGGAGGGCTCGCCGATGCGCACCGGCTGGCGGACCTGCAGCAGCTCGGGGCGCCGGCGCTCCGGGTTCAGGCGCGGGTCCCATTCCACCCACAGATGCTCCGGTCCGCGGAACGACGTATTGGGCACGTAGGTGAAGCGCTGTTCGGACAGCTTCATGTGCGGCAGCCGGCGCGTGAACTCTTCCAGGAAGATCTGCATTTCCATGCGGGCCAGGTTCTTGCCCATGCACTGGTGCGAGCCATAGCCGAAGGTCAGCTGGTCGCTGGCGTTCTCGCGCCGGATATCGAACAGGTCGGCATCGGCGAAATGCCGCTCGTCGTGGTTGGCGGAGGACGACACGATCAGCAGCTTGGCGCCGGCCGGAATCTTCACCCCGGCGATCTCCACGTCCCGGGTGGCCAGGCGCCGCCACGCGGCCACCGAGCCATTGTGGCGCAGGCATTCCTCCACGGCGTTCGGGATCAGCGCCGGGTCTTCGCAGATGTCGCGCCACGCCTGGGGATGCTGCAGCAGCAGCTTCATCGCATTGGCCGAGGCATTGGCGGTGGTCTCGTGGGCGGCCACGATGCCCGCCATCATCATGGAGTGCAGATAGGAATCCGTGACGATATCCGGGTGCTCCCGCTGCTTGCGGATGCCGTATTGCATCCAGCCCGGGCCGGACGGGTCGCGGCGCATTTTCTCGAGCACCTTGCCGGCGAACTGCCAGAAATTGCCCACCGCATGCGCCACGGCCACCTGTTCTTCCGGCTTGGGGCGGCCCCAGGTATTGACGGTGTGCGCAATCGAATACTTGCGTAGCATGTCCATGTCCTCTTCCGGCACGCCCAGGAAATGCAGCGCCACGGTCAGCGGGACTTCCCACAATATCTGGTCGACCAGGTCCGCCTTGCCGGCGTCGATGAAGCGGTCGACATATTCGCGCGTCAGCCGCCGCACCATCGGCTCGTGGTGCTTGAGCTCGGCCGGCGTGAACGGGTCCATCAGCAGGCGCCGCCGCGGCATGTGGGCCGGCTCGTCCTCGTTGACCAGGGTGCGGTTCATGGCGTAGCCGTACGACTCGAGCACGGCATTCGCTTCCGGACCGGTCGGGGTGATCTTCTCCAGGGCGATCGACGGGCTGAACGTGATGTTGTCGCGGAAAATCGCCTTGATATCGTCGTAGCGCGTCACCACCCAATAGCCGAGCTTGGGACTGTAGAACACCGGCTCCTGTTCGCGCGCCCAACGCACGTATTCGGGCGGGTCCTGCTGGTAGCCGTCGCCGAACGGATCGAACTCGGCCGCCCGGGGGCTCACCGGGCAGCCCGCCGCGGCAGCGAGCGCCGAATGGTCCACCGGGCAGCCGGAAGGACGGGCAGGGGAAGTAGGGGTCATGGGAGGCTCCGCGTGAAACAAGCCTTGCCCGGCCGCCGACGCGGCGCGGGCAGGGCGGTATTGCTCAGTCCAGCTTGATGTCCAGGTCCTTGATCAGCTTGTGCCAGCGCGTCCGCTCGTTCTGCAGCAGCGCGCTGAATTCGGCCGGCGTATCGCCGACCGGCTCGATGCCGAAATCGACCAGGCGCTTGTTGACGTCGGGCGCGTCGATGGCGGCGACGACCTGCTTGTTGAGCGCGTCGATCACCGCCGGCGGCGTCCGGGCGGGCACCATCAGGCCAACCAGCGCGGCCGCCTCGACATTCTTGTAGCCGGCCTCGGCGAAGGTGGGAACATCGGGCAGCTGCGGCAGCCGGGTCGGGTTGGCGACCGCCAGGGCCCGCACTTTGCCCGCCTTGATGAAGCCCGCGCCGGCGGCCAGGTCGACCATCATGGCGGGCACCTGGCCGGCCGCCACGTCGGCCAGCGCCGGGGCCGCGCCGCGGTACGGCACATGCACCATCTTCAGGCCGGTCTCGACCTTGAACAATTCCATCGCAAGGTGGTGCGGGCTGCCGGCGCCCGCCGAGGCGAAGTCCAGCCCGGCCGACTGCTTGCGGGCGGCCTCGATGAACTCCTGCACATTGCCGGCCTGCATGCCGGGGCCGACGACCAGGATCATCGGAAAGCGGCCCATCAGCGTGACGGGCGCCAGGTCCTTGCCCGCATCGTACGAGAGCTCTTTGTACAGCACCGGGTTGAACACCAGCGTGCCGTTGTCGGCCGACAGCATGGTGTAGCCGTCCGGCGCGGCGCGCGCGGTTTCGGAAGCGCCGATCGCGGTATTGCCGCCCGGCTTGTTGTCCACCACCACCGGCTGGCCGATGCGGGCCGACAAGCCCTGGCCGATGGTGCGGGCCAGGAAGTCGGAGCCGCCGCCCGCCGCATACGGCACGATCCAGCGCAGCGGCTTGTCGGGATAGTCCTGTGCCGTGGCGCCGGCCGGCGCCAGCAGGGGCAGGGCGGCCAGGCCCAGGGTGATGAGGGGCTTGAGGAAGTGCATTGCTTGTCTCCAGGTCGTTGGGCGGCACTGCCGCGTTTGTTATTTGCGTAAATAATATACGCTATGCGTAAATGAATAAACCCGCTAAGCTGTGCGTACTTTCCCTTAGCGAACCCGGCAGGCGCGCGTATGACCAGCAAGAACTCCGAGACGGCCCGCATCGATGACCCGCCACCCGCGCGCCAGCGCCGCCAGCGGGTGCAGGCGGCGGAGACCGGCATGGCGGTGCTCAAGGGACTGGCGCGCCTGGGCGGGCGCGCCAGCCTGACCGCGCTGGCGGCCCACGTGGCCGAAAGCCCCGCCAAGGTGCACCGCTACCTGGCAAGCCTGATCGAAGAAGGGCTGGTGCAGCAGGACGCGGGGTCGCAGCAGTACTACCTGGGACTGCAGGCCTTGCTGCTGGGCGTGGCGGCGATGCGGCAGGCCGAGCCGGTCCGGCTGGCCGAGCCCGCCCTGGTGCGCCTGCGCGAAACGCTGGAAGTCACTTGCTTCATCGCGGTCATGGGCAACAAGGGGCCGACCATCGTGCGTTTCGAAGAGCCGGGGCTGCCCGTGACGGTGAACGTGCGGGTGGGCTCGGTGCTGCCGTTGCTGTGGTCGGCCACCGGACGGGCATTCCTGGCCACCTTGGACGAGGCGGCGGTCAGCGCGCAGGCGCGGGCCGAACTCGACGCCGCCAGCGCCGACCAGCGCGCCTTGCTGGAACGCGCCGACCCCATAGGCGCATTGCGCCGCGAAGTCCGGGCGGCCGGCTGCGCCTGCGTGCGCGACACCAATCTGAAGGGCATCAGCGCGGTCGCCGCGCCGATCTTCGACTACACCGGCCGGCCCCGCGCCGTGCTGACGGCGCTCGGCGCGACGGGCGGCTTCGACGCATCGGTCGATGGGCGCGCCGCCGCCGCCGTGCGGGCCGAAGCCCATGCGGTAAGCGCCATGCTGGGACATGAGGCGGGGCAGGCGCCCGGCTGACGCCGCTTGCCGTCCCGCGCCATCCGGGCCGCGCCCGTTGGCGCCGCGGCCCGCTCAGGACGCACCGGCCGCGTCCGCCCACCGGGCCGGCGCGAAGCGCTCGGGCATCATCAAGGTGTTGCGGCCCATGATCATTTCCGCCACCACTTCGCCGACCGCCGGGGCGATCTGGAAGCCGCCGCCGGAAAAACCGAAAGCATGCAACAGGCGCGGGACAGCCGGGCTGGCGCCGATGACGGGATTCTTGTCGCTGAAATAGCCTTCGATGCCCGACCAGCAACGGATCACGCTGGCGTGCGCCAGCGCGGGCAGGATGGCAGGGGCCGTGCGGCCCAGCGCGGCCAGCGCCGCGCGGCCCGGCCGGCTGCGGTTGCCGGGCAGGGCGGCGCCATAGCCGCCGCCCATCACCACGTTGCCCCGGGCCACTTGCCGCGCATAGAAACCGCCGCCTTCGACACCCAGCGATACGCCGATCTGCGGCGTCAGCGGCTCGGTGACCAGCATGGTCGGATATTTGATCTGCAAGGGCAGCACGTCGCCAAACCAGCTGGCCACCTCGGCGCCCCAGGCGCCGGCGGCGTTGACCACCCACGCCGCGCGGATGCGGCGGCCGTCCGCGGCGCACAGCAGGAAGTCGTCACCGTGCGCGTCCGCCTGGACGATGGCGCAATGTTCGAGCAGCCGCGCGCCATGCCGCAACGCCGCGTGCGCATAGGCGGGCGCCACCAGGCGAGGGTTGGCCTGGCCGTCCGCGGGGCACAGCGAGCCCCCCGCGACGTCCGGCCCCAGCGCCGGGAAGCGGCGGCGCAGCGCCGCGCCCTCGATGATCTGCAAGTCGAGGTCGAAATCGCGCACCTGCTCGCGGTAGGCCGCCAGCCGTTCCAGGTCGGCCTGGGAACGCGCCAGCTTCAGGTGGCCCGAGCGCACATATTCCGCGTCGGTGCCGATGAGTTCGGGCAGCCGCGCCCAGATGCCGTGGGCCCGCTGCGCGAGGTACAACTGTTCGACGGAGCGGCCCTGGCGGCGCACGCCGCCGAAATTCACGCCGCTGGCGCGCGCCCCGCACAAGCCGCGCTCGACCAGTACCGCTGCGATGCCGGCCCGCCGCAGCGCCAGCGCCGTGGCGGCGCCTACCAGCCCGGCCCCGATGATGGCCACTTCGGTATGCACCAGGCTCATGGCTGCACCTTGCCCAGGCTGGCCATGTCCAGCGGCTTGACGGGCGCCTGGCCGCGCAGCCGGCCGACCTGCGCCACCGGAATGCGGCGGCAATCGGCCAGCAGCTCGGCGGCGCCGGCCTGGCACATGCGGCCCTGGCACAAGCCCATGCCGATGCGCGTCAGCGCCTTGAGGCGGTTCAGGTCGTCGATCGCGTATTGCTGCGCGGCCGAACGCAGGACGCCGGCACGCACCTCTTCGCAGCGGCATACCATCACGGCATCGTCGCAGCCGGCGCCGGCCGCGGCCGGCAGCGCGAACGCCTGGTCCAGCCCGCGCCGGAAACGCGCCAGCCGTTCCTGGCTCCGGGCCAGCCGCCGCAGTCGCGCCGCATCGACCGGCACGCCGCTGTCGGCCAGCATGGCGAGCGCGGCCCGTTCGCCGGCGATTTCCGCCAGATGGGCGCCGCCGATGCCGGCGCCGTCGCCCGCCAGATAAACCCCCGGGACTGAACTGCGGCCATCGGCGTCGCGCCGGGGCAGCCAGGCCCGCTGCGCTCCATCGAAATCGAAGGCGCAATCGAGCAGATCGGCGAGCTGGGTTTCGGCCCGCAGGCCATGGCCGACGGCCAGCGCGTCGCACGCCAGGGTGCGCGCCGCGCCGCCGATTCGCGCGCGCACCGCCTCGACCCGGGCCGAGCCCAGCGCGCCATCGAGCTGCGCGCCGCGATGCACCGGCACGCCGCGGGCGCGCAGCCAGCCCAGGTAATACAAGCCCTTGGCCAGCGTGGCGGGCTGATTCAGCAAGGCCGGCAGCGCGCGCGCCCGGCCGGCCGGGGAGGCGCAGTCGAGCACGGCTTGCACCTGCGCGCCGGCGCGCGCGTACTGGTAGGCCACCAGGTAGAGCAGGGGGCCCGTGCCGGCGAAGACGATGCGCGGCCCCACCAGGCAATGCTGGCTCTTGAGGGCGATCTGCGCGCCGCCCAGCGAGTACACGCCGGGCAAGGTCCAGCCCGCGAATGGCAGGACGCGGTCGGTGGCCCCGGTCGCCAGCAACAGGCGGGCATAGGGCAGGGATTCGATGCCGGCCGCTCCCGCCAGGTCCAGGCAGCCCGGCGCGGCGTTCCACACCGTGGTGGCGGCGCGGTAGTCGGCGCATCGGCGCAGTTCGGCGCCGGCGGCATGGATGGCCGCCGCGCGTTTCCATTCGAAGCCGTAGCGCTCGCGCGCGCCGGCGCGCGGCACGGCCGCCTGGCGGTAGATCTGCCCGCCGGGCAGCGGCGCTTCGTCCACGACCACCGGGCGTACGCCGTGCGCCAGCAGGGTATGCGCGGCCCGCACGCCGGCCGGCCCGGCGCCCACCACCACCATCCCAGGCGTGTTCCGGCCGCCGCCGGCGGTGCCTGTCATGGGCATGGCGGATCTCCCGGCAATGCGCTGACCAGCTCCATGCCGTCTTCGGCCAGGGTGGTGCAGGCCCGCAGGCGCCGGCCCGTGCCGGTCTGCACCCAGCAGTCCTGGCAGGCGCCCATCAGGCAGAATCCGGCGCGCGGCGCGCCTTCGCCCAGCGTGACGCGCAAATGACCGGCCGCCAGCAGCAGCGCGGTCAGCACGGTATCGCCCTGGCGCGCTTCGAGCGGCTGGCCATTCCAGCTCAGGCGCAGGACGGGCGCGGCCGGGACGGCAACACGACGCAGCAACGGCCGGGACGCCGTCGTACCGGTAGCGCCGCCGATGGCGCCGGTCATGCCGGTTCCTTTGCCAGGGCCTGCGCCACGCGCTCGCGGCCGTAGTCGCGTTCGGCCGCCGCCCGGCTCACCTTGCCGTCCAGCAGGTCGCGGCGCAACGCCGCCAGGTCGCGCCCGGTCGGCGCGCCGTAGCCGCCGCCGCCGGGCGTCTCCAGCCGCACCGACTGGCCCGCCGGCAGCGCATGGCCGGATATCTTGTTGGGCAGGCGCTGTTGGTTGGCGCGGCCGGGATTCTGCACCACCCGCGAGGTGCCGCCCGGCAGCCCGCCGTTCAGGCCGGCGGCGCCAAACAGGGCGGCATCGCAGCGGATCGAGCAGGTCAGCTGGTCGTGCAGCGAGCGGATCTGGCGCGCGATGCCCATGCCGCCGCGGTAACGGCCCGCGCCGCCGCTATCGTCGACCAGGGCATATTCCTCGACCAGCAGGGGATACTCGATCTCCAGGGCCTCGGCGGGCAGGTTGGAGGTGTTGGTCACATGCACCTGGATGCCGTCCATGCCGTCGCCCTGCGCGCGGCCGCCGGCGCCGCCACCCAGGGTCTCGAGGTACACGAAGGTGCCCTTGCCGTCGCGCTGCGGGCCGGCGAACAGCATGGACGGCATCACGTCGTTGCACGACGCCATGGCGCGCTCGGGCGGCAGCAACTGGCCCAGCGCGCCGATCACCGTGCCGGCCACGCGCTGCGCCGTCGTCACCCGCGCGCCCACGGCGGCCGGGAAGCTGGGGTTGGTGATGGTGTTTTCGGGCGCGCTGATGCTGATAGGCTGGAACAGGCCATTGTTGGGCATGAGCTCCGGGTCCAGCATGGCTTTTACCGCGAAGTACACGCTGGCGTTCAGGGCGCTGGCCGGCAGGTTGAACGCGCCGCGCGCCTGTTTGCCGGTGCCGGTGAAATCCACATAGAGCTGGCCGTCGCGGGCGTGCACGTTGGCCTGGATGGCGACCGGATCGCCGCCCATGCCGTCGTCGTCCATGCGCTCGACGAACGATACGGTGCCGGCGGGCAGCTGGGCGATACGGTTGCGCAACCGCCGCTCGGTGTACAGCAGGATGCCGTCGATGGCCGACAGCACGGCCGTCAGCCCGGACTGCTGCACCAGGTCCAGCACCAGCCGCGCGCCCTTGTCGTTGGTGGCGATCTGCGCGCGGATGTCGTGCATCCGGTTATCGGGCTCGCGCGTGTTGTGGGCGATCATTTCCAGCAGGTCCTGGTCCAGCTCGCCCTGCCGCACGATGCGCATGGCGGGCAGGCGTATGCCTTCCTCCCACACCGTTTTCAGGTGGTGCGAAGTCGAGCCCGGCACCGCGCCGCCCACGTCGGTATGGTGGCCGATATTGGCCGCGAAGAAGCGCAGCGCGCCCTCGCAGAAAATCGGCGAGACCACGGTGATATCGGGCGCGTGGGTGCCGCCGGCCAGATAGGCGTCGTTGCACAGGAACACGTCGCCGGGACGGATGCCGGCCGTCCCGTAGCGCCGCAGCACGGCGTCGATGCCGCCCGACAGGGAGCCCAGGTGCACCGGCACGTGGGCGGCCTGCGCCACCAGGCGTCCGGCCGCGTCGAACAGCGCCACCGAGCAGTCCTTGCGCTCCTTGATGTTGCTCGAGAAGGACGAACGGATCAGGGTATTGCCCATTTCCTCGGTGATGGACAGCAGGCGATTGCTGAAGACCTCCATCTCGATGGGGTCGAACGGGTCCGCGCCGGGGGCGGTGGTCGATCGGATACTCATGGCGAGGCGTCTCAGGGGTGGAGGTTGACGATCAGGTTGCCGTATTCATCGGCGCGCGCCTGCTGGCCGGGCAGGACGACCGTGGTCGAGCTCATTTCCTCGATCACGGCCGGACCTTCGACAGGCGTGTCGGGCGGCAGCAGGGCGCGGCGATAGACGGGGGTATCGAGCCAGCCAGCGGCCTCGAAATAGACGCGACGCCGTTCCTTGAGCGCCTCGTCCAGCGTCCGGCCGCCCGCCACGCGGGCCAGCGGCGCGCGCGGCACCAGGCCGACCGCGCGCACCCGGCAATTGACGATCTCGATCGCGCGTTCGGCGGCGTCATAGCCGTATTCGCGGATATGGGCCGCGCTGAACGCGGCGATGAAATCCGCCAGCGGCATCAGGCGCATCCCGTCCAGGGGCACCGGGATCTCGAAGTTCTGGCCCTGGTAGCGCGCGTCGATCACGGCCGACAGGCGCTGCGCCGCGCCTGGCACGCCTTCCTCGGCGAGCCAGGCGCCCGCCTTGTCCGCCAGTGTATCGAGCGACTGCTGCACCGCCAGCCAGCCGTCGGCGTGCGCATGCGCCATCAGCGTCTGCACGAAATCCATGGAGATGTCGGACAGCAGGATGCCGCGCGCGCACATGGTGCCGGGCTCCTGCGGGATCAGCACCTTGCCGATGCCGCAATCGCGCGCCAGTTCGGCCGCGTGCAGGCCGCCGGCGCCGCCGAAGGCGCACAGCGCGAACTTGCGCACGTCGTGGCCGCGCTCCGTGGATACGGCCCGGACCGCGCGGGCCATGTTGGAATTGGCGATGCGCAGGATGCCGTAGGCGGCTTCTTCGACGCTCAGGCCCAGCGGCCCGGCGATCTGCGCCTGCAACGCCGCGCGGGCCTGCTCGGCGTGGACCGCCATGCGGCCTTCCAGCAAGGCGACCGGGTTGAGGCGGCCCAGCACGACGTGCGCGTCGGTCAGGGTCGCCACCGTGCCGCCGCGGTTGTAGGCGATGGGGCCCGGCACGGCGCCGGCGCTTTGCGGCCCGACCTTCAGCGCGCCGGCGTCGTCAATGCGGGCGATGCTGCCGCCGCCGGCGCCGATCACGTGCACGTCGACCATCTGCGTCTTGACCGGATAATCCGCGACCAGCCGGCTGGAGGTAAACAGCGGCTGCAAGTCGGCGACCAGCGAAACATCGGTGCTGGTGCCGCCCACGTCGAAGGTGATCAGATTGGGAAAGCCGGCCGCGCGGCCCAGTTCGGCTGCGCCGATGACTCCAGCCGCCGGCCCCGACACGCAGGTCCGCACCGGCGCGGTCAGCACCGATTCCACCGACATGAGGCCGCCATTGGAATGCACGGTGGCGGGCGGGGCGCTCACGCCCATGCCGCGCACCGAATCGACCAGGTTGCGCATGTAGGCGGCCATGCGCGGGCCCACATAGGCATTGAGCGCCGTGGTGGACATACGCTCGTACTCGCGGAACTCCGGCAGGATCTCGCTGGACACGCTCAAGTATGCGCCGGGCAGGTATTCGGCCAGGATGTCGCGCGCCCGCCGCTCGTGGGCATCATTGCGGTAGCTGTGCATGAAGCAGATGGCCACCGATTCCACCTGCGCCGCCGCCAGCTGGCGCGCCACGGCGACGACCTCGTCCTCGTCGAGCGGCGCCAGCACCGAACCGTCGGCCGCGATGCGCTCGGATATCTCGAAGCGCCAGGCGCGCGGCGCCAGCGGCGCCGGCTTGGTGACGTTGTAGTCATACAGGTGCGGGCGCGTTTGCCGGCCGATTTCCAGCACGTCGCGAAAGCCGCGCGTGGTCACCAGCGCGCACCGCGAGCCGCGCCGCTCGATCACCATGTTGGTCGCCACCGTCGTGCCGTGGCCCACGTGCGCCAGCTCGGGCCCGGCGATGCCGTGTTCGCGCATCAAGTGCGACAGGCCGGCCTGGATCGCCTCGGCGGGATCGTGCGGGGTGGAAGGGACTTTGAAGTAATGCAGCGCGCCGGTGTGTTCGGCCAGCAATGTGAAATCAGTGAACGTGCCGCCCACGTCAAAGCCGACGCGAAAACGCCGGGCGGGGGCTGGTGCGGTCTGGGTCACGCGGGATCTCCGGGAGACGGGCGCGCGGGGCGCCGGATGTAGGACCCGGAAATCTTATCGGCCGTCGATTATTCGATCCAATCAAAGTTTTGCATTAGTGATTATCATTAAAACGAATGATGAAGGCTCAGTAGCCATGCGATTCGGCCGGCTGCGCCTGGTCGAACACCATGCCCTGGGCCTTGCAGACTTTCAGGATTTCCTCGCGCAGCCAGCGGTGCGCCGGCACATTGTCCGAGCGCTCGTGCCAGACCAGGTTGACCGTGCGCGGCGCGAAGGGGAAGGGCGCCTCGACCGCCTCGAGCTGGTGGCTGTGCGGGCTGTTGCGCACCGTGTTGACCGGGACCACGCAGATGAGGTCGGTCTCGGCCAGCAGGCGCGGGGCCAGGGCGAATTGGTTGATGGTCAGCACCACGTTGCGCTTGTAGCCGTGCGCGGCCAGTTCGTGGTCGATCAGGGCAGGGGTGCCCAGCAGGCTGACCATCAAGTGCCGGGCGCGCAGGAAGTCGTCCAGCGTGAAGCGCGGCTGCGCCAGCAGGGGATGGCCCTTGCGCATGGCGCACACATAGGTGAGGGTTTCCAGCGGCAAGGTGCGCAGCGACGAGCCGAAATTCGAATACACGCCGGCCGCCATGTCGACCTCGCCTTTTTCCAGCAGCACCGAGGCATTGTCGAGCGAGTAGGGGTGCAGGTGAATGCGGATATTCGGCGCCACCGTCTGCTGTTCGACGAAAAGCGGCCGGATCACCTGGTCGGCGACGTAGTCCGACATCGCCAGCCGGAACACCGCCTCGGAGCGGGCCGGGTCGAAGTCGCTGCGTTCCAGGGTATCGGCAATGCGGGTCAGCGCATCGCGGATCGGCGGCCACAGCAACTCGGCGCGCTGGGTCGGCAGCACGCCGCCTTGCACCTTGATGAACAGGGGATCTTGCAAGGTCAGCCGCAGGCGGTTGATGGCGTTGCTGACCGCGGGCTGCGTCATGTGCAGCGCGGCCGCCGCCCGCGTGACGTTGCGTTCGGTCATGACGGCATCGAAGATGCGCAGCAGGTTCAGGTCGATGGAGCCTAGCATGAAGCCGTCCATTATCAGCTGGAATGATGATATTCCATTATAAATGTTGATTGGTCATATAACGCGCCAGCACTTAATCTTGTCCGGGTTTTAGCGCAGTGTGACAAATACCCGGGGAATCCATCGATGGCAAAGAACCTGAAGTTACTGGCCGCCGCGTGTGTAGCGACGGTCATGAGCGCCTCGGCGGCGGTGGCCGCCGACAGCTATCCCAGCAAGCCGATCACCATCATCCTGCCTTATGCGACCGGCGGCACCGCCGATATGCTGGCGCGCTATGCGGCCGACGCCTTGCAGAGCGAACTGGGCCAGCCGGCCATCGTGGAAGCCCGGCCGGGCGCCGGCGGCGTGCTGGGCACCGAACACGTGGCGCGCGCCGAACCGGACGGCTATACGCTGGTGCTGACGGCCAGCGGCACGATGGCCGTCAATCCGTACGTCTACAAGCTGCGCTACAAGCCGCTGGAAGACTTCAAGCAGGTCACGGTGCTGGTGGACCTGCCGTTCGTCGTGGTGACCAACAACCAGTTCCCGGCCAAGAACCTGCGGGAATTCATCGATTACGGCCGCCAGCATCCCGGCGCCATCACGTTCGGCAATGCCGCCATGGGAACGCAGCAGCACCTGACCCAGCTGATGTTCGCGCGCGCCGCCGGCATCGAGGTCAACGTGGTG
>Ga0182746_1002371_pt1 | contig 14575 bp, 9 predicted proteins | sample eDN3rd30CBELigOP_FD_128881 | JGI IMG/M metagenome (GOLD analysis project Ga0182746, IMG submission 128881) | Enriched Organic Plus compost microbial communities from Emeryville, California, USA - eDNA 3rd pass 30_C BE-Lig OP (version 2) (version 2) ... | reverse complement strand
CGCTCCAGCGGGGCGTCGTCGAGGCGCTGCGGCAGGACCAGCGGCCCACGGGCGAGGTCCTCGAGGCGTACCTCGAGCAGGCGGAGCGCCTCCTGGACGCCACCCCCGAGGGCCGCGCCTTCGCGGGCGCCATGCGCCTGCTCGCCGACACGGATCGCCTGGACGCGCTCGCGGACCAGCTCGAGGTCGTCCTCGAGCACCCGTTCGCGCAGCACCTCGACCCGGAGCGCCGGGCCGAGCTCCGCGCGATCACCCGTCAGATCGAGGCGGGGCTCGGCGCGGTGCTGACCCAGCAGCGCCGCACGTCGCACATCATCACCACCCAGGTGCGCCACCACGACCCGTTGCGCGACCGGCAGGTCGACGACCTCCTGCGCGACGCGGTCGCCGCGCTCGGCGCCTGGTTCCCGGGCTCGCGGCGCGGCCAGGACGTCGAGGCGCTGCGCCGTCTGCCGCGCGCCGACGTCGGACGCTTGCGCGAGACGCCGTACACGCCCGGGCGTGCCCCGGCCCCGGACGCGCTCGCGGTCTGGGACGACGGCGGCGACGCCGGCGCCGGCGGCGACCTCGAGGACGCCCGGGCGTGGGGCGGGCCGCACTACGGGCGGATCGCCGCGCGGCTCGCGGCGCGGGCGGGGGACCCCGAACCCGCCACGGACCTGGCCGAGCTGTTCGAGTCCGGTCCGGCGGACCTGCGGCGCCCCGTCGACCTGCTGGGGTACCTCGAGCTGGTGCCGGAGGCGGCCGGGCCGCAGGGCGGCGGGTCCGACGAGGTGTCGGTCGTGACCGCCGTCCGCCCCGACGGGACGACGCGCCGGCTCGCGTTCGCCCGGACGCACGTCGACCTCGACCCCGCCCCGCCTGCCGACCCCGCACCGCACGCGCACGACGACCCCGAGGGAGCCCGATGAGCGAGACCGCCGACGAGCCCGTCGAGACCCAGGCCGTGGCCGTCGGCGACGGCGTGCACGCCGACCTGGCCGGCGACGGCGAGCACGCCGACCCGGCCGGCGACGCCGCGTTCGTCGCCACGCGACCCGCGGAGGCCGACCTGCCCGTGCTCTTCGCGGGCGACACCGGCACGCTCGAGCCCGACGTGCGCGAGGTGCTCGTCCGGCTCCTGCGCCAGCGGTACCTGTCGGCGGGGGCCCAGCCGGCGCACTGGCGCACCCTGCTCGCGCACCAGCCGGTCATCGAGTCACGGCTGCACGACCTGTACGTGCGGCTCGTCGTCGACCACGACCGGGGGCTCGCGTTCAAGCGCCAGGTGCGCGACGCGGACGTGCCCGTGCCGGTGCTGCTGCGCGACGAGCCGTACTCGCGCGTCGAGACGGTGCTGCTGGTCCACCTGCGGGCGCTCTACCAGCGCGAGCGCGGCGCCGGCGAGGCCGCTGCGCGCGTCGACCTCGAGGAGCTCGAGCAGACCGCGCTGAGCTTCGCCGACCCGACGTCGTCGAACCTGGCCGTGCGGCAGCGGGAGATCCGGTCCGCGGTGGCGCGGCTGGTCCGCGAGCGGATCCTCGAGGAGGAGAGCCAGGGACGGTACCGGGTCCTGCCGATCGTCGACGTGGTGCTCTCGGTCGACCGGCTCACCGAGCTGACCCGCTGGCTGCGCGAGGACACCGAGCGGCGCGAGCGCGCCGGGGGCGACGGCTCCGGCGACGAGCCCGCGCCCGACGACGAGACCGAGCCCGACGAGCTGGAGGTGCTCGCATGAGCCTCATGGCGGACACGCTGTTCGGGCTCGTCCCGGTCGCGTCGACGGGGCAGCAGTGGACGGCCCGTGACCTGCAGGTCGTCAACTGGGGCGGCTACGAGGGCCGCCACCGGGTGCGGCTCGCGTCGAGCGCGACCCTCGTCTCGGGGGCGTCGGGCTCGGGCAAGTCGACGCTGCTCGACGCGTACGTCGCGCTCATGATGCCCCACACGACGCCGTTCAACGGGGCGTCCAACGGCGGTGTCGTCGGGCGGCCGCGCGGCAAGGACCAGCGCAACGTCATCTCCTACGCGCGCGGCAAGGTCGACGAGTCGAGGACCGAGGCGGGGACCCGCGAGCGCGTCCTGCGCGGCGCCGACGCCGACACGTGGTCGGCCGTCGCGATGACGTGGGCCGACCAGGACGGCCGCCTGTTCACCGCGCTGCGCGCCTGGTACGTGCCGTCCGCGGCGCAGCGCGTCGACGACGTCGTCGCGGTGCGCGCGACCCTCGACGGCGAGCTCGACCTCGCTGAGCTCGCGCCCGCGGCGGCGGTGCGGCTGCGCCGGGCGGAGCTCGCCGCGCTCGGGCTCGCCCTGCACGACACCGACCGCGACTTCACCGCGCGCCTGCACACGACGCTCGGCATCGGGGCGGCGGGCGGCGGGGCCAAGGCGATCGGGCTCCTCGCTCGCATCCAGGCGGGCCAGCAGATCACCACGGTCGACGCGCTCTACAAGGCCATGGTCCTCGAGGAGCCGGAGACGCTCGCGGCCGCGGACGCCGCCGTCGAGCAGTTCGACAACCTCGCGGAGGTCCGCGAGCGCATGCTGGTCGCGCGCCGCCAGGTCCGGGCGCTGCGGCCGATCCGCGAGCACCGTGAGGCGGTCGACGCGGCGCGGGCCCGGATCGCCGTCGTCGACGCGGTGGGCGACCCGGGCGACGTCGCGTCGCCGCTCGCGGTCTGGCGTGACGGTCGCCGCCTCGACCTCCTGCGGGAGGCCGAGGGTGCGGCGCGGTCGCGGCACCGCGAGCTCGTCGAGCGCGCGGAGGGCCTGCGTGCGGCGGTGCTCGCGGCCGAGCACGAGCACGACGCCCTGCGTGACGCCGTCCGCGCCGAGGGCGGCGACCGGCTCGACGTCGCGCGCCGCGAGCGCGAGCGCGCCGAGGAGCACCTCGCGCGCGTGCGCGCCGAGCGGGCCGGCCTGGACCGGTGGCTCGGCCAGGTCGAGGCGCAGGTCGGCTCGCGCGCCGACCTCGACCGGCAGCGCGCGGCGTCGCGGGCGTTCGTCGCGCAGGTCGACGAGCGGCGCGGCGCCCTGCGCGACGAGCGCCTCGCGGCCTACGAGGCGGCGTCGCGCGCCCGCGCCGAGGTGGAGCGGCTCGAGCGCGAGCACGCCTCGCTGTCGCGCCGCCGGGGCAACGTGCCCGACGAGCTGCACCGGGCCCGCGTCGCGCTGGCGCAGGCCGCGGGGCTCGAGGTCGACGAGCTGCCGTTCGTCGCGGAGCTGCTCGAGGTCCGCACCGAGCACGAGCACTGGCGCGACGCGATCTCGCTCGCGCTCGGCGGGTTCGCGCTGACGCTCGTCGTCGACGACGCGCGGCTCGCAGCGTTCCGCGCGGCGATCGACGCCGTCCCGTCGGGCGTCCGGCTGCGGTTCGAGGGCGCTCCGACGGGGGCCTCGCACCACGGCGCTCCCGACCCGCGGACGCTGCCGGGTCGCGTCGACGTGCGCCAGGGTCCGTTCGCGGGCTGGCTCGCCGAGCGGCTCGAGGAGCGGTTCGCCTACGTGTGCGTCGACGACGCGCGCGACCTCGCGCGGCACCCGCGCGCCCTGACGCGCACCGGCCAGACGTCCGACGGGCGGCGGGGCGCGCACGGGGGCGGCGGCCGGGCGAGCGTGCTCGGGTTCTCGAACTCGCGGAGGCTCGCGGAGCTCGCGGCGGAGGTCGAGGCGGCCCGCGAGGAGCGGCGGCTCACGGCCGAGCGCGCGACCGGCGTCGACCAGCGCGCCGAGGCGCTCGAGGAGCAGCGCGCCGCGCACGCCCAGATCGCCGAGGCGACCTGGGAGCGGGTCGACGTCGCAGGCGCCGAGCGGGCCGTCGCGGAGTGGGAGTCCCGCCTCGAGGACCTGCGCACCGGCTCCGAGGACCTGCGCGCGCTCGAGGCCCGCGTGCGGGAGTCCGGGACCCGCCTCGACGCCCTCCGCAAGGACGCCGCGCGCGCCGAGGTCGACCGGGACGCCGGGCACGCCGCGTGGGAGCGTCTGACCGACGCCGTCGACGCCTGCCAGGAGGCGCTCGACCGGGCGGCCGAGAAGGGCGTCGAGGTCACCGCGGTCCAGGCGGAGTACCTCGACGGCGTCCTCGAGACCCTCCTCGGTGCCCACGACGGCCCGGTGACGCTCGAGCGTTTCGACGCCGCGGTCCGGGGGGTCGGGGCGGAGCTCGCGCACGAGCGGGCGCTCGCCGCTGCCGCCGAGGAGCGGGGGACCGAGGCGCTCCGCGCGACGTTCACGCACTTCGTCGAGCAGTGGCCCAACCCGGACCTCGGCACCGACCCCGACGCGTCGTACGGCGACTTCGCGCGCCTCCTCGACGTCGTGGAGGCCGAGGGGCTGCACGAGCTCGAGGCGCGCTGGTCGCGCAGCCTCACCCAGCTCTCCGGCAACGACCTCACGGCGCTGCACGCCGCGATGAGCCGCGCCGTCAGGGAGATCACCGAGCGCATCGCGCCCGTCAACGAGATCCTCGCGCAGCTGCCCTTCGCGGACGACGACCACCGCCTGCGGATCGACGCCCGGCTCGTCGAGTCGAGCGTCGTCGGACGGTTCCGCAAGGAGCTCCGCGAGGCGGCGGCCGCCCTCGGGCCCGAGGCGACCGACGCCGAGCGGGAGGCGCGGTTCGCGCGCATGGCCCGCGTCGTCGACCGCCTGCGCCGGACCGGCCCCGACTTCGCCGACCTCGTCGACGTGCGCCGCCACGTGCGCGTGAGCGCCGAGAAGGTCGACCTGGCAGGGAACCACGTGGCGCTCTACGACCACATCGGCGAGAAGTCCGGCGGCGAGTCGCAGGAGCTCGTCGCGTTCATCGTCGGTGCGGCGCTGCGGTACCAGCTCGGAGACGCCGCGGCGGACCGCCCGCGCTACGCCCCGGTCTTCCTCGACGAGGCGCTCATCAAGGCCGACGCGCGGTTCGCCGGCCGCGCCGTGGGCGCCTGGCGCGGTCTGGGCTTCCAGCTCGTCATCGGCGCGCCCCTCGACAAGGTCGGCGCGCTCGAGCCGTACGTCGACGCGGCCTACCAGGTCGTCAAGGACGGGGAGGGGCGCTCGCGGGCGCTCGCCGTCGTCGGGGTGGACGCGGCGTCGGGAGCCTGATCGTCGCTCGGGCGGCCCGCCGGCGGCCGTCGTGCAGCCGGACGGGACACGGGCGTCCCGGTGTGTGCTCCGGTGAAATACTTGCGGCCGGTCGGGGGTTGGGCGACATGACCGAAAGGAGCATGTCGATGGACTTCCTGGTGCGGATCGACACCACCGCGTTCTACGAGCTTCCCGAGGAGCAGCGCTCGGAGGTGCGCGACCGGGAGTGGGTGCGCGGCCGCGAGCTGCACGAGCAGGGGATCCTCCGACGGCTGTGGCGTCTCCCCGGTCAGAAGGGCAACGTCGGCCTGTGGTCGGCGCGCGACGGCGACGAGCTGGCGCAGGCGCTCGAGAGCCTGCCGATCTGGCCGTACGCCACCGTCGAGGCCACCGCGCTCGCGCGCCACCCGCTCTTCGACGCGATCGAGGGGCGGACCGACGACGTGGGCCTGAAGGCCACGCCCGGGACGGACTGACCGCAGTCGCTGCCCGCGGATCCTGCCCGCGGATCCTCTCAGCCGGCACCGTGGGCGGCGACGCCGACCACGTACTGCGGGCACGGCAGCCCCTGGAGACCGACCGCGAAGCTCACGGCGTCTCCGGACGAGAGCGCCTTGGCGCCGCTCGCGAAGCTGGTCGCCCCGTACGTCAGCGCGCCGTCGTCGTCGAAGCAGTACGCCGAGACGGGGTAGGGGGCGCGGGCCGAGCCCGAGGGCTCCGACGCGGACCCCGTCAGCGACCCCGCCGCGTCGCTGACCGCCGAGACCTTGAGGTCGTGGAGGCGTGAGCTCGACGCCCGCACGGTGAAGTCGACGGCGGCGGGATCGGTGCGGCGGGTCGGCTGGGCGGTGCCCGCCGGGAAGCTGACGACGACCAGCCCGACCTCGCCCGGGCCGAGCTCGGACGGTGACAGCGTGCTCCCCGTGCCGTGGGCCGTGCTGCCTCCGGCGTCGGCCTCGGCCGTGCCGTTCCGGACCGCCACGGGGATCGTCGCCGTCGTGCCGGTGACGAGCGTGCCGCGAGCGACGACCTCCAGGCTGCTGCCGCTCGCGGGGAACGTCGGCTGCGCGTTGCCCCCGAGCACGCCGGCGGCGTTGAACCCTGCCGACGTCGAGGCGCCTCCGGCAGTCTGGGTCACCGCTCGGCGCGGAGCGCCGCCGCCGGACGGGTCGCAGCCCGCGACCACCAGTGCGAGTGCTGCGCCGACGACGGCGACACGTCCGCTCCGCCACATCTCGAGCCCCCTGCTCTGCCCGGCGCACACGTCCGACGGGGCTCTTGCGCCCGCCGTGCCGCTGTGGTCCGATGGATCCACAGTGGAGCCACAGCCGGTTCAACGGCAACCGGAGCCCAGGGGAGGGCCCGGCGCTCCTCCCACTCTCGCCCGAGGGGCGACATCGCGCATGCGCGCACCCGACGGCTCAGCTCATCGTCGAGCAGAGTCCTTCCGCGCGGGCGGGGGCAGAGCCGACACCACTCTCACGGAGAGCCACATCGGACTTCTGAGAACGTCGGGCGCGGCCCGGCACACCCCGGCACGAACGATCCTCGTCCTCGGCGCGGCGTTCGACCTCGCGATCACCGGCGCCGGAGCCGCCGTCGCGGGGGGCGACCACTCCGGTCACCACGGTGGCGGCGGCACCTCGGGCCCGGGCAACGACCCCCGCAACGGCGTGAGCGTCGTCGCCCAGGCCCAGCCCGACGAGTGCTTCCGCGGCATCGGCGTCAAGCCCGGCGCCATCACGTCGAACGGCATCTGTCTCCAGGGCGGCAAGCCCCGCACCAACGCGGGCTACATCTGGGGCTTCACCAAGGACACGGCCGAGCGGCACCTCTGGTTCGGCACGGCCTCGAACGCGATCTGCGCGTACCTGCCCGGTCTGGAGGCGAGCCTCGAGGCCTCTGGTCTGCACGCGTCCAAGCCGTTCAACAACAAGTACCTGACCTGCGAGTACACGAAGTCGTGGGACGCCCAGCAGCAGGAGCCGTGGACGGGCGGCGGGTCGATCGGCGACGTCCGGCGGGCGCACTTCTACCAGTACGACGTCCGGAGCGGGCGGCTCGTGGACCGGTCGCCGAGCGACGCGGTCGACCCGGAGTGGAGCAAGATCGGCGGCATCCGCGCGGCGGGCCACAACGGCGACGTCGTCTGGGCCGCGGGGATCGAGTCGGAGGCCACCTCGGGCGCGCAGCCCGAAGGCGTCGTGCACGTCGTCGCCTTCCGCGCGAGCGACGGCACGTTCCTCGCCGACAAGGCCTACCCCCAGTACAACCAGGTGAAGAACTTCTACACGACCGACGAAGGCGAGACCTTCGTCGGGATGGGTCTCGCGACGCCGCAGCCGGGCGGCTCGGACGGCGGTCCCAGCGCCGGCGTCGTGCTGCGCTTCACCGGGGACGTCTCGAACCCGCTGGCGTTCCAGACGGTCGGACGGCTGAAGAACCAGCCGTCGTACTTCTTCGAGTACGAGGGGCGTCTCGTCACGAGCACGTGGCTCGGGACGGACAGCACCGAGAACCCCGGTCTCTACATCAGCCCGAAGCTCCACGGTTCGACCCAGCTCGCGGTCACGGACCAGAACAAGTGGCACAAGGTCTGGGACACGGGCGAGCTGTTCCCCGACCCGATCACCGCGATCGGGCAGCAGTCCCACGACATCCGCGAGTACGGCGGCTGGCTCTACTACGCGTTCGCGCCCAACATCGGGGCGTCGACGCTGGGTCACCTGTCCACCTACCCGCAGCTGCAGTCGGACGACATCATCACGGTCGGCACGAACTTCCTGCGGTCCGAGCCCGCGAGCACCGTGGTGCGCGTCAAGCACCTCGGGCAGCGGAACCAGCAGGTGCAGCTCCTGTACGGCGACGCGCGGTACTGGACCTACCACCCCGAGCTCGGTGCCCACGGCCGCTGGCGGCTCGACCCGAACCTCGTGAGCGGCAGGCGCGGGATCTACGGCTCCGAGGGGTTCGGCAGCCACTGGAGCAAGTACGGCGGGTGGGGCATGGCCGAGTACCGCGGCAAGCTCTACCTCGGCGGGGTGAACCTCGAGGACACGATGCGCGACATCCTCCTCGCGCCCGACAGCCACTTCGTGGCGGACGTCCTCGGGCACCCGGTGTCGGCGGCCGAGCTGAGGGCGCTCGACCGGCTGCTGTTCCCGAACCCGGACGAGGACGCGGGCGCGGGGATCGTCAACGTGTTCCCGAACCCGCACAGCCCGGCGAAGCAGATCACCGACAACGGGTTCAACAACGTCGCGACCTACGGGTTCCGCGGGCTCATCCCGGTGGGCGGAGCGCTGTACATCGGGTCGAACGGCTCGTCGAACTATCCGGCGAAGGGGGTGCTCGACCCGGCTCCTCGCCGCGCCGGGTGGCAGCTGCTCAAGCTGACCCCGAACCACGGCCACTGGGGTCGATGAGGTGACGCACGACGACGGCCCGACCGGTCACGGGCGGGCCGTCGCCCTGCGCCAGGCCGGGCGGGGGCGGTCGTCAGGGCCGCGCGGCGGCGCGCGCTCGGCGCTGTCCGCGTGCCGCCCGGGCTCGCGGGCGCACGCGGTGGAGGCGCCGCACGACCACGGGTGCGTCGTCGGACGCGGGGACGGCGGCCGCGGGCTCGCCCGCGGCCCGCCCGAGCGCGCGGTGGCACGCGACGTACGCGGGCACGAGCAGGAGCACCGAGCCGATCCACGCGAGCGGGTTGCTCCAGACGATGCCGGCGTACCCGAACGCGCCGCCGAGCACGATCGCGGCGCCCACGCGCATGACGAGCTCGAGGATCCCGGAGAGCGTCGGCACGAGGGTCCGCCCGAGCCCCTGGAGGGCGCCGCGCAGCACGAACAGGATGCCGAGCGCCGAGTACAGCGCGCCGTTGACGCGCAGGAAGTGCGCCGCCATGGACGTCACCTGCGGCTCGCCCGGCCCGACGAAGAGCTCGACGAGGTCGCTGCCGAACGCCACGAGGACGGCCCCGAGCGCCACGGACCCCACGACGGCCACGGCCACGGACTGCACCACGCCGGAGCGGATCCGGTCGGGGCGCCCGGCGCCGTGGTTCTGCGCCGCGTAGGTGGACACGGCGAGGCCGAGCGAGCCGAGCAGGGCGACCGCGAGCGAGTCGACACGGGTCGCCGCGGTGTAGGACGCGACGGCCGTCGCGCCGAGCTCGTTGAGCTTGAGCTGCACCGTGAGCGTCCCGATCGCGATGATCGACGCCTGCAGGCCCATGGGGACGCCGAGGTGCAGGTGGTGGGCGAGGTCGCCCGGCGCCCGGAGCGCCGCACGCACGTCGGACCGGCCGATGTGCAGCATCGGGACCCGGCGCCGGACGTGCACGAGGCACAGGACCACGGACACGGCCTGGGAGGTGATGGTCGCGAGCGCGGCGCCCCCGACGCCCAGCCCGGCGACGCCGACGAGCGCGACGACGAGCGCCCCGTTGAGCACGCAGCTCACGACGAGGAACACGAGCGGCGTCCGCGAGTCGCCGATGGCCCGGATGATCGCGGCGAGGTAGTTGAAGAACATCGTCGCGGCCGCGCCCGCGAAGCTCACGGTCGCGAAGGTCGTGGCGTCGTCGAGCAGGGCCGCGGGGGTCCGCAGCGCCTCGAGGGCGGGGCGGGCGAGCGCGACCGCGCCCACCGTGATCACGAGGCTCGACGCCGCGGTGAGGATCGCCCCGGCGGCGACGGAGCGCCGGACGGCGGCGAGGTCGCCGGCGCCGAACGCCTGGGCCGTGGGGATCGCGAAGCCCGAGGTCATGCCCCACGCGAATCCGAGGAGCAGGAACAGGAGGCTGCCGGTCGAGCCGACGGCGGCGAGCGCGTCGACGCCGAGGTGGCGGCCGACGACGAACGCGTCGGTCACCTGGTAGAGCTGCTGGACGACGTTGCCGACGAACAGCGGGATCGCGAAGACGAGGACGACACGCCACGGGCGACCGGACGTGAGGGCATGGGCCATGAAGGACGGAGCTCCTGGGGAGGGCACGGGGCCGGTGGGCGCGGCGGCGGGGCCGCGGGTCGGCTGGGAAGAGGGGGAGTGCGTGCGGCGGGCGCTCGTCGTCGGGGGCGAGCCGTCCGGCCGCAGGCATCATCGTATCGTTTCGACCGGGGAGCGTCGAGCCCTTTTCGTGCGCGTGACGTGCACGTTCTCCGGACGGTCCGTCAGCGGCGCCGCGTGCCGAAGACGCTGCGGGTGATCTCGCGACCGAGGGTGGTCGCCATCGATCCGAGGAGCTTGTCGAGCGGGCTCTGCGCGGTGGACCGGCGCGTCGTGGTGGATCCGCCCGTGCGCGCCTTGGCCGCGTCGCGCTCGAGCTTGGCCTGCATCTTCGCGAGCTCGTCGGCCTGCTTCTTGGCCTGCCTCGCGGCCTCCTTCTCGGCGGCCGCCTGCTCCTTCGCCGCCGCCTCGGCCGCCGCGGCCTGGTCCGCGGCAGCCTGCTGGGCGATCACCCGCTGGGCCAGCAGCTCGTACGCCGACTCGTTGTCGACCGCGGTGCCGTACTGCGCCTGCAGCGGCGACGCGGCCACGATCCCGGCGAGCGTCGCGGAGGGTGCGGGGTCCATCGACGACTGCGGCGCGCGCACGCGCGTCCACGCGACCGGCGCGGGCGCGCCCTTCTCCGTGAGCACGGTGACGACGGCCTCGCCGGTGCCCAGCGACTGCAGGAGCTGCTCCAGGTCGTACGGGGACGTCGGGAAGGTGCGGGCCGCCGCGCGGAGCGCCGCGGCGTCGTCGGGCGTGAACGCGCGCAGCGCGTGCTGGACGCGGTTGCCCAGCTGGGCGAGGACGTCCGCGGGCACGTCCTTGGGGCTCTGGGTGATGAAGAAGACCCCGACCCCCTTGGAGCGCACGAGCCGCACGGTCTGGACGACCTGCTCGAGGAACGCCTTGGACGCCCCGCTGAACAGCAGGTGAGCCTCGTCGAAGAAGAAGACCAGCCGGGGCCTGTCCGGGTCCCCGACCTCCGGGAGGTCGTGGTAGAGGTCCGCGAGGAGCCACATGAGGAACGTCGAGAACAGTGCGGGGCGGTCCTGGACCGCCGGCAGCTCGAGGCACGAGACGACCCCGCGGCCGTCGGGAGCCGTGCGCAGCAGCGCGGCCGTGTCGAACGCGGGCTCCCCGAAGAACACGTCCGCGCCCTGCGCCTGCAGCCCCACGATCTCCCGCAGGATCACGCCCGCCGTCGCCGCCGACAGGCCGCCGATGCCCTTGAGCTCCGCCTTGCCGTCGTCCGAGGTGAGGTACGCGATGGTCGACTGCAGGTCCTTGAGGTCCAGCAGCGCGAGCCCCTGCGCGTCGGCCCAGTGGAAGATCAGCCCGAGGCTCGACTCCTGGGTGTCGTTGAGCCCCAGCACCTTGGACAGCAGGAGCGGCCCGAAGTCCGTGACGGTCGTCCGCACCGGGACGCCGTCGCCGAGCCCGCCGAGGGAGTAGAACTCCGCCGGGAACGCCGTCGGCGCCCAGTCCTGCCCGATCGACGCCGCACGCTCGGCCACCTTCGGGTTGTCGGCGCCGGCGACCGCCAGGCCCGACAGGTCGCCCTTGACGTCCGCGAGGAACACCGGCACCCCGGCCGCCGAGAGGCCCTCCGCCATACCCTGGAGCGTCCTGGTCTTGCCCGTGCCCGTCGCGCCGGCCACGAGCCCGTGCCGGTTCAGCATCGACAGCGCCAACCCGACCTGCACGCTCGCGTCCGGCGACGGGTCCGTCGTGCCGCCGTCGGTCCCGTCCGCGCTCACGAGCAGCGCGCCGAGCGGGAGGGTCCCGCCCTCGGACGCGTACGCCGCCCGCACCCGGTCGCGGTAGGCGCCGGTCTCGGGCTTCGTCGCGGGCTTCCCGGGCGCCGCGTCCGACGACGGCGCAGCGGCCGCGGGGTCCGGCTCGCCCGGGGCGTCGGCCGGCGGAGGTTCGGTGGCGGGCGCCTCGGGGGTCGCACGGGACCGCGCGAGCGCGGCGTCGAGCGCGGCCTGGGCCGCCGCCGCCTTGGCCTCCGCCGCGTCGGCGGCAGCCTGCGCCGCCGCTGCGCGGAGTGCGGCGATGTCGTCCGAGCCCGGGGCGTCGTCGGCCATGTCTCGCATCCTAAGGTGGAGGTGATGAGCCCGCTCCGTCGCCGCGTCAGCGGCCCCGTCCGTGTCGTCACCGACTCCACGGCCTCGTTCCCCGACGCCTCCGACCCGCTCCAGGACCTCGTCGAGGTCGTGCCGCTCACGGTCGTCGTCGACGGGGTCGCCGCGCGCGAGGGCCAGGACATCACCCCCGACGAGATCGCCGGCGCGCTCGGGTCGGGCGCCCGCGTCACCACCTCGCAGCCGTCCCGCGCGGCGTTCGAGGCGGCGTACGAGCGGGCGGCCGACGAGGGCGCGTCGGGCGTCGTGTCCGTCCACCTGTCCGGCCAGCTCTCGGGGACCGTCCACCAGGCGGCCGCCGCTGCGGCGACCGCGCGGCTCCCGGTGCGCGTCGTCGACTCGCGGTCCGCCGCCATGGCGCTCGGGTTCGCGGTCCGTGAGGCGGCCCGCGCGGCCCGCGACGGCGCGCCGGGCTACACGGTCGCGCGCCGCGCCATGCAGGTCGCGAGCGCGGGGCGCGCGGTCTTCCTGGTGGACTCGCTCGACCACCTCCGCCGCGGCGGGCGGCTCTCGACCCCCGCCGCCGCGCTCGGGACGGTCTTCGGGGTGCGCCCCCTCCTCACCCTGCGCGACGGGAGGATCGAGCTGGTCCAGCGCGTCCGCACCCGGCACGCCGCGATCGAGCGGATGCTCGAGGTCGCCGTCGCGTCCGTCGAGCGACGGACGGACCCGGCGCTCGCGGTCCACTACGTCGGGGTGCACGAGCCCGCCTTCGAGCTCGCGCGCGAGCTCGAGGAGCGCACGGGCCACGCCGTCCTCGTGTCGCCGGTGAGCGCCGTCCTCGGCGCGCACACCGGGCCCGGGACCCTCGCGGTCGTCGTCACGGACCTGGCCGAGACCTCGGCGCGCGCGGCCCGCGACAAGCCCTGACGGCCGACGCCCGGCCTGTGGGTCGTGGCGCCCGTCCACCGGCGGGGCGGCGGGCGGGCCGTCCGGGCCGGGCCACGCCTAGCGTCGCGGCGTGCCTCGAACACCTCCGCCCGACGCCCGGGCCCGTGCGCGCCGGCTGGCGGCGCCGGACGTGCCGTGGAGCCCGGTGCGCCCCGAGCCCGGCCCGGTGCTGCCCGGCGCCGTCGACGACCGCTCCGGCGACGGCCTCTCCGTCGACGGGTCCGCCGCGCCCGAACCCGGACCGCCGCTCGCGCCCGGCCCCGCTCACGAGGACGGCGTCAGCCGGCCCGCCGACGACGACGCCGTCGCGGCCCGGTTCCGCGCCGGCGCCCTCGGAGCCGTCTCCGCGGCGTACGCGACGGCGCACGGCCACCCGGTCGGGACCGAGCTCGACCAGCCGACGGGCCGACGGCGCTGGGCCGTCCACGCCCGCTCGGCGGCCCTCGTCCTCGCCGTGCTGGTCGCCGTGGGCGCCGCGGTCGCGACCGTCGCGGTCTCCCGCGGGGCGGGTGCTCCGACCGGGCGCCTGAGCGCGGCCGTCGTCGTCCCGACGCCGCGCGCCACCGGCGGCACGGCCGCGCCGCCGTCGGCCGGCACCACCAGCGGAACCGGCACCGGCGACGTCGGCCTCGCCACCCCGGCGGCCGACGGCGGGGCTGCCGGGTCGATCCTCGTGCACGTGGTCGGGGCGGTCCGCCGGCCGGGTCTCGTCCGCCTCGCCGCGGGCGCTCGGCTCGAGGACGCCGTCGAGGCGGCGGGCGGCGCGACCGCGTCGGCCCAGCTCGACGCCGTGAACCTCGCCGGCGTGGTGTCCGACGGGGAGCAGGTCCGGGTGCCGCGTCGCGGAGAGACGCCCACGGCGGCGCCGGCGGGGGCCGCGGGCTCCGGTGCGGCGGACGGCACGGGCACCGAGGCGGCCGGCGCCGGCTCGTCGGGTGCGTCCGCCACCCCGGTCGACCTCAACACCGCCGACGTCGCGGCGCTCGACGCGCTGCCCGGGATCGGGCCGGTGCTCGCGCAGCGGATCGTGGACCGGCGCACCCAGGGCGGCCCGTTCACGAGCGTCGACCAGCTCGACGAGGTCTCCGGCATCGGCCCCACCCTGCTCGCGCGCCTGCGCGACCTGGTGCGGGTGTGAACGCGGCCGGCCGACCGCCCGTCGACCTGCGCCTCGCGCCCGCCGCGCTCGGCGTCTGGCTCGCGTGCTGGTGGGCGTGCGCGAGCGGCGCCACAGCCGTGGCGACGGCGGCCGCCGGTGCGCTCGTCGTGGGCGTCGGGACGGTCCTCGCGCTGCCGCCCGCGGTCGCTGCGGCCCGAGCACCCGGCCGCGAGCCGGGTTCGGGGCCCGCTCGGCCGCGAGGGCGAACGCGTCCGGGCTCGCGGGGTGCGGCGTCCGGGCTCGTCGCGCCGGCGGTCGCGCTCGCGGTCGGGGCCGTCGTCGTCGCGCTGAGCGCGTGCGCGGTCCAGCTCGTGGTGCGCGACCGGTCGGGCCT
>Ga0182746_1002369_pt1 | contig 14581 bp, 13 predicted proteins | sample eDN3rd30CBELigOP_FD_128881 | JGI IMG/M metagenome (GOLD analysis project Ga0182746, IMG submission 128881) | Enriched Organic Plus compost microbial communities from Emeryville, California, USA - eDNA 3rd pass 30_C BE-Lig OP (version 2) (version 2) ... | reverse complement strand
TTGAACTCCATCTTCTTTCTGTTGTTTCCGCACTAAATATTGTGTTATTTCCTGATTCAAAAACAATATATGGATTTCCTATGAATATAAAAATGGCTGTCGGGACTTTCCCGACAGCCTGGAGGGCAAAGCCCCCTGTCTTTATTCAGACTTTTGAACGATTAATGCACTTTGCACTTGGCTAACAGCTGTTTGAGCCTGTGCAATTTCATTTGCTGCTTGCTTAATTGCTTCACCAGCTAAAGTTGGATCAGAAGAAGATTTTTCAATTGCTTGACTTAATAAGGTTTGCGTTAAAGTAACACTCGCTTTTGCTTGATTTAATTGATTCACGTCAATTTGTTGTTGAGGCATATCATTCTCTCCTTTACATTTTTAATACCTTTATATCATGACCCTTCTTTAGGCTTTTATTATCGGAAAAAAAATACAAAAAATGCCCATCTATCTATAGATGAGCATTTCTTTTAAACAATTTATTTTTGCGGAGCTTTCGGACGCATCAAGCTAATGATATAGCCTAATACTGCACCGACAATCGCCGGAACAATCCAACCTAATCCAATTCCGTAAAGAGGTAAGACTTCTCCAAAGAAATTGGTTACTCCTGAAACATCGATTGGAGTTGCACTTAATCCATCAAATAAACTCACAATGAATGTGAATAGCATACTTCCTTGGTATACTTCAGAACGACCTTTGAAAAGAGAATGTGTAAATGTTAAAACAATCAACACAATCGCTAATGGATAGATTGCTGTTAACACAGGTACAGATAACGAAATCAATTGTGCTAGTCCAAAGTTCGCAAAACCTGCACTAATGACAGAGAAAATAATTGCCAAATTTTTATAAGAAATACTTGGCATTAACTTATGGAAATAAGAAGCACAAGCTGTAACTAATCCAACACTTGTTGTTAAACATGCTAGTAACACAATAAAGCCTAGTAATACTCCACCGAACGGACCAAAGTAATGACTTGAAACTTGTACTAATACTTGTGCACCTGTATCTGCATAACCTATTTCCTCTACACTTGTAGCACCTAGATATGATAGCCCTGTATAGATTAAAGCTAAAATACCTGCCGCGATAAACGCTGATTTCATACATAAAGTAAGAAGTTGTTTCTTATTCGTGATTCCTTTATCCCGAATCGCATTAATCACAATGATCCCAAATACGAAAGCAGCAAGAGCATCCATTGTTAAATAGCCTTGTTGGAATCCTGTGAAGAATGCATTAGAGATATAGTCTTCAGTAGGTGCTTGGAAAGCTCCCATTGGTTTAAATATGACGAAAACCATTAAAATTAAAATAAACACGAGCATAATCGGCGTTAGCCATTTTCCAATAATATCAACCATCTTGCTAGGGTTAATCGAAATATAACACGTAAGCGCAAAGAAAATAATTGTAAAAATTAGTAAAGGTAAGAAACTAATCTCATCACCTAAAAAAGGTTTAATAGCCATTTCAAACGAAACTGTTCCCGTTCTCGGAATCGCAAACAAAGGTCCGATTGAAAGATACAAAATAATAGTAAACACTACACCGAAAATTGGATGAGTCCGACCTGCTAACGATTGTAAATCGTCTTTCCCAGAAACCCCTAATGCTAGAATACCAAGTAAAGGTAGACCAGCTCCTGTTACTAAAAAGCCGAAATTGGCTGACCACATATTTTCACCAGCTGCTTGTCCAAGCCCCGCTGGGAAAATTAAATTTCCAGCACCGAAGAATAATGCAAATAGCATTAGTCCAACAACTACTACAAATGAAGATGACACTTTATTTGACACAAAAAAACCCCCATAAAATCTTTTTACCTAAAAATTCATATAAATCTACAACGAGGTTGTATGCAATCGCTTGTACATTTCTCTATTTATTGCCAATCTATTCAATAATCAGAAAATTAAGTCAATAGAATACCTCTTTGTAATTATATAAGAAGTACGGTACAACTTAATGAACTATATCACATATCAAACGCACTTACAATATCACAATAACAAATTATACGGTCTATGTATAAATTAAATTTTTCCAATCGCCTCATAACACGATTTACCACGCCTGATTATTGTAAATATTAGAAATAATATTTTTCTGAAAATAAAGTTAATTATATACTCAACCAATAAATGGGGAATATCGACTGACTACACCAACAGATCAAAGTAAGAAATGCTTCTTTTAGCCGCAAGGAGGATTCAACACTTTACTTTGAAAGCCGTTGCATAGGATGCCAGAGTTATGCAAGGCACCATATATTGTAGGAATAATTGCTGCTGGATATTGTTAAACATATTTGCAGCGAATCATGGGAGATACTTAAAAAAAGCCAATCTGCGAGAAATGATTCGGTACACACTACAGTCTGCTAAAACATTCTCCCTTCTTTTATCTAATTTCCAGGGAAATGTCCTATTATGAATACTGAACATGTTTCTATAACTGTCTAACGAATAACTTCTTTTACGCTGAGGTATATTCTATCCTGTTTTATATCCTCTTATCTACTATCAGTAGAAATAAATATCCATGATTATATATAAAACCAAATTAAATTTCCCGCATTATCACATTCTACCTAAGGTCTAAAAATCTACAGCTTATTCAAATCAATATTCTTAGATTGCTTTAACAAGTTGCCCCTATATAAAAAACCTCATTCCTTCAAAAGGACTGAGGTTTTCTATTATCACTATTTATTGTGGAAGTTGAATTTCTTCTGCAGACTTCATTACATCTTCTGGAATCGTAATTTCATCGACACCATTATAGTTACTAAATACAGCATTTGTTGTTTGCTTCATCGTTACTTCTTCTTCACCTTCAACCGTTTTAATGGTCATGTTAATATCCATAGCTGTTAAGTTAAAGCTTTTCTTATCAATTGTGTATTTAAAATTCACATCATTAATATCCATATTTTCAAGAGCGACCCCTAAATCTTGGCCTAAGCTTTTCGACATTTCTTCTTGAACTAAACTATTGAATTTATCACCTGAAGCATTAAGTGTTAAGAAGTAAGAAGCATCATCCTGCTCGAACTTAAAGTCCTCTACATAGGATTGCATCTTTTTCAGTTCAGCTGCTGGATCTCCTTGCTCTTTCGTTGCTTTTAATATCTCAGCAGACATTTCCTCAGGAAGTTTCACCCATTTGTTTTCTGTCGGCTCAACCATATAAAATCCTTTATCCGTGAAATATGTTTCTGATTTCATGGACTCTTCCCCTGGGACCTCAATCGTCATTACTTGATAAAGAGCAATTGGATTTTGGATAACATCCATCTCAATTGTTGACTTTACATCCACTGGCTCAGGATTATTACTAGAAGTAATCGTTTGATTATTGTCCATTTTCACAGATACACTTTTTAAATCACGGCTAGCCGCAATTGTTTTTTCAAATACTTCTTCTACTGTAAGAGATTTTTCACTCGCTTGAGATTTTTCATTTTCTTTAGACTTTCCAGCATCTGAAACAGGTGCTGCTTCTTGACCACAAGCACCTAACACAACAAATAATGCTAGAAAAGGAATAGCTAATAACTTTTTAAGTTTCATTATTATATATTCTCCTTTTTATAGAATATATAAATCATATAATAAAAAAGGGAATATATGTTGATGTTTTACATAATCGGAACTTTTATACCAATTATATAGCATTATAGCCAAAATCAAGTAGCTAGTTAGTCCCTCTGTTCAAATAAAAAGAAGCCAATCTTGGCTCCAAAATAAAGGGACTACTTATCTTTTTCCATATACTCTTTGATCTTTTTCTCTTCCCAATCCGCTCCGAATTTACCGGATGTAAACGTGGTTAGACCATGGATAATGACTCCAATTCCCCAACCTCCAAGCGGATAGATGAACCACCAATTCCCTGCATCTGAACTCAGGTTAATAACAAACAACATCATATTTACTAAAATATACACCACCAAGTGAATGTAAAAAGCTTTTAGATTTTGTACGCGTCTCTTGGCTCTTAAATATTTTTCGTCCTTTTCCATTAGCCACACTCCCTCTTCATCATGTCACGCTTCTTGATGTATACCATTTATATGTACTTTTATATCTCTAAAAATATAGCAGTTTATTGTTTAATTACATTCTCTTATTGGGATTTATAACGGTTAAACAAAACTAATCCATTTCAATCAAATTAACCCTAATATACATAATTTTGTTTAAAATAGGGGTATTACGGACTATTCAAATGAAGTATTATTACATAATAGTAGCAAAATATTAATAAAATTATCATAACCATCTTAACATTCATCATGTACTATAGTCAGTGCTATACAGCTCTCGAAACACGCTAAATCTAGACTACTGTAACTAACAATATGAATATGTTCTCACGCTATGAACTAAAGGGAGATAAATCATGAAGGTAGAAAAACAGAGTATTCAATCTTCCGTAAGAGACGGATTTGGTTTAACTATCCCTCTTTTATTACTCATACCAGCTTTGCTATTTAGTAATCAATTGTATGGCATATTGGGAGAAAATAATTATGTGACCATCCATTTAATGCTTGAAATCTTTATTATCATTGCATCCTTTACAATTGCGATTCAAGCATGGCTCATATTTCCTTATATTTTGTCTAATCATCGATTATATATCGGTGCTCTTTTTCTGTCAGTAGGTTTGTTAACTCTCATTCATACGCTGTCTTATAAAGGCATGCCCTTTTTTATTAAGGATAGCTCTGCTTATTCAGCTACATGGTTTTATATGATTGGACGCTTAACACAAACTTTAGGTTTATTGCTCATTTTGACATCAAAACCTAAAAAAATTAACTTTATACAGCGCAGGATTACATATAGTTTAGCTTGGTTATATACTTTTGTTTGGGTATTCCTTATCTACAGTCCATATGAACTATTACCGCATCTTTTAATCGAAGGAGTAGGTACAACACCATTAAAAAACGGTCTGCAATATGTAGCTATTATGCTGCAATGTTTAATACTTCTTTCTTTGTGGAGGAACTTCCATAAAGATCGACGTCAAAATACAGTTATCATTATGGCTTCTGTTTATTTAATAATTGGCGATGTAATGTTCACAGCCTATCAAAGTGTGTATGATATTAAAAATTTCATGGGTCACTTCTTTCAATTATCAGGTTTTTATTTTTTAATGAGGACGTTTTACTCTGCCTCTGTTGAAAGGCCCTTTCAATCGTTAATAGAAACCCAAAAACAATTAGAAAAATCTGAGGAAAATCTTCATTACATGGCCTATCACGATGAACTAACCAAATTGCCAAATTCACGATTTTTAACAGAAAAACTATCAAAAGAACTAAGCGTGCCCAAAACAAAAAAGGCGATTCTAATGATAGAAATTGATCGACTGAAATCGATTAATGAATCGCTTGGTCATTCTTTTATAGACTTGATGCTACAAGAGGTTGCAACACGTCTACGTACCTCTCTTCCCCCAGACTTATTCATCAGTCAAATAGGCAGAGGGGAGTTTACGATTGTCCTCCATTCGGTAGAGGACCATGAGGATGTAGTTCAAATATGTAAACAAATTCAAAAAGGAATGAAAGAACCTTTTCAACTACAGCATTTTCTATTAAATATTACATTAAATATCGGCATTGCCGTTTATCCGAAGCATGGCACGAATCAAGAGGCACTTTTAAAACATGCTCAAGTCGCCATGCATGAGGCACAGAAAGCAACAGAGAGATATGTATTTTACCATCCCAAAATGGGACAACAGCTCATAGAGCGATTAGTGCTTGAACAGGACTTACATTACGCCCTTGATAATGGAGAGATTTATCTTGAATATCAGCCACAAATTAACTTGCGTACAGGTTCTATCGATTCTGTAGAGGCGTTAGTTCGATGGCAGCATCCAGAGAAAGGATTGATTTCACCCGCTGCATTTATTCCAATCGCAGAAGAAACAGGGCTAATCGTCCCAATCGGTGAATGGATATTGGAAACTGCTTGCAGGCAGGTTAAACAATGGCATAATGAAGGCATTTCACATATCGGTGTCGCTGTTAACCTATCAACTGGGCAATTCTTTCAACAAAATTTAGTAGGGATGGTAGAGGATATTTTAGCAAGAACCGACCTGCCTCCACATTACTTAGAATTAGAAATCACCGAAAGTATGACGGTAGATACTAACCACATGGCTGACATTTTGCATGATTTAAAGCAATTGGGTGTAAAAATAGCTGTAGATGACTTTGGCACAGGTTACTCATCTATGTATTATTTAAAAAAATTCCCGATTGATTGTTTAAAAATAGACCGTTCTTTTGTTCGAAATGTACAGTCCGATCATCATGATGACGTACTTATTTCCATGATGATTTCGATGGCGAAACATCTTGAATTGAAAGTTGTTGCTGAAGGTGTAGAAGAAATCGGTCAACTGTCCTTTTTAGCAGATTGTGATATTATCCAAGGATATTTATTTAGTAGACCAATCGATCCTGAAGAATTATCAGCAAATTTCGATACCATTCAAAAAAAGGCTCTTTCCATCACTCAATTAAAAGAAGTAGTATAGAGAAATTGCAATCTAAAAAAGCTAACAGCCTGCAGACAGTAGACTGTTAGCTTTTTTACTTTTCACACTCAAAACAAGCATGTATGACCGTTTAGATGCATAATATTTTTTAAATCATTTTAAAAGTTTATTAACATTCCACTCGTTTCACCTAATATAAAAATTCATTATAATCAAAAAGAAGAAAAACAAAAATGATGTAATGGAGGCTAACTATGAAGAGAATCGCTGTTTTCTGTGGATCTAGTATCGGAGCTTCACATACGTATAAAGAAGGCGCTACCCAACTAGGGAAAGAATTAGCCAGACGAGGCATTACACTTGTCTATGGAGGTTCTAGTGTTGGAATTATGGGAACAGTAGCAGATGCTGTTTTAGAAGCAGGTGGACAAGCTATCGGCGTAATCCCAAAAATGTTAGAAGAAAAAGAGATTGCACACCCTCATTTAACAGAACTTATTGTCGTTAACTCTATGCATGAAAGAAAAACAAAAATGGTCGAATTAGCAGATGGATTTATCGCTTTACCTGGAGGACCTGGAACGTTAGAAGAGTTTTTTGAAGTATTCACTTGGGCTCAGCTGGGACTTCACCAAAAACCTTGCGGCATCTTAAATATACACCATTATTATGATTTACTAATTTCCTTCTTCAATCATATGAATGAACAACAGTTTTTACAAGATAAACATCGCTCTATAGCTTTAGTTGATTCCAATCCAGCAGATTTAATTGAGAAATTCTATATCTATACTCCTCCTGCTGTGAAGACCTATATTAAAGAAAATCAAACGTGATAAGTAAACATCACTGAATTCATATTACAAATGAGCCTAGGCATACTGTCCCTAAGCTCATTTGTTTTACTTACTGTTTATCAGCTCTCTATTCTTCTGCCTTCTTCCCTCTCATCAATTTCTCAAACCGTTCCATTTCCGGATCTTGTTTAGGCGTATAGTTGAACGGATTTTTTTCTTGTGCAAATTCCTTTTTTGTATCAAATATACCCATTGTTGAGCTAGCAGATGCTGTAGGGTCATTAATAATACTTTCTCTTTTCCCATCAAAATGAGGGGTTGCTTCAACATGTATATTTTCATCATCACGTGGCATATAATCATCTCCTTTTTGATTAAGATAACTATATAAAAGGCAATCTATTCAATTTTTCAACACTTTCATTTCAAGAAGATGAGAAAGCGTGGAAAGAGATGATGATTTCAACAAATTAAGCATGTGAATCGAATGATTTATATTGCTTGCTCATTTGCCAAACCCTGCTTAACCTCTGATGTTTGTTTTTTAATGACAACTACAAATAAGCTGCCTACTAAGCAGAAGATGCCCGCAAGAAAGAATGCCCATGTATAAGAATTAAATATTTTATAAATAAGACCTCCGCCATAAGCTGCGACTGCTGCCCCTGCTTGGTGAGCAGCAAATATCCATCCATAAATGATTCCACTCTTTTCTACCCCGAAGATTTGTCTAGAAATACTAATTGTTGGAGGTACGGTTGCAATCCAATCTAATCCATAGAATATAGCAAAGAGAACTAATAGCGGGATAGAACCTTCATAAAGTGCATAAGGAAGCAATAACAAAGAAACTCCCCTTAAAGCATAATACCAAAACAGCAGCCAGCGATTATCAAATCGATCCGATAACCAGCCCGATATAGTCGTTCCAATTAAATCAAAGATTCCCATAAAGGAAAGTAAAGAAGCGGCGGTTATTACAGGAATACCATAACTCATACAATACGAAACAAAATGCGTACCAATCAAACCACCTGTTGAAAGCCCGCATATAAAGAAGCTGCCTGCTAATAGCCAAAACGCTTTCACTTTGACCGCTTCAAGTAAAGATTCGAAAGCAATCACAATAGGATTTTTCTTCTGAACTATATTCGATTCTGAAGGCTCTTCGTCAAGTCCGTACGGAAGGATCCCTATTTCCTTTGGAGTGTTTTTCATAAATAATAAAATGATGACTAACATTATAACGCTAAGAATCATAATAAGACCAATTGCCCAACGCCATGAATAATGTTCGATAAAATAAGCTAGTACGGGTAGCAAAACTAACTGACCCGTTGCCGTACTTGCAGTTAATATCCCGACTGCCAATCCCCTTCTCTTCTCAAACCAGCGATTGGCCACATATGGACTTAAAACGGTTAAAAAGAGTCCAGACCCTAATCCTATAAGAATTCCCCATATAACAATAAGTTGCCACGATTGCTCCATAAAAAATGTAAGAGCAACTCCCCCGGATAACGTGGCCATGGCCAATACCATCATCTTTTTTAATCCTACTACTTCAATTAAAGCTGCCATAAATGGACCGGAAAGCCCATATAGAAAAAGACTAATTGCAAATGCTAAAGAAATAATAGAACGGTCCCACCCGAACTCCGCTTCAAAAGGTTCTATAAAGACTCCTGATGATGATCGAATAATTCCAGCTGCGATAATGGAGAAGAATGCAATGATTAAAATAACCCAACTATAATGAATACGCTTCAAACACTCACCTACTATCCTTAATATAGATACTAAGATTAGTATAAGGAACAATCTTACAATTGCAATGATTTATTTTTAAGACATCATATATACTACCAATTATATACTCTAAGCTCCTCTTGTTATCGATTATGAAAATGGTTATCACTGTAAAAGATATTATATCGAAAGAATATTTAACAGGAGGATTTACATCGTGTTTAAATAAAAAAAAAGCAATCTAATACTTCCCACCAACCAAGTCGCAACAAATTGATATTTATCTGGATTAAGCCGTAATGTTAAAACAATCATAAATCATAGCTGCGCTAATCCCTGCTGCTATAGCCACACCAGTTAACAGTAACCGAGTCAGGGAAATCCCCTCATGCCTTTTATATGCCAATATATAAATCACAAACGCTGTGATACTCGCACCCCCAAAGGCCAATATCGGCAATAAGTATACGGATGTAGCAACATTTCCTGGGAAAAGGGAAATAAATAATACTACAGTAAGGCAATCAATGCTCCGACTGGAGTTTCAAATGGGGGGTGCACAAAGATCAGCTAGCACTACTAATAAACTACCTAAAATAATTGAACAAGGAATAATCCATCGATAATCATGGCCAACAAGAAAACGAGTTACATGTGGAACGATTAAACCGAAAAAACCTACCGCTCCAACAACGGATACGGCCGCCCCCGCTAAAATTAGTACAATATTGCTCAATAAATATAGTCATAATCCTCTTGTTTTAACGATATGAGCCCTTTCTGATAAAGAAAAAAACCGGGTACTGTTAACCCGGTTTTTCCACACTTCCTTCAACTAATTCATTACTAGAGTGATTACGCTCCAAATTGAGCTGCATGCAGTTTAGAATACATTCCTTTATTTTTTAATAAAGTTTGATGACTACCTTCTTCTACAATGCCTTCTTTTGTAACAACGACAATACGATCAGCATCTTTAATCGTAGCTAAACGATGAGCAATCACAAGGGTTGTTCTTCCTTTAGATAAATCAGTTAGTGCTTGCTGAATAGCTTGTTCTGTTTCTGTATCCAAAGCAGATGTTGCTTCATCTAAGATAAGAATGGATGGATTTTTCAAAAACATTCTCGCAATGGATAAGCGTTGTTTTTGTCCACCGGATAGCTTGACCCCTCGTTCACCAATTAAAGTATCCATGCCGTCCTTTTGAGCACGAATAACACCCTCAAGTTGAGCTTTTCTCGCAGCTTCCCATATCTCATCATCTGTTGCATGTAAATGACCATAGGCAATATTTTCACGAATCGTTCCATCAAATAGGAATACATCTTGCTGAACAATGCCGATATGAGAGCGTAAAGAAGATAAAGTTATATCTCGTATATCCTTACCATCAATTTTAATTTGTCCACCTGTCACATCATAAAAACGAGGTAATAAACTACATAATGTTGTTTTTCCTGCTCCAGATGGGCCAACAAGAGCTACTGTTTCCCCTGGTTGAATACGTAAATGAATATTGGATAATGCCTCTTCTTCTCCCTTATAGCTAAAAGAAACATCATTATATTCAATCATTCCGTTAACGTGATTAACCTCAATAGCATTCGTACGATCCATCACATCTGGCTCTGTTTCTAACAGTTCTACAAATCGCTTAAAACCAGCCACACCTTTTGGATAAACTTCAATAACAGCATTAATTTTATTAATCGGGCTTAAGAAAATATTAGATAATAAAATAAAAGCAATAAATTCCCCATACGTCATCTGTTTTTCAATTACAAACCATGTTCCACATAATAAAACAAATAAAGAAATGCTTTTCATTAAAATGAAACTGATTGACATATTCCAGGCCATAACACGATAAGCAAGCAGTTTTGTAAGGCGAAACCGTTCATTGTTCTCTGTAAACTGATCAATCTCATATTGCTCGTTCGCAAAAGCTTGAACAACACGAATACCTCCAACGTTATTTTCCACCCTTGCATTAAAATCTGCAATATCAGCAAACATACTTGAAAAGGCTTGAGACATTTTTTTGCTGAAATATACAGTTAAAATCACGATAAATGGAACTAATATAAACGTCAGCACAGCTAATTTCCAATTAATTGTGAGCATTAAACCAAATGCCCCCGTTAATGTCATCAAGGCAATAAACAGATCCTCTGGCCCATGATGGGCAATTTCCCCAATATCCATCAAATCATTTGTCATACGTGAAACTAAATGCCCCGTTTTCGTATTATCAAAGAAACCAAAAGATAGTTTTTGAACGTGAGTAAATAGCTTTTTACGCATATCTGTTTCAATATTGATGCCTAATTTATGTCCCCAATATGTCACAACATAATGAAGAAAAGCAGTAAACAGATAAACAACAAATAATCCAATACACCCCCACATAATCCATTGCCAGTTTCCGCTAGGCAACAAATCATCAACAACACGATTTACTGCAAGAGGAAAAGCAAGCTCCAATAAACCGGCAAGAATGGCACATGAGAAATCAAGTATAAATAACCATTTATATGGTTGGTAGTACGAAAAGAATCGTCTAAGCAAGACGTTAAACACCCCCAACATGCTCAATAACACATCATCTAGTGATATTGATTATCCTTTTCATTATAATCGTGCTTCAATACACAAACAACAATATTTTTTGCAAATCCTAATATAACATAAAGAGCACGAGAAAAGCTGGGGATTACCCTGTTTTCCTCGTGCTCTAGGATCATTATTTGCTATGATAACAATCATGTAAATTTTAATCCATACAGCTTGTTTTTATAATCTTTGCTTTAACACTTCTTTAAATTTTTCAAGATCATCCACTCGAATTGCTACTTGTTCATACTCTTTCTTTACCCCCATCAGCACAGTGGCTTCAACCGGGCGTTTTAATTTCAACATAATATTGGGATAGACTTCTTCAAAATCACGTGCAATAAAATCAATTGTATTCTTCGAAAGTTTTTGTTCTAATCTATCTCTGTCTTCTATTACTTCCTCAATATCATCCCATCGTATTTCCATACGCTTCATCAGGCCTAGAGAAACATACATCCGATCATGTTCCATCTGTAGAGGATTGAAACGTACCGCTTGAATATCACCTAAAAACAAAATGACAGAATAAATATTTATCACTAGCAAAATAATTGATAAAATAAATGACTTCTCATGTAACCACCAATGAATGCCGATTGTTTCAATCATAATTGCGTGAATCATCATCACTTGAAAAGCAATCAAGCTTGATTGCTTATGCAGTGTAAACGTATTGGCCTTATATTGCGGCTTCTTTCTCCACATGCCTAAAGCATAATAAAACATCAGCATTTCAGAGCAAATCGCTTGTATAATGGGATGTTTCTTTACTTTCTCATCTACTGCATGGGAGAAGGAAAACAAAAGTGGCAGTGGGCTTTTCTTAACGGTGCGAATGATTTCGGGCAAATATTTAAAAAATGTCACTAATAATAATAGTTCAAGTAAAACAAGTGCACCTTCTATAACAAAGCCTGCCCATGTAATGGTTTTAAATGGAGCTAAATACTCCACTGGAATTATAAAACGTGCAGCAATAAGCCCAGTTGCCATCATCACAATAAGAGGCTTCCAGCTCAAATTACGTTTCCAAACTAAAAATAAAACAGGCGCTACAATAGTTAAATCGATAATGGATCCTAATACAACACCATTTGTATTATCAGGCAGCAGCGACACGCCAAAGGAAGAACGATATAAAACAAAATTAGAAGTTAATACAAGCAATAATAAGATCAGCCATATTATATTGGTTGAATCTTTTTTTAATATCATGCTATCCACCTCATTAATTTTGAATAATTATATTGTTTAAGTTTTAGAATACTCGTTGTAACTATTGAGAATTCTTCATTGTATAAAATGCTCACCGCAGCTCTTTACTCATATTATACCAAATTTCCCCACCATGTTCCGAGTTCGATACCCCGTAATTGAGATATCCATGTTTTTCATAGAAACCAATCAAATCTTCTTTACAAGTAAGCGTAATCGTTTCACGTTGACTAGCTTTCGCTTCCCTTTCAAGGTGTGTGAGCAGCGCTGTTGCAGTGCCTTGTTTTTGATAACTTGGAGACACAGCTAATCCTAAAATACTTTGATGACCTCCAGACGCTGGATTTTCTTTTATATTGCTAAATAAATCATCCGTAATGAATGCCTTTTCAATAACTGGTCCATTGACTAAGCCCACTATGGTACCATCTTGTTCTGCTACATAAAAACTATCAGGAATTAGCTGAATACGCATTTCAAACGCTTCTTTCGTCGCAGCCTCTTCTTTTGTAAAGCAAAGATTTTCAATGCGTACAAGCTCAGGTAAATCTTCCATTTTTACATTTCGTATATTCAGCATACCTATCATTCCTCCAATGTTTGAGCGATTGCTCTATTCATTTATTCATAACTTGCCTCTTCCATTTTACGACATGATTAAAAAAAGAGTCTATTTGATTAAAAGCCTCTTACACACCCATATTTTAGAGCAACTAAAAAGAATCACTTTTATACAATCCGATAAGGTCAGATAAATCATCTGCTCATAAAAAAGCAACTAAACCAGTTAGGTGTAGTTGCTCTTCATTTATTTTCTATTTCATTATGCTTGCACTGTCATTTTGTATATAAGAGTATCATTATTTTAAAGCCGTTTTAAATACATAACTGACTTTTTCATAATTCATCTTATCTTCATAGAAAAGATGGGCATCTGTACGTTGCAACCCCGAAGATAGGGCAACATTTTCATAATTGTTTTCTTTCGCCCAATCATGAACGTATGTAAGTAGTTTTTCACCGTACCCTTTAGAACGCTTCTTATTATCTGTAACTAAATCGCAAACCCAAACAAATCTTCCATAATAGAGTGTTATCATTGGTTTAAAACCCGTGACAGCAACCATTTCATCGCCATCAAATAAAGCAAGCATTTTATACCTGTCCTTTTCTTGGGCATCTGCTACTAAGTCAAGATAAGTGCTTTCATCAAGGTGGGGACGTAATTGCTTCATTACTGGAAATGCTCCAAGTATCTCATTCTGTGATTGAAGTTCTTTAATGGTTAAAGAATCCACAATAATCACCCTTTTGAATTTTTTATAAATCGAATTTTTCATATCTTCTGTTTCTAATAACCTATATAGATTACTTTAATAAGAAAAATATGTGTCTATTTGTTGCAAATATGCATCTTTTAGTTAAAGAACCAATAAACGATTATGGAACTACTACAAGATGGACTATTTCCCTTAAAACAACTATTTCTTTCCTTATAAAAAATTGGGCAAAAAAAGAAGCCCACATAAGGGCTTCTTTTTTGCCTGGCAACGTCCTACTCTCACAGGGGGAACCCCCCAACTACCATCGGCGCTGAAGAGCTTAACTTCCGTGTTCGGAATGGGAACGGGTGTGACCTCTTCGCCATCATTACCAGACAT
>Ga0182746_1002361_pt1 | contig 14631 bp, 11 predicted proteins | sample eDN3rd30CBELigOP_FD_128881 | JGI IMG/M metagenome (GOLD analysis project Ga0182746, IMG submission 128881) | Enriched Organic Plus compost microbial communities from Emeryville, California, USA - eDNA 3rd pass 30_C BE-Lig OP (version 2) (version 2) ... | reverse complement strand
GTCCAGCCGGAGTCATCGCCATCGCGGTACCACGTTCCGTCTTTCGCAAAGAGCGCAGCGGCCTCCTCGCCGCGAACAGCATCGAGCCGGTTGTAGAACCGGATCGTGTTGTGCGCGCACTCCCACTCGATCATCCGCCGCTCGTTGTCGTTCATCAGTCAGTCTCCACCCAGAAGTCTTTGCGAAAGGCTTGGTTGTTACTCAGCTTATTCGGCCGCGATGCTGCCGACGCCCGTCACTTCACGGACGACATCACGCATGTCCGTCGTATCCGGCACCAGGACATCGAACGAGGACAGTCCGGGGAAGGAATTGGCGGCCGGATTGCGCACGACACCCAGGGGATCCTTACCCGCGCGGACATCCTCGATGGCTTCGAGCATCAGACGGCGCGCGGCCGCGACGGCGATGTCCGTCGTCACCAGATGTTCCTTGGTGCGATCCTGGATCGCGCCCTGGCTTTCCGTGGCGAAGGCGTCATGGGCGTTGAAGTTCCGGCCGAGGCCGCTGAAGCTCTCGTCCAGCTTGCTGCGATCCTGCAGGTAGCGGTTCGATTTCTTGCGACGCATATGAAACTCGTCTTCATATTCGTCCTTGTTCTTGTGGCTCGCCACCACGCGGCTGTCAGAACCGAGCGGCTGGTCACGGCGCAGAACGAAATGCCAGCGCCAGTGGGTATAATCATCGATCGGCACATGCCAGATGCCGATATGCCCGTCGCCGCCCTGCGGACCGGCAATGACCGAGAAGTTCGGCATGCCGAATGCGGTGACGCGGAGATACTTCTTGCCGGGACCGCCCGAGCGGACCTGGAAGATGCGGAGCCCGAATTCGGTCGGCATCACCTCCAGCTTCGGCGTCTCATGCGGGTCGATCTGCGCGTCGCTGGTCTCGACGCCGCCGACCAGTTTCAGATCGCCGAAATTGAGACCGGACTTGCGATTGGGATCGAACGTCCGGTGCAGGAAGCCGACATGGGCCGGATCATAGTTGCCCTCGTTCGCCTGCATATAATTGCAATCGAGGAACACCTTGGAGGCCGACAGATGCTCTGCCGGATAGGTGAAGAAGTCATAGTTCGGAAACTCCGGCGTCTCGCCCGCACCCATATAGGCGAAGAACGTGCCGGCCCGCTCCACGACGGGATAGGCGGCCTGGCGGAAGTTCTCACGGTGCAAGCCACCGCCCGGCTCGGCCGGCTGCTCCATGCAGCGGCCATTCACATCATACAGCCAGCCGTGATAGAGGCAGCGCAGCCCGCCGCATTCGACCCGGCCATAAGACAGGTCGGTGCCACGATGGCAGCAGTGGCGATCCAGCAATCCCACCTTGCCGTCGTCGTCGCGGAACAGGACCAGCTCCTCGCCGAAAATATCCACCGGCAGCGGCGTCTTGTCTTCGAGTTCGCGGACCAGCGCCACCGGCTGCCAGTAGCGCCGCAGCATGTCGCCGCCGGGTGTTCCAGGGCCAGTCCTGGTCAGGAGATCATTCTTCTCACGCGTCAGCATCGCATCTTCCTCCTGTGTGGTCTCGATCTAGATCTGCGGACCTTCAGACGTCACTCTCTTGCACCGATATCGGCGTCGTCGTTACGCGCCGCCGAAGCGCTGGGGATTGAACGTGATTGTTTGCAGCAGCGGGTCGCGGCGATCGGTCCCGGAATTGCGATCGACCAGCACGTTGACCAGCGCGGTCTTGCCCTGCTTCACCGCGGCAATCGCCCGAGAGAATGCCGGCCCGACCTCGGACGGCGTCCGCGCGATCTCGCCATGACACTCGAGCCCCTCGGCCACGAGGTCATAGCGGCTCTGGTTGAGATCGACGCCATAGGTGCCGTTGAACAGGCGCAAGGTGATGTTGCGGCTGGAGCCCCACGACCCGTCATTCGCAACGACAATGAAGATCGGCAGATTGTGCAGCGATGCCGTGGCAAGCTCGCCCAGATACTGGCCGATGGCGCCATCGCCTGTGCCAAGGAAGACCGGCCGCTCGATGCCGTCTTCCTGCAGGGCCGCAACGGCGCCGATCGCATGCGGCAGGCCGACGCCCATGGCGCCGAACGGCTCGTGATCGATGAAGCCGGGCGAATGCTGAACTTTGAGGATCGCCTTGAAGAAGCTGTTGCAGTTCGCACCGTCGCCCACGAAAATCGCATTCTCCGGCATGTGCTGCGCCAGTTCGCGCGCGATCCGCAGCGGATGGACTTCGCCCTCCTCCGAACGGCCGGTCTGATCGATGCGCGCCAGGCGCGGCTCGATGGCCTTCGCCACCCAGCCCGGATTTCGCTGTGCCGCAGCCCGCTTCGACAAGGCAGCCGCGATGCCTTCGATCGCGGACTTGCAGTCCGACGCGACCGGAGCTTCGACAACACGGTTGCGCCCGATCTCTTCGGCCTCGTTGTCGATCTGAATGAAACGCGCGTCAGCGGCAAAGACCGGCGGCGCGGCGAAGCCGATCGCGCCCGCCATCCGGCATCCGGCGAGAATGACGACATCCGCCTCGCGCGCCGCGATGCTTCCGATCGGCCAGGGAAAGACCGTCCGCATATCTTCCGGCAGCAGCCCGCGGCTGGGGCCCTGCAGCAGAACGGGAATGCCGAAGTCCCGGCTCAGCCTGCCGATCGCCTCACCGGCGTGAGCCCAGTAGGCCCCTGCTCCCGCAACGATGAGCGGGCGCCGTGCTCCTTCCAGCAGCGCCACCGCACGATCGATGTCGGCCGATGGCGCGGCCGGCGGATGCGCGCGCACCACCGGACCGAGCGACTGCTCTGCAATATCGTCGTTCGCTTCGCCACCGGCGACATCGCGCGGGATCTCAAGCAGCACCGGCCCCGGCTGGCCGGAGAGCGCGATGCGGCTCGCCATCTCGATATATTCGCCAAGCCGCGACGGATCGTGCACCACCTGCGCCCATTTGGTGATGGAACGCACCAGACGCACGTGATCGAGTTCCTGCTGCGGCCGCGCATCAAGCATCCGGATCGGATTGCGGCCGGCGAAAATCAGAACCGGCGAGCCGGCATCGTAAGCTGACGCGATGCCGCCCACCGCATTGGCAAGGCCGGGACCGGACGTCACGCAGGCAACGCCGAGACTGCGCCGGGTCTGGGCATAAGCATCGGCAGCAATAACCACGGGACTTTCGTGCCGCATATGGATCAGCCGTATGCCACGGCGTTCCAGCGCACCGAAAAAGGATTCAAGATGGCCGGGCAGCCCAAACACGGTGCGAACGCCCTGACGTTCAACCGCCCTCGCCATCAAATCGGCACCCAGCATTCTTCCTCCGCAAAACGACGTTTCTTATGGCCCGTCTTCATCGCCGGACCTGGGTGGCCTGCGAGATCAGGTATGCAACCCGCCACACTCAGGCAGCGCCGCGAAGATACGGCGTAGTTTTGAAGGACTCAAGATTTTTGTTTCATAAGTTATCAAAATTCTGGCGGCCGATTCTGGCCCCATAGACGGGGAGGCAGAGCGCTGTCACAACTATCCGGGGGTGTGGTGTGGTCGCCACAGGCGGCCTGACCACCCGGAGCGAGGAGCGATACATCGTGGCCAATGTCGATCACAGCCAACCCAAGCAGAAAAGGACCAAGGCGGCCGCGTCTCGCGATGTCGATTTCGATTCAATGCAGAACGAGGACTTCATCAGTTACAAAGTCAGCGTTCTGAGCCGGATCATGGATCGTGGCGTCGACAAGAGAATGCTTGCGAGCCACAGCCTTTCACTGTCCTCGCTGCGCGTGATCGGCCATCTCCACACGCACGGTGACGGGCGCGTCTTTGGCATTGCGCGCAGCATGCATATGCTCGCCTCCCAGGTCAGCAAAAGCCTGATGGAACTGGTTGAGAGCGGACATGTCGTCAAGATTCACGACCCGGACGACCGGCGTGGCACGATCTTCAGGCTCTCGGCAAAAGGGCGTGGAATCTATGAGCAGATCCTTTTCCACGCGGTCGGGAAGCAGAAGGAAGTTGCAAGCCTGGTGGGGGCCAAGAATTACCGGATTCTCAGCGACTGCCTGGACATCCTGATCGACCACTACGGCAATCAGACCTCATCGCGCGACACCTAGACCACGATCCGCTCCGGAAGAATCAGGTCGCCGAGGTTTCCTGTCTGATCGCATCTTCCGCAGAACGCCGGTGTCCGGAACGGACGGCACCATCCGCTGTCGCGGATGATGTCGTTTCGCTCTGAAAGCATCGCTCTGAAGGTCAGACCTGTTCCGCGGCCGCTCGGTCGTTTGCGCTCAGCTTCGGCATCACATGCTCGGCAAACAACTCAACCGAGCGCAGCGACTCCGCCAGCGTCAGATCGCCGAAGGCGAAACGGCAGCCGATGTGGTTCACGCCGGCTTCTTCGATTTGCGCGTGCAAGCTCTCCAGCACGAATTGCGGCGTGCCGATGATGGCGCGGCCGTCCGCTGCCTGGCCGTCGATCTCCGGCGGATAGCTCACCGTGGTCGGATCGATACCGTATGTCCGCCAGAGATACATGAAGCTGTCGTGCCAGCGGCGATAGGCGCGGCGCGCAATGTCCCAGGCCGCACGCTCGTCTTCCGCGATCACGATGAACCGGTTCATGCCGAATTTCGGCGATGCGGTCATTCCGGCGCGCGCCTTGTAATGCTCCCAGTAGCGGTCCGACACCGCGCGGACCGACGCCGTCGCGGTGTTGGTGAGGACATTGAGGCCCTGCTTCGCCGCCCGCTCGGCGCTGTCCGGCAGCACCACGCCATACCACAGCGGCGGATAGGGTTTCTGAAACGGCGTGAGCTGATGCGGCACGTTGTTGAATTGATAGAACTTGCCGTCGAGGGTGATCGGCTTGCCGGACAGCCCCTGCAGGATCACGTCCAGCGCCTCGCCGAACATCTCGTTGTTGTTTGCGGGGTCGATGCCGAAGAATCCGGTCTCGATCGGCGAGATGCCCTTGCCGATGCCGACCTCCAGCCGCCCGCCGCTGAGCTGGTCGAGCATGCAGATCTCCTCCATCAGCCGCAGCGGATGATAGAGCGGCAGCGTGTAGACCATCGGGCCGAACCGCAGCCGCTTGGTGCGCTGCACCACGGAGGACAGGAAAATGCCCGGCGAGGCCGCCATGCCGAGCGGCGTCGAATGGTGCTCGGCCACTTGATACACGTCAAAGCCGTACCGGTCATAGGCTTCGATCAGTCTGAGCCGATCCTCATAGAAGGCCTGCAGCGGCGCACCGCTGCTGTCCATGTGATCGAAAATTCCGAAGGTCAAAGCCATTGCGATTTTCCCGGCAGCGTGCGACGTGAAGAACTGTTATTGTACATACCTGTTCGTGCCCGCGAGGGCAGCTCGGCGAAGATCGAGGACCGACGATGCAATTGACCTACCCCAAGGACGCCCAGCAATTCGCAGACGAGGTGCGCGCCTTTGTTAAGGCCGAGCTCCCCCCTGCGATCCGCGACAAAGTGCTGCGGCATAAACGCATCTCCCGCGAGGAACAAGTGTTCTGGCAGCGCAAGCTCTGCGACAAGGGCTGGGCGACGCCGGCATGGCCGAAGGAATATGGCGGTCCGGGCTGGACCTCCCTGCAGCGCCACCTGTTCGACGAAGTCACCTCCGAGGAAGGCGCGCCGGCGGCGATCCCGTTCGGCGAGAGCATGATCGCGCCGGTGCTGTTCCGGGTCGGCTCGCCGGAGCAGAAGGCGGAGTATCTGCCGCGCATCCGCACCATGGAATACTTCTTCTGCCAGGGCTTCTCGGAGCCCGGCGCAGGCTCCGACCTCGCCTCGCTGAAGACCCGCGCCGTGCTCGACGGCGACGAGTGGGTCATCAGCGGCCAGAAGATGTGGACGAGCCTCGCTCACCTCGCCAACATGATGTTCTGCCTCGTGCGCACGGATCCCGCCGCCAAGCTGCAGGAAGGCATCTCGATGCTGGTGTTCCCGATGGACACCAAGGGCATCACGGTGCGGCCGATCATCACGCTCGATGGCGGACACTCGACCAACGAGGTGTTCTTCGACGACGTGCGGGTGCCGAAGAGCAGCCTGATCGGCGAGGTCAACAAGGGCTGGACCTATGCCAAGCTGCTGCTCGGCCATGAGCGCAGCACCATCGCCCGCATCGGCAATTCCAAGCGCGAGTTGCGCCGGCTGAAGGCGATGGCCGCTGAACAGCGCATCAATGGCGTGCCGCTGATCGAGACCCAGAGCTTTCGCGAGCGCATCGCCCAGGTCGAGATCGAACTGACGGCGCTCGAGATCACCGTGATGCGCGTCATCACCGCGGCCGACGCGGGCGCGCTGGGGGTCGAGGCGAACGTGCTGAAGATCAAAGGCTCGGAGATCCAGCAGCGGCTCACCGAATTGCAGCTTGAGGCGGTCGGTCCCTACGGCCTGCCGTTCGACGTCAGCAAGGGCGGGCCGGAGTCCAACATCGGACAGATCGGACCGGACGGCGCACTGTCGCTTGGCCCCAACTACATCATAACGCGGGTGGTGACGATCTACGGCGGATCGAACGAGATCCAGCGCAACATCATCGCCAAGTCGCTCGGCCTTTAGTCAGTCTGCGTGAACGAGATCATCTGATGGAATTCGCCCTCAACGACATGCAGCAAATGCTGCAGGACACCGCCACGCGCCTGGTGCGCGATCGCTACAGCTTCGAGCAGCGCAAGCAGATCGTCGCCGCAGCGGATGGCTATTCTCCCGAACTGTGGAGCGAGTTCGCATCGCTCGGCCTGCTGGGCATCGAAATCGACGAGGCCTATGGCGGGAGCGGCGGCAGTTTTCAGGACGTCGCCGTCGTGCTTGACGCCTTCGGCCGCGGCATCGTGGTCGAGCCCTACATCTCCACCGTTGTCGTCGGCGCCGGGCTGATCGCCGCAGCCGGCACCGAGGCGCAGAAGGAAGCCATTCTGCCGCGCGTCGCCAGCGGCGAGATGAAGCTTGCACTCGCCTATGCGGAGCCGGACGGCCGCTACACCGCCAGCCATGTCGCCACCACCGCGAAGCCGAGCGGCGATGGCTATGTGCTCGACGGACGCAAGGCCGTGGTGCTGGGCGCGGACTCCGCCGACATGCTGATCGTCTCCGCCCGCACCAGCGGCGCGACCACGGACCCGCAGGGCCTCTCGCTGTTCCTGGTCGAGCGCGGCGCGAAGAGCCTCGACATCCGCGCCTATCCCAATCTGGACGATCGCCGCGCGGCGGAGGTCACATTGGAGGGCGTGCATGTCGCCGCGGATGCGCTGATTGGCCCGCGCGATGCCGGCCTGTCTGTGCTCGACCCCGCGCTCGACCGTGGCGCCGCAGCGCTGTGCTGCGAGGCCGTCGGCGTGATGTCAGCGCTCAACGAGCAGACGCTCGAGTATCTCAAGACCCGTCAGCAGTTCGGGCGGCCGATCGGCAAATTCCAGGCGCTGCAGCACCGCATGGCCGACATGGCGATCGCCGAGCAGCAGGCGCGTTCGATGGCCTTCCTTGCCGCCGACCAGGCCAACAACCCGGATCCGGCGGCGCGCGCGCAGGCGGTGTCGGCCGCGAAGGTGCAGATCGGCCAGTCGGCGCAGGTGGTCGGCCGTGGCGCGATCCAGCTGCATGGCGGCATCGGCCTGACGATGGAGTACAGCGCCGGCCATTATTTCCGCCGCCTCACCGCGATCGAGATGATGTTCGGCGATATCGGCTATCACCTCGCCCGCTTCGCGGCGTGACGCCGGTCTCAGCACGTGAAACTCGCGATGGCCGGGCTTGTCCCGGCCATTTCGTTAAGGGATGCGCATTCCCCAAACGTCATGCGCGGGCTTGACCCGCGCATCCATCTTCTTCGCGAGAGTCTTGCTTGATGGACTGCCGGGTCAAGCCCGGCAATGACACCGTTGCGAGTATGGGGCTCAACCCCGGTCCGGCTCGAACATCAGCAGGTTCGTGCCGTCCGGCAGCGGATGCCAGTAAGGCTTCATCCGCAGGCCGATCTTCATCTCTTCAAGGCTGCAGTTCACCACATTGGCCATGACGTTGACGCCCTCGTCGAGCGTCACCAGCACGATGAAGAACGGCTCGTGTCCACGGAATGGCTCACGGCAGCGGCGGGCGATGGTGAAGGTGAACACCTCCCCCTTGCCCGACACTTCGCGCCATTCGATGTCGCTGCGCCGGCCGGTATAGATGCTGTTGGCCCGCGGATAGAACTGATACTTGCCGGTCTTCTTGTCGTACTGCAGAAACACCTTCTTCTCGCGGGTGCCGTCCCAGTAGCGCTTTGAAAACGTCCGCGGCGCCGAAGGCTGGCGCGGGATGTTCAGGGTGTCGTTGATGGCTGTCATCGCGCGCCTCAGGAATTCGGGGTCAGGATCATGACGACGCTGGTCGCCCAGTTGCGGCCGTAGGGAATGCCGCCGATGCCGGTCACCAGCGCATTGCTGGTGTTCTTCACCTGGCGCGGCCCGCCCTCACCAAACAACTGGCGCACGGCCTCGATGAGATTGGTGCCGCCGCCGGCGAGACCCACCTGCCCGGCCGAGATCTGGCCGCCGCCGGTGTTGAGCGGAAGATCGCCGGTATAGAGGAAGTCGGTCTCGTTGATGAAGGCGCTGCCCTGCCCGTGCTTGCAGAAGCCGAGCATCTCAAGCTGCATCATCATGGCGATGATGAAGTCGTCATAGGGGTGGAACGACGCGATGTCCTTCGGCGTCATTCCGGCCTGCTTGAACGCCTTCTCGCCCGCCGGCTTGTGACCGGTCATGCTCGGATCGACGACCGCCTCGCTGGCATTGTAGATCGTGCGTTCGCCATAGCCGATCGGCACCACGCATTTGGTGAAGCCCTTCTTCTCGGCATTCTTGCGGCTGGTGACGATCAGGCCGGACGCGCCGTCGCACACCATCACGCTGTCAAGCAGACGGATCGGATCGTTGATCATGCGGGAGTTGATGTAATCATCGACCGTGATGCGCTTGCGCAGCTTCTCACAGGCGAGATCGTTCAGCACCGCATGCTCGCGCTGGGCCACCGCGAGCTTGCCGAGCGCGCGGTAGTCGAGGCCGAACTGGTGCTCGTAGCGCTTGCTGAGCAGGCCGAAGGCGGCCGGCGGCCCGAGATAGCCGAGCGGCTGCGTCCATTCCAGGGCGAAGCTGCGCGGCCGGTTGTTGTTCTCGCGCACCTGGGTATCCGAATAGAGGCACAGCACCGTGGTGCAGAGCCCGGCATTGATCGCCGCCGCCGCGCGCGCCACGGCGCCGGCGGGCGAGCAGCCGCCGATATCCACCATCTGGCAGAAATCGACTTCGAGGGAGAGCTGGTCCGCGGTCGTCTGCGACCAGAAATTGTTGCCCGCGCCGGTCTGCGAGGACGACAGGATCAGCCCGTCGATCTCGCCTTTCTCCAGTCCGGTCTTGTCGAGAAGCTCCTCGAGAATCTGGGCGCTCAGCTCCCAGACATCGACCTCGCTCTTCTCGACGATCTTGGTTTCGGCGTAGGCGACGATCGCCGCATCACGCAAAGCCATACTTTTCCTCCCGCACCACCGTGCTGATCACATTCATCTCGATGTCAGTCTTATCAGGCCTTCGGAGTCTCGGGCGCAATCACCTTGTTGTGGCCGCGCTCGACGAACGCCTTGACGCGCTCATAGCCTTCCGAGCTGGCGACCGCATTGCCGATCAGGCCCTCCATGAACAGGCCGTCCTCGTGGGACAGATCGTTGACGCGCGGCAGGCAGGAGCAGACCGCCCAGTTGGTCAGCGGCGCGTTCTGCGCGATGCGCGCGGCCAGCGCCTTCGCCTTCTCCAGCGACTGCCCGGCCGGCACGACATACTGGCAGAGATTCGCGCGCTCGCCTTCCGCGGCGGTGAGCACGCGGCCGGTCAGCATCAGGTCCGCCATGCGGGCATAGCCCATCAGCCGCTGGATGCGCACCGAGCCGCCGCCACCGACGAAGATGCCGCGCTGGCCTTCCGGCAGGGCGAAGAAGGTGGTCTCGTCCGCGACGCGAATGTGCACGGCCGATGCGAGTTCCAGCCCGCCGCCGATGCAGGCGCCCTTCAGCGCGGCGACGAACGGAATCTGCCCGCGGGCGATGAGGTCGAAGCTGCGGTTCCAGCGGCCGCGCTTGCGCTTGGGGCTGCTCCCGGTGCTGCCGGGCTTCATCCAGGTGGAGGCTTCCGCGAGGTCGAGGCCGGCAGAGAAGTTTGCGCCGTCGCCGCCATGGATCACGCCGGCCTTGGCTTCCTCCTGGGCGCGGAACACCGCTTCCCGCAGTTGCTTCACGACCGCATCGTTGATGGCGTTGCGCTTCTCGGCACGGTTGATGCCGATGACGGCGACATCGCCTTCGAGTTCGTACGAAACAAGCTGGTCGGTCATGGGAATTCTGCTCCGGAATGGTGTAAAGCGAGGCGTTTCATCGCGACCGCGCCGGCTTGCCGCCGGCATACGCGGCCGATATAGGTATGGCGCATAACAAACGGTTTCTCTCGAAACAGTCAAGGAAGTGAGGAAATGGCCGAAGCAAGCCAGGGACAATCAGTGGGCGGTGCAGCAATCGTGGCGCGGATGATGCAGCCGCGATCTATCGCCATTATTGGCATGTCCAGCAAGGCCGGTTCCGCCGGACACACCGTTCTCGCGAACCTCACTGTCAACAACTATCCGGGCGATATTTACCTTGTCGGCCGCAGCGGCGGCGAGATCGAGGGCCGGCCGGTCCTGCAGACCGTCGATGAACTGCCGGAGGGCGTTGATCTCGCCATCTTCACCCTGCCGGCGGCGGGCGTGAAAGAGGTGCTGGAAGCGTGTGTGCGGCGCAAGGTGAAGTCCGCGGTGGTATTCTCGTCAGGGTTTGCCGAAATCGGCGAGCGGGAGAAGCAGGACGAGATCGCCAAGATCGCCCAGGACGGCGGGCTTGCTCTCGTCGGCCCGAACTGCCTCGGCTACACCAATTTCGTCGATGGTTTCGCGGTCGGCTTCGCCGGCGCCGGTCCGGTCGCCAAGATCACGGCGAGCAAGGATCCCGCGGTCGCCATCATCTCCCAGAGCGGCGGCCTGGCCGGCCACATCCGCCAGTCGCTGGAAGCCCGCGACATTCCGACCTCCTACTACATATCCACAGGCAATGAAGCCGGCCTCGGGCTGGCGGACTTCCTCGACTACCTGGCGCAGGACCCGCGGACCAGCGTCGTCATCGTCTATGTCGAGGAGTTCCGGCAGACTCAGAAGTTCGTTGCCGCAGCCGCCCGCGCCCGCGCCGCCGGCAAGTCGATCCTGCTGATGTCGCCCGGCCGCAGCGAGAAGGCCAAGGCCGCGGTCAGCTCCCACACCGGCGCGCTGGCCGGCGACTATGCGGTGATGCGCGTCGCCGTCACCCATGCCGGCATTGCGCTGGTCGACACGCTGGATGAGCTGGTCGACGTCGCGGAACTCCTCGCGCGCTATCCGACGCCGCCGACGAAGGGCCTGGCTGTCGTCACCTTCTCCGGCGCGTTCTGCGCCATCGCCCACGACTTCGCCGGCGATCTCGGCATCGAGATCCCGCAGCTGTCGCCGGAGACGGAAGCGCACCTCAAGCCACTGGTGCCGTCCTTCATCCCGCCGAAGAATCCGCTCGATCTCGGCACCCAGCCGATCTGGCAGCCGGAGCTGATGGAGATCGGCCCGAAGGCGCTGCTGGGCGATCCCGCGCTGGGCGGCATGGTGATTTCCTGCCCGGTGGGCGGCCCGCCGCAGTCGGTGAAATACATCAACTATCTGCTCAAGGCGCTCGAAGGGAACACCAAGCCCTTCATCTTTGCGCCGCTCGGCGACCGCATGCCGCTGCCTGAAGAGTTCATGAAGATCGCGCGTGAGAACCGCATCGTGCTCTCCCGCTCGTCGGACCGCGCGCTGCGGGCGATGGCGCAGGTGACGTTCTACGGCCGCGCGCTGGAGCGCTCGAAGTCCTCCGTCAAGGCGACGCCGATCCCCAACCTGCCGAAGCTCGGCAAGGGCACGTTGCCGGAATGGGTCGGCAAGCAGGTGTTCGCTGCCGCCGGCATCAAGATCCCCGACGGCGCCCTGGCGAAGACTGTCGATGAGGCCGTCACCGTTGCCGCGCGCATCGGCTATCCGGTGGTGATGAAGGCGCAGGCCGCCGAACTCGCGCACAAGACCGAGGCCGGCGCGGTGCTGCTCAACATCGCCGACGAGGCCGGCGTGCGCAAAGCCTGGCAGACGCTGCAGGACAACGTGCAGAAGGCGCAGCCGGGCGTCGCGCTCGACGGCGTGCTGGTCGAGAAGATGGCGGCGAAGGGCCTTGAACTCGTGGTCGGCGCCAAGCGCGACCCGCTCTGGGGTCCGGTGGTCCTTGTCGGCCTCGGCGGCATCTGGGTGGAAGCGCTGGGCGACGTGCGGCTGATGCCGCCGGATCTCTCGGAAGACGAGATCATCAAGGAGCTCTACAAGCTGCGCACCGCCAAGCTGCTGAAGGGCTTCCGCGGCTCACCCGCCGTCGACGTCGAAGCGGTGGCGAAGACCGCGGCGCTGGTCGGCCGCATCATGCAGACGGTGCCGGAGATCAGCGAGATCGACATCAACCCGCTGTTCGTCCACCCGAAGGGACAGGGCGTGACCGCGCTCGATGCGCTGATCGTCACGAAGTAAACAACGCTGCGACTATCAAAGGCGGCGCGGGTCATCCCGTGCCGCCTTTTTTTGTTCCTTCCACCCAAGGCGTCAGGACGGCACGATGTGTCGATAGCATCCCGCGCTTACCGTATCCGTCGTCCCCGCGAAGGCGGGACCCAGTAAACGCAGGCGCTCGTAAAAGAGGGACAGCGGTCACCTCGGAGATTCTTCGCCAGCGTCACGGAGTACTGGATGCCCGCTTTCGCGGGCATGACGCCGTGTCAATCGAAAGTCGCCCAAAAAGAGCCGGCACATTCTTCAAACAAAAAGGGCTGGTGCGTTCCTCAAACAGAACATGCACCTAGATCATCGGCAGGCCGCCGCGATTGGCGCCGCGCGGAAAGGCCTTGTCGATGCGTGCGATATCGTCCGGCGTGAGCTCGAGATCGCCCGCAGCGGCATTGTCGGCCGCATGCTCCGCGTTGGACGCCTTGGGAATGGTGAAAAGCCCCGCCTGCCGCGTGAGAAAGCGCAACGCGACCTGACGCGGCGTCGCGCCACGGGCATCGGCGATCTCCTGCAGCACCTTGCCGCCGGCGGTGCGCGGCCCGGGAAAGCCGCCATGGCCGAATGGCGAATAGCCGACAACGGCAACGCCGTGCTGCTCGCACCATGGGATCACCGCGTGCTCGATGGCGCGTTCCTGCAAGTGATAGAGCACCTGGTTGCAGGCGATCTGCCCGTCACCGCCCGCGGCTGCGACGGCATCCTCAAGGTCGTCGACATCGAAATTGCTGACGCCCCAGGACAGGATCTTGCCTTCGCTTTGCAACTGCTTGAAGGCGGCGAAAGTCTCCGCCAGCGGGTAGCGCCCGCGCCAGTGCAGCAGATAGCAATCCAGACGATCCGTCCGCAGACGCCGGAGCGAGCGCTCGCAGGCCGCGATGGTGCCCTGACGTGAGGCGTTGCCCGGAAGCACCTTGGAGACCAGGAACAGTTCGTCGCGATGCGCCGCCAGCGCCTCGGCGATCACAAGCTCCGCATCGCCATACATCTCGGCGGTGTCGATATGGGTCATGCCGAGATCGAAGCCGCGGCGCAGCGTGGCGACGGCCGACGCATGGGTGGCGTCGTCAATCTGCCACGTGCCCTGCCCGATCACCGAAACCAGACGCTCCACCGGCCCAAATTTGCGCTGCTCCATGATCGACCTTCCAACTGCTAGGGCTTCGCCAGGACGAGATGCGGCATCAGCTCGCCGATGTCATCCAGCGACTCGAGATTGAGACAGATATCGACAACGCGATCGATCTGCTCCAGCGGCATCCGCCCGTCCGCGCAGGCGATGAACTTCTGCCGCAGGTCATCGTCCGACATCCGGTTCTCCGCATTGCCCTTGGGATGATCGACGCGCTTCACCAGCGTGCGGCCATCCCTGGTGCGCACCGTCACCTGTGCGGCGGGCGGAATCGGATCGTATTCCGGGCCATGCTCCAGCTTCACCTTCTCGATCAGCATGTTGATGACCGGATCGGCATAGGCCGCATCGTTGAAGGATGACGGCGTGACATTGCCGCGGGTGACGATGCCGAGCGCCGTCATGAAATAGGCGCTGTGGTCGGCGGTTTCCTTGTTGCGCGGATATTTCTTGGCCGGGTCGCCGTTGTGCTCGCAGGTCCGCTTGCTCATGCGCAAGGTGACCTCTTCGATATCGTCCGGCGTCAGGTCGTGTTCGTTCACCAGCAGGCTGGTCGCCGCGAGATGGCCCTGGTTGGTGGATTCGGTCGGATAGAATTTCGTCCGCGCACCCATCAGATAGAACCCATTCGGCAGCGGCTTGTTGAGATAGTTGTTCACGCCGCGCAGCAGCGAATGGGCAAAGCCCTTGTTGCCCTCGATGATCCGCTCCGGCCCGGTGAAGCCGCGCTGCGCCAGCAGCGCGCCGAGCACGCCGCGGAAGCGCTGGATCGGCACCGCGACGGTGATGATGACCTGGCCCTGTTCGGTGACGCGGACGATGCTGCCGTCCTGGCCGTTGATTGCCT
>Ga0182746_1002357_pt1 | contig 14645 bp, 12 predicted proteins | sample eDN3rd30CBELigOP_FD_128881 | JGI IMG/M metagenome (GOLD analysis project Ga0182746, IMG submission 128881) | Enriched Organic Plus compost microbial communities from Emeryville, California, USA - eDNA 3rd pass 30_C BE-Lig OP (version 2) (version 2) ... | reverse complement strand
TCTTGCGAAAGAATTAGGAGCGGATTTAACAATCAATGGCCTAAAAACAGATCCAATTGAAGATATTCAAAATAAAGTGGGCGGCGTTCAGGCAGCTATTTCTGTTGCTGTTACGAAAAAAGCGTTTGAACAAGCATATAAATCCGTGAAGCGTGGGGGAACATTGGTAGCTGTTGGCCTTCCGAATGCCGAATTGCCAATTCCAATCTTTGATACCGTGTTAAATGGAGTAACGGTGAAAGGTTCAATTGTTGGGACAAGAAAAGACCTTCAGGAAGCGATTCAATTTGCAGCAGAAGGCAAGGTACGTACAAATATTGAAACAAAACCGCTTGATAACATTAATGAAGTGTTCGAACGTTTAGATAAAGGCGAAATTAATGGCCGTGTTGTATTAACAATGGAATAGAGATTGATAGAAAAGAAGCTAGCTTAAAGGATTGCTAGCTTCTTTTCTTACGGAGCAAATATCTATGAATGATTCTTTTCATTTAAAATATACCGCAGCTTTCGCATCGAGATATGAAGTCGTTTAGCTGCTTCATTGCGGTTGCCGTATGTTTGTTGGAGAGCTTGCAGGACAATTTCCTTGCTAACAATAGATTCTAGCTTTTTTATTTCTGATAGCAGGTCAGTGAGATCCATTTCCTTTTTTTGCTGAAAGTCTTCAACAAGCCTTTTTCTCCATTCAGTAAGGGGATCATTTATTATCGTTTGGACAGCTTTTGTCTCTATATTTGGTTGGAGTACGTGATTGTTCGGCAGCACGATATCTTCTGCTATTATTGTCTGTTCAGAGTCAGTCAATGTGAGTGTTCTTGTTATTACATTGGACAGCTCACGGATATTGCCGGGCCAATCATAGCGTTGCAGTTTTTCAATTGCACAGTCTGAAAATGTCCTGTTAGCCTGTCCATTTCGTTCAGTTAGATGTTCAATGAGCAGCGGAATATCGGCTTTCCTGTGGCGCAGGGCTGGGATATCGAGCTTCACGACGTTCAGACGATAGTATAAATCTTCGCGAAATTTTCCTTTCATCACTGCCTGCTGCAAATTTTCATTAGAGGCAGCCACTAATCGGGCGTTAGTGTGTAGTATTTGACTGCTGCCAACACGCATAAATTCTCTAGTTTCTAGTACTCTAAGCAGCTTTACTTGAATAGCTGGGCTCGCATCGGCAATTTCATCGAGAAAAAGCGTCCCATTTCCGGCAATTTCAAAGAACCCTTTTCTTTGCTGAGTTGCTCCAGTAAATGCCCCTTTTTCATGTCCAAATAATTCACTTTCTAAGAGAGATTCAGAAATGGCCCCGCAATTAAGGGCAATAAAGGGCTCATGGCTTCGTGGGCTAGCTAGATGAATGAATCGGGAGAGGACCTCTTTACCAGTACCTGTTTCTCCTTCAATCAATACGTTTACAGATTTTTGAGCCACTTTGTATGCTGTTTCAAGAAGTGCTGACATGGAGGAGCGTTCTCCCATAATGAGTCCTGAATCATGAGCGAGTTTATGTACGACTTGCTGATGTTGAGCAGTACAATGGTTTAATAGATTTTCCACTTGTGCTTCGAGGACAGAGATATCATCAAAAGGCTTTTCCATATAGTCACTTGCACCAAGCTTCATCGCTTCTACAGCGGTTTTGATTGTACTATAGCCAGTCATAATGAGTGCCTTGCAGCGAGGTTGCAGCGTTTTTAAGTGCCGCAAAAGGGAAAGTCCGTCACAGTCTGGCAGCTTTAAATCAATCATGGCCACATGGAAATGATGATTATGGAAGTCGAGTTCATAAAATTGTTGACCGCTGTTAACAACCTGAACATGATAGCCTTTTAAAGTAAACAGACGGGATAAGAAAGTGCCAACTTCCTTTTCATCATCCGCAATAAGCAGATTAATCATGTAATCACCTCATTTAGTAAAGGGAGTTTTAAGCGAAATGTGCTTCCGTGACCGTCTACACTTTCAACTTCAATCGTGCCGCCGTGATCATTGGCGATTCCAAGACTGACTGATAACCCAAGTCCGGTGCCTTTATCGCGTTCCTTTGTTGTATGAAAAGGGTGAAAAATAAGTGGTAAACGCTCTGCCTCAATCCCAATTCCGTTATCTGTAACGGCGATAATAATAGAGTTGGAATCAAGATAGGATTGAATATCGAGCTGTTTTTCTGTTGATGTAGAAACATCTAAGGCATATTTAGCATTTAACAGTAAATTGATAATAATTTGTTCAATATGCGGCTGACTACCAACTATAGGCGGTAGATCTTTTTGTAAAGAAAGACGAATCGAAATCGCATTTTTTTCAAGCTGAAACTTTAATAGATTAAGAACTTGATGAATAGCTTCGTTCACTGAGTAATGCTGAAATTTGTATTCATCCTGTCTTGAAAAGGTAAGAAGGCTTTTCACAATTTGTTTGCAGCGGTCCCCGCAGTTTTTAATATCCGTTAGTAAAGGGTAATCCTGATGTTCAGGAGGGGTATTTCTTAGCAAAAGTTGTGAGTTTCCAAGAATGGCTGTTAACGGGCTGTTTAATTCGTGAGCGACACCAGCAGCCATTTCACCAATGGCGCCGAGCTTGCCGGCATGAAGCAGTTGGGCTTGAATCTGCCGTTTTACGGTTACATTTTTAAAGTAGGCAATGACACCGTATACTTGTTGTTCCTTATTTTGAATAGGGTACGTATTCATTTCCAAAATGATGTCGTTTGGAAGCAGAATTTCTTGAAATTTTGGCTTTTGGGAAGAGAATGTATCTTGGATGAGTGGTTTTGCCTGATCTATGACAGCTTCAAGAGCGGAAAAGCTTTTCGCCGAATCATTGCACTTGTATAGGGCAATTTGACGGTCGAATACAACAATCATGTCTTCCACTGCCTTAAAGGTGTCTTCCCATTCTTGTTTTGCGCGAAGCACTTCTTTATAAAGAGCTGCATTTTCAAGCGTCATGGCTAATTGATTAGAAAGCTGCTCAAGAAAGTCTAATTCTTCAGGTTTCCATTCCTTCTGGTTTTTCCTGCCGAATGTTAAAACACCAATCCCTTCATTTTTGCTGTATAAAGGGACTAATAAAAGGGTTTCAATGCTTAAAGCAAGCAGCCGTTTTTTCTCAGAATAGAGAGCAGGTAAGTGATCGACTTGAAGATGAATTAATTGTTTGCCATGAAGGGCAGACGTATAAAGAGAAAGCTGCTGCATATGGGTATTAAACTCCGATTCGAGATCACAATGTTCCTCGGGATGAATGTGGAGCAAAGAAGGCTCTTCCTCATGCAAGATAAATAAATGACAATCATCAAAAGTGATAAGCTGCTTTAGCTTACTCATCACATTGCGTAAGATTTCCTCAATGCTCATATCAATGTGAATATTTTTAGTTAAATCATTCAGGATTTCAAGCTGCATATTTTTCTGTTTTAATTGATCAATTGTTTTCTTTAGTTCCGTATAGTACGTTTTTTTTGAAGATTTTACACCGGTGAGTAAATCGATTAATTGGTCTTTATTCATATTCTTCACCTCATGATTATAAGGCTTTGACGAGTAAACTTTTTATTTGATCAAGGGACATATCACGCGGATTCGTAATCATACAGGGATCCTCTAGAGCTGATATGCCAATTGTTCCAATCATTTCTTCCGTAATCCCGACATCACCTAAACATGTTGGGGTTCCAATATCATTGGATAAGTCTCTGACGAATTGAATCGCAGCATTACCTGCTTGCTGTTCTGTTAGCGTGCGTGTGTCAATGCCCATTATTTCTGCTAATTCACTAAAGCGTTGTGGGGAAGCAATTCGATTGAACTCCATCACATGAGGAAGCAGAATTGTGTTAATTTCTCCATGAGGTAATAAATATTTCCCGCCAATGGCATGGGAGATGGCATGGGTTGCTCCTAAAATTGCATTAGAAAAGGCCAGTCCAGCCTGTAGGCTTGCCATAGCCATTGCCTCTTTTGCTTCTTTATTATTTTTGGAAGCAACAGATGGTCGTAAATAGCGTGAAACAAGTGATAAAGCATTTTTGGCCTGAACATCAGTAAGCGGTGTAGCGGCAATTGACACATAAGATTCAATCGCATGTGTTAACACATCCATGCCCGTTGCTGCGGTTAGTTCAGCATCTTTCGTTGTTAATGTGTTTGGATCAACAATGGCGATATCAGGGACAAGCGATTTCGAAATAATGGTCATTTTCTTTTGATGAAAAGAGTCCACGATAACGGAAAATTGTGATACCTCTGAGCCAGACCCTGCAGTTGTCATTACCATTACCATAGGAGGCAGGGGAGAGTGGATTTTATCGATCCCTTCATAGTCACAAATGTCTCCTCCATTAGTCGCTAAGATGGCGATGGCTTTGGCTGCATCGAGCGCACTGCCTCCGCCGACACCGATAATAGCGTCGCACTCATTTTGAAGAAAAGAGCGGCAGCCAGCTGTGATTTCTCGGTCTTTCGGATTTGTTGTCGAATCAATATAGATGGAGAAAGCGAGCCCTGCACGTTTGCATGATTGCATGACAATATTAAGCCATCCTGCCGTAGCTACTCCAGCATCACTGACAATAAAGACGTTTTTAGCACCTAAGCGGGAGCAGGCATCTCCAACCTGCTCAATGGAGCCCTTTCCGAAAATAATTTCTGGAATCACAAATGTATTAAGAGACATTGTCAACATCCTCTCCTAAGGTAATGGGCTTTCTATCTCTTATTATTTTACATTATAAGGGAAAAGTCTCGTTTGTTCGACGAAATTTTTTTATATATCACATGTATTATAAATTGGCATTCTTACTTAATTCTGAAGCGGTATGTACAATATGGTCAAATGATTGATGAAACTCTTCGACGATGACCGACTGTTCTTCTGAGTGTGCAGAGATCTGCTGAATGGTTTTGATGGCTTTTTCTATGTTTTTCACCATTTCTTTTAACTGTGGTTCAAAACCTTCAACTGCCTCTTTGCTGCTATCTGCCATTTTTTTAATTTCATTCGCTACGACCATAAAGCCTCGTCCGTGTTCACCAGATCGAGCTGCTTCAATCGAGGCATTTAACCCTAAAATCCGAGATCTAATAGCTGTGTCTTTAATTTTTGATAAAACATGTTCAATCGTTCGAATTTCATTTTTTAAAAGGGTAGATTCATCTGCCAGTTCTTGCAAATCTTTTGCAATGATGTTAGAAACAGATGCCATATGCTCGGTTGTTGCTGCCATCTCTTGGCTAATAGCTGTAAGTTCTTCGGCTTCAGATCGCAACATATCGATTCTTCTGTTAGAAACGACGGAAGAGAGAACGCCGATTACTTTCCCGTTTTCTTTAATAGGAGAAGCAGTTGAAATATAGGGAACTCCAAACCTGTGAGAGTCTTTTTCCTCTTGCTCAAATCGACCAGACTGAAGTGCTTGTAGTGTCACGGTTCCTTGCAGAGTACTGATAGGTGCTCCTACTTGAATTTTTAAATCGATGCTTGTTCCTGGTAAGTAAGATAATACTTTTTCTGTATCAATTAAAACAAGACAAGCATCTTCTGGATAGGAGGCTTGAATAATCTCTGCATTATCTAATAATTGTTGTAGTTTCGTTTCCAACCTTCATACACACTCCTTATTTTGTTCCGGTATATATACTTTCGATAATATATTGAACTATTATTCTTCCATTATATGTTCATTATGACATAGGCGAATAGGATAATCACGCTTATTTGGAAGAGGGGCGGGAGTGTTTCGGGTGTTTTTTCTTATTATATGACTTGTATTCTAGTAATCAAATGCAGTCTAATCTTAATTCAGCATAGTAGGTTCCTTTAGTTCACACTTTTTTCCTTCCTTGGCCAAATAAAATAGCTGCAACAAATAATAAAGTCAATAGCTAATCCCAGAATAATGACAATCCAAAATGCAATTTCGCAGCCAACAATGATCCACCCCATAAAGTTCAAAGCAATCCTCCTTGAGTGATAATATATTTTGTGTGAATTTTACCATTATATTGGTTTATCGACCACTGAAGTAGGGGAAGGGCAAAAAGAAAACGAGGCGTGATCAGCACGCCTCGTTTTCTTTTAACCTTGTTTTAATTCTAATCGTCGAGCGAGGATAGACAGTGTGTAGTTCACAACAAAATACATAATGGCCACGAGCAGTAGAATTGGGACGAAATAGTTAATATTTTGTGCATAGATAATTTGACCGTGGTGCATGAGTTCTGGTAAGGAAATGACAACTGCCAGTGAAGTATCCTTTAATAAAGAAATAAATTGACTGACCATAGGAGGAACCATTCGACGTAAGGCTTGTGGCAAAATGACATATCGTAAAGCTTGCACATAGCTTAAGCCTGATGAACGAGCAGCCTCCATTTGTCCTTTTTCAATTGAATTCAATCCGCTCCGAATTATCTCAGAAATCATCGCCGATTCAAATACAGTTAAGGCAACAATTGCAGCAGGAACAATCTCTAGTTTGAGACCAATCTCAGGTAATGCAAAGTACGTAAAGAAAATAATCAATAGTAGAGGTAAGTTTCTTATTGTTTCTACGATAACAGCCGCTATTTGCGAAATAACAGGTATTTTTGCATAACGTAGAATACCGAAAATTCCACCGATAATGAAGCTTAAAATGATAGAGATGAACGCGACTTTAAGTGTTACCCAAAATCCTTCTAATAGGAAGGTAAGATGATCTGGTGAATATGCATTAATAAAATCCATAATAGTACCTCCCCTCAATTACTCTTAGCTAGGCGTTTTTCTAGATACCCGACGCCAAGACTTAGAGGAATGGTAAGTAGTAAGTAAAAGATTGCTACGAATATGTATACATCAAATACAACAAATGTTCTGGAAGAAATTAAGTCCCCTTGGTACATCAGATCAAGACCCGCAACGACTGATAGAATAGAAGAGTTTTTGACAAGATTAATAAACTGGTTTCCAAGTGGAGGTATAACGATTTTGAACGCTTGAGGTAAAATAATCAAACGCATCGTTTGGACATAGCTGAGACCTGAAGATCGAGCGGCTTCCATTTGCCCCTTTGGCACGGATAAAATACCTGCTCGAATCGCCTCGGCAATGAAAGAAGACGTATAAATGGATAAGGCAATCGTACCTGCCATTAAACCATCTAAACGTAAGCCAAGAAAAAAGAAAAAGACAATGATTAGAAGTGGAATATTACGAATAAATTCGACATAAGCCGCTCCTAATGCATTTAAAGGCTTAAATGGTACAATCCGTATCACGGCTATTAAAATACCAATTACTAAACTTGCAACCAATGCAATCAAACTTGCCGTGATGGTAATTTTAAACCCTTCCAAATACATGTCTAGATGGTCTGTCAGTATGGAAAAATCAAGCACGGCTATTCACTCCTCTAATTAATCAGGATGAGCATTATGCTCATCCTGATAATCAAACCTATATTATTTTTTGATCCACTTTGCATAGATTTCGTCATATTTACCTGAATCTTTAATTGCTTTAAGTGCTTTGTTTAGCTCCTCTACAAGTGCAGTATTGCCTTTTTTAACAGCGATACCGTATGGTTCTTCTGTGAAAGTTCCACCGACTAATTCATACGATGGATCTTCGTCAGCCATACCATAAAGAATGGAATCATCTGTTGTTAAAGCATCACCTTGGCCAGCTTTTAAAGCATTAAAAGCTTCTGCATAGTTTTCGAATTCAAGAACTTTTGCATCAGGTGCTTTTTCACGAATATTAACGGCAGAAGTAGAACCTTTAACTGCGATTACTGTTTTTCCTTTTAAATCATCAATTCTTTTGATGCTGCTGCCTTTTTTAACAAGCAGGGATTGTCCTGCATCAAAATAAACATCTGTGAAATCAACTTCTTTTTTACGCTCTTCTGTAATCGTCATCGTTGCTACAATGACATCGATATCACCGTTATTTAAAAGCGGCATTCTCGTTTTGGACGTTACTTCTTTGAACTCAACTTTTGTTTCATCACCTAAGATTTCGCCAGCAAGTGCTTTAGCGATATCAATATCAAAACCTTCCACTTCGCCTGTGCTAGGGTTTTTTAATCCAAATAGGCGTGTATCATTTTTTACACCAAACACAATTTTGTCTTTTTCTTTAATTTGAGCAAGCACGTCTTTTGTTTCGTTCTCGCTTTTTTCTGTTTCTGTGGATGTCTCTTTTCCGCAACCAGCTAGTAAAATGACTGCTAGTATGGAAAGCAGCAACCCTTGTAACCATTTTTTCTTCATACCATTTCCCCCTATTTAATGATTTAAAATACGGCTAAGAAATAGGCGAGCTCTCTCTTCGCGAGGGTTTGCATAAAACTCAGCCGGTATTGCCTCTTCTAAAATGCGGCCTTCATCCATGAAGACGATGCGGTCAGCCACTTCACGAGCAAAGCCCATTTCGTGTGTGACAACGACCATTGTCATTCCTTCATGTGCAAGTGCCTTCATAACATCAAGAACCTCGCCGATCATTTCTGGATCTAAGGCTGAGGTTGGTTCATCAAATAGCATAATTTCTGGATTCATAGCTAATCCTCTCGCGATGGCTACTCGTTGTTGTTGACCACCGGAAAGTTGAGAGGGATAGGAGTTCGCTTTGTTGGCAATTCCTACTTTTTCTAAATATTTTTGAGCGATTTTTTTAGCTTCGGCTTCTGATTGGCCAAGGACTTTCATTGGAGCAAGCATGATATTTTGAAGTACGGTTTTATGAGGGTATAAATGAAAGTGTTGAAAGACCATCCCAATATTTCGGCGTAGTTTATTAATATCTGTTTTTTTATCTCCTACAGATATACCGTTAACGGTCAATGATCCATCTGAAATCGTTTCTAAGCGATTGATACATCGAAGCATCGTGCTTTTCCCTGATCCAGAGGGGCCAATGACGACGACTACCTCACCTTTGTTAATGGTGAGATTAATATCTTTTAAAACATGAAAGTCACCATAAAACTTATTGACTCCATCAAAAACAATCATATGTATCCATCCTCTCTTGACCTAAACAACATATATGTAATGCACGTTTTAAATCAACTATGATAGTTTCATTGAGAAAACAGTTGATTTATAACATGTAGGTCTTTTGGTTCAGGTAACTTCTAGAAGTATCCTTGTTAAATTATAACATATTAGTATAATAATTTGTAATTAAATACTTAAAAAGGATAAATATGTACATATAACCTTAAAAAGGATACTTAAGAAATGATATTGAAAATAGATTTTTTTTCTAGAAACATAATAAAGGTAGATTAATAGGTGAATTATCATGATTCGGTTAGGTGGATAAAGGTTTTATTAAGAAGTGGGGTTTTGGCTGAATGTTTATTGTAGATTCACGAAGAGTAAGACCTTTACGGATAGATGTTGTGCTTTACTTTAGCTAATTTAGCGTACACTATCATAAAAAAGTACTGTGTGTTATCGACCGCCAAGCCTTGATTCCGAATGTGATAGCTATCTAAGGTATTGAAAAATGGGTTAGCATCTTTAATGAAATAAAAAGCTTCGTACTCTTGTATCGGGCCATAATTGTTTCATCTCCTTTATAGGTAATAAATGGGTTGGGGTATTTATGATTTAAGAAAATTCCGAACTGTAATGTTCAATCTCCCTTATATCTACTGGTTAAACCATCCTTAGACATAAATAAATAACTTGGAGGAGCAGGATGCTTATAAGAGTTTGTTCCTGATAAGAGGCTGATGGGTAAGAAACTTGCCCATTTAAACCATTTATAAAAAAAGTTTGTAATAGGAATCACTTCAAAGCCAAGATGGTTGGCTCCTTTATTCAATGTAGTGATTCCGATAATTCCTTTGATTTGTTTTACTTGAGGATGCTGTTGAATAAACAAAACTAGACTTGGCAATGATTCTTTGACAGCTTGAAAAACAAATCGGCCTCTTCTTAAATCGCTTTTGATTTGTTTTAATTCTTTTAATAAAACAGCGTTGTGTAAATGGATTTTAATTAAAAAATCATTTTTGTTAATTACGGTTCCATCCGATAAAATTACACTTCTTCCTTTATAACGTGTAAGTTTGACACGTAAAACACTTTTCTCTGGAAGGTAATTCAAATGGGAAAGACGATAATAAATTGGGTCAACTAAATTCCAAATATTCAATAGATAATTTCTCATTTCTACAGAACCTTTCTTGCTTTGTTGTTTTTAGTATTCATTGTTCAGTGGATAAATATTTCGGGAATTAGAGGGATTTAAAATTGGAAGGTTCATCTAAGAATATCTCCGTTTTCTTGTTACATAATAAAACCGTTATGTTTTTAACAATACAGAGGAGGAATATACAATGATGCAAAACCAACAAGGACAAATGCACCAAAATATGCACACAGGAGCTGTACCACAGCAAATGAATCACGGTGGTCACGAGGTATTCGATGTACATGAGGTGTTAACGGGATCACTTGGTACTCTAAGCCAATATATGATACTGCGCCAATATGTAAAAGACCAAGAATTAATGAGCATCTTGGATCGTCAATATCAATTTATTCAAGATGAGTATAATCTTCTTGTAGAATGTTTTAAAACAGGTCAAGATCCTTCTAAGCGAACAGAAAGCTATAACATGACACAGGATAATGATTTTATCTATGGCTTAACACCAACTCAACCGAAAAAGCCGATGCAGTCTGTATCAGAAATTACGGATGAATGTGTGTCTGGATTAATGCTTAGTGCTGTGAAGTCCATGGCTTCCATGAAGACGATGGCAGCTTGTGAAGTAACAAATCCAGTTGTGCGCAGAGTGATAGCTGCTACTGTTCCAAATTGTATCGAAATGGCTTATGAACTTTCGATTTATCAAAATAAACATCATTACTATCAAGTACCGCAGCTTGCACAGCAAGATATGCAGCAGCTTCTAAATGCGTTTGAAACTGCTCAAGGCATGCCGCAAATGCCTAATAATAAAATGATGCAATAACAAAATATTTTACAAGCACTAATAGCTCACACGGAAGTTATTGGAAAAGTGTAGGTAGTTTTGAATAAGCGTTGCCTTCCTCAGTTTACTCGAGGAAGGCAACGCTATTTTCTACGGGTAATAGGTGATATTTTTAATGATTTTCAATAAAAATTTTCGGAATTCTAGTCCTGTTATAGCGATTAATTATTTCTAGTACCTAAAAATAATTAAATACTACTTTGACATAGAGAAATGTAAGCGATGACATCATTTTAGAGAAAGCTGTTATACAGAAGGTGTTAAATCTAAAACTTATTCAATAGCCATCAAATCAACAGAAGATAAAAAACAATAAGTTTTCAGGAAAGCATGGTATAAAATTGAAGTCAGAATAATGAGTTAAAATATAGGAATAGGTAATGATATTGCACCTTCCTCAATTTAGTTGGTATAAATTTGCAAGGAGCGATAGCCATATTTACCGTCAATCTTAAACAATTATGATTCTAATGAAAGAAATCAAGTAAAGAGGTACATGGAGAAGGTGACTTTTCATTCAACGCTGAGTGAAAAGTCATCTTCTCGTTTTAAGAAATTAAAAGCGTTAGTTTTTCAGTAGCCTTTTTCGGGCATGTAGGGGCATTGAAGTGAGTGCTTATTTTTTATTGTGATGGTAATTTTGGCAGGGCGAATGTAGAGAAAATAGCGAATACTAATAATGTGTAATTTATTAACAATTAAACTCCATAGTAGGGGCCGAATCTAGTATTTTTTCTTTGTCTCATTCTCTTTGGTTGCCCTAAATTGTTCGGGTCTCTCTTCTCGAAGGTTAAAGTAGTATAGAATGGCCTCAGCTATTCGGCGCGAAGCCTCTCCATCCCCAAAAGGGTTTTTTGCATTAGACATCTTAGAATAGGCAGCATCATCCGTTAGTAATTCGTCAGCTAATTGATAGATGGTCTGTTCGTTAGTTCCCGCTAATTTCAAAGTACCGGCGCTAAGCCCTTCTGGACGCTCTGTTGTGTCACGTAGCACTAAAACAGGGATGCCTAGTGAAGGGGCTTCTTCCTGAATCCCGCCTGAATCTGTCAGGATTAAATAAGAACGAGCCATAAAATTATGGAAATCAACGGCATTTAAAGGTTCAATTAATCGAATTTGGGGGTGGTTTCCTAGAATGTCTTGGGCCGCTTTTCTAACTGAAGGGTTTAAATGAACTGGGTACACAACAGCAATATCTTTATGTTTTTCTACCAACTTACGAATTGCTTTAAACATGCTGTGCATCGTATCTCCTAGATTTTCACGTCGATGAGCAGTAAGTAAAACAAGACGGGATCCTGCTAATTCATCGAGGAGTGGATGGTGATAATCCTTAAAAATGGTTGTCTTTTGAGCATCGATTACTGTATTACCAGTGATAAAGATTGTCTCCGCTATTTTATTTTCTTTTCGAAGATTGTTAGCAGCAACTTCGGTTGGGGCGAAATGAAGCTCAGCCATTATACCGGTAAGTTGTCGGTTCATTTCCTCAGGGTAGGGGGAGTATTTATTATTTGTTCTAAGACCAGCTTCAACGTGACCAATTGCTACTTGATTATATAGAGCAGCTAAACTTGCTGCAAAAGTTGTAGTTGTATCTCCATGAACTAGGATCATATCTGGTTTAACCTTTTTTATCACTTTATCTAAACCATTAAGTGAAAGTGTCGTCACATCCATTAAACTTTGACAATCTTTCATGATATTAAGATCAAAATCTGGTTGGATTTTAAAGACATCTAATACTTGATCAAGCATTTGGCGATGTTGAGCTGTAACACACACAAATGATTCAATCTCCTCGTATTTTTTTAACTCATTAATTAATGGAGCCATTTTAATAGCTTCTGGCCTTGTTCCAAAAATAGTTAATATTTTTTTCTTTTGAAATTGATTACACATAATTTCCTCCATCTTATTTACATTATTTTGGATTAATAAAAATATCGTTAGTTTTTTGGCTCAACACCAAAGTCTGTTCTTGACATAAAAAACAACTTAGCACATGTAGTCCAATTTGTTATAGACAAAGGAATTTTCTAAGAATAATACATATGTTAATTTCATCAAGTACATGTTTTGGTAAAGACCCTATTTTTTATAAATATTTATCGTAGAACTACGGTAAAAGATATCTGTTGACGAACAGTTTTCACGTACATGTTATATTGTTCACTAATTACTATCATTCTATGTTAGTAATCTAGAGTTGTCTGGATGTGTATCTTTGATTGAAACTAGATTAACTGGATAAATAGTCCGTACCATATTTCAAAAGATGATTCATTTTCAAATCTAATTATACTTCACGAATCAGTACACAGGCTGGTACACATGAAAGACAATGACAAGATAAAGTCACTATTAAAAGTTCTAAATTTATCTGAGAAGAAAATGGTAAAACTTAATGAATTTTGAACACAATGTCATAATCAAGCAATTTGATTTAGGGGGAAAGCAATCCATCTAGAATATACATAGAATTGAACGAATTGGGTTAGTTGGAACGCTGCATGATTCGAAAGTTTTATGTATGGTGTAAAAAGGAGTGATAACTTCAAACCCTTACCTATCTGTATCAAGAAGGAAAACAAAAGAATCCTCATTACGGATGAGTAGGGACATAGAAACAGTAAAATAAATGGTAGTTAAAATATTAACATATACATTTCCTAATTTTTAATGAGTGGTTGAAGAGTTGCTCGTTTGACAGCTTGTACCAAAAAAGACCGCCTCTCAAAAATAAGAAACGGTCTCCTAAAACTTCTTTTCAAACGTTAATCGTTGCTTTCATCATCATCATCTTCATTATTAAAGGTAAATTCGTCATTTCTGAAAACAGTAGATGGAAGATTATGTCCTGCTGAGTCAGCTAAGAAGGAATACACAAGCGTATCTTTAACATCATCTTCGTTCCCCATAATGATAACATTTAGAAAATTTTCAATTTGGAAAGCTGGTGTAAACACAACAACCTTAGTTGTTTGGTTTGGTGCTAAAGTTACATTGGTACGTGAGATTTCAGCTAAAGTACTTACAGCAGGGTGAAAAGTATTTGGACTTCTTTTTACAATTACTATTAGATTTCTAACATTATTGGGTGAATCATTGTTTAACATGATGTTAAGAGCAGTCGGAACAATATTATTTTCTGAAACAGGTACCCTGAACACCCCAGTAGATTTATGCGGCATATAGTCGCCCCCCTTCGATAAGAAATCTGTTGAACACTATAGTAAATGCCAAAGCATTCATTTTGATAGGGACAAACATATAGAGGAAATTCGTACATTTTCAAGAAAGTTAGTCTAGGAAATGTATGGCATTAACACCTTAAAGCAAACATGTTTTTTTAACGCACATATGAACAAAGATTTGCTGCAGAAGCCCTTTTTTCTTCTTTAACTAAAGCACTCCTTATATGCCGTATCAACCTAAAAGGATTGATGGAATGCTCTTTTTATCTTTGTTTAAATAAATTCGAATGAAGATATTTATATTGTTGAAAATACGGAGAATGAGAGGGCGCTTAGGGAGATGGTATAGGATTATCTGAAGGTGATTATGGGGCTTTGATTATTAAGGGAACTGGAAGTTTCCAAATATTCAACGATGATGAGTTAGATAAAAAAGCACC
>Ga0182746_1002355_pt1 | contig 14649 bp, 19 predicted proteins | sample eDN3rd30CBELigOP_FD_128881 | JGI IMG/M metagenome (GOLD analysis project Ga0182746, IMG submission 128881) | Enriched Organic Plus compost microbial communities from Emeryville, California, USA - eDNA 3rd pass 30_C BE-Lig OP (version 2) (version 2) ... | reverse complement strand
GCGAGCCAGCCGGATCGCCTCGGCCGTGAGGTCCTCCCGCACCGGGTCGGTCGACGGCCCGCTGGCCAGGTAGCCCTCGTTGAACACCAGGTACAGCACGGCGAGGACGCCGGACACCCGGGCGGGCAGGTCGTCCGCGGACGGCACGCGGTACGGGATGCCGGCGGCCTTGATCTTGGCCTTGGCACGCGTGATGCGCTGCCCGATCGCGGGCTCCTGCGCGAGGAAGGCGCGGGCGATCTCGGGGACCGTCAGGCCGCCGACCAGACGCAGCGTGAGCGCGACGCGGCTCGGCATCGCGAGCGCCGGATGGCAGCAGGTGAAGATCAGCCGGAGCCGGTCGTCGTCGACGACGCCCACGGGTGCGGGTGGCGTGTCGTCCTGCAGCATCCGGGCCTCCTGGTGCCTCGCGTCCCGCTTGCTCTCGCGCCGGATCCGGTCGACGGCCTTGCGCTGCGCGGCGGTCGTGAGCCAGGCGGCGGGGTTGCGCGGGACGCCGTCGGTCGGCCACCGCACGACGGCGGCCGCGAACGCCTCGGCGGCGGCCTCCTCGGCGACGTCGAGGTCGCCGAAGCGCCGCGTGAGCGAGCCGACCAGCCGGGCCCACTCCGCGCGGTGGGCCCGGGCGACGGCCGCCGCGGCGTCGTCGGCGGCAGGGAGCAGATCGCTCACAGGAACGGCCGCACCTCGATCTTCCGGTCGCAGACCTTCGATGCCTCGGTCGCGAGCTCGAGCGCGACGTCGAGGTCCGGGGCCTCCCAGATCCACACGCCCGCGAGGAACTCCTTCGACTCCACGAAGGGCCCGTCGGTGAGCAGCGGCCGCTCGCCGCGGTTGTCGACGACGGTCGCGGCGTCGGTGTCGGCGAGGCCGCCCGCGAAGACCCAGTGGCCCGCCGCGATGAGGCGTTCGTTGAAGGCGCTGATGAGGGGCTCGCGGTCGTCGCGGCCGGGGTCGACCTTGTCGTCGATCACGGAAACCAGGTACTGCATCGGTGTCATCTCCTCGGGTGTCGAAGTCGGGGTGGGGGCGGGTCAGGCGCGGGCGTAGCGCGGGCGGCCGGCGGGCCGGTAGACCTGGATCGTCACGCCCTTCGAGTCGACCCGCGAGCCGACGGGGTCGAGCGCACGGTCGGGGCCGTCGTCGGGGAACAGCCGGGTCCCCTGGCCCAGGACCACCGGGACCACGAGCAGCGTGAGCTCGTCGACCAGGTCGTGCTCCAGCAGCCACCGGACCAGGACGCCGCTCCCGTGCACCTGCAGCTCGCCGCCGGGCGCGGCCTTGAGCTCGCGGACGGCATCCGCGAGGTCGCCGCGGAGCACCGTGGTGCGGGGGCCAGGTCGGGTTCTCGAGCGTCGTCGAGGCGACGTACTTGGGCGCGCGTTCGAGGGCCACGCCGATGGGGTGGGCGCGCATGGCGTCGACCGCTCCCCACGAGCCCGCGAAGAGCTCGTAGGTGCGCCGGCCGAACAGGAACGCGTCCGCGCGCTCGTAGGTCCGGGTGATGAGGTCGCGGGTGTCGTCGTCACCGGCCCCGAGCGCCCAGCCGCCGCGCGTGAACCCGTTCCTGCGGTCGTCGGACGTGGCGCCGTTGCCCTGCATCACCCCGTCGAGGGTCACCTGGGTCATGGTCGTGAGCTTCATGGTCGCGGTTCCTCCGGGTCCGGCCGCCCCGGGCGGGCGGCCTCACCCTGTCGACGACGACGACCCCGCGGATCCGACATCGCCGACCGGGCGAGTTCTCGGCGCACCCGGGACCAATCCCGGTGTCTGCCGTGTTGGAACCTACGACGCCGCAGCCAGCGACGTCGGAACGAAGGAGCAAAGGACGTGTCGAACGACTACAGCAGGTCTCCCGAGGCGGTGAGCCGCCTCACCCGGCGCCAGCGCCACGTCACCCAGGACGGCGGCACCGAGCCGGCCTTCCGCAACGAGTACTGGGACAACCACGAGCCGGGGATCTACGTGGACGTGGTGTCGGGGCAGCCCCTCTTCTCGTCCACCGACAAGTACGACAGCGGGACCGGCTGGCCCAGCTTCACCCGGCCGATCGCCGACGACGCGGTGACCACCCAGGCGGACAGGTCCTTCTGGATGGTCCGGACCGAGGTGCGCTCCGCCGGGGCCGACAGCCACCTCGGGCACCTGTTCGACGACGGCCCGGCCGCCGCGGGCGGCCTGCGGTACTGCATGAACTCGGCCGCGCTGCGGTTCGTCCCCGCGGCCGAGCTGGAGGAGCAGGGCTACGGTCGCTTCCGGACCCTGTTCGAGACCTCCGAGACCACGAGCACGAGCACGAAGGAGAGTGCGTCATGACCAGCGGCATCACCGACACCGGGGAGATCACCCGCGAGCCCGGCACCGAGACGGCCGTCCTGGCGGGCGGCTGCTTCTGGGGCCTCGAGGACCTCATCCGACGCCAGCCGGGCGTCCTCGCGGTCCGCGTCGGGTACACCGGCGGGCAGAACGACCACGCGACCTATCGCAACCACCCCGGCCACGCCGAGGCGGTCGAGATCGTCTTCGACCCGGCCAGGACGACGTACCGCGACCTGCTCGCGTTCTTCTTTCAGGTCCACGACCCGTCGACGCTCGACCGGCAGGGCAACGACGTCGGGACGAGCTACCGCTCGGCGATCTTCCCGCTCACGCCGGAGCAGGAGCGGGTCGCGCGCGACACGATCGCCGACGTCGACGCGTCCGGCCTGTGGCCGGGCAAGGTCGTGACGACGATCGAGCCCGCCGGGCCCTTCTGGGAGGCCGAGCCGGAGCACCAGGACTACCTGCTCAAGTACCCGAACGGGTACACCTGCCACTTCGTGCGCCCGGGCTGGGTGCTGCCGAAGCGCGAGCAGGCCTCGGCCTGACGGGACGGCCGCCGGCCGGCGAGGGGCTTCCGAGCCCTCCGCCGGCCGGCGGCCTGCGTGTTCTTGCTCGGCAGGCGGTCAGTCCGAGGCTGCCCCGAGGCTCTCGACGAGCGCCGCGACCCGCCTCGCACGGGTCTCCGGCCGCTTGGCCTGCTCGACGACGCGCACGTGCTGCTTGCGCTGGCTCACCGTCAGCCGGTCGAACGCGGCTCGGGCCGCGGGCGCCGCGTCGAGGGCTGCGGCGACGTCGTCGGGCTCGGTGACCGTGACGGGCTCCTCGTCGAGCTCGAGGCCGACCGTGACCTCGTCGCCCACCGTGACCCCGGCCGCCGCCCGGTTCGCGTTGCTGAGGCCGATGAGGTCGCGCCCGCGCAGGGTCGCGACCCGCGTGCGCCACGTGTGGCCGCCCAGCGTGACGACGACCCGTGGGCGCTTCCCGCCGCCCAGGGACTCGACGAGCCCCGGGGGGATCTCGAGGCCGTGCATCGGCTCGGGCGGTTCGACGGTGCTGCGGAACTCCATGCTCGTGTCCTCTCGTCGGGGCTGCGCTGCTCGGTGAGGTCCGGCCGGTGGGTCGCGCTCCGCGCGCTCAGCCCAGGGCGGCCGCCGCCACGCGGAGCTGCTCGAGCGCGCGGGTGGCGAGCGCTCCGAAGTCCTGCTCGTCGTCCGCGGCGACCCAGGTCGCGTACGCCTCCTTGAACGCGAGCATGCCGAGCTCGGCGACGAGGTCGGCGGTGCGTCGGTCGACGCCGCGCGCCCGGAGCGCGTCGGCCGCCGCCGCGGCGAGGCCGACGCGCTTGAGCTGGTCGCGCTGCTGGAGCTCGGCGCTCGCCGCGATGACGGCCTGGAGCCGGGGTCCGAGCTCACGGCTGGCGGGGGTCATCGCCCCGGCGGCACCTCGGAGGCCGGCGGCCATGGCGTCGAGGGGGCCGGCGTCGTCGGGCGCGGCCGTGATGCCGTCGGTGAGCAGTCGCGAGAGCGTCTCCTGGCCGGCCGCGAGGACGTCGCGCTTGTCGGGGAAGTGGCGGAAGAAGGTGCTGCGCGTGAGCCCGGCGCGGTCGACGATCTGCGCGACCGTCGTCTCGTCGTACCCCTGCTCGTTGAACAGGTGCAGCGCCGCCACGACGAGGCGTTCACGGGCGTCGGGCTCCCAGCGTGGCATGGCCTCATCCTACGGACGGGACTTCGGTCCCATCGGCATGGGCCGTGCCAGGCGACGGCGCCGCGGCGTGGCCCGGCGCGATGAGTTTCCGGGCCGCCGACCGTCAGACCCTCCATGAGCGCTGCATCGAACGACCCCCGCACCCCTGCGGAGCGTGCTGTCACCGTGACGCCGGTCCTCGTCGCCGACCTGTTCGTGGAGGGCGAGCGGATGCCGGTCTGCGTGCACGTCGTCGACCATCCCGACGGCCGTGTGCTCGTCGACACCGGGATGACCGACCTCCATCCGGCCCTCGCCGACATGGACCCTCGCCTCCGGCTGCTCAGCGAGCAGGACGTCGACCTGGACGGCATCGACCTCGTCGTCAACACGCACCTGCACGCCGACCACTGCGGCGGCAACCGCCTGTTCCCGGGCACCCCGATCTACGTGCAGCGCCGCGAGCTCGACGACGCCCGCACCCTGGACGACTACACGATCCGCGACTGGGTCGACGCTCCCGGCGTGCAGTACGTGCCGGTCGACGGCGAGCTGGAGCTCCTTCCCGGGGTGCGCCTCGTCCCGGCGCCGGGTCACACCGCCGGCTCGCAGGTGGTCGTCGTCGAGACGGACGGGCGCCTGGTCGTCGTCGTGGGGGACACGGCGGTGTGGTTCGGCGAGCTCGACGAGCCGCGGACCGAGGGCCAGCGGCTCGTCCGCTCCCTCGATCCGCAGGAGGTGTGGCTCGCCCACACGGACGAGCCCTGGCGGCCTCCGGCGGACTGATCGGCTCTGCGACGGGACAAAGGTCCCATCGGTTGCTACGGTGATGAGACACAAGTCCCATCACAAGGAGCAGTCATGCGCGTCTTCGTCACCGGAGCCAGCGGCGGGATCGGTTCCGCCGTGCTCCCCGAGCTCCTCTCGGCCGGGCACGAGGTCGTCGGCCTCGCGCGCTCGGACGCCGCGGCGTCGCGGGTCGCCGCCACCGGGGCCGAGCCCCTGCGGGGCGACCTGACCACCCTCGACACCCTGCGTGCCGCGGCCGCCGCCGCGGACGGCGTCGTGCACCTGGCCTTCAGCAACGACTTCACCCGGGTCGCCGAGGGGATCGCGGAGGAGCGCGCCGCGGTCGGGGCGCTCGGCGCCGCGCTCGAGGGCACCGGCAAGCCCCTGGTGTTCGCGTCCGGGACGCCCGCCGTGCCCGGCCGGGCGTCCACCGAGGAGGACCCGACGCCCGTCGAGGGCCCGATGGCCGAGCGCGCGCGCACGGCGCAGCAGGTCCTCGCGCTCCAGGACCGCGGGGTGCGGCCCGTCGCCGTCCGGCTGCCCCGCTCGGTGCACCTGCGCGGCTCGGCGTACGGCTTCGCGGGGATCCTCATCGACGCCGCGCGCCGGACCGGGATCTCGGGGTACGTCGGCGACGGCAGCCAGCGGTGGCCCGCGGTCAACCGGCTCGACGCGGCGCGCCTGTTCCGGCTCGCGCTCGAGCAGGGCGAGCCCGGTGCCGTCGCGCACGCCGTGGCGGACGAGGGCGACCCGATGCGAGCGCTCGCCGAGGCGATCGGCACGGCGCTCGACGTGCCCGTGGAGTCCGTGCCCGCGGAGAGCTTCGGCTTCCTCGGGGCGATCTTCGGGGTCGACCAGCCGTCGTCGAGCGCGCTCACCCGGGAGCGGTTCGGCTGGGAGCCCACGCACCCGAGCCTGCTGGAGGACCTCCGGGCGGGCGACTACCCCGCCTGAGGGCCGCCGCGCGGCCGCCGCGGGGCGCGCCTACCGTGACGGCATGGGGCAGGGGTGGCGGGACGACGACGGCTGGCGGCCCGACGTCCTCGGCCCGGGCTTCGAGCAGCGGACGCTGCCGCTCGGCGAGGACGACGAGGGAGAGCTCGTCGCGACGCTCGTGCGCTACGCCCCGGACGTGCCCGAACAACGTGCCTAGGCTGACGGTGCGGGGGGTCCGGCGCGCGACGCCGACGTGCTCTACGTGCACGGGTGGTCCGACTACTTCTTCCAGGCGGAGCACGCCCGGTTCTGGCACGACCGCGGGGCCCGGTTCTACGCGCTCGACCTGCACAAGTACGGGCGCAGCCTGCGTCCCGGCCAGACCCCCGGCTTCACCGCCGACCTGCGCCACTACTTCCGCGACGTCGAGGCGGCGCTCGCCGTGATGGGGCACGGGATCCTGCCGGGCGAGCGCTCGCGCGAGGACCGGCCGCTCGTCCTGGTCGGGCACTCGACGGGTGGCCTGACCCTCAGCCTGTGGGCGGCGGCGTTCCCCGGCCGCGCCGCCGCGCTCGTGCTCAACAGCCCGTGGCTGGAGTTCCAGGCCGGATCGACCGGTCGGGCCGTCGTCGGGCCGGCCCTCGGGCTCCGGTCGCGTCTCCAGCCGCGGGGGCGGATGGTCACCGTCGACCTCGGCTTCTACACGCGAGCCGTCTCGCGGGAGTTCGAGGGGGAGTGGGACTACGACCTCGCGTGGCGCCCCGAGCGCGGCTTCGCCCTGCACCCCGCCTGGCTCGACGCGGTCTTCCGCGCCCAGTCCGACGTCGCCCGCGGGCTCGGCCTCGACCTCCCCGTGCTCGTGCTCCTCTCGGCGCGCTCGACGCTGCTGCCGGTCTGGTCGGAGGCGATGCGCTCGTCGGACACCGCGCTCGACGTCGGGTTCGTCGCCACGCGCGCCGTCCAGCTCGGCTCCCACGTGACGCTCGCGCGGATCGAGGGCGCCTTGCACGACGTCGTCCTGTCGGCTCCCGAGGTCCGCGCGCACGCGTACCGCGTGCTCGGGCGCTGGGCGGACGCCTATGCGGGCGGGTGACGGCCGGTCGGGCGAGCGACCGTCGACGGGCGGTCAGTCGTCGGCGCGGCGGCGGTGCTCGGTGAGCGAGGAGTTCAGGCGGCCCAGCAGCTCGGCGAGCAGCGCCCGGTCGAGCCGGGACCACGACCCGAGCACGTCCCCGTAGAGCGCACGGCGTTCGGCCCGGTGGTCCGCGAGGGCGTCGACGCCGGCGTCGGTGGGCTCCACGAGGACGGCGCGCCCGTCGTGGGGGTCGCGCGAGCGGCGGGCGTGGCCCGCCTTCTCGAGGACGGCGACCTGGCGGGTCACGGTGGACGCGTCGAGGCCGAGCCGGTCGGCGAGCACGTTGACGTTCTCCGCGCCCTCGCTCACGAGGTGGTGCAGGAGGAGGTAGGCGGCCCGGTCCATGCTGCCGGTCCCGGGGCGCTCGGAGCCGCGGCCGGCGGAGCGGTCGGCCCGGCGCATCAGCTGGGCGACCTGGAGCTCGATGCGGGCGAGGACGGCGTCGGCCGCCGCGTCGCCGAGCGACTCGCTCGCTTTCCCGGGTGGGACGGCAGCCTGGCCCGGGCGGTCCGCGATCTTCATGGCTGGACGATACAGGTAATTGCCTGGTAGATGCAGACATGTCCGCGGAGCCCCCGTTCAGGGGCGTCCCGCGGGTACGGACGGGCCGCCACGCCTAGCACGAAGGGCCCCGCGGCTGCAGCCGCGGGGCCCTTCGTCCGTCGAGTCGAGGTCAGGCGTCGCGGTTCTTGGCGATGATCGTGCCGATCGCGAACAGCCCCACGCTCCAGGCCGCCATGACGAGGAACCCGATCCACGGGGCGGGGCCCTGCGTGGGGTTGATCGTCAGGAGGTTCTGGCCGGCCTGCGACGGCAGGTAGTCGGCGATGTTGTTCAGCCAGTGCACCGGGATGTTCGCGAGGATCGGGCCCACCACCAGCACCAGGCCGATGACGGCGAAGATCGCACCCGCCGAGCTGCGGATCAGGATGCCGAACGCGAGCGCGAGGAGCGCGGTCGCCGCGAGGTAGAGCGGCACGCCGATCACGACGCGCAGGATGTCCTGGTTCCCCAGGTCGAGCGCCCACGGCTTGCCGGAGAAGATCGGCGTCACGATGGCGACAGCGACGACCGTCGCGACCAGCGCCACCACGAAGCTCGCCACGACGACGACCACGGCCTTCGCGATCAGCGCCGGGGTGCGGGTCGGCACCGCGGAGAACGTCGACCGGATCATGCCCGTCGAGTACTCGCCCGTGATGGTCAGGGCGCCGAGGACCGCCAGCACGAGCTGGCCGAACCCGGTACCGGCGACGAGCGGCGTCGTGGCGATGTCCGCGTCGGAGAAGTTCGGGCCGGCGTCGGGCGACCCCGTCGTGCCGGCGACGAGCGCCGCGAGCCCCACGAGGACGACGAACGTGGCGCCCAGCGTCCACATCGTCGAGCGCAGGGTGCGGAACTTGACCCACTCGGACATGACGGCGTGGCCGAACGTCACGTGGTACTGGGAGGCGGGGAGCGTGCCCTGAGCGGAGCTCTGGGGCAGGGCGGCTGCGGCGCTCATCGCGCAGCTCCTTCCGTGCTGGTCGGGGCGGGGGTGGCTGCGCCGTCGGGCAGCGCCGCGCCGTCGGGAGCGCCGGTCGCGTGGTACTCGACCGACTCCGCGGTGAGCTCCATGTACGCCTGCTCGAGCGTGGAGGTGACGGGCGTCAGCTCGTGGAGGACGATCCCGTTCGCGGCGGCGGCCTCGCCGATGCTCGCGGCGTCCGTCCCGGTCACGCTGAGCAGCCCGGGCTCGGAGCTCGTAACGACGACGCCGTCCCGCTGCACGAGCTCGACGAGCTGCGCGGCCTGCGGGGAGCGGACGGTCACGGACTTGGTCGACGAGCCGTCGACGAACTCCTGCACCGAGGCGTCGGCGAGGATCTTGCCGCGCCCGATGACGAGCACGCGGTCGGCGGTCTGCGCGACCTCCGACATGAGGTGGCTGGACAGGAACACCGTCCGGCCCTCGGACGCGAGGAACCTCGCGAGGTTGCGGACCCACAGCACGCCCTCGGGGTCGAGGCCGTTGACGGGCTCGTCGAGGATCAGCGTCTTGGGGTCGCCGAGCAGGGCGACCGCGATGCCGAGCCGCTGGCCCATGCCGAGCGAGAAGCCGCCGACGCGCTTCTTCGCCACGGCCTGGAGGCCCGTCATCTCGATGACCTCGCCGACGCGGGACGCCGGGATGCCGTGCGTCGCGGCGAGCGCGCGCAGGTGGTTGTAGGCGGTGCGGCCCGTGTGCACGGCCTTCGCCTCGAGCAGCGCGCCCACCTCGGTCAGGGGCGAGCGGTGCTGCGCGTACGGCTTGCCGTTCACGGTGACGCTGCCGGCGGTCGGGCGGTCGAGCCCCATGATCATGCGCATGGTGGTCGACTTCCCGGCACCGTTCGGGCCGAGGAAGCCCGTCACGGTTCCCGGTCGGACGGTGAACGAGATGCCGTCCACTGCGGTCTTCGGCCCGTACCTCTTGGTCAGGCCATGAGCTTCGATCATGGGTGTCCTGTCTGTGTCGTTCGTCCGGTGGGGCCGCGCTCCGGGGCCCGGGTCCGAGCCTAGACAGTCGGGAGCCGGTTGTGATGGGCCATTTGTCATGTCCAGGGTCCGACTTGTGATCTCCAGGGTTCGATCGGGGTGGTCCCTGGTCTTGCCCCCGGGTCGCTCGTGGGCCTGTCACGGCGTCGCCTGGTCCGAATAGGATGGCGGGTACCGCTCCGGAGGGCATCCGGAACGACCCAGGAGGACACGTGGCCAACCCGTACTTCGACAAGAACCCCGCCTTCAACGCGCGTGGAGGGTCCGTGCCGTCCGTGCCGGGCGGGACGACGACCGCACCGGGCACCGTGGACGCGGCCACGCTCGAGGCGATGTACCGGACGCCGTCGGCGACGCCCGCCCAGACAGGCCGGATGACCTACGACGACGTCATCGTCCGGACGGGCTCGCTGCTCGCCGTGCTCGTGGCCGCGGGCGCCGTGACGTACGCGATCACGCCGCAGGCGCCGTGGGTGTGGGTCGTCGGCATGCTCGTCGGCCTCGGCCTGGGCCTGGCGAACGCGTTCAAGCGCGTCCCGAGCCCCGCCCTGATCCTCGCCTACGGCGTCGCGCAGGGCGCGTTCCTCGGCGGCGTGAGCCGGATGTACGAGGACTTCTACGACGGCGTCGTCCTCCAGGCGGTCCTCGCGACCGTCGCGACGTTCGCCGCGACCCTCATCCTGTTCCGCTCGGGCAAGGTGCGCGTGACCCCGAAGTTCACGCGCTGGCTGCTCGTCGCCATGGGGGGCTACCTGATCTTCTCCCTGGTCAACCTGGTGCTCGTGTGGACGGGCGTGCTGGGCGGCTGGGGCATGCGCGGCGGCCCGCTCGGCGTCGTCATCGGCATCGCCGCGGTCGCGATGGCGGCGGCGTCACTGCTCGTCGACTTCGACTCGATCAAGCGTGGCGTCGAGCGCGGCGTCCCCGCGCGCTTCGCGTGGGCCGCCGCGTTCGGCCTCGTCGTGACGCTCGTGTGGCTCTACGTCGAGTTCCTGCGCCTGCTCTCGATCCTCCGCAACTGACGCAGGCGCCGACCCGGAGGCGCGCCGCCAGAACGGCGCGTCCCGCAGCCGGCCCCGGTCCACGGCTGAGAGGGCGCCTAGCTCTCGAGGCCCCGGTCCGGGGCCGTCATGTCTCCGGTGCGGGGCACGCCGTCGGCGAGCCCGTACCGCAGCATCACCGCGCCCTTCTCGCCTGCCGCGGGCGGCTCGAGGAGCGTGAGGTTCGTCGGCACGGCCCCGCCGTCGAACACCTTCTTGCCGACGCCGAGGACGATCGGGTGCACCAGGAGGTCGATGCGGTCGTAGAGGCGCTCGCGCAGCAGGGTCTGGACGAGGTCGAGGCTCCCGACGACGTGCACGTGCTCGTGCCGCTCGCGAACCTCGCGGACCGCCGCGGGGAGGTCCCGGCCGAGCAGCACCGAGCCCTCCCAGGTGAGGTCGGGCGTGCCGCGCGACGCGACGTACTTGGGGATGCTGTTGAACAGGGCTGCGAAGCCGCCGCCCTCCTCCTCGCCGACGTGCGGCCAGTAGCTCGCGAAGATGTCGTACGTGCGGCGCCCGAGCAGCAACGCGTCAGTGCCCTCGTAGGCCTGGGCGATCTGCGCGCCGGACGACTCGTCGAGGAGCGGTGCCTGCCAGCCGCCGAACGGGAACCCCTCGGGATCCTCCTCGGGGCCGCCCGGCGCCTGCGCGACGAGGTCGAGCGTCGTGAACAGCTCGATGTGGATCAGGCCCATGGTGTCCTCCCGGTGGGTGGTCGGTGCGTTCACCAGGAAGACCCGCGCGCCCGAGCAGACTCATCGGGCTGAGCCGGGCGCCGGCTCAGCCACGACCCGCGGCGTCCCCGAAGGTGCTCGCCGTGCCGTCGGCCCGCACGACGACGCCGACCTCGCCCGGGCGTCCGGCGAGCCACGTCAGGGCGTCATCGCCGAGCACGAAGGCCGTCGTCGCGTCGATGTCGGCCCAGGTCAGGTCCGGCCCGACGACGGTCACCGACGCGAGCGACGTCGGCACCGCGCCCGTCCGCGGGTCGACGATGTGCGCGCCGCGGTGCGCGAGGCCGGACGTGGCCACCGCCCCGTCCCGGACCGGCACGACGGCGAGCACGCGGGTCGGGTCGTGCGGGTCCTCGACGCCGATCCGCCACCCCGGCGACCCCTCGGCGCGGGTCCGGCACGCGAGGTCGCCGCCGGCGGACAGGCAGACGTCCGTGCCGTCGAGGGCGTCGAAGGCGTGCAGCGCGCGCTCGACCGCCCAGCCCTTGACGACGCCGCTCGGGTCCAGGACGACGGTGCCGTCGGGCCCGGGGCGGCGCACGTCGAACGCGCCGCCCGACGCCACGCGGGCCGCCTCACCGAGCGCGAGGACCTCGCGCACCTCGGGCGGGCACTCGTCCGGGCCCACCTCGCCCCGGCCCAGCCGGCTCACCCAGGACCCGGTCCGGTAGGTGCTGAAGACGGCGTCCACGCGCCGGAGCTCGGCCAGCGCCCGCTCCCAGGCCGCGTCGGCGTGCGGTCCGGTCGCGTGGCGCCCGCGGAGCGCGAGGCTGACGGGCATCCCCATGACGTGCTCGACGCGGCGGGCGGCCGGTGCGGTGGTGGGGACGCTCACGGTCAGATCCCCGCCTTGTCGAGCGCGCTCTGCAGCGAGCTCACGTAGCCCTGGCTCGTCACCGTCGCGCCCGACACCATGTCGATGTTCGCGCTCTGCGCGGAGAGCGCCTCCTGGCGCAGGATCGGCAGCGCGTACGAGTTGATCTGCTGGTCACGACCGTTGCCGTTCGGCTGCTGGAGGACCGTCACGTCGGTGACCTTCCCGCCCGCGACCGTGACGGAGACCTGGACCGGGCCCCACTGGGTCTGCACCGTGTCGCCGTCGACCGTCTTCGACGACGAGTCGCTACCCGAGCCCGACGAGCCGGAGCCGGAGTCGGAGGACCCCGAGTCTGAGGACCCGGAGCCGGAGCCGGAGGATCCGGAGTCGGAGGACCCGGAGGACCCGGAGTCGGACGACCCGGAGGAGTCCCCGTCGCTCCCGGAGGAGCCCGAACCCGCCCCCGCGGTGCCGGCCTGCGCGACGACGGAGGACTCGCTCCCCAGCGGCACGCGGCTGCTCGTGGAGGTGTGGTAGCTCAGGAGCAGCACGAGGACGGTGAGCGTGGACAGGCTCCACAGGACGATGCGCTTCATGGGTTCACCACTCAAAGGTCTCGAGGTGGAGCCGCTCGGCGGGGAGGCCGGCGTCGGCGAGGGTGCGGGTCACGAGGGAGGTCCATCCGGGCGGCCCGCACACGTACACGTCGCGCTCGGCGATGTCGGGCACCCAGTAGCGGAGCGCGGTGAGGTCGTCGGCGGGCCCGACGCCGTCGCCGAGCCAGGAGCCGGGCGCCCGGCGTCGTCCGGGGAGCCGCAGGACGGCGAGCCCGCGCCGGGCGTGGAGCTCCTGGAGCTCGGCGGTGAACAGCGGCTCGTCGGTGTACCGCTCGAGGTAGACGGCCTCCCCGGGGCCGTACTGGAGCCCTTCCGCGAGGGCGCGCAGCGGCGTCACGCCGGCGCCGGCGCCGAGGAACGCGACCCGTCGCCGCGACCGTGCGCGGTGGGTCAGGCGTCCGTACGGGCCCTCGACGAGCACCTGGGTCCCGGGGACCAGTGCGCTGACGGCGGCGCTCCCGTCGCCCGAGGCGGCGACCGTGATCCGCAGCCCCACGCCGTCGGGCGCGGCGGACAGCGAGTACGGGTTGCCGCGCGTCCAGCCCTTCCCGGCGAGGAAGCGGAAGGTGAAGAACTGGCCGGCGTCGGCACGCAGCAGGTCGAGGCGCTCGCCGCCCAGGTGCACCGACCAGGTGCCGGCGGCCTCGGGGACGACGGCCGTGACGCGCAGCCGGGTCCGGAGGTTGAGCAGGACCGGCCGTCCGACGCGCCACACGAGGACCGCGCCGACGGCGACCCCCCACGCGGTCCACCAGAACACGGTCCGGGCCGTCGAGGCGGTGAGTTCCTGCCCGGTCCAGAGCTGGTGGGGCAGCGCGAGCGCGACCCCCAGGTACGCGTACAGGTGGAGGAGGTGCCAGGACTCGTAGCGCAGCCGACGACGCGCGGCCCGGATGCTGGTCACGACGACCATGACGAGGCACGCGGCCCCCGCGACGGCGAGGAGCATGCCCGGCTCGTGGACCGTGAGGTCCCACAGCTCCGCGGGCCACCGCAGCGCGGACCCGCCCGCGTAGCCCCACACGACGATCAGGACGTGCGCGGCCATGAGGTCGAACGACGTGAGCCCGAGCAGCCGGTGCACGCGGGCCAGGCGGTCCTGGCCGTACGCGCGCTCGAGGAGCGGCAGCCGGGCCATCGCGACGACCTGCGCGAGCAGCAGCACCGACGCGCCGAGGCCCGCCAGCCGCCCGACCGACGTCAGACCGCTCGTCCAGCCCCCGAGGTCCTGGACGCCGCCGCCCGAGACCCACCACGACGTCACGAGGAGCAGCGCGAGCCAGAGCAACGAGCCCGCGGCGAGGCGGACGACGGCGTCGGCGCGGGCGGCGCGGCCGAGGACCGGCGGCCGGGCGGTCGTGCCCGGGGCGGGCGCCGCGCCTCCCGGCTGCGGCGCTCGTGCGACGGTGCTGGTCATGGGTCCTCCCGTGCGGTGCGAGGACTCCACTGTGGGGCGCGCACCTCGGAGCGGGGTCCGCTCCGGCTATGAGCCTGCTGGGAGCCCGGTCAGGTCCGCGGCAGGTGCACCGACCGGCGCCCCGCTACTGTGGGGTGTCTTTTCCGATCGAGAGGGGAACCCCCGATGTCCGAGTCCTCGCAGTCGCCCGCGCTGCCCACCGCGTCCGGCTCGTTCGGCGACAAGCCGACCCTGACCTTCCCGGACGGCGGTGCCCCGGAGGGCCTGCAGATCCAGGTGCTCGAGCAGGGTGACGGGCCCGAGATCAGCAAGGGCGACACGATCGTCGTGCACTACCTCGGTCAGACCTGGGACGGGCACGTGTTCGACAACTCCTACGACCGCGGCGCCACGATCGACTTCCCGATCGGCGTCGGCATGGTCATCGGCGGCTGGGACAAGGGCCTCGTCGGGCAGAACCTGGGCTCGCGCGTGCTGCTGTCGATCCCGCCGGAGCACGGCTACGGCCAGCGGGGCGTCCCGCAGGCGGGCATCGGCGGCACGGACACGCTGGTGTTCGTCGTCGACCTCGTCGACATCGCCTGAGCCGCATCCTGCCCCTGGCAGAGGCTGGTGACCGTCGAGGGTCACCAGCCT
>Ga0182746_1002335_pt1 | contig 14719 bp, 4 predicted proteins | sample eDN3rd30CBELigOP_FD_128881 | JGI IMG/M metagenome (GOLD analysis project Ga0182746, IMG submission 128881) | Enriched Organic Plus compost microbial communities from Emeryville, California, USA - eDNA 3rd pass 30_C BE-Lig OP (version 2) (version 2) ... | reverse complement strand
ATACGCGCGCGCTCGTCGCGGCCCGTCCGGCCATGCCGGGCTGGATGGGCGACATTGTCCTTAAGATTCAGGCGGCGCGCCATGGATGAATTCGCCCGCCGTCCCGCCGAGGATCGCCGCGCCTATATCGAGGAAGCGGCGGCTCGCCGGGATCTCACGCCGATCATAATCGAGAAAGACTTCTGGGTCTGTTGGACCTTGCGGCGCCTGGTTCGTGCCGTGGACCTTGTAGGCCATATGACCTTCAAGGGCGGCACGTCGCTTTCCAAGGCGTATGATATCATTCAGCGCTTCTCGGAGGATATCGACCTCACCATCAGCCGGTCGGCGCCGCTCCTCGACAAGGTGGCCTCGCCGATGGAGGCGGGGATCAGCGGCAAGGAACGTGAGCGGCGGACCAAGGATCTGAAGGCGGCCGCACAAGCCTATGTCGCGACGATCGCCATGCCAGTGCTCGCGCGTGAGATCGAAGCCGCGCTCGGCACGAGCGAAGGCTGGGATTTGTCGCTCGATCCCGACGACAAGGACCAGCAGACTGTCCTCTTCGTCTATCCGCGCAGTTCGGGCTACGGCTTTGGCTATGGCCTGAATTATGGGGGCGGGGACGAAGGCGGGTATATCAAGCCGCGCATCAAGCTCGAATTTGGTGCGCGCGGCGATACGGAACCCTTCGCCATGCGTCCCGTCATCCCCTATCTGGCCGAGGATTTTCCCGACGAGCTACCTGATCCCGCAACCGACGTGCCGACGCTCGCGGTCGAGCGCACCTTCTGGGAGAAGGTCACGATCCTCCATGCGCTCCATCATAATGCCAAGCTGCGTGATGGGCTTTCGCGCCATTATTATGACGTGCTCATGCTCGATGGGGCTGGAATCACGGCCGAGGCTCTCGCACGGCCGGAACTCCTCGAGCAGGTGGTTCACAATAAAAGCCTGATGTTCGCCGACAAGTCCGCGTCCTACGAGACTGCAGTCCAGGGATCGCTGCGACTGTCGCCCACAGAGGGCATGATGGACCGGCTCGCCCAGGATTATGCCGCGATGGGCGAAATGTTCATGACGGCGCCGCCGTCCTTTGATGCGCTGATCGAAGGAATGGCCACTATAGAGCAGGCAATCAACGCGGCATATCAATAAAGCACTGAAAACAAACAGAAAAAGCTGATAATATATCTTATGTTAAATTGCCGGAGTCTGAGCCTCAGTAGTGGGGTGCCCACGTTCGACGGCTGCCAGCTTTCTTGAACGGCCGCGATAACGCAGGGCGTTCACCAGCCTGAGATCAATTCTCGCGCGTCGCTTTTGCCATTGCGATAGCAGCTTCAAACCGCTTCCTCGTAGGCTCCCGCAATCGAGCCAAGCTGAAAGTCCGTGCAAAATGGGTAAGGACATCGGCTTCCGCCTTGCCTCCCCGGACAAGAGGCAAAGCTAGGCTCGCGAGTTCAATGAGAGGAATGTCTCGGTGAGATCGCCAATCTGATCGGGCCGGTCGATACGCAACCAACTGGCCAGTATCCATCGTTTCGTGGAACACCACGTTCCGGCCATCTTCTTGCACCGATGGATGACGATCGGCAATTGCCTGTGTAACGATATCCTGAATAATCCGGCCTGCCCGCTCCTTTTTGTGAGCGCGGGCGATCCTTTCAATCAGGATGTCTTCATACATTGGCGCCTCGGCCTCAAGTGTGGCGTCGATCAGCCTTTCAAGTCTTGGCTTATACTCTGGCTGATAGATCTGTTCGACCTCTTCCAATGGCACAACCAGAGAGGCGATTTGGTATTCGGTGCCGATTTCGATTGCAGGAGGCGAATAACTTTTCTCGCCATCCTCGGGGCTGGAGAGGCGGACCACGGCGGCTTTGTCGATGGGCCCTGCCATATCGTCATCAGACAGGACATGCAGGCCGCGCCCTGCGCTCTTGACCAAGCCCTTTGAATGAAGCGAATTTCCACGAGAAGGGGAAAGGGCATTGTTTACCAGTTCTTCCCACTTTTCCTCGCCCGGGCGAAAGTTGGCGGGTGCCCGATCTGCGTCGGACAGAGCCAAGACGTCCACCAGCGCCTTCTTTAACTCACCATTGGACCAAACGCGTCTATCAGACATCAGATTGAGAATGGCGTTCTGAACCTGTGACTCGGTGACACGCGTCAAGTTCACATCGGAATCGGGCGCTTCGGCGGCGCTGAGGACATCCGTTTTTTGAGCTGGCTCCGGCCAAGCATCAGCGGTTGCACCACCATCAGCCGGTGATTGCTGTGCCGCAGGTGCAGGCTCGGTGTCATCGGGCCAAGGAAGCCGCCAAGTCCGCAATTCCGTATGACGGCTTATCCATTCTTCGCCATCGTTGACCGGTTTAATTCCGCGCGCGGCAAGAAATGCGGCAACTTCATCGACTACTGCCTGCCGATTGCGAACGAAACGCGAGGCAAAACAACGCCAGATCGTCCAACCGGCACGCTCAAGGATACGCTGGCGCATCATGTCATCTGGCCATTTGTCGGGCCCGTGGTAGCGATCTCCGTCGCATTCGATGGCAATGCGCTGGTCATTGTCACCCTCGACCACGAGATCGATTCTGAAGTTTCCGACACGGACCTGAGTGTTGACCCGGAAGCCGCGTTCGCAAAGCAAGTCGAACATTTCTCGCTCGAAGTCGGATTCGCACCGATCGCGCCGATCCTTCAGGTCGGAAGTTTCGGCTGGGTAGGGGCATCGAAAATGCTCCAGGAGGGATCGACGCAGCTGATCGCTCGTGCGCAGCTGATCCAGCTCAACGGAGCGAACAAGGTAGGTTCGATCTCGAGCCCGCGACAAGGCGACGTTGAAGCGCTGTTCATATCGATTGCCCGAAAGCGGGCTATCCTCCCGCTGTGCCACTAACGAGACGAACATGATGTCCCGTTCATCACCCTGGAAAGCGGTCGGATCACCAACCCGAATGGTGTGGCGCTCCATCACCTCAGTTCCGAGGCGCTGTTCGATCTCCTTATAAATGTGTGCGGCCTGGTTCTGACCCAGCAATGTGGTGACGCCGATTGTTCGCTTCGACATCCTTTCGTCCTGCGCGATCGCCGCGATCTCGGAGACGATGAATTCCGCCTCGGGAACATTCACGTCTCCCTTGCGGAAGCCGTCCTCCACGAAAACGTCAATCAAAGGCGGATCCAGCCGTTCGGACGCCATCGGCAATCGCAGCGGCGTCAGCCGATGGCCGTAGAACTGGCCTTTTGAGAATTCGATGATTGGAGCGACACAGCGGAAATGCTCCGTCAACATGATGGCGCCGCCAGCGAAAACGACCTTGCCGAGGTCGTATAGGGACTGCTCTTCTCGCAAGCAGGAACGATAATCCGCCACTTGAGCCGCCAGGTGCCTGCTGGCGAGTTCATCAGCGCGGGCCTGATCGCGCCCAACGAGCTCGGGGCTTACCTGCTTGTCATCACCCACGATGAGGATCTTCTGGGCGCGTAACAATGCCGGAAGAGCTGCTACGGTTGACTGCGACGCTTCATCCACGATGACGACGTCAAACAGGCCGAGATCGGCAGGCAACGATTCCGAAACCCTGTAGTGCGGCATGATCCAGCAAGGCAGAGCCCCCTTGGCGCGATCGGACGCAGCTCGTGCCTCCCGACGATATCGCCCTGCCCGTTTGCCAGTGCCTTTGCCGATCCGGCGAACTGCATCCGCATAGGCCGCCAACGCAGCCTTTACACCATCGGTCGCTTTCCGGCTTAGCTCGAGCCAGGTCCGCAATTCGATCGAACGTTCGTAGGCTTCCTTGAGCAGGGCCTCCTTTTCGGCTCTCTCAATGCCAAGTTCCTGCAAACGGGCATGACGATCAATGCGTGCAAGCCAAGTGCTAAGTCGCCTGAGCTTCCAGCGTTTGACCCAATCTCCCGGGGTGAGGCGATCCTCTATGCCTTCGACCGGTTCGGAACGGAGTGCCTCTGCCCAACGAGAGCCGCCCGACGCCGAAATGACTGTACAAACCGTCTGGATCGTTTCGAAAGCCTCTGAAAGACCTTCAATGTGAGCAAGCCTGAGGGTCAGGCGTTGCCATTCCGAATGGAAGGCTTCGTTAGAGACATCCGGGTTGCCCAAAGCACGTACTGCATAGTCCTGCAACTCGCGGGCAATATCGCCACCAGCCGATGTCAGGGAAGCGATCAATCTGGAGCGTATGGCTTCGGCGCTTTCGAGCCGGTATTTCAACCGGTGCGTCTCGACCACTTCACACAGCTTGCCGGCGGACGCGCTACCCTCTGATACTGACAGAGCCCAGCCTGCAATGATCTCCCGCGCCCGGCCATCGACAAGCTGCTGTTGGGAGACAAGCGCGCCGACAGTCTCGAGGTGTTGTTGTTGTGCGCGCATGCGCTTCGCGATCGCGAGGCCATCCTGATCGATCTGGTCGCCCACGCCCAACGAAACGAGATGGTTCCAGGCTTGGCGAAGCTTGCGCGAACGCTTGATACCGTCGATGAACCGTTGAATCTCGAGCCATTCGTCCGCGTTTCGCGGAGCCTCGCCAAGCAATGTAACCTGCGCCAGCTTTGCCTTGACCTTCCCGGCGAAGAGACCACCCACAAAACCTAATGCCGCTTTGCCTTCGCAAAGCCTCTGCAAGGCCTCAAGCAGCTTTTCATCGTCGAGCGCGTCATCTGGCACATTGATGGGCCGGGTTAGGAAGTGGCTCCCTTCTAAGATAAGGTGGTCGATATCTGGCTGGAGACGAGCAATCGCCGCCAACATCTCTTGGTCCTCGCCGCTCCTAGCGTCGCGAATGGCGGCCGTCGTCCACGTATATGGTGCTGAGGCCACTTTCGTATCCAAGACACCAAGCTCATCTAGCTCATGCGCCAAGCCGGCCAATTGGGCTTCGGCTTCCCCTTCCGATATTCGAAGGTTCGGCAACGTACCTGCGGCGATCTGTCGGCGCAGTTCTTCGGCCCGGGACAGATCGCGGTGAACGGGCAGCAGGCTGTCAATGGAAGGCAGGCTGGCCAATTTCGGGATGGGAACGCCCAGATAGCCGATGTCTTGGCCAACCTTCCGTCGCGCCTGCCTGAGCGCCACGATGTCGCTATCGTCGAAACGGGGAGCGTTTTCTGGATCGGCATCAACATCATCCGGCAACCAATTTGCCAGTTCAGGTTCGGCCACTACCATCCGTGCCGCCCGCACGGGTTCGATCGTTTCTCCGTCCAGCACAACGGGTGACACTGCCGTTCGTCCGATCGCATCGACTTCATTATCAATACGGGCGAGGCTGCGGTGCAGGTTGTCGATCTGATGATCGAGGTCAGATATCTGTCGCTCAAGCTCGTGGCGACGCAGCCGCTGGAGCTTCTCGGCAATGATGTCGACCGATTCCTGAAACTGCTTCAGGCCGTCGCGGTCGCTGTCGAGTAGGCTCACCGCAAGCGGTCGCACCGCCTCAGGCAGCTTGTCGCGCAGGACACGCAACGCGGGTGCCTTTTGTGAGGTGACAAGCACCCGCTTTCCCAGCGCAAGGTAATGGCTGATGATGTTGGCGATCGTGTGCGTCTTGCCGGTGCCCGGCGGCCCCTGGACCACAACGCCCGGGCGCACTTCGAGCCGTTGCACCACCTCGACCTGCTCGCGATTAAACGGTTTGGGGAAGAACAGATCCCTACCCGAGCCGTCCGATGAGGTGACGCCGGGAATGGTCGATATACCGCGGAACTGGGGGTATTCGGGTTCCTCGATCGTATCGGACGGCTCGACCAATAGGGCGGCAACGGCGGCAGGTAGATCGGGGGGCTCCGCGCCGTCCAGCAGGGCCGCCTGGAAGCGCCGGAGATCTTCCATCAGCTGCGTTGCGCGCCGCTCGCGCTGGAAGAAGGCGAACGCGGTGCTGACCTGCAAGTGCGTTTCAACTGAGGGTATCCGCCGCGCCTCGGCCGGATTGGCATCCGGCACATAAATGCCATCTGGATCGAACAGGGCCGAGGCTTGGCGCAACACGGGCTCGAAGCTCTCGGATGCGAAGGGCGAGAGCGCTACCTCGTCCAGTGCCGCCAGGAATCTTTCTGTGGCCGTACGCCATTGGTCCAGCGCATGCAGGCCCATCCGATCGAGTGGATCGATCTCAAGGCCTGGATCAGCCTCAAGGCGCGGACGCGCTTCGATACAATGGGTTTGCTCGTCGAGTGAGAGCTCCATCGTCATCGACAACAGTGGGTAACGTAGACGTTGGCCGTTGCGGAACAGCGTTGCAAAGCCAATGCCGCATACCAGTTCGAGCGGAACGTCGCTGACCCCCTCCAACTGCTGGCGCAGCATATAAAGGGCGTTGTACAGCTTGATGGTCTCACGGCGGGGCTTTTCGCGTTCTGCCCATGGTCTCCATGCCCCTTCTAGCCAGGCATGGAAGGCCGCCTCGACACTGTCTCGACGCTCATAATCGGACAAGGCGATGTGTTGCGGTGCTTCTTCCGCGTTAAGCAATTCGAGCTCGACAAGGCCGGCTGTGGCGATTTCCACCTTGAGTGACGGTATCGCTGCTACATCGTCGCGCAGGGATAGCCAGAGCGCCAGTTCCTGATTTGATGGCGCTGGCGGCGCGATCTTGGCGAGCCGTTCAACGCGCAGCCAGACGGGATCATCTCCAGACCCCTGATCGAGCGACACGCCAGGCAGTCCGACAACCTCATCTTCCGTCGCGACAAAGCCGCGATGGCTGCGATAATCGAGTTCGACCTTCAGTCGGTCGCGCTCGGTGGCCTCCACATAGTCGATCAGGCTTATCAAACGAGCATGCGCGGCCGTCAGCTCCGGTCCTTTCGCTGGGCGGGTGGCCATCACTTCATTTCCAACTTGCAAATCATCTTGTTCTTCTGACGAGAAGTCCTGAAAATTCTGCATATGGGAGTCGATGCGCTCGACAATTGAGCGCGCCAAGGGGTGCCGGAATCTGTGCAGTTCGCCTCTTATGAGGCCCAGACGCTCGTGATCATCGTAATGGAAATCGACAAGGTCTTCGATGGCGCGAAGATTGTCTTCAATCGCCATGGCGGCAGGCAACCCCAAAGCCTGCATGGCAGCTATCATATCAAATCCGCTCATGGCGTCGCAGGCCCTTCCGGATTGAACCGGAAAAAGCAGGCGTGGATATCAATTACCCGCATCGAATGTAGGTTTGTGATAATTGAAAGCCCCCACAAGATACCGTTATCGATTTCCAATCGTGTTCATTTGCCGTAACGTGCCACAATGTCGTGTATTTGGTTAGGATTGAAGGCGACATCCCAAGACCACTCGCCAAATCCACCGCTCGAATTTACTGCTTGAACCCACTCGTCCAAGGCCTCTCGTTTGGCCTTATTCTGCTCGCTATCCGTTCCCTTGATCTCCAAGGCGAGCGTCTTTCCATTCGCCAGCCGGACGATGAAATCGGGAATGTATCGGCGGCGGGATCCCTGCCAGAGATAGTGTATCTGAAAACCAAGGTGATCGTTCTTGGCATAGGCAATTACGTCGTCGCGGCTTTCAAATACGTTTGCGGCATACTGCTCCCAAGCGGAGTCCCCTACGACATGGCTGATGTGTGACTTGCCAGTCGGCATGTTTGGCTTGGTCGTGTACCATGCGCGCATCTGGCCGGTGCTGCCAATGGGGTTCTCTTCGTCGAACACCGGCGTCAACGCCGTGGTGTTCTGCTCGGTCACGAACCGGAGCACGTGCCGTACGATCAGGTCGATATTGAGCGCGATCAAAATGCGGCGGCGAACCGCATCGCTATGGAATAGCGACGGGATATCGATCTTGTCAGAGCTTAGGAAGGTTTCGACAAGCCGAATAAGTTGGAAGACAAGGTACTCCTCGTTACCTTGGAAGTTAGTCTTGAGCTCGGCAAACGCCTTGCGCGCCGCCACGAACGTCAGCCGCTGAAGGCGGAACTCTTCCGGCAGAAGTGACAAATCGATGGCCGTCACCTTGCTCATGTCGGCTGCCCCGCCGAGCGCGGGGGCGATCTCGGCGCTAATGACGGTGGCAACCGGATCGAGCATCAACGGTTCGACCTTGGCCCAATCGACGGTGAGTTCCGGTTTCACCACGGACTCGATGCGAAGCACGTTTGGCCAACGCAGTTCCAAAGAAGCCCGGTCAGGCACCACGTCAATCTGAGTGCTGGGCTTGGGCGGCGGCGGGGCTTCCCCGCCCTCGCCCGGCTCGTAGATCGAAAGCGGCACACCGAAGACGTTCACATATTCAGGAAGGAACAGCCCGTCATCGTCCTTGTCATAACCGACACGCCGAAGGCCGCGGCCGATGACCTGTTCGCACAGCAGCTGTGATGTAAAGGCGCGCAGACCCATGATGTGGGTGACATTCTTCGCGTCCCACCCCTCGGACAACATGGCCACCGAAATGACCTTCTGGAGATTTTGGCCAGCACCGCCGCGCTTGCCGACATTATCAACGATCTCCCGCAGCAATTCTTCTTTCTTCATCCCCCGAAGCTGTTCCTTCCGTGTCTCCGGGATGGCAGCTTCGTCGATCACTTGCTCTAGCCGGGCCTCGTAGCCCTTGTCGGCCCCGGCGGTTTCCCCGACCTCGGCCTTCTCCATGACGCGGGAGTCCACCCGCAAAGTCTTGCCAGGGGCCTGAAGCTCTGGCCAGTGGCAATCGCCCTGATTGAAGAATTGCTCGATGCGCGCAGCCGTTTCGGTCCGGTTGCACACAGTGAGCATGACGGGCGGTGAATGGTGCTTGCTATCCGTCCACTGCTTGGCTGTCGCGCGCCAGTCGGCACCAAGGATCGTATAGGCGTCCTTGACCAGCTTCGGCAGCGCCTCATGAGGCTCGGCCTTACGGTTCAGATCCTCTGCTACCGCCGGATCGCGATAGATGTGGTAGAGCTTGGAGCGCAACGTCTTGGCATCGGGCATAGCATCGTCCCGCACGACGACACGCGGCGTTTTCACCAGCCCCGCTTCAATCGCATCGTTAAGGCCAAAGTCGGAAACGATCCAATCGAATAGCGCGGTGTCGGTGCTAGCCTTGCCGGTCGGCGCGAAGGGCGTGGCGGACAGGTCGAAGCACCGCTGAATGCGGCGGGTCTTGTGCAGGCGGTCCAGCCCCTCGATCCAGCGAGTGGCCTCGTCAAGATCGATCCCGGCCTCTTCCGCCTGCTTCTTGCTGATCTTCACCTCGGCTGGCTTGCGATAGGCGTGGTGTGCCTCGTCGTTGATGACGACGATATCCTTGAAGGCAGCGAGTTTGCCCAGGACGCGGCGGGTAAATGCCTCGTCGGTCTCTGCGCCCTTCTTGACGACCGAGCGTTTGGGTTCGGTCGCTGGCATTAGCGTGTGCCAGTTTTCGATCAGGACTTCGGCCTGATTCAGCTTTTGGCGCAGCGCTTCGGACGGGCACAGATTGAACTCGTCGTAGTAGCTGCCGGCGCTGGGGATCAGCACTTGGAGTCGCCCCTTCACCGTTAGGCCCGGGGCGACGATGAAGATGGCCCGGCTGAAATCCTTGTGCCGCTTCGGGTAGGTCAGCGCGTTCAGCACCTGCCATGTGATGATCATGGCCATCACCGTGGTCTTGCCCGCGCCCGTCGCCATCTTGTTGCACAGGCGTTGCCATGCTCCACCATCGCCGGGGACGTAGATGCCTTGCTTGTATTCCTCCGCGCCTTCGAGCCACCAAATCAGCGTTTCGATGGCCTCTAGCTGACAGAAATAGAACGGGTATTCCCGCGCCGTGTTGTCATGCCAGTGTTCGAGCAAGCGGCGGGTGACGATGGTCACGCCGGGGTAGCCAGCTTCGCGCCATTGATCGACGCGGCCACGGATCGTCTCGACCAGTTCCAGCTTCTCGGTTCGCCGGGTGTTGTTCCGGGCATCGAACACCTCGTAGCTGGCGGGGCGGCGCTCCGGAATGATTTCCAGCGTGCCATCCTGCTTTGGTGCCCAATGCTGCTGCGGGCACACGAATGGCGTATTGATGATGAGCGACTTGGGCTTGGTCACCGCCGTCACTCCAGGTTCATGATCTTGAGTGATTCTATGCCCCGGTCATCGACGATCTTGATCGCGACCCGGCGATGGTCCCCGGCCTCGAAGGGCAAAGAAACCGTGCCGTGGAATTGCTCCAAAAGATCCTCGTCCAATTCGGCGCGGATTGTCTTTTTCAAGCGGTTCCAACCATCTTTCGCGCCGGCCATCGGGAAGAAGACCTGGTGCGGCATCAGGCTGCGCCCGTCATAGTCCGTGTCCAGCGACCACATGGCGATCTTGGACTTGCCACCTGAAACCAGCGTGCCTTCGCGGGGATCGAAATAGTCGAAGCCATGGACCTCGACCTGCCAGTTATCGCCCACCTGCTTCAGTTCCACCTCAGGCTGGCCCATCAGCCAGAAGGACTGGTTGGACGACCGCGCCTTCTTCAGATCCTCGGTCAATAGATCGGTATTCATCTGGGCTTTGAGCAGGGTGACGCCCGGCCAGTTGAGTTCGTCGATATCCTTCGCCGCCTCCGGGTCGAAGGTGAAAGCGCAGAAGACGATGAACTTAGGCGCCGGGCGCAGCTTCTCCGCGTCGCTCAGCGCCATTTCGACCTGCCGCTGCTCCAGTGCGGCATGTTCGGGGCCGAAGCTCACGATGACCCGCTCGCCGGTTTCGGCCAGTGTGCCAGAGGCGTGGAGGTGCCGCACGCCAGGGATCGTCTCCAGGTCGGCGAACTTCAGCATAGCCCCGCCTTTGGCCCGGATGCCGGTGCGGATCAGTTCATCGCGCCATTGTGTCTGGCGGGACGTTTCGCCAGACCTTGCGACGGTGGCGTCAGCCTCTTCGGGAGGGGCTGATTCATCGAGCGATAATACGGTGGGTGCGGGAACGGCCTCAACTGAAAATGGGCCGGTGATCCGTAGGCGGCTGTTGTCCACTTCCGGTCTGTCAAAGAGTGTCTCGGGTTCTGCATTGCTAGCAATAGAGCGATCCATCTCGGCTTGCATTGCCTGCTTGGCCAAGTGGAAATCAGCAAATGCTTTCTTGGCAACAGGTGGCCAATCATCCGGGAAGATAAAAGGAACTTCCCATTCCTCTAGGCCATCGCCCTTGCCAAAGTGGACAACCTCTCCTTTCCGATTGCCTTGGATGGGCTTAAACGATGCTGGTGGATCGGCTCGTAATACATCATTCAGTGCAGCTAATGCTGCGGCTATAGCCGGGTGCTTGGCATCAAAAATTGTGTCGATATCGGGATTATTGGCGATGCTCTTGAGCGTGACACGCTCAAGTGTTTCATAAGAAAATCCGCCCCGGAGTCCTTCATGAGGATAACGAAGAAGGTAATATTCGTAGCCAGCGGTCATAAGGCGCTGCTTCGTCAGAGTGATAGCTACGCGGCTGGTGTCGCACGTAATCCAACGACGCCCCCATTTTTCTCCAACCACAGCAGTTGTGCCCGATCCGCACGTTGGGTCTAAAATTAGATCACCCACGTCAGTTGTCATAAGCACACATCGCTCTATTACTTTGTTTGCGGTTTGAACAACGTACGACTTTTCGCCGCCAAATTGGTTCTGACCTACTGTGTCAGTCCAGAGATTATTCAATGGATAGGCCATAAAATCGGTTAGGTGCCGAATATAAGACAGCCGCCCTCCATCTGTAGCGGAAATCCGGCCTGACTTGATCAGTCGAGGCAAGCCAATTTCACCCGTTTTCCAGTAGCCCTTAACCGGACGAAACTCGCCCCCTCGAAAATGTACAGGAAAGTCACCTGGCGGCTTCTGACTCGTCATATCACCCGTAGCAACGATCTTAGCGCCATCCGGCAGAGGGGCCTTGCCTAGTTTCTGATCCTTGCTGAGCGGCTTAATTTCACCGCTTTTCAATAGTACTTTTGTATACCCAGTAGCACCGGTCTCGCCTGCGATTTTTCCGAGGTAAAGTTGGTTGTACTTCGTGCAGCCGGCGCGAACCCCATACCACACAACAATGTCAGCCACAGACGCCAGCCCCTCAGATGTGGCGCTGGTCGTCTTTGCGACTGTGATCATTCCAACGAAGCATTCCTTAGAAAAAACCTCGTCCATCAACTCACGGACATGATGAAGATTTTCGTCAGAAATCTGGACAAACACGCTGCCGCTTTCATGCAGTAGCTCTTTGGCCAACAATAGACGATCTCGTAGATACGTCAGGTACGAGTGGATACCGAGCTCCCACGTGTCCCGGAACGCCTTGATCATCTCAGGCTCTTGCGTGAGATCCGCGTCAGCTCCGTCCTTCACGTCGCGTTTGTTGGTGAAAGGCTGGAAGTTTGACCCGTATTTGATGCCGTAGGGCGGGTCGATGTAGATCATCTGAACCTTCCCAGCCATCGACTCCTTGTGAAGCAGCGAGTTCATGACCAGCAAGCTGTCGCCCGCGATCAGCCGGTTCGACCAGCCCTTTTCATGATGGTAGAAATCCAGTGCCTGTCGCAGCGGGAGGTTCTCGAAGGCAGCAGCGAACAGGTCCGCCTGCCGCCATACCTCACCAGCCTTCTCACCCTTCAACCGCTTGCGAGCATTGGCAAGGATCGTCGCCGGGTCCACCCGTTCATGGACATGCAGCGAAACGGTATCGACCGCGAAGGTGGTCCCCTCCGCCTTGCCCGCCCAGTTGAGATATGGCTCCTGGAGCCGCTTCAGCTCCACCAGCGCATCGCGCATCGCATCGGCATCCTCTGACGCCAGGGCGTCGTCGATCAACTTCTCGACCGCCCCGCGCTGGCTGTCGAACATCAGTTCCGGATCAAGGTGGGGATCGTATTTCCAGAGTGTCTTGGGCTGATCCGGATCGTTGTCCGGGTGGACCATGCCAACCTCGGGATTGTTCACCCGCGTTTCGGTATGGCGATAGCTCAGCACCTGCACGGGCCCATCCGCCTTGCGCGCCGCTTTCTTCTTGCCGCTCGCCGCCTTGGGGGCTGAAGGGGCGGTAGGCTCCTGCGCCGTCAGCGAGAAACCGTCCTTATCTCCATCGTCAGTCTCGTCCTCCTCGTCGTCGAGCCCCAGCAGAAAAACTGACCCGCCGCGGCCGCGGCCTTTGCCCAGCATGCCTTCCGCGATCAGCCCGTCTCGGATCCGCTGATAGGTTTCATCACTTAGGTCAGGTACTGTCTCGCGCATTGCTGCAGCCAAAGCCAAATTGCCGACTGCTGATCCATCGTCTGGGACAATGGACAATAGAAGTTCGCGAAGAGAGTCGGTCATTTAATTTTTCCAAGTCATTGAACTGCACATGCAGATCGAAATTCGCTCATTCTTCTAGCTGGATTATTCACAGCATAGCGTTGTTAGCGTAGGATCTGTCATGCTTCCCCCTATATCCCAATCAAATCGAATAGAACCAAATGGATAGATAGCGCCTTTGGCAATCCCATAAAGTGCAATTTCGCATTCCTGTCACATCAGATCTGGACGCGCGTTGCATCAAGATGCCGAAATGCCCGGTCGCGGCACGTGAGCAGGATCACCTGCATTCGCTGAGAGGCTTCCTCCAGAATTTCCGTCATCAGATCGAGCCGGCCGTCGTCGGAATAGACCAACGGATCGTCGAGAATCAGCGAGACCGGCATGCCCTGCTCCAGCAGCATGTCGGCAAAGGCGAGGCGGGTGAGGACCGCCAGCTGCTCCTGCGTCCCCTTTGAGAGCGTACCGCAGGCTTCATTCAAGCCGGAGCGCGTGACCGAGGCTAGACCGAGTTCTTCATCGAAGCTGAGGTCGGCGCCGGGAAACAGGCGCTCGACATGAACGCGAGCGCGCTGGGCCACTGGGCCAACGAAGGTTCGAGATGCCTCCGCGCGCGCCTCGTCCAGCACATCCTTGAGCATTTTGACCGTGGTTGCCTCTTCGTCGAGCCGAGCCAGCGCCTGGGTTGCGGCATCGGCTTCTTCGGCTGCAGCTGCGGCCAGGCTCGCCAGACCTTTGCCACCCTCGCTCTCGATGATCGCCTCAAGGCGGGCGATATCCTTTTCGAGATCGCTCCGCCGGGTTTGACCAGCCCTTGCCCGGCTATCGATCGTTTCGATCTTGCGGTTGATCGCCTGCACATCATGTGCGGTGGCGTCGCGCTTCGCTTCGGCCAGCTTGACAGCGGCCTGGGCAACATCCTCCCGGGCTTTGGCGATGGCGTCGGCAAGCCCGGCAAAAGCGGGCTTGCCTTCGAGCTGAGCGATGCGATCCGATGCATGGGTCTGATCGCGCTCCGCGCCCGCCTGCGCGGCGGCAAGCGGGCGGTCCCTATCCTCTATTTCTCGCAGGTCCTGCACGGCTTGGTCGTGCAGGGTTTCAGCGCGCACTACGACCGTTTCCGCCTCTTCCAGGCGTCGGGTGAGCTGATCGGTCGAGACCTCGTCTTCATCGGCCGCCGGTGATTCCGCTGGAACACCTGCCACGAACAGCTTGAGCGCATCGGGGCCTGCCGCAAGATCCAACAGCGGTTGCGCCGACGTTAGGCCGGTGATCTTGGTTTCGAGCAGTTGGACGGTCCCCTGCGCATCGCGCGCGGTATCGTTTCGCGTCCGCGCCGCAGCGAGGTCGGCCACATCCCATTCGGCTAGTTCCAGATCCTGTCGCTCGAGCAATTCGGCGAGGCGGGCTGTTGCGCTGGCTGCCGTTGCCGGCGGACGGATGACCAGGACGCCCCCGCCCAGGGCAATCTGCGTCTCACCGGTCAAGGTGCGCGGGCT
>Ga0182746_1002334_pt1 | contig 14725 bp, 15 predicted proteins | sample eDN3rd30CBELigOP_FD_128881 | JGI IMG/M metagenome (GOLD analysis project Ga0182746, IMG submission 128881) | Enriched Organic Plus compost microbial communities from Emeryville, California, USA - eDNA 3rd pass 30_C BE-Lig OP (version 2) (version 2) ... | reverse complement strand
GGCTTCGTGGCCGAAGGCGCGGGCGAGAACATCTTCATCGTCAAGGACGGCGTGCTGTGCGAGCCGGAAATCGCCTCGGCGCTGACCGGCATCACCCGCTCGACCATCCACGCGCTGGCCGCCGACCTGGGCCTGCAGGTGGTCACCCGGCGGCTCACCCGCGACGACATCTACATCGCCGACGAGGCCTTCTTCACCGGCACCGCGGCCGAGGTCACGCCGATCCGCGAAGTCGACCGCCGCACCATAGGCGCCGGCAAGCGCGGCCCGGTCACCGAGCGCCTGCAGAAGGCCTTCTTCGACCTGGTGCACGGCCGCAACCCCAAGTACGCGCACTGGCTGACCCGGGTGGGCTGAGGCCGCCGCGCCGCAGCCAGCCCCAGCCACGAGCCATCACGGACCTTTCCGCCGACACCCGCAGGACCACACCATGACCACCGCAGCCGCCGCCACCGGCAAAGCGCAGGAAATCATCGAAGTCGGGGCCGAAGACCTGCCGGTCTTCTGTCCCGGGCCGCATGCGCCCATCTGGAGCATGCACCCGCGCGTATTCCTGGACGTCGCCCGCACGGGCTCCGCCACCTGCCCCTACTGCGGCGCGCAGTACCGGCTCAAGCCGGGCGCCGTGGTGCACGGGCACTGAAGCCCCGCAGCACCCCGCCTATATGTTCGCCACCGCCGACGAAGCCGAGCTCGCCTTCTACGATGCCCTGGAGCAGGGCGACCTGACACGCCTGATGCTGGTCTGGGCCGACGACGAGGAAGTCGCCTGCATCCACCCGGGCGGCATGCGCGTGGTGGGCCATTCGGCGGTGCGCGAGTCCTGGCAGGAAATCCTCGCCAACGGGCCGCTGATCCTGCGGCCCATGCGCACCCTGGCGATGCAGAGCATGATGTGCTCGGTGCATACCCTGGTCGAGCAGGTCACCGTGCAGTCGCGCGAGGGCCCGCAGTTCGCCAACTGCTACGCCACCAACGTCTACCACAAGGGCCCTTCGGGCTGGAAGATGGTGCTGCACCACGCCAGCGCGGCGCCGTCCGAAGCCGGGCTGCTCGACCTGCACGACCTGCCCGACCTGCTGCACTGAGCACGAGGACGCCGGTGGCCGCCCGACTCGACAGCTCGCCCTGCCCCGTTCCGCCCTGGCTGCCGGATTCGCACAGCCAGACGCTGTACGGCGCGCTCGCGGCCCATTACCACCGCATCGCCTTCGTGCGCGAGCGCGTCGACACGCCGGACGGCGATTTCGTCGATTTCGACTGGAGCGGGCCGGGCCTGTTCCCGCACCGCCCGCCGGCCGGCGCGCCCGCCCAGGAGCCGCCCGCCGGCCGCACCGCCGCGGCCCGCTGGATGACCGACACGGACTGGCAGGCGCTACCCCAGGCCGCCGACGTGCCCGCCGCAGTCATCTTCCACGGCCTGGAAGGCAGCAGCCTGAGCCGCTACGCCCAGGCCATCGGCCAGTATTTCCGCGCGCGCGGCTGGGTGGTGGCGGTGGCGCACTTCCGCGGCTGCTCAGGCACGCCCAACCGCCTGGCGCGCGCCTATTACTCGGGCGACTCCGAAGAGATCGGCTTCATGCTGCAGGCCGCGCGCCGGCGCCTGCCGCAGGCCCGCTGGCACGCCATCGGCGTGTCGCTGGGCGGCAACGCGCTGATCAAGCACCTGGGCGAGCAGGCCGGCGCGGTCTCCTGGCTGGCCGCCGCCGCGGGCGTATCGGTGCCGCTGGACCTGGTGGCCGCCGGCCAGAACCTGTCGCGCGGCTTCGTCAACCGGCAGATCTACACCCGCTTCTTCCTGCGCACCATGAAGGCCAAGGTGCTGGAAAAGGCCCGGCGCTTCCCCGGCGCCATCGACGTGCTGCGCGTCTCGCAGGCGCGCGACCTGCGCGAGTTCGACGACGCCTACACCGCGCCCATGCACGGCTTCCGCAACGCGCTGGACTACTGGACGCGGGCATCCAGCAAGCCCTGGCTGCGCAGCATCGCCGTGCCCTGCCTGGTGCTCAACGCGCGCAACGACCCCTTCCTGCCCGAGCCTTCCCTGCCCGGCCCGGACGACTGCTCGCCGTCGGTGCTGCTGCACCAGCCGGCCGCGGGCGGCCACGCCGGCTTCGTCACCGGCGCCTTCCCCGGCCATGGGCGCTGGCTGCCGCAGCGGCTGGCGAGGTTTTTCGAAACGGGGATGTAGCGCCCCGGGGCCGCGCAGGCCGCCGGGACGCTGCCCTTCAGGAGCGGAAGCGCTCCAGCAGCTCGCGCTCCTCGGCCATGCGGTCCTTGACGTCGCGGATCTCGACGTCGATCTGCGACTGCTCGTAGAAGTCGTGGGACAGGCCGCGCGCCTGGTTCAGCTGCGAGACGGCCGCCGGCAGGGCGCCGGTCAGCACGTAGTAGCGGGCCATGTCGCGGCGCGCCTCGATGCGCCGGCCGGACTGGTCCTCGCTCTGCGCCAGCAGCTGGTAGAGCCGCGGCTCGTCGTCGCCCCACTGGGCGATGCGCTCGCGCAGGAACTTGATGGCCTCGTCGTGGCTGCCCGAGCGCTGCAGGGACTGCGCCAGGTCGTAGGCCAGGATGCGCCGGTCGGGCCAGCGCTGCCAGGCCGCGCGGGCCGCGGCCAGGGCGCCGGCGTTATCGCCGGCCGCCCAGGCCAGGCGCACCGCCACGTCGGCCAGCTGAGGCGCCTCGCGCCCGCCCGCGCGGGCGTTGTCCAGGGCCTGGCGCGCCTCGCCCGCGTTGCCGTCGCGCAGCGCCGACCAGGCCAGCCCGTACCAGGCCGCCGACTGGCGCACCCCGGACAGCGCGCGGGCCTCCTCGCGCAGCAGTTGCGCGGCGGCGCGCTGGCTCTGCGCGTCGGTGGCCTGCAGCATGCGCATGCGCGCGCGCAGGTACCAGAAATCGTCGCTGTCGACGTGGCTCACGGCCGGCATCAGGCGCAGCCGGTTCTGGATGTCGGACATCCGCTGGATGGACAGCGGGTGGGTGCTGGCGTAGGCGCCGCCGCCCGCGCCCTCGTTCAGGCGCGAGGCGTTCATCAGCCGGCCGAACATCGCCGCCATGCCGCCCGGGTCGTAGCCGGACTTGCGCAGCATGTCGAAGCCGGCCCGGTCGGCCTCGCGCTCGGCGTCGCGCGAAAAGCTCAGCTGCTGGTTGACGGCCGCGGCCTGGCCGAAGGCCGCCACGCCGGCTGCCAGGTCGCCGCCGCCGGCCAGGGCGGCCAGCAGCGAGGCCGCCATGGTGGCCATCATCACCGAGCCGGTCTGGGCGCCCTGGGCGAAGCCGCGCGCGATGTGGCGCTGGGCGACGTGGCCGATTTCGTGGGCCAGCACGCCGGCCAGTTCCGATTCGGATTCGGACGAGACGACCAGGCCGCTGTTCACGCCGATGTAGCCGCCGGGCATGGCGAAGGCGTTGAAGGTCGGGTCGCGCACGCCGAAGACCTCGATGCCGGGCGCCCCGCCGGGCGCGTGCGAGGCCAGCCGCCGGCCCAGGCCACCCAGGTACTGGCGCACGTCCGGGTCGTCTATATAGGTGGGGTCGCGCCGGCCCTGCACCATGATGGCGTCGCCCAGGCGCTGCTCCAGCAGGGGGGACAGGTCGGCGCCGCCCGCCGAGCCCATGGTCGGCAGGCCGACCGGCTGCGTGCGCGCGCCGTCCGGCATGCCAAGACCGACAAGCATTGCCAAAAACCAGGGTGCGGCGCGGCGCGCGGGCCATTTCGGGGTACGCATAAGCCTTATGATAGCCAGTGCGGCGCCAATGTTCCGCGATCGACCAACAACCCCGAGGTCCCGATGCGTCCCGTCAGAAAAGCCGTTTTTCCCGTTGCCGGACTGGGCACCCGTTTTCTGCCCGCCACCAAGGCCATGCCCAAGGAAATGCTGCCCGTGGTGGACAAGCCCCTGATCCAGTACGCCGTGGAAGAGGCCGTCGCCGCGGGCATCACCGACCTGATTTTCATCACCGGCCGGCACAAGCGGGCGATCGAGGACCATTTCGATTCCACCCCGGAACTGGAGGCCGAACTGTCCACCAAGGGCAAGGAAGAGCTGCTGGCCCGGGTGCAGAACATCCTGCCTTCCCACGTCAACTGCATGTATATCCGCCAGTCCGCCCCCCTGGGGCTGGGCCACGCGGTGCTGAGCGCCGCGCCGGCGGTGGGCGACGAGCCCTTCGCCGTGCTGCTGGCCGACGACCTGATCGACGCCGACCGCCCCGTGCTGGGCCAGCTGATCGAGGCCGCGCTGCGCTACAACGGCAGCGTGGTGGGCGTGCAGGAAGTCCCGGCCGAGGACACGAGCAAGTACGGCATCGTCGACAGCACGCCGGTCGACGAGCGCACCGAGCGCATCAACCACATCGTCGAAAAGCCCGACCCCGCCTCGGCGCCCTCGCGCCTGGGCGTGGTGGGCCGCTACGTGCTGGACCCGGCGATCTTCGCCCACCTGCGCCACACGCAGGCCGGCGCGGGCAACGAGATCCAGCTCACCGACGGCATCGCCGCCCTGCTGCGCGAGCAGCCGGTGTTCGCCTACCGCTACGAGGGCACGCGCTACGACTGCGGCAGCAAGTCGGGCATGTTCCAGGCCAACGTGGCGCTGGGGCGCAAGTACCACGGGCTGGAGGCGTAGCCGCCGCCTGCGCCGCTAGGCCGAGCTGGGCGGCGCGGCGCCCCGGGACACGGCGGCGCGGTGGCGGCGGTCGCTGCTCCAGCGGCCGCTGGCCGACAGGCGCATGACGCAGCGCAGCGCCACCAGCAGGCCGATCACCTCGGTCATGGCGGCGGGTATCCACATCGTCAGCCCGCCTATGCTCTGGTCGGTCTGGGCCGACATGGGGATGGCGCGGCCGCACAGCTCGAAGATGGGGTACAGGTCGCGCTCGGTGAAGGCGATGACGGCGCCGGCCACCATCTGCGGCGCCATGGTCAGGATGGGCGAGATCACCCGGCCGCCCGGCGACATGGCCGCGGGCGGGCTGGGCCGGCGGTCCAGGATCAGGTTCCAGTACATGAACCCGCTGATCACCACCGACCAGTTCATCAGCCGGTACAGGCGCCAGTCGAGCATGGAATAGAACTGCACCGTCGGCAGCAGCCAGATCAGCACCAGGAAGACGAACAGCGCCGGCACGAAGATGGGATTGGTGCAGGCGGCCTCGGCCACGCGCCCCAGGGGGCTGGCCAGCGCGCGGCGCAGCCGGGCGCGCCAGCGCAGCGGCAGGCCGGCGCGCAGCACCGAGCCCGGGTAGGCGGCCATGAGCACCAGCGGCCCCAGGTGGTGCAGCACCAGGTGCTGCACCCGGTGGATGAAGAACATCCGCTCGGCGTAGTAGTCGACGCGCGTGTGCATCGACAGGTAGAGCAGGACCATGCCCGTCCAGAACAGCACCTGCCGCGCCACGGTGACGCGGTGCACCCGCTGGCCGCGCAGGAACAGCGCCGATGCCGCCAGGAAAGCGGCGATCAGCGTCGGGGAGAATTCCCAGGGAACGAGCCAGGCGAGCAAATCCAAGGCGCTATCCTGATTTTCGGGGGCGATGCCTGGTTGGCGGGGAAAATATCCCGCGCGAGTTCATGGGGCGAAGGGTCGATTGTAGTGGAGCGCGAGCGCCGGCCCTGACTGGCGGGGATGCCAGCCCCGCATCGGGCCGCCACGCACCTGCGGACCTGGCGGCCCGCCCCGCGCTCAGGCGGCTTGGCCGCCGGCCGGCTGGGCGGTGCCGAACTGCACGCGCCGCACGCCCGGCTCGGCGCCCAGGCGGCGCGCCTGCGACATCAACTCGCGGCGCTTGTCGGGCGGGCAGTCGACGGTGACACAGGCCGAAGCCATGCCGCCGTCCTCGCGGCTGATCTCCAGCTGCGAGACGTTCAGCCCGGCGGCGCGGAAGTCGGTGTAGATGCGCCGGCGCAGGCCGCTGAGCATGTCGTCGGGACATTCGATCGTCAGCCGCGACACGGCGCGGCGGCTGCGCAGGGCATCGGCGCGGTTCAGGCCCGCGCGGCGCAGGAACATGTCGAAAAGACGCATGGCGACCTCCTTCTGTCGAAAGGGGGCGGATACGCGAATACGCGCGCGCCGCGGCCATGGCATGGCCGGACCGCGGCGCCTGCGGCAAGCGCAAGCCCGCGTCGGCAGCCAGGGCTGCGACTATTTCAGGCGGATCGTGCGGGAATTTCGGGCAAGCCGGACGCTTCTTACTGCTTGCGGCCTAAGGCCTTGCCTGGGACACCGCACCCTGCTCTGGCAGGATGCGGCAGAGGGGAAGTCTGCTCGGAAATCCTGTCAGGCAGCGCAATCGATGCAAGATCGACTACTGTCGCCGGAATCGGTATTCACTTAAACAAACCCCGTTTGTTGCTAACCCGCTTATTCTACGCGGGTTTACCCGGGGGATCAATATCTTGCGGCTACCGGAACGTTGTTTTCCTGCGGCATACGCGAGCCGATCCGGCGCCCAATGGTGCCCAACGGCACCCAACGGCCCGCAACCGGGCAAGCTAAGATGCCGGAGGCGGCGGGCGTCCCGCCCTGCCGGGCTATCCTTGCCTGCGCCAATCCCGCCTCGTCGCCATTCCGGCCTGTCCTGCCCCACCCCGATCCTCCCGCATGTCCCGCCCCGATCCCGACTCCGCTTTCGACCCCGCCCCTTACGCCGACCGTCGCCGCCGCCTGCTGGCGCACATGCGCGCCCGGGGCGGCGGCGCGGCGGTGCTGGCCACCGCCCCCGTCGCGCTGCGCAACCGGGACGCCGCCTATCCCTATCGCCACGACAGCGATTTCCACTACCTGACGGGTTTCGCCGAGCCCGAGGCCTGGGTGGTGCTGGTCGCCGGCCGGGAAGACCGCACCATCCTGTTCTGCCGGCCGCGCAGCGAGCAGGACGAGATATGGGAAGGCCTGCGCTGCGGGCCGGAGGCCGCCGCCGGGCGCTACGGCTTCGACGAGGCCTGGCCGGTGGACGAGCTGGACGCGCGCCTGCCGGAACTGCTGGCCGGCCTGCCCGCGGTCTACGCCCCGCTGGGCACGGACCCGGCCGCCGCGCGCCTGCACGGCTGGCTGGCGCGGGCGCGCGAGCTGGCACGCGGCGCGCGCCCCGTGCCGTCGGCCTGGCACGACCTGCGCGCCGTCACGGCCGGCATGCGCCTGGTCAAGGACGCCTCCGAGCAGGACGTCATGCGCCGCGCGGCGGACATTGCCGCCGCCGCCCACCTGCGCGCCATGCGCGCGGCGCGGCCGGGCCTGCGCGAATACGAGATCGAGGCCGAACTGCTGTACGAGTTCCGCCGCCGCGGCGCCCAGGCGCCGGCCTACGAAAGCATCGTCGCGGCCGGGGCCAACGCCTGCATCCTGCACTACCCGGCGGGCGACGCCGTGCTGCGCGACGGCGAGCTGCTGCTGATCGACGCCGGCTGCGAGCTGGACGGCTACGCCTCGGACATCACCCGCACCTTTCCCGTCGGCGGCCGCTACAGCGGCCCGCAGCGCGCGCTCTACGACCTGGTCCTGGCCGCGCAGGAAGCGGCGGTGGCGGCCACCGCGCCAGGCCGCGGCTGCGACGACGGCCACGACGCCGCCGTGCGCGTGCTGGCGCAGGGCATGCTGGACGAAGGGCTGCTGTCCGGCAGCCTGGACGGCGTGCTGGAATCGGGCGCCTACCGGCGCTTCTACATGCACCGCACCGGCCACTGGCTGGGCCGGGACGTGCACGACGTGGGAAGCTATCGCGAGGAAGCGGGCGCAACCCCGGACGGCAGCGGCAGCCGGGATGCCGGCAGCCACAGCGGCAGCAACAGCGGTGGCAACGGCAATGACGCAGGCGACGGCAAGGCAGGCGGAGCCGGCCTGCCGTGGCGCCGCCTGGTGCCGGGCATGGTGCTGACGATAGAGCCGGGCATCTACGTGCGCGCGGCCGACGACGTGCCGGAGCGCTTCCACGGCATCGGCATCCGCATCGAGGACGACGCGCTGGTCACGGAAACGGGCTGCGAGCTGATCTCCCGCGGCGTGCCGGTGCGCGCCGAGGACATCGAAGCGGTCATGCGCGAAGCGAAGGCGGCCGAGCGCGAGGCGGGCTGAGCATTGCCGGGCGGGCCGGCGCCGGATGCGCGGCGCCGCGCCCTGCCGCCACGCCGCGCCGGCCTACAGCGTATAGCCCTCGAACCAGCCCAGCAGGTTCCAGACGTAGATCACGATCATGGCGATGCCCGTCATGGTCACGATGGTGCCGCAGACCAGCGTGACGCCGGCCAGGATCACCGGCCCCCAGCCCATCTGCGCGCGGTGCGGCAGGCCGGGGTTGTAGCGGGCGTTGAATTTCTCGTCGGCCATCAGGCACAGGACGATGGCCTCGATGAAGCCGGCGGTGGCCGGCACCACCATGAACAGGAAGGCCGGGTTCTCCCAATGCGATTCGAAGGCCGTCTGGCTGGCCGCCACGATGGCCAGCATCGCCGCGCTGAACCACGCCGCGCCGCGCCGGCCCAGGTACCACCAGTGCGCCCCCATCCAGCCGAACAGGAAGGCCAGCAGGCCGGCGGCGACCTTGGTGCGGTAGCGGGGCGGCCGCCCGGAAGCGGAGGCGGGAACGGGCGGCAGGCCGGAGGAAGTCGTCATGGCGAAGGAACAGGACCGGAACGGGCCAGCGATGGCAGGCTGGCGAATCAGCATGGCGGGAGGCCGGGGACAGCGCGGCGGCGGGTGCCGCAGCCTGCCGCCGCGAACCTTGATCGATGCGGGGCGGCCGCCATTTTAGTGCGGGGTAGAATCCGCCCCATGAGCGAGCAAGATTGCGACGTCGCCATCCTGGGAGGCGGGCCGGCCGGCTGTGCGCTGGCGCTGCTGCTGGCGCGCGCCGCGCCCGAGCCGGGGCGCATCGCGCTGCTGCGCACGGCCCCGGGCACGGCCCGGGCCGTTGCCGGCTCCGCCGGCACGCCGGTCTCCAATACGGACGGCACGAACGGCGTCGCCCCCGATTCCCCCCGGCAAAATACCTCCACCTCGCTCTCCGCCGACGCCGACCCGCGCGTGCTCGCGCTCAACCACGGCAGCCGGGTGCTGCTGCAATCGCTGGGCGCCTGGCCGGGGGGCGCGGCCGACATCCGCACCATCCACGTCTCGCAGCGCGGCCGCCTGGGCCGCACCCTGATCCGCCACGACGATTTCGGCGTCGCCCAGCTGGGCAGCGTGGTGCGCTACGGCAGCCTGCACGCGGCGCTGGAACGGCGCCTGGAAGATGCCGGCGTGCGCATCGTGCAGGGCCCGCCGGCGCAGATCGAAGGCGCCGAAGAGCAAAGCGCGGGCTCGGCCGGCAACACCCAGATGGACAGGTCGACGGACGGAGTCCAGGACGGCAGCAAAGCGCAAGCTGCGGGCTCGGCCGGCGGCCGGCCGAACGACGGGGACGCCTACCGGGATGGCCACGGCCTGGCCGTGCGCAGCGGCGAGACCCTCCTGCGCTGCGGCGTCGCCGTGCAGGCCGACGGCGCGCCGCCGCCCGACATCCGCCGCGAATACGGCCAGCATGCCGTGCTGGCCACCGTCATGGCCGCGCAGGCGCGCGACGGCTGGGCCTGGGAGCGCTTCACCCGCGAAGGGCCGCTGGCCCTGCTGCCGCATCCCGACGGCGGCGGCGCCCACTCGGTGGTGTGGTGCTGCGCGCCGGCGCGCGCGGCGCAGCTGGCCGCCGCCGGCGACGACGTGTTCTCCGCCGAACTGAATGCCGCCTTCGGCGAGCGCCTGGGCCGGCTGACGGCGCGCGGCGGGCGCCACGTCTTCCCGCTGGCCCTGGTGCTGCGCCGCCGGCCGGCCGGGCGGCGCACGGCGGCGATAGGCAACGCGGCGCAGACCCTGCACCCGGTCGCCGGCCAGGGGCTCAACCTGGGCCTGCGCGACGCGGCGCGGCTCGCGCTGGCCCTGACGCCGTGGCTGGAGCAGCCCGGCGGCGATCCGGCCCTCGCGCTGGACCGCTACGCGGCCGCGCGCCGCTCCGACCGCTGGCTGACCGCCGGCCTGACCGACCTGCTGCCGCGCGTCTTCGCCACCGGCCTGGCCCCGGTGGAGCACGCCGCCGGCCTGGCGCTGCTGGCGCTGGACCTGGCTGCGCCGCTGCGCCGGCCGCTGGCACGCCACTTGCTGCAAGGCCTGCGCGCCTGAATGCGGCGCCGATGCCGATTGCCCAAGCAAGCCGGACATCGAAAGAAACAAGAAACACGCAGCGAGCGAAGCAGGGCCGCATCCGGCGCAGGAACCGCCGAAGCCCACGGCAGCAGGCCCATCGACTCGCCCCTGAAAATCCCGCCTCGGCTTCCCGCCGGCGGCAGGGTTAAAATCCGCCGATGCGCATCGGCCCGTGGACCCTTCCCAATCCCGTGTTCGTCGCGCCCATGGCGGGCGTGACGGACCGGCCGTTCCGCCAATTGTGCAAGCGCCTGGGCGCGGGCTACGCCGTGTCCGAGATGGCCGCCAGCAACCCGCGCCTGTGGGACAGCGTCAAGACCTCGCGCCGCCTGAACCACGACGGCGAGGTCGACCCCGTGGCCGTGCAGATCGCCGGCGCCGACCCGGACATGATGGCCGAGGCGGCGGTGTTCAACATCGGCCGCGGCGCGCGCATCGTCGACATCAACATGGGCTGCCCGGCCAAGAAGGTCTGCAACGCCGCCTGCGGCTCGGCGCTGCTGCGCGACGAGGCGCTGGTGGTCCGCATCCTGCGCGCCGTGGTGCAGGCCTGCGCGCCCCTGGGCGTGCCGGTCACCCTCAAGACCCGCACCGGCTGGGACCGGGACCACCGCAACGCGGTGCGCATCGGCCTGCTGGCGCAGGACGCCGGCATCGCCGCGCTGACCCTGCACGGCCGCACCCGCGCCGACCTGTACGCCGGCCAGGCCGAGTACGACACCATCCGCGAGGTCAAGGCCGCCCTGGAGATCCCGGTGGTGGCCAACGGCGACATCGACAGCCCGGAGAAGGCCCGCGCCGTGCTGCAGGCCACCGGCGCCGACGCGGTGATGATAGGCCGGGCCGCCCAGGGCCGGCCCTGGATCTTCCGCGAGGTCGCGCACTTCCTGGCCACCGGGCGGCGCCTGCCGCCGCCCTCGTGGCTGGAAATGAAGACCCTGCTGCTCGAGCACCTGGACGACCACTACCGCTTCTACGGCGAGCACGCCGGCGTGCGCACCGCGCGCAAGCACATCGGCTGGTACCTGGCCGGCCTGCCCGGCGCGGCCGAGTTCTGCGCGCGCATGAACCGCATCGACGACACCCGCGGCCAATGGCTCGCGGTCGCCGGCTGGTTCGACGCCCGCGGCGCGCAAGCCCACGAGCCGGCGCAGCCCGCCCCCTGCCCCCTGGCGGCCTAGGCCGCCCAAGCCACCTAGAACACCCCAATCAGAAAATGAGCAAGAAAGATGTCCTGGAAGATTGCGTACGCGCCAGCCTGGAGCGCTACCTGGAAGACCTGGGCGACGCCGAACCCCGCGACATGTGGGGCATGGTGATGCGCTGCGTCGAGCGCCCCGTGCTGGAAGTCGCCATGGAGCGCGCCGCCGGCAACCAGTCGCGCGCCTCCGAGATGCTGGGCATCACGCGCAACACCCTGCGCAAGAAGCTGCTGGCCTACAACATCCGCTACTGACAGCGATACCGACGCCGCGCCCCGCGCGGTCCCGAGTCCCTCCGGCCGCCGCCGCCCGCGCCGGATTTTCCCCAGTCCCCATGAAGATAGAAACCGCCCTGCTTTCCGTTTCCGACAAGACCGGCGTGGTCGAGTTCGCCCGCGCCCTGGCCGCGCGCGGCGTGCGCCTGCTGTCCACCGGCGGCACCGCCCGCATGCTGGCCGAGGCAGGCCTGGCGGTGACCGAGGTCGCCGCGCATACCGGCTCGCCGGAAATCCTGGACGGCCGGGTCAAGACCCTGCACCCCAAGATCCACGGCGGCCTGCTGGCCCGGCGCGACAGCGACGAGCACCTGGCCACGCTGGCCGAGCACGGCATCGACCGCATCGACATGCTGGTGGTCAACCTCTATCCCTTCCGCGAAACCGTGGCGCGGCCGGACTGCAGCTTCGCCGACGCGGTCGAGAACATCGACATCGGCGGGCCGGCCATGCTGCGCGCCGCGGCCAAGAACCACGGCACGCCGGCCGGCGGGGTGACGGTGGTGATCGACCCGGCCGACTACTCGCGCGTGCTGGCCGACATCGACGGCCCGGCGGGCGCGCCCTCCTATGCGCTGCGGCTGGAGCTGGCCGCCAAGGCCTACGCCCACACCGCCGCCTACGACGGCGCCATCGCCGCCTACCTGACCAGCCTGGCCGAGGCCGAGCCGGCGCAGGAGGCCGTGCCCGAGCGCAAGCCCTGGCCCGCCGTCCTGACCGTGCAGCTGCGCCAGGAGCAGGCGCTGCGCTACGGCGAGAACCCGCACCAGTCGGCCGCCTTCTACGTGGACGCGCACCGCCCCGCCGGCCTGCTGGGCAACTACCGCCAGCTGCAGGGCAAGGAGCTGTCCTACAACAACATCGCCGACGCCGACGCGGCCTGGGAATGCGTGCGCAGCTTCGACGCGGCGGCCTGCGTCATCGTCAAGCACGCCAACCCCTGCGGCGTGGCCGTGGCCGACGGGCCGCTGACGGCCTACCGGCAGGCCTTCAAGACCGACCCGACCTCGGCCTTCGGCGGCATCATCGCCTTCAACCGGCCGGTGGACGCGGCCGCCGCCCAGGCCGTCAGCGAGCAGTTCCTGGAAGTGCTGCTGGCGCCCGGCTACGACGGCGCCGCGCTGGCCATCCTGGCCGCCAAGAAGAACGTGCGCGTGCTGGAAGTGCCGGCCGGCCCGGGCCAGAACGCCTTCGACGTCAAGCGCGTGGGCGGCGGCTGGCTGGTGCAGGGCCCGGACGCCTACAGCGTGCCGCGCGACGCCTTGCGCGTGGCCACCCGCAAGCAGCCGACCGATCAGCAGATGGACGACCTGCTGTTCGCCTGGAAGGTCGCCAAGTACGTGAAGTCCAACGCCATCGTCTTCGCCGCCGGCGGCATGACGCTGGGCGTGGGCGCCGGCCAGATGAGCCGCATCGACTCGGCCCGCATCGCCTCGATCAAGGCCGAGAACGCCGGCCTGAGCCTGCAGGGCTCGGCAGTGGCCTCGGACGCCTTCTTCCCTTTCCGCGACGGCCTGGACGTGGTGGCCGAGGCGGGCGCGACCTGCGTGATCCAGCCCGGCGGCAGCGTGCGCGACGAGGAAGTCATCGCCGCGGCCGACGAGCGCGGCATGGTCATGGTGCTGACCGGCACCCGGCACTTCCGCCACTGACGCCGCGCATGCGTATCCTGGGCATCGATCCCGGCCTGCGCCGCACCGGCTTCGGCGTGGTCGATACCTCGGGCATGCGCCTGCGGTACGTGGCCAGCGGCACGGTGGTCGTGCCGCCGGCCGACTCGCTGGCGGCGCGCCTGAAGGTGATACTGGACAGCCTGCGCCAGATCATCGGCGACACGCAGCCGGACGTGGCCGCCATGGAAAAGGTCTTCCTGAACGCCAACCCGGCTTCCACCCTGCTGCTCGGCCAGGCGCGCGGCGCCGCGCTGTGCGCCCTGGCCGACAAGGACCTCGCCGTGCACGAATACACCGCCCTGCAGATCAAGAAGGCCGTGGTCGGCACCGGCCGCGCCGCCAAGACCCAGGTGCAGGCCATGGTGCAGCACCTGCTGGCGCTGGACGGCACGCCCGCGCCCGACTCCGCCGACGCCCTGGCCTGCGCCATCTGCCACGCCCACGTCGGCCCCATGGCCGAACGCCTGCTGCGCATGGGCGAGGCCCAACTGCACGTGCGCGGCCGCATGCGCCGCGGACGCATCATCGCGACATCATGATCGGACGACTGACCGGCACGCTCATCGAAAAGACGCCCCCCACCCTGTGCGTGGACGCGGGCGGCGTGGGCTACGAAATCGACGTGCCCATGAGCACGCTCTACGCCCTGCCCGAGACCGGCGCGCGCGTCACCCTGTACACCCACCTGGTGGTGCGCGAGGACGCGCACATCCTGTACGGCTTCGCCACCGCCGCCGAGCGCAGCGCCTTCCGCGAGCTGATCAAGGTCAGCGGCATCGGCGCGCGCACGGCGCTGGCGGTGCTGTCGGGGCTGTCGGTGACCGAACTGGCCCAGGCCGTGACGCTGCAGGAAAGCGGCCGGCTGACCCGCGTGCCGGGCATAGGCAAGAAAACGGCCGAGCGGCTGCTGCTGGAAATGCGCGGCAAGCTGGGCGCCGACCTGGGCGCCACGCCGCATGCGGCGGCCGACGGGCAGGCCGACATCCTGAACGCGCTGATCGCGCTGGGGTATTCCGAGCGGGAATCGGCGGCGGCGTTGAAGACGCTGCCGGCGGGGATCGGGGTGTCGGACGGGATACGGCAGGCGTTGAAGGCGCTGGTGCGGTAGGCCGCGGCGCCCGCAAATTCAGCCGCGCATTGGCCGGCTCGGGTTCATATCGGCCCGCGCCGGTCCAGGGCCTGCCTGACGCCGGCCTGCCTCGCTAGCGCCCTACCCCGCGCAGCACCTTGCCCGGATTCATCAGCCCGCGCGGGTCCAGCGCTTGCTTGACGCGGCGCATCAGGTCCAGCTCCACCTCGCTCTTGTAGCGCTCCAGGTCGGCCACGCGGCGCATGCCTATGCCCTGCTCGGCGCTGATCGAGCCGCCGGCGGCGTGCACGCGGTCGTGGACCAGGCGCTG
>Ga0182746_1002331_pt1 | contig 14743 bp, 15 predicted proteins | sample eDN3rd30CBELigOP_FD_128881 | JGI IMG/M metagenome (GOLD analysis project Ga0182746, IMG submission 128881) | Enriched Organic Plus compost microbial communities from Emeryville, California, USA - eDNA 3rd pass 30_C BE-Lig OP (version 2) (version 2) ... | reverse complement strand
TCGCCGCGGGCCGTGGCCGTTAGGTGGCGAGGGCCGGGATCGAACCGGCGACACCACGATTTTCAGTCGTGTGCTCTACCAACTGAGCTACCTCGCCAAGGACCGACAGGCTATCGGGAAAGGGCCCTGCAGCGCTTTGAAACCCGGCCAAAGAAGAAGGGCCCCGGATCGCTCCGGGGCCCTTGCTTCGATGCTTCGGTTCAGACCCGAAGAAGTGGTACGTCCTAGCGACGCTTCTTCTTCTTCTTGGCCGCCTTCACCGTGATGGTGGAAACGGCCTTCTTGCCCGCGATCTTCGCGGTGATCTTGGCCTTGCCCTTGGCCTTCTTCGAGGCCTTGATCGTGATCGTCTTGGTGACCGACTTGCCGCCGGCGACCTTGACGGACACCGACTTCGGCGCGGCGCTCACCTGCTTCTTGTTCGACGAGAGGACGATCTTGCCGTTCAGGGTCTTGTCGCCGGTGTTCTTGACGGTGACCTTGATCTTGACCTTCTTGCCGGCCTTCACGGTCGCCTTCTTGGTGATGGTGATCGCGGCAGCGGCCTCACGTTCGACTGCGACGCAGTTCGGCGGAGTGCCGGTCTGGCCGTCGGGGCAGACCTCGGGATCCTTGTCCCGGCAGTTCGGCCAGGTCCCGACCTTGCCCTCGTCGGAGCACAGGGGCGGGTTCGGCTTGGCCTCCGTCGCGGCGGGCATGCCACCGGGCAGACCGTTGGTGTCGTTGGCGAGCCAGAGGCCGCCGACCGGCTGCAGGAGGTTGCCGATGATGTTGCAGACCGACTGCTCGCCGACGGTGGCGGTGATCGGCGGCTTGGTGCGCCAGTAACCGGCCAGGGCGCCGTCCGTCAGGTTCTCCTTGTCAGCGAAGGGGTAACCGTCGTGCGGCCAGCCCTTGGTGGTGGAGGCGGAGACCTCCAGCGGCGAGAGGCGGCAACCGAGCGCGCCGGTGCCGAGCTCGATGCCGATCTCCTGGCCCAGGGCGGCGAGGTCATCCACACCGAGGGTCAGCGACAGGCTGAGGTCGAGGTCCATGTCGCCGGTGGCCTCGTTGTACTTGCCCGAGCCGTCCTTGGTCAGCTCGATCTCACCGTTGATGGTGAGCAGGTCGAGGTCCACTTCCACCTTCGGGAAGTCGAGGCCACCCTCCTTCGGAACCTCGAAGTTGCCGTTGGTGTCGGTGTAGGTGCCGTTGATCTGGATCGCTTCGGTCGGCGGTTCCAGCACGAGCGAGTCGACCTCGCCGGCGATGGTGGTGCCGATCGAAAGCCCGACGTAGTTGAACTCGGGGTTGACGGTCTCCCCGACGGTCGAGGCCTTGGCGCTGTTGCTGAACGCCAGGCCGAGGGCCAGGAAGGCCGCCGCGGCCAGCAGCGCGCTGACGGCGAGCTTCACGCCCTTGATTGATGTTGCAGTGCGGTTCATCGTTCCTCCAAAGACCGATCCCCCCGAGGGGGGACCGGTCGACTAGTTTCTCCCTTGGTACTTCCGGGTCCCTGTCTACTTCTTCTTGACCGTGACCTTGGCGACGGCCTTCTTGCCCGCGATCTTCGCGGTGATCTTGGCCTTGCCCTTGGCCTTCTTCGAGGCCTTGATCGTGATCGTCTTGGTCACGGACTTGCCGGCCGGGACGCTGACCTGGACGGCCTTCGGCGCCTTGACCTGCTTGTTGCTGGACTTGAGGTTGATCTTGCCCTTCAGGGTCTGACCACCGGTGTTCTTGACCGTGATCTTGACCTTGGCCTTCTTGCCCTTCTTGATGGTCACCTTCTTGGTGATCTTCAGGGAGCCGACCTTGGCCGGGGTGGCCTGGGGCTTGCAGTTCGGCGGGGTGCCGACCTGACCGGCCGGGCACTTCTCGTCGGTGCAGTTCGGCGGGGTGCCGACCTGACCGGCCGGGCAATCAGCCGTGCCGGAGACCTCGGCGTTCCCGGCGAGCCAGATCGAACCGTCGAAGCTGGCGCCCTCGCCACCGATCAGGCCACCGATGACCATGCCGCAGGTACCCTCGGGGGTGCCGCCGACGTCCTTGACGTCATCGACGCCGACGCCGGTCCAGCTGCCGAGCAGGGCACCGGTGCCGTTCGCGTAGGGCGTGCCGGCGAGGTTGTTCGGCTCACCCTCGGTACCGAAGTTCTTGGTGCCGGAGGTGGAGACCGGGATGGTCAGGGGCGAGATCTCGCACTGGACGCCGAGTCCGCTCGCGTCGACGAACAGTCGCAGCGGGAGCGTGGCCGAGAAGTCGCCGGTGTCCTTGTTGTAGGTGCCCTGGATGTCGGACACGGCATCGATCACGAGATCGATGGTCCCGACGACACCGGTGTCGATGGACTGGGTCGGGAAGTTGAAGTCTTCCTTCTTGGCCGTGAACGAACCGTCGTTACCCAGGGCGCCGTTCAGCTCCATGGTGATCGCGTTCTCGTCCGAGGGATCGATCGCGTGGAACGAGCTGGTTCCGAGCGACTCGAGCGAATCGACCTTGATCCACGCGTCGTTGAACGTCAGTTTCAGGCTCTGAGCGGCGTTCGCGGAGGTGGCGGAGATGCCTGCGAAGGCGAAGACGGCGACTGCCGCGAGCAGCATCGTCCAAAGCTTGTTGACTACGCGACCGCGACGGCCGGTTTTCTCCCTCATTCGTTTTCTCCCTAAAGAGTCGTGGCCCTGGAGGCCGTGTTTTCCCTGTCCAATCCCGTGTGCCGCCAGTGACGACGGTCACACAGGTCCATTCGGCGGGAGCATACAGGAAACATCTGCTTCATCGCAAACACTGTGTCCGGCCGCACGATCCGGGCGCCGGGGGCAGGCCTTTCCGTCCGCGACGAGCAGGCTCAGGCCGGGAGCCGGCCGGAGCCGGAGCCGCCGGGCGAACGGTCCCCGACCCGGATCGGGTCGGGTGAGTCATCGAGAGGGGAGTGAGAGTGGGCCGTGAAGGGATCGAACCTTCGACCTTGAGATTAAGAGTCTCCTGCTCTACCAGCTGAGCTAACGGCCCTGGTTGTGGTTCCGACGAGCAGAACCGGAAGAAAAGTATAGAGCGGGCGGCCCGAATTCGCCGCCCGCCGGATGTCGGGTCAGGGAGTGGCGGTTCCCTGGATGGAATTCTGCGAGCCGAGGCTGCCGAGCGGACTCTCGAGGGACTCGCCGCCGCTCTTCTTGGCCTGCTTCTTCGCCCGGGCGACGAGCTTGCCGATGCGCTTCGCGTCCTTTTCGGTCGCGTCGTAGAGCTCCTGGATCTCCTCGCGCTCGTCCTTGTCCGGGGTGGCGGCCTTGGCACGGGCCAGGGTCTTCTCCGCCGCCTCGTAGTCCTGGGCGTAGAGCTGGTAGGTCGCGAGCGTCGCCAGCGGGCCCGCCGCGTTCACGCCACCGTTCTTCTGCTCCTTGACCGCGTTCTCCGCGTAGATCTGCTGGGCCCTGGCCGCGTCCTTGATGTTCGCCTCGAACTGCGCGACGGTCGAACCCTGGGCCAGCGTGAAGAGGGTGTTAGCCATCAGCTGCGCCACGGCGGGATCCGGGTTGCCCTTGGACTTCTTCAGGTACCGGTTCCAGTCCTCGGCCGCGAGCTGGTACTGCTCCGTGGCCTCCGGGGTCATGTTCTGGGCGCCCGTCTCCTCGTCGAGGTCGATCAGTGAGTTGCCGGCGGTGATGCGGGCACGGATCGCTTCCGCCGCGAGGTTGAGGTTGTTGGGCTGGGTGGCGAGACGCTCGGAGAGATCGTCTGCCCGCTCCACGTTCGACTGGCCGTCGATCGTGGTGGTCGCGTTGCCGAACGGGTTGATGCCGCCCGGGAGGCCGATGACCACGAGGCTCGCCGCCATGATGACCGCCAGGATCACGTAGATGACCTGAATGACCCTCTTACGACGACCGCGAAGGTCGAAAAGCATCCTGTTCTCGGGTTCTTGGGCCACTTGGCTAGTTCTCCTGGATCGAAGGTACCTGGGATTCGGCACCCTCCTTGGGTTGGCCGATTCCCCGAGCCAGCAAGATACTCAACTCGTAGAGCAATAGGAGCGGCACCATCTCGATCAGCATCGAGATCGGATCGACCCCGGGCAGGGCTGCGGCGAGGACCGCGATGATCAGATACGCGTACCGGCGGTTCCTGCGGAGCTGCTGCACGGTGACGATCCGGAGCCTGACCAGGGCGAGGACGATGATCGGGACCTGGAACACGACGCCGCCGGCGAGAAGGGTCATCGAGAAGAACGAGTAGTACTCGCGCGCCCTCAGCTGGATGGCGAAGTTGGCCTCGTTGAAGTTGAGGAGGAACTTGATCGCTGCCGGGAGGACGACGAAGTAAGAGAAGACGACGCCGCAGAGGAAGAGCAGCGGGATCGTGATCAGCAGGGGGAGGATGGCCTTGCGTTCGCGGGGCGAGAAGGCCGGCAGCACATAGGCGAATACCTGGTAGGTGATGAAGGGTGCCGCGACGATGATGGCTGCGTAGAGGCACACCGTCACCGTGGTCATGAAGGCCTCGGTCGGGGCCAGCACCGTGAGTGCCTTGTATTTGTCCGGGAGCGGGTGCGCCGCGATGTCGAGGATCCAGTCGCTCTGCCAGAAGCAGACGGCGAACGCGACGACCAGTGCGATCAGCGAATAGATGATCCTCGAGCGAAGCTCATCCAGATGGTCGACGAGGCTGAGTTGCTCGTCGTGCTTGACGGGCTTCAGCTTCGCCAAGGCCGTTCCTCAGTCGTTCTTCTTTTCCGGGACCACCTCGCCGGTGACCTCGGTGACTTCCGGCTCTTCCCCGGGCAGGGGGTTGTGCTCGTCGGCCGGGGGCGGTGTCAGTTCCGCGGGCTCCGCTTCGTCGGCGTCATCCTCGTCGTCGTCGGGCTGGCCGATGTTGTTCAGGCCTTCCCGGAACTCGCTGATTCCCCGGCCGAGGGAACGACCGAGATCGGGCAGCTTCTTCGGACCGAAGACCAGCAGCGCAATGATCAGGACGATCGCTATTTCCAGGGGGCCGATATTGGGAACCATGGCCCCCAATCGTACCCGTGATGAACCTTCGGCCACCGCCCCGTGAGGGCGGGGAGGGTCAGTCCCGGAAGTTGAGGTAGTACCGGGAGGCGGTCGGCTCGGCCTGTCCCTGGTACTTGGAGCCCTTGTCGGTCGAGCCGTAGGCGGCGTCGACCGCCCGGTCCATGCGCATGAAGGAAAGCTGGCCGATCGGCATGCCCTTGTAGATCGTGATCGGCAGGTTGGCGACGTTGGAGAGCTCGAGCGTCAGGTTGCCGGAGAAGCCCGCGTCCACGAACCCGGCCGTCGAGTGGATAAGGAGCCCCAGGCGGCCCAGCGAGCTCTTGCCCTCGAGCCTGGCGACCATGTCGTCGGGAACGGTGACCCGTTCCAGGGTCTGTCCGAGCACGAATTCCCCGGGGTGGAGGATGAACGGCTCGTCGTCCGCGGGCCTGACCAGCTCGGTGAGGTCCTCCATCCGCTGCTTGACGTCGATGTACGGGTAGCGCGAGTTGTTGAAGACCCGGTAGCTGTGATCGACCCGCAGGTCGATGCTCGACGGCTGGATCAGCCGCTCCTCATACGGATCGATGACGATCCTGCCGGCGGCGATCTCTTCCCGGAGTGTCTTGTCGCTCAGGACCATGGTCGCGCAGTATCCCAGACGGTCCAGACTGAGGAATGGTCAGTTGTAGCGGAGGACGACGCCGTCGGCGATGAGTTCGAGCAGCTGGCGCTGCTCGGGGTCCATGCCGGCCCCCGCGAGGCCCGCCTTGGCCTCTTCGATCAGGTCGATGGCACGGCGACGGACGGTGTCCAGGGCACCGGTCGCCTCGATGCGGTCGCAGGCCTCGGCCGCCCTCTCCTCATCGAGCGACCGCAGGTCCAGGCCCGAGAGTGACGGATCCTTCCTCGCCGCGACGATGAGGGGGAGGGTGACGGTGCCGTCGAGCAGGTCGGTGCCCCGGGCCTTGCCCGTGCGTTCGGGTGGACCCGCGATGTCGAGTACGTCGTCGAGCAACTGGAAGGCGAGTCCGATCCGGTGGCCGAACCGCGCGACCGGTGCCGGCTCGCCGCCGGTGCTGCAGCTGCCCAGAACGCAGGCTGCCTCGAACAACCTTCCGGTCTTCAGGCCGCAGCGCTCGAAGTACTCCTCTTCGGTCAGATCAAGCCTGAACGCGCCCTGGCGCTGTTTGAGCTCGCCCCGGGCCAGGTCCACGGCCGTCGCCGAAACCTCGGTCACCGCTGCGCCATCACCTCCGTCGACCAGGATCCGGAGGGCCGTCGAGAACAGTCGGTCACCCAGCGCGGTGGCCCGTTCCCTTCCCGCGCTCGCGAAGACGGTCGGAAGACCGCGCCGGAGCGGGGCCCGGTCGAGCACGTCGTCGTGGACGAGGCTCGCCATGTGGATCAGTTCGACCGCCACGCCGGATCGCACGGCGGCTGCCCCCGCCTTGGGTCCGGCGCAGAGAAGAACCAGCATCGGGCGCATGCGCTTGCCCCCGGCGTTGAGCGTGCGGACCGCGTCCTCGGAGAGCCCGCCGCCACCTTCAACGGCTTCGACCAGCCCGCTCTCGACCTCGGCCATCCGGGCCGGCAACCAGTCGCCGGCGGTGTCCGTGACCGCGGTGACCGGCTCGGGGAGCGAGCGGCTCCGGGGGACTTCCTCGGACCCTTCGGTCACCGGACCCCGGAGTGCAGGGCGATGATTCCGCCCGCCATCAGGGTCCAGCGGACGTGGCGCAGCCCGGCCGCATCGAGCTTTCCGGCCAGGGTCTCCGCGTCCGGGAAGCTGCGTACCGATTCCGGGAGGTAGGTGTAGGCGGATGAATCGCCCGCGATCTTTCCGAGCAGCGGCACGATCCGATCGAACCAGAGGGCGAAGAATCCCGCAAGCGGCTGACGGCGGGGCTGGGTGATCTCGAGGATCACCAGGCGCCCTCCGGGAACCAGGACCCGGCGCATCTCCGAAAGGCCCTTCTCCAGGTCCGCGAGGTTGCGGGCGCCGAACGCGATCGTCACGGCGTCGAAGCTCTCGTCCTCGAACGGCAGGTCCAACGCGTCTGCCCACTCGAACCGGGCCTGCCGCAGGCCGGCTGCCTTCGCCTTCTCGAGCGCGATGTCGAGCATCGGCCGCGAGAAGTCGGCCCCTGTGACCTCGCCCTCCGGGCCCACCTTCTCGGCCAGCATGAGCGCCAGGTCACCGGTGCCACAGCAGAGGTCGAGTGCCTTCATGCCGGGCTCCAGGCGCGCCCGTTCCGCCGCACGGGCACGCCAGCTCTGGTCGAGCCCGGCGGTCATCACCCGGTTCATGCGGTCGTACACACCGCTGATCCGGTCGAACATCGAGTTCACCTCGCCGGCGAACTCCCGGTCACCTCGACGCGGAGGTGCCTGACTCATGCGATCAATGCTCTTTGCCGAGCGAGGCCAGGTAGTCGGCCACTTCGTTCAGCTGCTTCTCGCCCAGTCCCTGGAACGACGGCATGATGCCCGGGCCGATGGCGACCGACTGCTTGATCGCCTCCTTCGGCAGGGTCGAACCGATCTCCGTCAGGTCCGGACCGAGACCACCGTGCGCACCGTTCTCACCGATCGCGTGGCAGGCGAGACAGCCCGACTCGGCGACGATCAGCTTGCCGGCCTCGTACTGGGGATCGGTCGGCTTCTCGATCTCGCTCGGCGAACCGGCGGTCGCACCGAGGTAGGTCAGGAGGGCCATGGCGATGATCACCATGATGCCGCTGATGGTCGCGATCGGCCGCTTCCACGGGATGCGCTCCGGACCACGGTCATAGAACGGCAACAGCAGGAGCAGGACCATGCAGATGGTCGGGATGCCGATCGTCGCGACCGGAACCAGCTCCGGCGGCTTGATGACCCGCAGCAGCTCGAAGAGGTAGAAGAAGTACCACTCGGGACGCGGCGTGTAGGTGGTCGTGGTCGGATCCGCCTTGGGGCCCTGTTCGGCGCCCATGACGATCGACATGACGACCAGGACGGCGGCGACGATGAGCATCATCACCGAGTCCTTCATGATCGCGTAGGGGAAGAAGGACTTGCCCTTCTTCTTCAGGATCTCGTACTCGCGGAGGTATTCCTCCTTCTCACGGGCGTTCACGAGTTCACCTCCCCGTCGCCGGAGTCATCTGTCGCAGCGTCACCCTGGGCATCGGGATCGGCGTCCGCCTCGGCCTGGGGCACATCGGCCTCCGGGGCGGCGGACTCGTCGGCCGCCTCGGCGGGAGCCACGACGTCCCCGGTCGGTTCGGAGGTCTCCGCCTCCACCGCTTCGGCCTCGGCCTCGTTCGCTTCGGCTTCCTCGACGCTCGCCCCGGACTCGTCCGAGACGGCCACCGCGCCATTGACCGGCACCTCCTCGTTGTCCTCGACGGCGACACCGGCGGGCACGACCTCGGTCGGGCGGGCACCCTTGGGCCGCGGCGCGCGGATCCACGGCGGCGCGGTGGTTCCGAGCTTGACGACCAGGAAGAGGTGGGCGCCGATCAGGGCGGCGATCAGGCCGGGCACGACCATCATGTGGAGCGCATAGAAGCGCGACAGCGTCGTGGCGCTGAAGTCGGGGCCGGCGCGGAGGAAGTCGGCCAGGTAGGGACCGACGATCGGGCCGGACGCCGTGATGTTGTTGGCGACGATGGTGGCCCAGAAGGAGCGCTGGTCGAACGGCAGCAGGTAGCCGGTGAGGCCCATGACCGTGGTCAGGATCAGCAGGACGACGCCGATGACCCAGTTCAGCTCACGCGGATACTTGTAGGCACCGAAGAAGAAGGTGCGGGCCATGTGCAGGAAGATCAGGATGATCATGAGGCTGGCGCCCCACTTGTGCAGGCCGCGCACGAACTCGCCCATGAAGACCTCGTTGGTCATGTGGGTGATCGAGGCGTAGGCCTGCGTCGCCGACGGCGTGTAGTACATCGACAGGAACACGCCGGTGATCGCCTGCATCGCGAAGATGAACATCGTGGCCGAACCCAGGGTGTAGAACCAGTTGGTCCCCTTGGGCACGTGCCGCGACATCATCGCGGTGAAGATCCCGGACGCGTTCGTCCGCGAATCGACCCAGCCCGCTACGTCGATCCCGGCCTGGGTGCCGTGGTGCGTGGCGAGCTGCTTGGCCTGTGCGGTGCGCTTGGGCTTCGCCACGGCCTCGTCGGTTCCGTTCTCGGAACCGTCGGCTTCGGACTGCTTCTTTCTTGAGGGAAGGAGCTTCATCTACGGGTGGATCAGTTGCTGGGCGGGGGGAAAGTGGAGGGACGCGGCGGGTACAGGTACTCCCAGATACCGCCGGTGAACTCTCCGGGGTCGCGGACGCGGACGGCCTTGAGCTGGTTGGTCACGCTGTAGCGCGGCCCGAGCTCGACCTGACCGTTCCGGACCCGGGTCTGGAACCGATCGAGGGGGCGCACCGGCGGACCGCCGATCCGCTTGCCGAGGAAGTCGTAGACGCCACCGTGACACGGGCAGATGAAGTTCTGCGCGGCCTGGACGAACCGAACCGGGCAGCCGAGGTGGGCGCAGCGGGTCGAGACGGCGATGAACTCGTTGGGATCCTCGTCGTACTCGGGCGAACCCTTGCGGATGTAAGCGGTGGTCTTGCCGGCCTCACCGATCCCGGTGATCTCGGTGAAGACCACCTGCTTGTAGTCCTCGGCGTTGAAGTCTTCAACGGGGCCCACGGCTTCCCAGCGCTCCTCGCCCCGGCTGAAGAGGGGGGCGACGGCGAATCCCACGACGGGGAGGACGACCGCGGCGGCCGCGACGCCGCCGATCGCCTGACTCGCCACGGTGAACACGTGGCGACGGGTCATCGACTCGCCTTCGAAGTAGCCGCGGGGTTGGGCTTCGGGCAGTTTGACGCGGGGCTCTTCCCCCGGCTGCTTGGAGTTCTTGTTCAACGGTTCGGACACGCTTCTAGAAATTCGACGGGCCGGAGTCTATTTGGTTCCGCGCAATGTCGAATGCCCGCCCCAACCCGTGGGCCGTCGCGGTCTCCTTCGTCCACTCGTCGAGCTCCTCCGGAGCGCCCTTCCGACCCGATGCGAGAGCGTTCAAGACGGCGGCGTGAGTTGCGTCTTTTCCGCATGCCAATGCGGTGATCTGGCCCAACCACAACCGTTCCGCGAGCTCGGGACGGCCGGCCGCCTGGAGCTCCGCGGCAACCGTGATCAAATCCGACAGGATTCCTGTGGATTCGAGGTCGGCGAGGTCCGCGAGACCGCGAATTCCGATCGCGTAGAGGAGATCACCGGCGAGAAGTGCAAGGTCGGCGTCCGGTGCGTCGAGTATGCGAGAGGTGCCGTAGTGGCACAGGTAGCCCTCCCTCACGGCCTCCACGACGAACGCGTACTCGTCCCTCCGGTCGGCCGTCCTCGGGCCGCTCACTGCCAGCTCCCCGTACACGGACAGGGCCTCGTCGAACGATTCCCGGACCGCCAGCGGGGGGCCCTCCTCGCGCACCCGGTCCGCGAGGCGTTCCAGCGTCGCCGCGCTCATGCGACCGGCCTCTTCGGGTCGGTGGCCGCGAGAGCCTCGGCGGCGGCCATCAGGGTGCGGTCCACGGCGATCTCGTCGTGGGCGAGCGACACGAACCAGGCCTCGAACTGTGAGGGGGGAAGCCAGATCCCGCGCTCGAGCATGGCCCGGTAGAACGCCGCGTGGCGTTCGAGGTCACAGGCCTTGGCGTCCTCGAAATCCTGGACCGGCAGGGCGGAGAAGAACAGGGTGACGAGCCCGGGAGCGGAGGCGACGGTGAGTCCGTGTTCTCGGGCCAGGTCGCGCAGGCCGGACGCCAGGCGGTCGGTCAGGTCGGCGAGCCTCGCGTAGGCGTCCGCGTCCAGGCGCCGCAATGTCGTCAGGCCGGCCGCCACCGCGAGGGGGTTCCCCGACAGCGTGCCCGCCTGGTAGACGTCGCCGGCGGGAGCCAGCCGCTCCATCAGTTCGCGCGGGCCGCCGACGGCCGCGGCGGGGAGTCCGCCGCCGATGATCTTGCCCATGACCGTCAGGTCGGGTTCGATCCCGAAGAGGTCCTGGGCGCCGCCGCGGGCGACCCGGAACCCGGTGATCACCTCGTCGAACACGAGGAGGGACTCGCTCGACCGGGTCGCTTCCCGCAGGAACTCGAGGAACCCCTCCTCCGGCGGCACGACGCCCATGTTCGCCGCGACCGGCTCCGCGAACACCGCGGCGACCTCGTGCCTCTCCAGGGCCTCGGCGACCGCATCCCGGTCGTTCCACGGGACGACGACGGTACCCGCGGCCTGCGGTGCCGGGATCCCCGGTCCGGAGGGGATGCCGTGGGTGGCGACACCGGAACCGGCCTCCGCGAGCAGGCCGTCGGAATGTCCGTGGTATGCGCCCGCGAACTTGACGAGCACGTCGCGCTCCGTGATCGCCCGGGCGAGCCGGGCCGCGGTCATCGCCGCCTCGGTGCCGGAACTGGTCATCCGGATCATCTCGACCGAGGGGATCCTCGCGGCGACCTCTTCGCCGAGTTCGACCTCGGCCTCCGTGGCGGCGCCGAAGCTGCTGCCCCTCGAAGCGGCCTCACGGATCGACTCCAGGACCTCGGGATCGGTGTGCCCGAGGATCATCGGGCCCCAGGAACCGACCCAGTCGAGGTACCGCCTTCCACCGCGGTCCACGACCTCGGCACCCTCGGCCGATTCGACGAAGACCGGGTCCAGCCCCACCTGGCGCATCGCCCGGACCGGAGAGTTCACCCCGCCCGGCAGGACGCGCCGGGCGCGTTCGAACAGTTCGGTGTCGGTCTCGCGGTGCTCCGGGTTGCGATCCGCCTCGGCCCTGGCGGCCTGCTCCTCCTCGTATTCGATCTGGGAGCCGGTCTCGCCGAGCGGCGTACCGTCGCCGCGGACCTTGATGGTCACCTTGTCCGGCGCACCCCGGCTCAACCCGGACATCAGGGAGTCCCGGTCAGGAGAGCCATGCCGCGGCCTCCTTGGCGAAGTAGGTGACGATGAAGTCGGCCCCGGCCCGCTTGATCGAGACGAGCGACTCGAGTGCGGCGGCCCGCTGGTCGATCCATCCGTTCGACCCGGCCGCCTTTATCGCCGAGTACTCGCCCGACACCTGGTAGGCGGCCACCGGGGCGCCCGTGTCTTCCTTGACCCGCCGGACGACGTCCAGGTAGTACGACGCCGGCTTGACCATCAGCGCGTCCGCACCTTCCTCGAGGTCGAGCCGGGCCTCGCGGACCGCCTCGTCGGCGTTGGCCGGATCCATCTGGTAGCCCTTGCGGTCACCCTTCTTCGGGGTGGAATCCGCGGCCTCGCGGAACGGTCCGTAGAACGCGGAGGCGTACTTGGCCGCGTAGGAGAGGATGGCCGCGTCCCGGTGGCCCTCCTCGTCGAGCTGGTAGCGGATCGCGCCGATCCGGCCGTCCATCATGTCGCTCGGAGCGACCACGTCGGCCCCGGCCTCCGCGTGCGAGATCGCGGTGCGGGCCAGCAACTCGACCGTGACGTCGTTGTCGACCTGCCCGTCCTCGCGGACGAAGCCGCACTGGCCGTGGGAGGTGTACTCGCAGAGGCAGACGTCGGTGATCACGAGCAGGTCCGGGTGAGCCTCCTTGAGGGCCCGGACCGCCATCTGGACGATCCCCTCGTCGTCGTACGCGCCGCTGCCCGCTTCATCCTTTTCGGAGGGAATCCCGAAGAGCAGCACCGCGGGGATGCCCGCCCCGGCGATCTCACCGGCCTCCTCGACCAGGGCCTGGATCGAGAAGCGGCTTATGCCCGGCATGGATTCGACCGGTTCGCGCAGGTCGGTGCCGGCGGTGACGAACAGGGGGTGAATCAGGTCGGCGGCTGAGAGCGACGTCTCGCGCACGAGGCCGCGTAGGGCCGGGGTGCGCCTCAGACGCCGGAGACGGGTGGACGGATAACTCATGCTTCCCAGTTTAGAAGCGCCTGAGCGCGAGCCTCGCGAGGGCGCCGTAGGCCACGGTCAGGATCCCCAGGTGGACCAGGGGCAGCCAGACCGAGGAGCCCGAGAGCTCGAGTCCTCCCGTGATCACGTCGAGTGCCGGCCGGAACGGGAACACCGCGCTGACCAGGTCGATCGTGGTCTCGATCGCGGGCCCGACCGCGTCGTCCGGAATCAGCGAGAGCAGGGCGACCGGCAGGCAGATCATCACCGCGGCCAGCGTCGCCGCGCGGACCTCTCTGGCCGCCGCGCCCAGGGCGGCCCCCGCCGCGGAGAAGGCAGCGGCACCGAAGACCAGGCCCGCCAGCCAGTAGGGCGCGCGGCCCCATTCGATGCCGACGAACAGCCCGAGCCCGACCAGCAGGATCAGCGCGACCGCCGTCCCGACCACCGTCCCGAGGCCGATCTTCGCGACGAGGATCGTGGCCCGGGACACGAGGCCGGCGGTCAGTCGGGTGAAGGCGTTCTCCTCCTTTTCGAGCGCGAGCGAGCCCGCGACCAGGAGCACGGTCACGAACATGAGGGCGAAGCTGGTCGTCACACCGATCGCGAACGTGTCGAGCGAGGGCGCCTCGTCCCCGACCACCGTCTTCTCGGCCTTGATCGGCTGGGTGATCGCGGTCAGGAGCGGCCCGGCGAGGTCCAGGTTGTCGGTCGCCAGCTGGGCGAAGCGGGCGGCGCGCGCGAGCTCCTTCCGATCGACCCCCGCCGGGAGCTTGGGTTCGAGCTTCTTCAGGATCCGCTCGCTCTTCTGGAGCCCGACCACCTCGACCTCCCGGCCGAGGATGTCGAACTGTCCGCCCTTGAGGATCAGGTCCAGGTACTCGTTCGCGGCCTCCGACAACCGTTTGGCGAGGAGCAGGTTCGCCTCGCTCAGCATCGCCTCGATGCGGTCGTCGGTCACCTGGTTCTCGACCGTGTCCGACCCGTTCACGATCACCTCGATCACGGGCGGCTCGGGGTTCAGCGAGGCGAGCGAACGAATCCGGTCGGCGGTGTCCTCGGGCAGGATCACCGCCGCCGTGGCCTCGCCGGACTCGACCATGTGTCTGGCGTCGTCGACCCCGTCCGCCTCCACGCACTCGACGCGGCCGCAGAGCTGGTCGCGGATCTCGTCGCCGTCGATCTCCTCGCCGCCGAAGCCGAGCGACTCGCCCGCCGGCATCGCGTTGTAGAGCGCCACCGTGGTCTGCTCCTGGTCGCGGGTCATGGCGAACCCGACCAGCAGGGCGATCACGATCGGGTAGAGCACGAGCAGGGTGAGCTGGAGGGGCGAGCGCCTCAGGATCTGGAGGTCCTTGAGCAGCAGCCAGCGCATCAGTGCCCACGCTCCCGGAGGAAGGCGAGGAAGGAGGTCTCGAGGTCCCTCGTGTCGACGCTGCCGGCCTCGACCTCGCGGCGCAGTTCATCCGCGGTCCCGTTGAAGACCCCCTCACCCTCGGCGACGACGACGATGCGTTCCGCGTAGCGCTCGGCCTCCTGTATGTCGTGCGTCGAGAAGGCGACCGCGGTGCCTTCGCCGACCAGGCCGAGGATGAAACCCCAGAGGCGTTCGCGCTGGGCCGGGTCGAGGCCGACGCTCGGCTCGTCGAGCAGCAGTACGGACGGCCCCGCCATGAGGCCGACCGCGATGTTGACCCTCTGCTGGTTGCCACCCGAAAGCGTCCCGACCCGGTCGCCCGCGCGCCCGGCCAGGCCGGTGAGTTCGAGCATCCGTTCGACCATCGCCTCGGGGTCCTCGTCGGTCTGGCCCGCGTCGTGCTGGAGCCGGGCGAAGAGCGTCAGGTTCTCCCGCACGCTGAGGCGACGGTAGAGCG
>Ga0182746_1002326_pt1 | contig 14771 bp, 12 predicted proteins | sample eDN3rd30CBELigOP_FD_128881 | JGI IMG/M metagenome (GOLD analysis project Ga0182746, IMG submission 128881) | Enriched Organic Plus compost microbial communities from Emeryville, California, USA - eDNA 3rd pass 30_C BE-Lig OP (version 2) (version 2) ... | reverse complement strand
TACTACCAGAACATTGATTTCGATGCCCGGCCGTCGGATTTGTTCAAGAAGCATTTCTGGGGTTGTTTCATCGATGATGAGCATGGGTTGAAGAATCGTCACGAGATCGGCATTGACCGGATCACCTTGGAGATTGACTTCCCGCACAGTGATTCGAACTGGCCCAATTCGCGCAAGCGGGCGGCTGAGGTGCTCGCCGAGGTGCCCGATGATGAGTGCTCGCTGATTGTCGAGCAGAACGCCCGCCGGATGCTCAACTTCCCGCGGGTGTCCACCGACGAACGTCAATTGGCCGGCGTCTGAACCGGTTGAGGCATTCGCCGCGGACACCGGCGATGTCATGAACGTCACGTGGGGCCGGGATATCTCGGCCCCACGTTGACGTTTGGCGGCGTCGATGGCCCGCCGGCCCGTTCGTCGCGTGAGGGTTTAGAGAGTTCCGCGGGAGACCAGTTGTGCCGCGATGACATTGCGCTGGATCTCGTTGGTGCCTTCACCGACGATCATCAGCGGGGCATCACGGAAGTAGCGCTCGACGTCGTATTCGGTCGAGTATCCGTAACCTCCGTGGATGCGGACTGCATCCAGCGCGATCTGCATGGCAGCCTCGGAGGCGAACAGCTTGGCCATGCCGGCTTCCATGTCGCAGCGGTCACCGCTGTCGTAGCGTTCGGCGGCATACCGGGTGAGCTGTCGGGCGGCGGTGAGTTTGGTCGCCATATCGGCCAGATAATTACCGACCGACTGGTGTTTCCAGATCGGCTGGCCGAAGCTCTCGCGTTCCTGCGCGTATTCGAGGGCGTCCTCGAGCGCTGCGGTCGCCACGCCGAGCGCCCGTGACGCGACCTGAATGCGTCCCGTCTCAAGGCCTTTCATCATCTGCGCGAACCCCTTGCCGGGCACGTCGCCGAGTATCGCCGAGGCCGGGACTCGGTAGTCGTCGAACGAGAGCTCGCAGCTCTCCACGCCCTTGTACCCGAGCTTGGGCAGGTCGCGTGACACCGTCAACCCCGGTCCGTGTTCGACCAAGACCACGGAGATGCCGCGATGGCGTGGCGACGCCTGCGGGTCCGTTTTGCACAACAAGGCGATGAGACTGGATCGGCGGGCATTGCTGATCCACGTCTTCGTGCCGTTGATGACCAGTTGGTCACCGTCGGCGCGCGCCGTAGTCGTCATCGCCTGGAGATCTGAACCGCCCCCGGGTTCGGTGAGGGCCATGGTCGCTCGAATCTCGCCGCTCGCCATGCCGGGCAGGTACTTTTGCCGTTGATCCTCGGTCCCGTACAACGAGATCAGTTTGGCGACGACGGTGTGCCCGCCCATCGCGCCGGCCAGGCTCATCCAGCCACGGGCAAGTTCTTGTGTCACTTGCACATAGCAGGGCATCGACACGGGGGAACCGCCGTACTCCTCGGGCACGGCCAGGCCGAAGATCCCGATGCGCTTCATCTGTTCGATCCACGCATGGGGGTACTCATTGGCGTGTTCCACCTCGCGCACCGTGGGTTTCACGTCGCGGTCGATGAACATCCGCACTGTCTCGACCAACATGGTCTCTTCGTCGTTGAGCTCGGACGTCATTCGTAGACCTCTCCACGGGTGGGCGACCCCCCATTATTAGCGGATAGCAATGTCAGATGCAAGTAGATCCAGCCACTTTCAGGCCGCGCAGCCGTAATGGAATATGCACTAAAACTGCGGATATCGATGGCTGGACCTACATGACGATACTGTCAGATTAGTCGAAGGGCGAAGCGGGTGTGGCCAGCGCTCCTGGGGCGGACGACATGCGCCAAACCCGGTCTCCATGCGATCCCGTGAACGATAAATAGTTAATCCTTTAGTCTTTATGGAGTCAGGTTTTTCGGACCGTCTACCGGGACGGTCGAGTGGAGGAGGTCGCATGAAAGTTCGTCTCGAACAATCGAAATGTGTGGGTCACGCGCAGTGCTACGCCGTCGATCCCGGGCTGTTCCCGATCGACGACTCGGGCTACTCGATTCTTGAGTCCACCGAAGTCAGGCCCGAGGATGAGCAGCGCGTCCGCGATGGCGTCGCCGCATGCCCTGAATTGGCACTGGTGCTCGAAGAAGGCTGACAAAGGGTTGCCAATCGGCCCTCGCCGCGTCACTATGCTTACATAGTTAACCAGGTGAACGTAGTAGTGAGGTGTGATGCAGACAGCTGATTGGCGGGTACGACTGGAATCGTTACTCGCCGAATTCCACCGTCGTCAGGACGAGGCAGTCCGGTCCGGCGTGAAACCGGACCGGATCGAGGCGGCACGCGCGTGGCATGGCAACCTGGTCGACAACGGGTTGGCGGCGCCGGGATGGCCCCGTTCGGTCGGGGGCCTGGAGTTGTCGCTGAACGATCAACTGGACTACTACCGGATGACCACCGACGCCGGTGCCCCACCACATCCCTGCCCGCTGTCGTTCATCCTCGCGCCCACCCTCATCACACACGGGACCCAACAGCAGAAGGATCGCTTCCTGGAGCCGTTGCTGCGGGCGGATGAGTTCTGGTGCCAAGGGTTTTCCGAACCGGGTGCGGGCAGCGACCTGTCATCGCTGTCCACCCGAGCGGTCCGCGACGGCGACGTGTACCGGGTCACCGGCCAGAAGGTGTGGACCACGATGGCCGACCGGGCCGACTGGATGTTCGCACTCGTGCGCACAGGCACCGGGGAAAAACCTTCTGACGGCATCACGTATCTGCTGATCCCGATGGACAGTGCCGGGATCACCGTGCGGCCACTGCGTGACATCAGCGGTGCCGCGCACTTCGCCGAGGTGTTCCTCGACGATGTGGCCGTACCCGTCGAGAACCGGGTGGGCGAGGAGGGCGCGGGCTGGTCGATCATGCGGACCTCATTGGGTCATGAACGGGCAACCGCATTCCTCGCCGACGAATTCAAGTACCGACGCACTGCCGACCGGGTGCTCGAGTTGGTGGCATCCCGACACCTCGACGGCGATCCACTGGTCCGCCAGGATGTCGGCCGGCTGGAATCCGGGGTACGCACCATCGCCGCCAACAGCGCCCGCGCGCTGGCCGCGGTGCTACGCGGCGAGGACCCCGGTGGGGTGGCCTCGGTGAATCGGCTGGTGAAATCGGAGTTCGAACAGCACCTGCACGCACTGGCACTGCGCGCGGTCGGCCCATATGCCGCACTGGGCAGCCGCGCGTCCGACGCCGTCGACAACGGTCGCTGGACATTCGGCTACCTGATGAGCCGTGCCACCACGATCGGCGCAGGCACCGCCGAGATCCAGCGCAACACCATCGCCGAAAGCGTGCTCGGCCTGCCGTCACACCGCGGCGAGGGCACGCGGACCGCGGCCGTCACCCCGGGCGCACCGCTGGCGGTGCCCGAAGAGGACGAAGGCGAACTACGCGACGTGCTGGCGAAGACGCTTTCGACCAAGGTGGACGTGACGACGCTGCTCGACCGGAAACGCCCGATCGATGCCACCGATCCCGCCGTGTGGTCGGCCCTTGTCGAGTTCGGCCTGCCCGGCCTGGCCGTAGCGGAGTCGCTGGGCGGCGCCGGCGCGCGACCGAGGCTGCTGTATGCGGCCATCGAGGAGGCGGGCAAAGCGTTGGCGCCTACCCCGTTGGTCGCGACGGTGACCGCGCTGGACGTTGCAGTGCAATGCGCGGCAAAGGATTTGGTGCAGCAGATCACCGGGGGCGTACCGGCCGCCTTCGCGGTGCCGTTGAACGACGGCGGTTGGGTGACCAGTGGACCGGAGCTGCCCGAATGGGACGGTGTCGGCCTGCACGGAGTGGTGCCGATCGTGGCGGGCGCACCGAGTGCCGAGGTGTTGATCGCGCTGGCACGCACCGCCGAGGGGGAAATGCTTGTTGCCGTTGACACAGCCGCCGACGGCGTTGAGGTGACAGCACATCCGCCGCTCGATCTGACCGGGACCATCGGGGCGGTCACCTTCGCGGGTGCGTCGGGTGAAGTGCTGGCTGACGGTGCCGAGGTGCGTAGGGTGCTGCGCATCGCCCGCCGCCAGGCCCTGTTGGCGGTGGCGGCCGATTCGGTCGGAGTGGCCGCACGGGCGTTGGCGATGGCCGTCGAGTGGGCGGGTGAGCGCCACCAGTTCGGCCGGGCCATCGGAAGTTTTCAGGCGATATCGCATCGCTGCGCCGACATCCTGGTTGCGCTGGAAGGCGCGCGCAGCCAGGTGCAGGCGGCCGCAGAGGCCGATCTCGAAGAATCGGAGTACCTCGTGGACCTCGCCGCCGCGGCCGCGCTCGACGCTGCCGTCACTGCCACGGAGGGCACGCTGCAGATCCACGGCGGCATCGGTTTCACCTGGGAGCATCCGATCCACCTGCTGCTGCGCCGAGCCCAGACGAACGCCGTGTTGGTCGGCCGGGCCGATGCGTTGCGCGACCGCGCCGCGGGGGAGTTGTTGCGGCCGTTGCAAGAGAAGCGACTTGAACAAGCGCTGACCCGTTGACCGGCTGACCAAGCCGCATCGAACAGAAAGACAGAACGTGGAATACGGTATGGGGCCCGAGCTGGAGGCCTTCCGCGCGCAGGTGCGGGCATTCGTCGCCGAACACGCGCCTGCCATCCCGCCTAGGGCCGGCGTGCGCAGCGCCGAGAACGAGGCCGAACTGAAGGCGCTGAAGGAATGGACCGCGCGGTTGTTCGAAGCGGGCTACGTCGGCGCGGACTGGCCTACCGAGTACGGCGGCCGCGACGACCGTTCGGCCGAGCATGGAATCGTCGTCGGTGAGGAGCTGGCAAGGGCGGCCGTGCCCGGAGTGCAGAGCGGCAGCATCCTCGCCTCCCACGCACTCATCCATTACGGCACCGACGAGCAGCGCCGAAGGCATCTGCCCGAGATCCGTGCCGGCCGCCAACTGTGGTGCCAGCTGTTCAGCGAGCCCGGAGCCGGCAGTGATCTGGCGTCACTGCGCACCCGGGCGGTGCTTGACGGCGATGCCTACACCGTCAACGGGCAGAAGGTGTGGACCACCGACGGGCACTGGGCCGACTACGGGTATCTGCTGGCCCGCACCGACCCAGACGCTCCGAAGCACAAGGGCATCAGCGCGTTCACCGTCGATATGTCCAGTCCGGGTATCACGGTGCGCCCGCTCCGAGAATTGACCGGAACCTCCGATTTCAACGAGGTGTTCCTCGACAACGTCACGCTGCCTGCCGAGGCGATGATCGGCGCACCGGGGCAGGGTTGGGCGATCGCGAATGCCACGCTGGCGCACGAGCGTACCGGTGTCGGTGCGGCGGTGGTGAAGCTGAAGTTGGCCGTTCAGGCGCTCACCGACCTGGCCCGGGGGGTGCAACGCGACGGTCGTCCCGCCATCGAGAGCGATCTCGTGAAGGATCGGATCGGCGAGTTCAGCGCCGAGGTCGAAGCGCTGGCGGCGCTGACCTATGCGAACGTGACGCGATGGTCACGTGGCACCGAACGGATGCACGACGCCGCGATGGCCAAGCTGATGTTCAGTGAGGTCAACCTTGAAATGGCTCGCTTTGCAGTGGAACTCGGCGGAGAGGACGGCGTGCTGGTAGAAGGCGACGTCAATGTCCTCGACGCCGGTCGGTGGCAGGACGAGTGGTTGTACGCTCGCGCGTACACCATTGCCGGCGGCAGCTCGGAGATCATGCGGAACCTGATTGCCGAGCGTGGATTGGGCCTGCCGCGTGGGCGCTAGACCTTTACGCGGTGACGAGCGCGGCCCGGTGTTCGGCGACCGTGCCGTCGAATGCCTCGTCGACCTTGATTCGGCGTAGCAGCAGGTGCAGGTCGTGCTCCCACGTGAAGCCGATACCGCCGTGCACTTGCAGGGCGTCGCCGGCGACGCGGGCGGCCGCGGCCTTCGCGTATGCGGCGGCCGCAGAGGTTGCCCGCGACCGGGCCGCGCCGACCGAGGTATCCAGTGCGAGCGCGGCGGCCCACAGCGAGGCTCTGGCGGACTCCACCGCAACGACCATGTCGGCGCAGTGATGTTTGACGGCCTGGAACGAGCCGATCGGCGCGCCGAATTGCTCGCGCTGCCCGGCGTATTCGACAGTCATGTCGAGCAACCTGGCCGCGGCACCAAGCGCGTCGAACGCACGGTGCACGGCAAGCGCATCCCGCACCGCGGCCAACGTTCCGGCGGGCAGTTCGGTTCCCTCGGGCAAGGCGGCGACGTCGGTACCGTCGAAGTTCACTCTCGCCCACGAACGGGTCAGGTCGAGGGTCGACATGGCAATCAGCGCGGGAGCAGAAACGACCGACAGGTACTCCTTTTCGCCGGCCTCGCCCACCACCGCGACGGAGGCCATATCGGCGGCCATCGGAACCGGGGTGCTGGGCCCACGCCGGCTGGAACCGAACGCCAATCCGGTCAGCGAGCCCTCGCCGGTGCTGATCCCTGCTCTGTCGAGAAGCCAGGCGGCAACTGTCAGATCAGCGATCGGAAACGCGCTGGCCGCGTAACCGTGGGCCTCGGTGAGAACCGCGAGATCTACGTGGGTGCCACCCATTTCGGGGGTGAGCAGCGACAGCAAACCGGATTCCGTCGCGTGCGCCACTGCTGCCGGGTCAATGGTGACAGGTGCGGAATCCAGTGTTGCGCGGACGCGCACCAGCGGGTCGTTGCGGACCAGCCAGGCACGCTCGGCTTCTGCGAGTTGGTCCTGCTCGGCGGTCAGTCCGAAGTCCATCGTTCAATTCCCTCCACTACGTTGACCTAGTAAACCATGTCGATTAGGTTAAACAGAATACTGATTAGGGAAACGGTCTATCCGGAAAGTGACAATGACGAGCATCGAAGAAGCGTTGGGAAGGCTGTGGGACGCCGACGATCACGCGCGGATGCTGCAATGTGACGGCGATTGGGAGTCCTGGGGTCGCGTCCGCAAGCTGACCGAGCGGATCGACAATGAGCTGACCGCCGCGGGGTGCGGTGAGGGCGGCCGGGTTGCGGTCGTGCTGCCGAATCGCATGGAGTCGGTCGCCGCCCTCATCGCGATATTCCGGGGCGGGCGCACTCTGGTGACCATCAGTCCGCTGCAACCACCGGAGCGGCTGAGTGCCGACCTGGCTGCCGCCGAAGTGGCCTACGTCCTGGCGCCGCAGGCGTTGTGGACGGCCGACGTGTTCGACCGGACGGTCGGGGATCTCGGCGCCACCGGGTGGAGCCTCGAGGGCGATGATGTGGTCGTGCAGGCTCGGGGACGCGCGCAGGCCGACCACGGCGATTCCGCCGTCGCGATCGAAATGCTGACGTCGGGAACGACAGGTCCCCCGAAACGTATTCCCTTGACCCGGGCCCAGTTGGAGATCGCACTTGCCGCGGCGCTGCAACACAACGACCGGCCCGGATCTCGCACCAAACCGGCGCTGTCGGGAACCGTCGGCCTGGTGACACTGCCCATCGTTCATATCGGCGGCCTCTGGTCGCTGCTGCAGTCCCTGGTCGCCGCCCGGCCGATTGCGATGTTGGATCGGTTCACGGTTCAGGGCTGGCATTCGGTGGTCAAGGAACACAGGCCCGCTCTCGCGGGTTTGCCGCCCGCAGCTATCAGGTCGGTGCTCGATTCCGATATTCCGGCCGAGGATCTGGCGAGTATCCGCGCCGTCAATGCGGGTACCAGCCCGGTGGATCCTGAACTGGTCGAGGCCTTCTTCGAGCGTTACGGCATTCCGATCCTCGTCGTATACGGCGCGACCGAATTTTCCGGCGCCGTGGCCGGGTGGACGGTGAAGGACTTTCACGCGCGGTGGGCCGAGAAGAAGGGCAGCGTGGGACGCGCGTTCCCCGGCGTCCGGCTGCAGATCGTGGATGAGGACGGCACCGTGCTCGGTCCGGACGAGAGTGGGAGGCTGCAAGTCGCCACTCCGCAGACCGGGCGCGCGGACGAGTGGGTCACCACCAGCGATCTGGCGCACTTGGACGCCGACGGCTTCCTCTACATCGACGGTCGTGCCGACGACGTCATCGTCCGTGGTGGGTTCAAGGTGGCACCGGAGACGGTCGTGCGCGCGCTGCGCGGACATTCAGCCGTAGCCGATGCGGCGGTGGCGCCCATCCCTGATCGTCGTTTGGGTCAGATCCCGGTTGCCGCAGTCGAATTGCGGTCAGGAGCAGAAACCGATGGTGAGGCATTGCGTCAGCACTGCCGTACCCTGCTCACGCCGTATGAGGTGCCTACCCAGGTGTTCGTGGTCGATGCGCTACCCCGGGGTGCGGCACTGAAGGTGGATCGTAGGCGTCTGCTGGCCATGCTGGCGGAGCTCGGTGCCGGACAGATCGACGACAACTCCCACTCACAGAATGCCAACAATCCGCAGAAGGAGAATTCATGACTGACGCCGCCATTGTGGAGCGCAGAGGCAACGTCGCGCTCATCACGATCAACCGTCCGGAGGCCCGCAACGCGGTCAACGGTGCGGTGAGCATTGCCGTCGGCAATGCGTTGGAGGCCGCACAGAACGATGCCGATGTCTGGGCAGTCGTACTTACCGGGGCCGGAGACAAATCCTTCTGTGCCGGCGCGGATCTGAAGGCGATCTCGCGGGGGGAAGACCTCTTCCACGACACAAGCCCGGAGTGGGGCTTCGCCGGTTACGTACACCACTTCATCGACAAGCCCACCATCGCCGCGGTCAATGGCACCGCCTTGGGCGGTGGCTCGGAGCTGGCGCTGGCCAGTGATCTGGTGATCGCCGGCGAAACTGCCAGCTTCGGCCTGCCTGAGGTCAAGCGCGGCCTGATCGCCGGCGCGGGCGGGGTGTTCCGGATCATCGAACAGTTGCCGCGCAAGGTGGCGCTCGAACTCGTGTTCACCGGAGAGCCGATCACTGCCCATGAGGCGCTGCGGTGGGGGCTGATCAATCAAGTGGTTCCCGACGGCACCGTGGTGGAGGCCGCACTGGCGCTCGCCGAGCGGATCACCGTGAACGCGCCGCTGTCGGTGCAGGCCAGCAAGCGGGTCGCCTACGCGGCCGACGACGGCGTGATCGCCCATGAGGAGCCCAAGTGGGCGCGCACTCAGCGCGAGTTCACCGCACTACTGAAATCCGAAGACGCGCAGGAAGGCCCGTTGGCCTTCGCACAAAAACGTCAACCCGTATGGAAGGCACGCTGACATGGGTCGTGTAGAAGGAAAAGTCATTCTGGTCATCGGTGGCGCCCGCGGCCAGGGTCGTAGCCACGCGGTCAAACTGGCCGAGGAGGGTGCCGACATCATCCTCTTCGACATCTGCCACGACATCGAGACCAACGAGTACGCGCTGGCGACGTCCCGTGATCTCGAAGAAGCCGGCCTGGAGGTGGAGAAGACGGGTCGCAAGGCCTACACCGCCGAGGTTGATGTGCGCGACCGCGCGGCCGTAAACCGCGAACTCGCCAATGCGGTAGCAGAATTCGGCAAGCTCGACGTGGTCGTCGCCAATGCCGGGATCTGTCCGCTGGGTGCGAATCTCCCGGTTGTGGCCTTCGCCGACGCCTTCGACGTGGACTTCGTCGGCGTGGTCAACACGGTGCATGCCGCACTGCCCTACCTGAAGCCCGGAGCGTCGATCATCACCACGGGTTCGATCGCGGGTCTCATTGCCGCCAAGATGCCGCCCGGGGCGGCGGGGCCGCAGGGGCCGGGCGGGGCGGGCTACAGCTACGCCAAACAGCTCGTGGACTCGTACACCATGCAGCTGGCCGGACAACTGGCACCGCAATCCATCCGCGCCAACGTCGTTCACCCCACCAATTGCAACACCTCGATGCTCAACAGTGATCCGATGTACCGCCAGTTTCGGCCGGACCTCGAAACCCCAACCCGAGACGACGCCCTACTGGCGTTCCCTGCCATGCAGGCGATGCCCACGCCGTACGTCGAGCCGTCCGATATCTCGAACGCCGTTTGTTTCCTGGCCTCCGACGAGTCTCGCTATGTGACCGGCCTACAGCTCAAGGTCGACGCCGGCGCCATGCTGAAGTTTTAGGAGATCCGATGACCACCACTGAGAAGTCGGCCGCCGAAGAGGGCCGGATCACCGATGAGGATATCCAGCGGGCCAAGGCACAGATCGGGATACCGGTTTTCCAACGTGATGAGGCGTGGAACAAGCTGCCATCAGCCGATGCCATCACGCAGTTCGCGTTCGGCTGCGGGGATGACAATCCACTGTTTCACGATCCGGCATACGGAACCGGCACCCGCTGGCACGGGCAGATCGCCTCACCGACCTTCCCGATCTCCACGGGATTGGACCAGACTCCGAAGTTCACCGATCCAGAGCGAAAGAAGTTGTTCCGCGGACTGTTCCGCGGCACGGGCAAGTACTACTCGGGGGTGAAGTGGACGTGGTACCGCCCGATCTACGCCGGACGCCCCGTGCTGGCGGAGAACTACACGCTGGACGTTCAGGTCAAGGAGAGCGAATTCTCCGGCGGGCGTTCGGTCAAGGAGACCTTCCGGTATCTCTACGTCGACATCGACGGCAATCCCGTCGCCACCCGCGACGAGTCCTATATCAACGCCGAGCGTCAGGGCTCCAAGAAGTCCGGCAAGCTCAAGGACATCGAACGCAAGCACTGGACGCCTGAGGAATTCGAGCAGGTCGAGGCCGAGTACGAGGCCGAGGTGCGCCGGGGCGCCGACCCGCAGTGGTGGGAGGACGTGGCGGTCGGTGCCGAACTGCCTGGAATCATCAAGGGCCCGTTGACCGTTGTCGACATCATCTCAATGCACATGGGCTGGGGCTGGGGTGGATACGGTGTCGGACCACTGAAGTTCGCCCACCAATTACGCAAGCGGATGCCGGCGTTCTACCAGCCCGACGAGTACGGCGTTCCCGACGTCGTGCAACGCCTGCACTGGGACGCGGCCCGCGCTCAGGCTCTCGGCATTCCGGCACCGTACGACTACGGCCAGATGCGGGCAGCGTGGGTCAGCCATCTGCTCACCAACTGGATCGGTGACGACGGCTGGCTGGCCGAGATGGATCTGCAGCTACGCGGATTCAACTATCACGGTGACGTTCATCGGTTGACCGGCAAGGTCACCGCCAAGGGCGAGAGCGCGGGCGATGCGGTGTCGTTGGACGTCTTCGCCACCAGCCAGCGCGACGAGGCCACCACTCGCGGTACCGCGAAGGTGTTGCTGCCGTCGAAGGAGACTGGCGCCGTGGTGTTACCGGTCCCCGATGCCGATCTCAGAAGGCGTGGAGCGCAGGTTGTCTCGCGAACATCAGGAAGGGTCGGCGACGAGATGCGCCGACTGTATGGAGAGTGAGACAGGGCAATGAAGCGACTCGTTTTGGAGGCCGAGCACGAGGCGTTCCGGGACACCGTGCGCCAGTTCATCGAGCGTGAACTTGTGCCGAACGCCGAGAAGTGGGAGACCGACCGCATCGTCGACCGCCAGGCATATACGGCTGCGGGCGAATATGGACTCATCGGGTTCAACATGCCTGAGGAGTACGGCGGCGGAGGCGTCGACGACTTCAGGTTCAACGCCGTCATCGACGAAGAGATCGCCCGCTACGGCGGTCCGGCACCGTCGTTGAGCCTGCAGAACGACGTTGTCGGACCATATTTCTCGTCATTGGCCAACGATGAGCAGAAGAAGCGCTGGCTGCCGGGCATCATCAGCGGTGATCTGATCGTCGCCGTGGCCATGACCGAGCCGGGCGCAGGCAGTGACCTGGCTGGTATCCGCACCTCGGCAGTTCGCGATGGTGATGACTGGATAGTCAACGGTTCGAAGACATTCATCTCGTCCGGGATCAACTGCGATCTGGTGGTGGTGGTGTGTCGTACCGATCCCGATGCCGGGCACAAGGGCTTCACCTTGCTCGTGGTCGAGGAGGGGATGGACGGGTTCAGCCGCGGCCGCAAGCTGGACAAAATGGGTCTGCACTACCAGGACACCGCCGAACTCGTCTTCTCCGACGTCCGGGTGCCTGCGGCCAACCTCCTGGGCAAAGAGGGGCGGGGCTTTTATCACCTGATGCACAACCTGCCGTCGGAGCGGTTGTCCATCGCTATTTCGGCCATCGGCGGTGCCCGCGAAACCTGGCGGCAGACGCTGCAATACGCCAAAGACCGCAAGGCTTTCGGGCAACCGATCGGCAGCTTCCAGCACAACCGGTTCCTGCTGGCCGAGATGGACACCGAGCTCGAGATCGGCGAGCAGTACATCGACCGGTGTCTGCAAGCGGTGGTCGACGGTGAGTTGACCGCAGTCGAGGCCTCGAAAGCCAAGTGGTGGTGCACCGAGACCGCCAAGAAGGTGATCGATGGCTGCGTGCAGTTGCACGGCGGTTACGGCTACATGACTGAGTACCGGGTGGCCCGCGACTACCTGGACAACCGCATCATGACGATCTTCGGGGGCACCACTGAGATCATGAAGGACATCATCGGTCGCGACCTGGGACTGTAACCTCCTGTGCTGAGCGGTATTGCGGTCAACGACGATGACGCAATCCGGCGGATCCGGCTGGATCGACCGGAGAAGCTCAACGCCGTCGACACCCCGATGCTCGACGAGTTGTCGGCCCGGCTTGCCGAAGCCGCGGCCGACAACTCGGTTCGAGTGGTGCTCCTCACCGGAGCGGGGCGGGCCTTCTGTTCCGGCGGGGACCTGACCGGCGGGGACACCGAAGGCGCCGCGCATGCGGCCAATCGGGTGGTGCAGACGATCACGAATCTGCCCAAGCCGGTTGTCGCGGGCGTGCACGGCGCTGCGGTCGGATTCGGCTGTCCGCTGGCGCTGGCCTGTGATCTGGTGGTGGCCGCACCCGTGGCGTACTTTCAGTTGGCGTTCAGCCGAGTCGGGTTGATGCCCGACGGCGGAGCCTGTGCACTCCTGCCGGGGCTGATTGGGCGCGCTCGCGCCGCACGGTTGGCGATGACCGCCGAACGGGTCGACGCCGCAACGGCCTTCGAGTGGGGAATGATCTCCCATCTGGCCGGCGATGATGACTACGAGGCAATGCTGGAGGATGTTTTGCGGTCGGTGTCCACCGGGCCGACGTTGTCGTACGCCTGGACCAAACGCGCGCTTGCGGCGGGGACGCTCGGCGAGCTGGGACAGGTCCAGACGATCGAGGCCGAAGGCCAGCTGGCCTTGGTCGACAGCGCAGACTTCCGAGAAGGCGTGCGGGCCTTTCGGGAACGGCGGAGCCCCGATTTCCGAGGTCGTTGAGCTCGATATCAATGTCTACACCCTGTTGATCGCTAAACAGTTAACTGATTATCGCGATTCTGCTGTGGTGTGGGCCATTCGTGAGATACGTTGCGACCACAGTCATAGAAAGGTGGTCCAGTGGCCGGAGCGTCAGTGGCTATTCTGCTACTCCTACTGGGTATCGGTGCGATCGCGGGTGTTGTCGTGGCGACCGTGTTGGGTTACACCACAATCGCCATCGTCGTTGGGATCGTCTCAGGCGCCTTCTTCGCCGGACGAGTGTGCTGAGCAGACGCATCAGCCACCGGACGCCTGTTCGCGGGGGAGCCGGTTCCGTTCCTGGAGTTCGGCCCTGAGTTCCTACGCGTCAGAAGTATGTTCCAGCACCGACATCAGGTCCGCCGACAACTGAAGATGCCGACGCATACCCATTTGCTCCCAAGCCCGCACGAGCATGGTCTTCGTCGCCATCAGTGTGGACAGCGGGGCGCAGCGATCTTGGCCGCCAACGCTTCCGTCACCGGCTCGAGCTCGTCGCGCGCGACGACGCGGTCGACCAAGGTCCGCCGCGGACAGGGTCTGTGCGGGTCATCCGCGTTACTTCCGTTGAGTTAGTTGCTGATTGCCGGTGCGGCCAGCGAGAATGTGTCGTCGGTCAGCTGTGCAACGAGGAAGGCGGGGATGTCGGCCCGTGTCATTGCTGATCCGACCTTGTCGCGGCCGAGGAAGCCCGCCCGCACAGTGCCTTTCGGTTTTCCGTTCGTCGGCCGGGTGATCCGGGCGATGGTCCAGTTCAGCCCGGACTTGGTGATCGCCTGCGTCATCCCGACGAGCTCGGTCAGGGCGTTGGGAAACATCGTCCCGGCCATGATCGGCAGGATCTTGGCTTTCAGGGTCGGCTCGTCCCGCTCATCCGGGACCGACGGTGTCGCGAGTCCGATGTAACGGCTGACGTTTTCGGCTGTCATGGCAGCAGCGATGTTTCTGGTGCCGTCGGTAATCGGCGTGCCCTTGGAGCCACGTTTGAGCGACGGCCCGAGGGCGCTGATCACTGCATCGGCCCCGTGGATGGCCTGCCGAATGCGCTCGGCGTCTGACAGTTCCCCGGTGACTGTGGTGAGTCCGGCATCGTTGATGCCGAGCTTGTCCGGGTTGCGGACGTATGCCGTCACCTTGTGACCCGCGGCCAGCAGGTCAGTAACGACGAAGCGGCCGATCTGGCCGGATCCGCCGAAAACAGTGATGTTCATGGCGATACCTCTGGGTTAGTCAGGGTCGGTGCTTGGTATCTGGGCGCCGATTCCGGTCAGGACGATATCAATGAATGGTCGAACATGTTGGCGAGCATTAAGTTTCGCATCGTGATGACTTCCCGGCGCCAGGTTCATCACGTGCATCAGGACACTTCCGAACAGGCACTCCGCGACATCGAGTGACGCCGCTTCGGTGGATATTTCACCCCGGCGCAGCGCGCGCTGGAAGATTGCTGTGGACGTCTCGATGAGTGGTTCCGTCACTCGGGCCCGGATGCCGTCGAGGGTGGCGATGCCAGCGACCGCGTCCACCGTGATCCGCACCGCCGTCCAGCCGGACGGCT
>Ga0182746_1002323_pt1 | contig 14782 bp, 15 predicted proteins | sample eDN3rd30CBELigOP_FD_128881 | JGI IMG/M metagenome (GOLD analysis project Ga0182746, IMG submission 128881) | Enriched Organic Plus compost microbial communities from Emeryville, California, USA - eDNA 3rd pass 30_C BE-Lig OP (version 2) (version 2) ... | reverse complement strand
CAGCCCTTGAGCCGCTGCGGGTAGAAGGCGTTGATGTTGGTCATCGAGGAGGCGAAGTTGCCGCCGCCGAAGCCGGCCAGGGCCGCGCACAGCAGGTACGGCCACAGTGGCAGGCCGGGATTGGCCAGCAGCAACATGGTCCCCACCGTGGGGATCAGCAGCACGAAGGCGGAGAACACGGTCCAGTTACGGCCGCCGAATGTGGCGGTGGCAAGCGTGTAGGGGATACGCAGGCATCCGCCCACCAGCGTGGCGGTGGCGCCCAGCAGGAACTTGTCCCCGGCCGAGAAGCCGTACACGGCTTCGGGCATGAACAGGACCATCACCGACCAGATGGACCAGATCGAGAATCCGACGTGTTCGGCGAACACCGACCAGATCAGGTTCCGACGCGCGATGTATTTGTTGCCGGCTTCCCAGGCGAGTGTGTCCTCGGGGTCCCAGTTGGTGACGCGATTCGACTTCAGCAGAGTGGGCATGGCGCAAACGTAGGAAGCGTTTATTGCCCGAATGCGCTGTGCGGTGACCCGGCCGTGAAATTCCGCTCACCTGCTCACATCCAAGGGTGTGAGCCCTGTGCCTTCTGGTGGTTACCAGACGTCCCCGTCGCGCCAGTCGCAGGTGATCTCGGCTGTGGTGTCGAGTTCCATTCCCGCCGGGAGACCGACGGGCAGCACGAACAGTCCCTCGTCGTCCTCGGGTGTGCGCGTCACGCCGGCCGGCTGCAGCACCGAGGTCGGCCCCTGCCACGGCAGCCACCCGCGAGAGAGGTACATACCTCTGGCCGTGTCGGACGCACTGAGGGCGCCGAGCTGGTAGGCGCCGCGCAGCACCTGTTCGACCGCGTCCATGACGGCGGTGGCCAGGCCTTGGCCGCGCCAATCCTCGCGCACCGCCACGGCTTCCACGTACCCGCAGCGCAGCGCGGTGTCGCGGTAGAGCAGCCGGCGTTGGACCACCGCGGCATGCGCGATCAGGGCGCCGTGGTGACAGATGAAGGCGTGCATGCCACCGAGCGCGTGCTCCCAGTCGGCGTCGCTGAAATCACCCTCGAACGCCTCGATGACCATGCGGCGGGCGCCCTCTCGAGTCTCCTGATCGAGATCGGAGGTGTGGACGAGTCGAGCGGTGTGCAGGATCCCGCCTCGAACGGGCGCGCTGACATCCTGGAAAGGCACACCCTTGTTCTACCAGCGCCGCGCGCCGGTGTCTGCACGTGTGGGTCGCCCAGCGCATAGGCCGAGCGCCCGGGGCGCCGCTTTCCACGCCTGGGTCGCTAATCGCCGGCGGAATCCGACCGTGACGGAGAAAACGACGACCGGAATGGCGCAGGCGACTAAACCTCGAACGGTCGGCGGGGGTGCGCCCAGTGCAATCGGACCGTTTGGCCCGGCCGGACCTGTCCCAGCTTGTCGATGTCCTCGTCGGTCACCACGCCGATCACCGGATAGCCGCCGGTGACAGGGTGGTCAGGCCCGAGGATCACCGGAAAGCCGTTGGGCGGGATCTGGATTGCCCCTCGGGTGGCTCCTTCACTGGGCAGCTGGCGGTCCGGCCAGCGGTAGTCGAGTGGCATGCCGACCAGTCGCATGCCGACCCGGTCGCTGCGGGTGGTCACCTGCCAGTTGGTCCGGATCAACACGTCGGGGTCGACGAACCAGTCGTCGCGGGGCCCGGGCACCACGTTCAGTTCCAGCACATCGTCGGAGATCGAGGCGACCGGGGCCTGGTCGGTCTCGGGCAGGTCGGCGGTGTGCTCGCCCACCGGAAGGATGTCGCCGGGCTGCAACGGTGCCGGCCCGATTGCCGACATCACGTCGTAGCTGCGTGAACCGAGGACCGGTTCGACGGCGATACCGCCGCGGACCGCCAGGTAGCTGCGCAGGCCCGAGTGCGGTGCGCCCAGCGAGATGACCTCACCGTCGTGAACATGATGGATGCTGTTGGTGCCGAACGGGATTCCGTTGACAGCCGGGTCGGTGTCGGCCCCGGTGACGGCGATGGACACGTCCCCGCCGCGCACGCGGGCGGAGAAGCCGCCGAACATCACCTCGATGGTGGCGTGCTCACCGGGATTGGCGACCAGCCGGTTGGCCAGCGTGTGGGCCCGACGGTCGGCGGCACCCGAGCGGGTGACCCCGAGATGGGCCATGCCGGGCCGGCCGAGGTCCTCGACCAGGGCGAGCGGTCCGGTGCGCAGAACTTCCAGTGTGGTGGTCATGGTGTCCTCCTCGCCGACTAGCCGATGGCCCGGAACTGCACCCAGGTACCGGGGGTGAGCAGTGCGGGTTGATCTCGATGCACGTCGAACATCACCGCGTCGGTGTGCCCGATCAACTGCCAGCCGCCCGGCGACTGCCGCGGGTAGATACCGCTGAACTCGCCGGCCAGCGCCACGGCACCGGCCGGGACGCTGGTGCGCGGCTCGGTCCGCCGCGGCACCTGTAGCCGTTCGTCGCCACCGACGAGATAGGCGAATCCGGGCGCGAAGCCCATGAATCCCACCTGCCACTGGCTACCGGTGTGGGCGGCGATCACCTGCTCGGGGGTCATCCCGGTCAGTTTCGCCACCTCATGCAGGTCGGCTCCGTCGTAGACCACGTCGATGGTCACGTCGGCCTGTCCGATCGGGCGGACGGGGGCCGAGCCCGGTTGCAGCCGCAACTTGCCCAGCCGTTGTCTGGTCGGCGCCTGGTAGCGCGGGTCGGCGAGTTTGATCAAGATCGTGCGCGATGCGGGCACGATGTCGACCACGCCGAGGAGCTGGGCCGCCGTGAGCGTGGCGGTCCACGCCAAAACATCGGCAGTGCTGTCGAACTCGAGCAGCAGAGCCTGATCGCCATAGTCGCGGGCGGTGCCTGGGCTGAGGCTCGGTCCCGCGTCCATCACTTCTGATGTCACACTCATGACCTGAAGCTACCCGTCGGTAGCTAAGAAAGCTCCGGCTCTATGAACCTTGCCAGAGGTGCCTTATCGAAGCCTCACACGGCGGCCTGATATGTGGGCTCGCGGCGCTTGATGGCGGCGATCACGCGGTAGGTGACCGGCAGCATGATCACCTCGACCGCGGTCTTGTAAACCCAGCCCAATGCGGTGTAGGTGACGAAATCGCCGAAGCTGCTGATGCCGATCGCACTCGCTGCGATCCCGCAGAAGACCAGGGTGTCGCCGAGTTGGCCGGCGAAGGTGGATCCGACCAGGCGGGCCCACAGGTGCTTCTCCTTGGTCCGTTCCTTGATGGCCACCACGACCCAGGCGTTGATGGTCTGTCCGACGATGAATCCGGCCAGGCCCGCCACGATCAGTTGGGTGTAGGCGCCGACGATGTTCTCGAAGTGCTCCTGGTTAGTGTAGAAGTCGGCCGCCGGCAAATAGACGGTAACCCAGAAAGCCAGCGCGGCAAGGGCATTCATCGAGAACCCGAGGAGAATCGCCCGGCGTGCGGCCTTGAAACCGTATACCTCGGAGAGCACGTCGCCGATCACGTAGGTGAGCGGGAAGACGATGAACCCACCGTCGGTGATGATTGACCAGTTACCGATGATCGGTCCGAAGGCGACGCCCTTGGTAGCGGTGACGTTGGAGATGATCACCAGGGCCGTGAAGATCGCGACGAGCACCGGATAGTAGGCCGAGCCGACGATGGCGGTCCCGCGGTGCTCGGAGTGTTCCCTGGTGCTTGTCACCCGGTCATCTTGTCAGGTCAGTGCCTGGTTGAGCAGCGGTGGCAATTGGTCGGCCACCACCGGGTAGGACAGCGGCGAGGCGAACGCGATGGCGCCTGCCAGGTCTTTGGGTGTGAAAACGTGCCGCTTGCGGGCAGTGGCCTTGAGTTCGGCGATCCCCGGATCGGAGAGCAGGGCGTCGCGCTCTGCGTCGCTCTCGGTGGTCCAGATCAGCACATCAGCCGCGTCGAGCACCGATGCGAAGTCTGCGCGCGGGATCTGTTCGGGCGTCTGAGGCACGACGAACCCCATCTGGGTGAGAAATTCGGACCGCCATCCCGTCTCGGCCTGCACGTTGTCGCGGAACAACGTGCCGCCCAGCAGCATCGCCTTCTTGCCGGTGAATCCGGGATTGTTGGTGGCCACCGCCTTGAACTTGTCGTCCACCCCGGTGATCAGGCCCGTCATCGCGTCGTTCTGGAACAGTGCCTGGCCGATCAGGGTGGCCTGGTCGCGCCATGGTTCGAAGAACGCGTCCGGCCCCTTCTGGGCGATGGTCGGGGCGATCTCGGAGAGCTTGGCGTAGGTGTCGGAGTCCAGTCCGGCGTTGGTGGCCACGATCAGATCGGGATTGAGCGCTTTGATCGCGTCGACCTGGATTCCGTCGCTCAGGCTCAGCACGGTCGGCTGGGCGCCGTTGAGCCTCGGCTGCGCCCACGGCCACACCGCGTACGGCTGACCGCCGAACCAGTCGGTCGTCGCGACGGGCACGACACCGAGGGCCAGCAGGTCGTCCTGCTCGGTGAATCCGGCGCTGACCACCCGCTGCGGCGGCCCCGGGATGTTGGTGTCGCCGAAGAGGTGGCGGACGGTCACAGAACCGTCTTTCCTGACTTCGCCGGGCTTTTGCGTGCTACATGCGGTGACCAGGGCCATCCCAGCGGTGACCGTGAAAAACCCTCGTCGTGACCAGGTTGTCGGCACTTAGCCAGGGTAGCGGCTAGCCCGTGCCGAAGGTGCCGAACAATCCGCCGAACAGGATAGAGGCCAACCCGAGCGCCACCACGATGTTGACCACGGTCGCGGCCGCGAACAGCACGATGGGCCGCCAACCGGCCTCTTTGAGGCCCCGCAGCGAGAACTCCAGCCCGATCGCCACGAAGGCGAAGATCAGGAACCAGGTGCGCAGGTCGTTGACCGTGGCGATGGCGGATTTGCCGTCGGCCGCGAACTGTAGATACAGCGTGCCGACGACAGATGCGGCGATGAAGCCGAGCACGAACTTCGGGAAACGGTCCCAGAATTCGCGCAGGGACGGGCGTGCCACAGTTGGGTCAGGTGTGTCAGTTCGTCGCTCGACCTTGAGGGCGAAGTACGCGGTGAGGGCGATGGCGACGATGCCGATCAGCGCGTTCTGCGTGGTTTTGACGATCGTGGCGATCTGCAGTGCATTCTCACCGGCGATCGTGCCTGCGGCGGCCACGGCGGCGGTGGTGTCGATGTTGCCGCCGATCCAGGCCCCGGCAACCGCGTCGGACAGTCCGAACACGTCGGCCAGCCAGGGCAGCAGGAAGATCGAGGGGAGTGCGAAGACGATGACCAGTGATGCGGCGTAGGCCAACTGCTCTTTGCGGGCCTGAACCGCGCCGGCGGCGGCGATGGCCGCGCTCACCCCGCAGATGGAGACCGCCGAGGCCAGCAGAGCTCGCAGCTTGTCGTCGAGGCCGAGTCGTCCACCCAACCACCAGGTGAATCCGAAGACGATCGAAATCAGAAGGAGCGCTTGGATGATCGCCGGCCCCGCGGCTGTGGCGAGCACCTTCAGATTGATCGAGGCTCCGAGCAGGACCAGGCCGGTCTTGATGAAGAACTCGGTCCGAAATCCTGTGGAGAGTGCGTCGCGCAGGGCGAACTTGGCCAGGACGGCATTGCCGATGAGTCCGAGAGCGATTGCGTAGACCGGGAATTCGACTGATTTGGCAACCCTGGCCAGTGGTGTGCCTGCGGCCCATTGGGGCACCTCGGTCTCCAGGAACCGGGTTGCCGCACCCAACGCGATGACCACCAGGACGCCGGCGACGGCGTAGCCGAGATTCGGTGAGCGCTCTTGGGAGCGTTCTTCGGTGCTGGTCATGGGATCACGCTGCCGGGGATCGCGCCGACGAGCACGAGAATCAGGAGGGTGAGGCCGACGATCACGGCCAGCCAGTCTTCGTTCACGCGCGTCACGCTAGGAAGCACTCGATTCGACGGGGAGGCTTGCGATCTCTGCGAGTACAACCAGTTACGTTCGTCTCGAGTGGCGCTGCGTGATGGCCGGTGACCGGCTATTGTCGTTCCCGCATATTGGGGCGTCCCCGGGATCTATTCTCGGCCCACGGGACCTACTGAGGAGTGGTCATGCGGAGTATGTGGCGTCCAGTGTTGCTCGGCCTGGCCGGGTTGTCCGTCCCGATCGCGATTGCCGCCGCACCACCTGCCGCCGCCGACTGTGTGGACGCCGGCGGTTCCACGGTGTGCGCACAGGGCAATGTCCGGGGTGGCGGCCCCACCCCGCCGAAGGCCGGTCCCTACTACCCGTACTACTGCGCCAACGACTGGTACTGCGGCGACTGGGGCCTTGAGATCAACCTCGATCCCGGCCGCCCTGACAACGGTGGCGGCGGTGGTGGCGGCGGTTGGCGGCCGGGGCGTCCGTGAGCCTCAGCTCAGTTATCCGAGTCGACTTAGGAGCCACGATGTTGTCCCGTGTGATCGCCGCAGGCGCAATCAGCCTGTCGCTCTTGGCTGTTGGTGCACCTGTGGCCGCGGCGGACGAGCCGAACTGCACCGCCGCCGACCTGGCCGGTGTGATGGCAGGGGTCCGCGCGGCCACGTCGGCGTATCTGTTCACCCATCCCGACGTCAACGCGTTCTTCACCAGTCTCAAGGGTCAGTCCAACGACGAGATGGCTGAATCGGTGCGGGTCTACCTTCAGGACAAGCCGCAGATCCGAGCTGAGCTGACCGGGGTCCGGCAACCGGCGATCGATTTCCGCAACCGCTGCGGCGGGTAGGCGACTCACGGCTGCACGAGCCCGCGCAGCAGTACCGCCAAGCCGAACTCGAACGCATCGTCGGCACGTACGGGCCGGGGTGCGCCGGTATCGAGGGCCGCGGTCAGTTCCGGACCAACTTCGGGGCTCGATTCCCAGGGGCGATCGGGTGCGGTGAGGTCCAGTGCGGAACCCAGCACGTAGTTGTCGACCAACGTGATGATCCGCAGCGTGTCGGTGGGGTTGAAGCCTCCGCGGGCCAGGGTGACGGCGATGGCGTTGTACATGGTCAGCGCTTGGCTGCTGTTGACCGCGTGCGCCGTGAGCAGGGGAATCAGCTGCGGGTAGCGCGCGAAGCTGCTGCGGTACGACCGCATGATGTCGGCCAGGATGTCGATCCATGGCCGCTCGGCGTGGAGCTCGGGCAGGCGTACCTCTGACATCGCCCGTTCCCGGAGCAGCTCGATGATCTGCTCCCGCCCGGACACGTGGTTGTACAGCGACGACGGGCTGACCTTGAGCTTGCGGGCCAATCCGGGCATCGTGAATCCCCCAGTTGTGCAGACGAGATCCATTGCCGCACTGGTGATTCGGTCTATCGACAGGATCGGTGTCGGTGGCCGCCCCATGGATTTTTCCCTTGTTCGATCTGACCGCTTTACAAATGGTGGTCTGCATCACACAATAAACGAATCATATTCGTTTTAGGAGTCCCATGATCACGCTCACCGCGAGCGCACCCGACTCGCTGTCGCGCAGTACCGCTTCGCAGCGACCGCCGCTGCGCGTGGGGTTGGTGCAGCACCGTTGGCGTCCTGAGGTCGACAAACTCACCAAAGTGCTGCGTGATGGCATCGACCGCGCCGCCGGTGCGGGCGCAACCGCGGTGTTCCTGCCCGAGATCACGCTGCTGCGTTATCCGGCGGACACTCCGGCCGGGCGCAACCCGGGAGACGCGGCCGAGGACCTGACCGGCGGTCCGACCTTTGCGCTGGCCGCCGAGGCGGCGCAGGCCAACGGGATCTTCGTGCACGCCTCGCTGTATGAGAAGGCTCCCGCGGCCGATGGTCTGGGCTACAACACCGCGATCCTGGTATCGCCGTCGGGCGAGCTGGTCGGGCGTACCCGCAAGATGCACATCCCGATCTCGGCCGGGTACTACGAGGACACCTACTTTCGGCCGGGTCCCGCGGACGACGACCCGTACCCGGTGTATGACCCCGAGGGGCTGGGCGCGCGGATCGGCCTGCCCACCTGCTGGGACGAGTGGTTCCCTGAAGTGGCCCGCAACTATTCGCTCGGTGGCGCCGAGATGGTGGTCTATCCGACCGCGATCGGCTCGGAGCCGGTCTTCCCCGCGTTCGACACCCAGCCGTTGTGGCAGCAGGTGATCGTGGCCAACGGCATCAGCAGCGGCTTGTTCATGGTGGTGCCCAACCGAACCGGGGACGAGGGCACCGTCTCGTTCTACGGCTCGTCGTTCATCTCGGACCCCTACGGCCGCGTGCTGGTGCAGGCGCCGCGCGACGAGGAGGCCGTGCTGGTCGCCGATCTCGACCTGGACCAGCGGCGTGACTGGCTGGAGCTGTTCCCGTTCTTGGTCACCCGCCGCCCCGACAGTTACGGCCGGCTGACCGCTCCCGTCGACCCTGCCCATCCCTACGGTGACGGCCATGAGGCCACGCCGGTCGTGAAATAGGAAACGGTTGGTGGCCCCATATCTGATGCCCGCCGAGGGCGCACCGCAGGATCGGGTGTGGATGGCCTTCCCATGTGAGGGCTACTCGCTCGGCGACACCGATCAGGCGCGCCATGAGGCCCGTTCCACCTGGGCCGCTGTGGCTCATGCCGTGGCGCAGTTCGAACCGGTCACCATGCTTGTCGACCCGGCCGAGCTCGCAGTCGCGAAACGCTATATCTCTCAAGGCATCGAGCTCATCGAGGCGCCGTTGAACGACGCCTGGATGCGGGATATCGGTCCCACGTTCGTCCATGCCGACGACGGTTCGGTGGCCGCCGTCGACTGGACGTTCAACGGTTGGGGCGCCCAGGACTGGGCACGTTGGGACCGCGACGCCGAGATCGGGGCGATGGTGGGCGAACTCGCGGGCGTCGCCGTCGTGCCGTCCGCTCTCGTCAACGAGGGCGGTGGCATCCAGACCGATGGGCACGGCACGGTGCTGGTCACCGAGACCGTGCAACTCGACCCGCACCGTAATCCCGGTGCCACCAAGGTCGGTGTGGAGGCCGAGCTGGCGCGCACCATCGGCGCGACCGACGTGGTGTGGCTGCCCTACGGGCTGACTCGCGACAGCCAGCGCTACGGCACGCGCGGTCACGTCGACATCGTCGCAGCGATGCCCGCTCCGGGTCGTCTGCTCCTGCACACCCAACGAGACGAATCTCATCCGGACAGCCTGGTGTGCAAAGGGATCCGGTCGGTCGTCGACGGCGCGTTCGACATCGTGGAAATGCCCGCACCTGCCACCCTTACCGATGCCGACGGTTACGTCGATTACAGCTACATCAACCACCTGGTCGTCAACGGCGGCGTAATTGCCTGCGCATTCGATGATCCCCATGACGCAGATGCGCGGGCGATTCTGGCTGAGCAGTACCCCGGCCGCGAGGTGGTGGCCGTCGACGCCCGCCCACTCTTCGAGCGTGGCGGTGGAATCCATTGCATCACCCAACAACAGCCGTCCCCGCTCCGGAAGGAGACCGTCGCATGACCGCCCGCAATCTGCCGCCCGCGCTCGATGCGCCAGCAACCCTGTTCCACGGCGGCGTGATCTGGACGCCCGACCGCACCACCGACGCAGTGCTCGTCGCGGACGGGGTGGTGCGGGCAGTGGGCGCCGAGGCGCTGGCGGCGCCGGCGGACCGGACGGTGGACCTCGAGGGTGGATTCCTGATGCCGTCGTTCGGCGACGGACACGCCCACCCGCTGTTCGGTGGCCTGGAATCGGCAGGACCAGCCGTACGGCCATGTGAGTCGATCGACCAGATCATCGCGGCCGTAAAGGAATTCGCGGATTCGAACCCCGATGAGGAATGGATCGTCGGCGCGTCGTACGACGGCAGTCTCGCTGCCGATGGTCTGTTCGATGCGCGCTGGCTCGACGTCGCGGTCCCGGACCGGCCCGTGGTGTTGCGCGCCTGGGACTATCACACCCTGTGGGTCAACTCCGCCGCGCTGCAGCGGGCCGGTATCACCGCCGACACCCCGGAGCCGGTGCTCGGAGAGATCCCGCGTCGCGAGGACGGCACCCCGCTGGGCACGCTGCGGGAATGGGGTGCCACGGACCTGATCACAGCGGTCATGCCGGCCCGTGACGAGTCGGTGCGGATCGCCGCACTGGGCACGGCCGCGGACTACTACCTGGCCCGCGGCGTGACGTGGGTGCAGGATGCCTGGGTCGAACCGGCTGAGCTCGACACCTACCTCGCGGCGGCCCGAAACGGTGCCCTGCGGATGCGCTTCAACCTCGCGTTCTACGCCGATCCGCGTCACTTCGACACGCAGATAACGCAATACGCCGCGGCCAGAGACCGGGTCGTTGCGGTGGGTTCGCCGCTGCTGACCGCACAGACGGTGAAGTTCTTCGCCGACGGAGTGGTGGAAAATGAGACCGGTGCCCTTCTTGAGCCTTACTGCTCGGGCCTGCACTCGCACGGCATGCAGTTGTGGGAGGGCGATGCTCTGGCGGAGGCGGCCAGAAGAGTTGACGAGCTGGGCCTGCAGATCCATATCCATGCCATCGGTGATGCCGCGGTCCGTCAGGCCCTGGACGCGATCGAATACGTTGCACAGCACAATGGTCCGCGCGACCGACGCCCGGTGATCGCGCACGCTCAGCTGGTGGATGACGCCGACCTGGGGCGATTCGCCGAACTCGGGGTGATCCCGAACATGCAGCCGTTGTGGGCGCAGATGGACGCCCTGATGACAGTGCTCACGATCCCGCGCTTGGGAGCCCAGCGCGCGGACCGGCAATACCGGATGCGCACCCTGGAGAACTCCGGTGCGGCACTGGCTTTCGGATCGGATTGGCCGGTCTCCTCCGGTGCGCCGTTGGACGGTATCGCGGTCGCAGTGTCACGGTGCACCTCCGACGGTGAGCCGGCGGGTGGGTGGACACCTGAAGAGGTCCTTCCGATCGGGGCCGCCCTGGCCTCCTATACCGGCGCCGTGGCGTACCAGGCCTTTGCCGAAGACCATTGGGGTCACATCGCACCCGGGGCGAGTGCCGATCTCGTCTGGCTGGACCGTGATCCCAGGTATGTCTCCCCGTCGGAATTGTCAACGGTGCAGGTGCGTGCCACCTATCTCCAAGGCGCACAGGTCTATTCGGCCGCAGAATGAGAGGAACTGTCATGGCCGATTTGGCTGAGGCCACCGAGGGGCGGTTGCGCCGCGCGCTCGGGCTGCCGTCATTGGTGCTGTTCGGGCTGGTCTACATGGTGCCGCTCACGGTGTTCACCACCTATGGCATCGTCACCCAGACCACCGGCGGCAGGCTGTCCGTCGCATACCTGGTGACCTTGGCCGCCATGGTGTTCACCGCACGGTCCTACGCCAGAATGGCGGTCGCCTATCCGGTTGCGGGGTCTGCATATACGTACACCCAGAGGTCATTCGGTGCGCCGGTCGGATTCCTCGCCGGCTGGTCACTGCTGCTGGATTACCTGTTCCTGCCGATGATCAACTATTTGGTGATCGGCATCTATCTCAACGCCGCGGTACCCGCTATCCCCGGTTGGGTGTTCGTCGTGCTGTCCATTGCGGCGGTGACGCTGCTCAACATCGTCGGCATCGTGTCGGTGGCACGGGCGAATCTCGTCATCATCGCGATACAGGCGATCTTCATCGTGACGTTCTTGGTATTGGCCTGCTCCAAGGTCTTCGGTCTGGGCACAGTGGATCTGTTGGCGCCCATCCATGGTGATGGCGGCGCAACCGGATTCAGTCCCGTGCTGGCCGGCGCGGCCATCCTGTGCCTGTCGTTTCTGGGGTTCGACGCGGTGTCCACGCTGTCGGAGGAGGCCAAGGATCCCAACCGGTCCGTCCCGCAGGCGATCATGATCGCCACCGTGGTGGCGGGGGTCATCTTTGTGGTTCTGTCCTATCTCGGACAGCTGGTGTTCCCCTCCAACGAGTTCACCGATGTCGAGTCGGGATCGCTGGATCTGATGCTGACGGCGGGTGGGCAGTTCCTTCAGACCTTCTTCACGGCGGCTTATGTTGCCGGTGCGCTCGGATCCGCGATCGCGTCGCAGGCGTCCGTGGCGCGGATCCTGTACGCCATGGGGCGCGACGGCGTCCTGCCGCGCTCGTTCTTCGGGCACGTGTCGCCACGGTTTGCCACCCCGGTGTACGCGATCCTGGCGGTGTCAGCCGTGTCGTTGCTGGCCACCGTGATCAGCCTGACCACCCTGGCATCGGTCATCAGTTTCGGTGCCCTGGTGGCGTTTTCGGTAGTCAACCTGTCGGTGATCAAACACTATTTCGCCGACCGGCGGGAGCGTGACGGGGTAAGGCTGATCAGCAATCTGTTGCTGCCGTTGATCGGCTTCCTGTTGACCGTGTGGCTATGGACCAGTCTGTCCGGGCTGACGTTGGTCATCGGTTTGTCTTGGCTGGCAGCGGGGTTCGTGTGGCTGGCCGGGGTTACCCGTGGTTTCCAGCGTCCGACACCGGTACTGGACTTGAAGGAATAACCCCGGCCTGCCCGGGCCGGTCAGGCCACGCTGATGGTGACGTCGATGTTGCCGCGGGTGGCCTTCGAGTACGGGCACACCTGGTGTGCGTCATCGGCGATGGCCTGGGCGGTCTCCCGATCGACACCCGGGATGGTCACGTTCAGCCGTGCCCGCAGTGAGAAAGCCCCGTCGGTGTTGAGCAGGTCCACCTCGGCGTCCACAGCGGTCTCGGCGGGCAGCTTTACGTTGTGCTTGCCTGCGGTCAGGCCCATGGCGCTCAGGAAGCACGCCGACCAGCCGGCGGCGAACAACTGCTCGGGGTTGGTGCCGGAACCGTTTCCACCGGGCGGGGTGAGTTGGATGTCGAGATTCCCGTCGGAGCTGTAGGCCTCACCTTGGCGGCCGCCGGTGGTGTGGGTCTGGGCGGTGTAGAGCACGTTTTCGGTCTGGCTGGTGGTCACGACGGTTCTCCTTCGAGTGGATGGTCGGCTCCAAGTGGAGGCGTTAGAGATGAACGCGAGGGGCGGGACATTTCATCCCATCCGATTAAATCGGATCCGATATAATTTGGTCATGGCACCCGAGGCTCCGCAACTCGCTGATTTCCTGTGCTTCGCGATCTACTCGGCCAACCTGGCGTACGGCAAGGCCTACAAACAGATCCTGGACAAAGAGGGCATCACGTATACGCAGTACATCGCCCTCGTCGCGCTGTCCGAACAGGACTACCAGACCGTCGGCAGCCTCGGCGAGAAGCTGTTCTTGGAGTCCAACACGCTTACTCCGATCCTGAAGAAGCTCGAAGCGCTGGGTTATGTGACGCGGCAACGCGATCCGGACGACGAGCGTCAGGTGATCGTCAGTCTCACCGACGCCGGGCGGGCCCTTCGGGCGCAGACCCTGGAGATGGACCTCATCGCGGCGACAGGCTTGTCACTGGACGAGCTCAAGACCATGCAACGCGGGGTGTCCAGGTTGCGGGACAACCTGCGGAACTACTCGCGATCCGCCGTTGATCCTGCGGCCACGGCGTGAACGTTCGAGTGCGCCGCGCCCTCTGCGCAGGATGAACGTCGACAGTCCTCCGGGATGACCAGGACCGGGGTGGTGGAGTGTGCGACGACGGCGCCGGCCACGCTGCCTTCCAGGTGGCCCAGCAGTCCGCTGCGCCGGTGCGGGCCGACCACGATCAGGCTGGCGTTGTGTTCCTGCGCGGTCTCGACGATGCCTTTCCAGATGGGTGCCGCTTCGACGGTCGCGCTGCGGGCGGAGAAACCCGCTCTGGTGGCCAGCGATGCGCCGTGAGCAGCCGTCTGCTCGGCGGCCCGTCGTACCTCCGTCGCCTGGTCGGCGTCGAAATGCGTCGTCTCGACCGGCGTGAATCCGACATCCACAGGTTGCCAGACGCACACCACCAGGGCGTCGCGACCGACCGGCAGTTCGGCTGCGGCGCGTTCGATGGCGGACGCGGCACGTGCTGTTCCGTCGTAGGCGAACAACACCGGTCCGGTGGCGGCAACAGAAATCGCATTCGCCTCGGATGCCGTCGCCTGCGGGTCACGGCTCGGTACGCGGATCGGTGCGGGCAAGCCGGGACGGAGCCGCGCCAGCAGTGGCGGTGAGTACCAGGCCGGCGATTCACCGTCGAGGAACTGGTCGAGGTCGGGCTGCTGGGGCCGCGCGCCGCTGAGCGCGTAGACGGCCACTCCGAAAACGGCGCCGCCGATTGCAAGCCCGAACCCGACCCACAGTGCGTCACCGGCACCCGCCGTGAGACCGCCCGCCGCCGTGGCCGCGAAGTGGGCGAAGATCGGCGCCACCATGAAGGCGGCCACGGCGCGCAGCAACTCGATGATCGCGAACACCCGCTGAAGGCTGTTGGACTGCAACGAGAACCCGGCGACGAACAATGCCGGTGCGACGGTGGCGCCCAGCGCCAGCCCGGTCAGCGCCGACGCGATGAGGGCCAGCGGCTGGTTCGCCGGAATCGCGAGCCGGAACATCACGATGCCCGCGGCGAGCAGACCCATCCCGACGAGCGGAAGGTAGTGAATCGACCGCTTGGAGATGACGGCCCCGAATACGAAGGCCATCACGATGGCACCGCCGAGTTCCGGTAGATAGAGCAACCCCACCCGGACCGGACTGTAGGTCTGCATGAAGACCTCGGCCGTCAGCGCAGTCGCTGCCACCGACGCGGCCGCCGCGAACAGCGCGACACCCACGCCGGCCACCGGAATCGAACTGGTCAGCATCGTGCGGACCGTGAGCAGCGGGCGAGCAGCCTTGAACTGGTATGCGATGAGCACCACGATCAGCGCCAGGCCACCGAGCATCGGCACGATCACGGCGGGATCGGTGAAACCGTGGCTGGTCAGT